>Ga0136631_10000123_pt1 | contig 22187 bp, 32 predicted proteins | sample AntDrymUQ6012206_2_FD_104655 | JGI IMG/M metagenome (GOLD analysis project Ga0136631, IMG submission 104655) | Polar desert sand microbial communities from Dry Valleys, Antarctica - metaG UQ601 (22.06) | ecosystem: Environmental > Terrestrial > Soil > Desert | place: Antarctica: Dry Valley... | reverse complement strand
GCCGATCCCGCGCTGGGTGATGAGCTCGCCCATCCACATGATGAGCACGCAGCCGGCCGTCAGGGAGACGACGATGAGGAAGACCCGCGCGGCGCTGAAGTTGTCGATGATCGGCTCGCCGGCGCTCGCGGTGAAGGAGCGGAACAGGAAGACGTAGCCGATCGCCTGGCCGAACGCGAGACCGACGGTGAGGTAGCGCGTGTACTGCGTGATGCGCTGCTGGCCGACCTCGCCCTCCTTGGACAGCTTCTCCAGCGACGGCACGACCACCGTCAGCAGCTGCAGGATGATCGACGCCGTGATGTAGGGCATGATCCCCAGCGCGAAGAGCGCGATCCGCGAGAGCCCGCCGCCACTGAAGACGTTGAGGAACTGCAGGACGCCACCGCCGCCGAACTGGTCCTGCACCGCCGCGACCGCTTCGACGTTGACGCCCGGCACGGGGATGTGGGCGCCCAGGCGGTACAAGCACAGCAGCGCGGCCGTGAAGGCGAGCTTCTTGCGGATGTCGGCGACCTTGAAGGCCGTGAGGATCGTGGCCAGCACGAGCGGATCAGCTTAGTACACCCGTCGCGGGCTTCCGACAGGCCGCGGGGCCGCTACTCGGCGCGGATCTGGCAGGTTCCGCCGGCGGCCTCGATCGCCTCGCGCGCCGTCGCGCTGAACGCGTGCGCGTGGACCGTCAGCGGCTTGGAGATCGTGCCCTTGGCGAGGATCTTCACCCGGACGCCCTTGCGGGTGCCCAGGCCCTTGGCCTTCAGCGCCTCGAGCGTCACCTCGTCGCCGGCGTCGAAGCGGCGCTCGAGATCCTGGAGGTTGACCGCCTGCGTGTGCGTGCGGAACATCTCGAAGGGCATCGACTTCTTCATGTGCGGACCGCGCAGCTTGCGCATCCGCATATGGATCGGCATCTGGCCGCCCTCGAAGCCGGGCCGCGACTTGGAGCCCGAGCGCGCGCCTGCGCCCTTGTGGCCCCGGCCGGAGGTCTTGCCGGTGCCCGACCCGTGGCCGCGACCGACCCGCTTGCGCGGCTTGCGGCTGCCGGGGGCGGGCTTGAGCGTGTTCAGGCCGACGCGCGGCTCGTCGGCGTCGGGCTCGGACGGGGTCATGACTTCTCCTCGATGCGGACGAGATGGCGCACGCGGTGCACCATGCCACGGGCCTGCGGCGTGTCGTCGATCTCGACCGTCTGGCCGATGCGGCGCAGCCCGAGCGAGCGCAGCGTGTCGAGCTGGCGCTTGTCGGAGCCGTTCTTGGACTTCAGCTGCGTGATCCTCATGCCTCGACGGCCTCCTCCTCGGCGGCGGCGGCCGGCGCGCCCTCGATCGTCTCGGCGGCGACCTGCTCCTGCTCGCCGCCCAGGCCGAGCACGCGGTCGATCGACAGGCCGCGCAGCTCGGCGACCTCCTCGGGCCGCCGCAGGCTCTGCAGGCCGGCGACCGTCGCCTTGACGAGGTTGATCGGGTTCTGCGAGCCCAGCGACTTGGAGAGGATGTCGTGGATCCCGGCGAGCTCGAGCACCGCGCGCACGCCGCCGCCGGCGATGACGCCGGTGCCGGGCGAGGCCGGCTTCATGAAGACGCGGCCCGCGCCATAGACGCCCGTCGTCTGGTGCGTGATCGTCGCGCCGTGCTTGGGCACGCGGAAGAGGTTCTTCTTGGCCTGCTCGACCCCCTTCTGGATCGCGAGCGGGACCTCGTTGGCCTTGCCGTAGCCGACGCCGACGACATCGCGCTCGTCACCGACGACGACGAGCGCCGTGAACGAGAAGCGGCGACCGCCCTTGACGACCTTCGCGACGCGGTTGATCTCCACGACACGCTCCTGGAGATCCAGGCCGGCCTGGTTGACGGAGCGGTCGACGACGGGTGTGCTCATCGCGAGGACCTCCGATTGGGGACGAAGGCAGCCATGGTCGAGCAATGACGCGCTGTCATACGGTGAGTCCTCCTTCGCGGACGCCCTCGGCGAAGGCCTTGACGCGGCCGTGGTACTGATAGCCGCCGCGATCGAAGACCGCGATGGAGATGCCGGCCTTCTGCGCGCGCTCGGCGAGCAGCCTGCCGGCCTCGGTGGCCTGGTCCATCGGCGCCTTGTCGCGCAGCGGGGCCTCGGTCCAGGCGACGGCGGCCAGCGTGTGCCCGGCGACGTCGTCGATGAGCTGTGCGGCGATGCCGCGGTTGGAGCGAAAGACGGAGATGCGGGGCCGCTCGGCGGTGCCGGAGATCTTCGCGCGTACGCGGCGGCGGCGCTTGAGCCGCTTGGCGGGCTTCGTCGAAATGGTCACCCCTTGCCTCCATCCGGTCGGCGCTCTTGAGACCGTCGGTCGGCGTCCGGCCGCCCGTAACCGTGTTCACTCATGCGCGCTTGCCGACCTTGCGGGCGACGTACTCGCCCTCGTAGCGGATGCCTTTGCCCTTGTACGGCTCGGGCGGGCGCTTCTTGCGGATGTTCGCCGCCAGCTCGCCGACCTGCTGCTTGGAGTTGCCCTTGACGACCACGCGCGTCGGCATCGGCACCTCGAACTCGATCCCCTCGGGCGCCTTGACGGAGACCGGGTGCGAGTAGCCCAGCGCGAGCTCCAGATCGCGGCCCTTGAGCGCCGCGCGATAGCCGACGCCCTGGATCTCCAGCGTCTTCTGAAAGCCGGTCGTGACGCCCTCGACCATGTTCGCCACGAGCGAGCGCGTCAGGCCGTGCAGCGCGCGGTGCTCGCCGCGATCGGTCGGGCGCGTGACGACGAGCAGCTGGCCGTCCTGGGCGACGGTGATGGCGCGCGGGACGCGCTCGGACAGCTCGCCTCGCGGCCCGTGCACGCGCACGATCTCGGGCTCGATCGAGACCGTCACGCCGGTCGGGACTGCGATGGGCTTCTTGCCGATGCGGGACATGCGACCACAGACCTACCAGACGTGCGCCACGACCTCGCCGCCGACGCCCGCGCTGCGAGCCTCGTGGCCGGTCATGACGCCCCGGGACGTGGAGACGATGGCGGTACCCATGCCGCCGAGCACCTTCGGGATCTCGCCGACGCCGGCGTAGGTGCGCCGGCCCGGGCGCGAGACGCGCCGCAGGCCGGAGATCGCCGAGCGGCGGTCGGAGGTGTACTTCAGGCGCACGCGCAGGATCTCGCCGGGATGGGCGGCGTCGGGCGCGACGGTCTCGAAGCCGTCGATGTACCCCTGCTCGGCGAGGATCCGCGCGCACTCGGCCTTGAGCTTGGACGACGGGATCTCGACCGTCTCGTGGGCGGCCTGAATCGCGTTGCGGATCCGGGTCAGGAAATCGGCGATGGGGTCTGTGCTTGCGCTCACGGGTTCTCGGTGCTGCTCGGGGTTACCACGAAGACTTCGTCATCCCCGGGACGAAGCCGTTGTGGGCCATCTCGCGCAGGCAGATCCGGCACAGGCCGAACTTGCGGTATACGGCGCGGGCCCGGCCGCAACGGCGGCAACGGCTGTACTCCCGGGTCTTGAACTTCGCGGGGCGCGCCTGGCGCACCCGCTGGGACGTCTTGGCCATGTTAGCTGTCTCCACCTTCGGTGTCGGTTTCGTCCTCCGGCTCCTCGGCGGGTCGCTCGTAGGCCTCCGGGTTCTCCTGCTTGAGCTGCTCCAGCGCCGCCTGCTCGGCCTCGGCCTTGGCACGCGCCTCGTCGTGGCGTGCCTCCTCCTCGGCTGCCCTGCGGCGCTCGTCGGCCGCGGCGTCCTGCGGGCGGCCCTCCTTCGTGAACGGCATCCCGAACGCCTCGAGCAGCGCGAAGGCCTCGAGGTCGGTCTGGGCCGACGTCGTGATCGTGACGTCGAGGCCGCGGACCTGATCGACGGCGTCGTAGTCGATCTCGGGAAAGATGATCTGCTCGCGGATCCCCAGCGAGTAGTTGCCGCGGCCGTCGAAGGCGTTGGCCTTCAGGCCGCGGAAGTCGCGGATCCGTGGGATCGCGACCGACATGAGGCGGTCGAGGAACTCGTAGGCGCGCGCGTCGCGCAGCGTCACGGCGAGCCCGACGGGCATGCCCTCTCGCAGCTTGAAGTTCGCGATCGACTTGCGCGCCCGGCGGACGCTCGGCCTCTGGCCGGCGATCGTCGCCAGCTGCTCCTGCGCGGCCTCGAGCATCTTGGAGTCCTGCTTGGCGTCGCCGACGCCCATGTTCAGCGTGATCTTCTCGATCCGCGGCACCTGCATGATCGACGAGTAGCCGAAGCGCTGCATCAGCGCCGGGCGGATCTCCTCGAGGTAGCGGGCCTTCAGGCGCGCGGGCGCGGCGGTCGCAGGCATCAGATCTTCACCCCCGTGCGGACGGAGGCGCGCAGGCGCTTGCCGTGCTCCTCGATCACCTTGATACGGGTCGCCTTCTTGTCACGCGGGTCCTGCAGGGCGACGTTGGAGACGTGGATCGGCCCTTCCTTCTCGATGACGCCCCCCGGCTCGGGCGAGCCAGGGCGCGGGCGCTGGTGGCGCTTGATGATGTTCAGGCCCTCGACGTAGACCCGCTGCTTCTGCGGGTCGACACGCAGCACCTTGCCGTGCTTGCCGCGGTCCTTGCCGCTCCTGACGATGACCTCGTCGCCCTTGCGGATGCGAGCCGGCATCAGTGGTCCCTCCTGTGCGCCCGAGCAACCACTAGAGCACCTCCGGCGCGAGCGAGATGATCTTCATGAAGTTGCGGTCGCGCAGCTCGCGGGCGACCGGCCCGAAGATGCGCGTCCCGCGCGGGTTGTTCTGGGCATCGATGATGACCGCCGCGTTCTCGTCGAAGGCGATGTACGTGCCGTCGTCGCGTCCGAAGGACTTCTTCGTGCGCACGACGACCGCCGTGACGACCTCGCCCTTCTTGACCGTGCCCTGCGGGTTGGCCGTCTTGACGGTCGCCGTGATGATGTCGCCGACGAACGCGTAGCGCCTGCGCGACCCGCCCTTGACGCGGATGCAGAGGATCTCGCGCGCGCCGGTGTTGTCTGCGACCTTGAGGCGTGTCTCGTTCTGGATCACCTCGCGCGCTCCAGGACCTCTTCGAGTTGCCAGCGCTTCGTGCGCGACAGCGGCCGGCTCTCGACGACGCGGACGCGATCGCCCTCGTTGGCATCGTTGGCCTCGTCGTGGACGTGCAGCTTGTTCGTCGAACGGACGATCTTCTCGTAGCGCCGGTGCCTGCGCGCGATGTCGATGCGCACGACGATCGTCTTGTCGGGCTTCGCCGATACGACGGTGCCGGTGCGCACCTGCGGCGAGGAGACCCTCGGCTCCGCGGGCGGCGTGCCGGTGCCCTTCTCCCCGGTCGCGGCGCGCTTGGCCTTCTCCTGCTCGCGGCGGCGGCGGCGGGCGACGGCCTTCTTCGCGCGCCGCTCGCGGCGCTCGGCGTCGCGCTGCTCGAGGGTCCGCGACGGACGCTGGGACTTCGCCGCGTGCTCGCGCCGCGCGCGCTCCTCGCGGCCCATCTTCGGCGCTGGCGCGTCGGCCTCGGGCTTGGTCTGCTCGGTGTCGGGGGTCTCGTCAGCCATCGCTACTTCCGGTTGGGATCGATCTCGCGCTCGCGCGCGACGGTGAGGACGCGGGCCAGGTCGCGCTTGGCGGTCCGCAGCCCGGCGGTGTTCTCGAGCTCGCCCGTGGCGTGCTGGAAGCGCAGCCCGAAGAGCCCCTTGCGCGCGGTGGCCAACTGCTCGACGAGCTCGCGCTCGTTCATCTCGCGCAGATCCTTGGCGTTCATTGCGGGGTGTCCTCGCGCAGAACGAACTTCGTCTTCACCGGCAGCTTGTGGCCGGCCAGGCGCATCGCCTCGCGAGCCAGTGGCTCGGAGACCCCGGCGAGCTCGAACATGACGCGCCCCGGCTTGACGACGGCGACCCACCCCTCGGGCGAGCCCTTGCCGGAGCCCATGCGGGTCTCGGCGGGCTTCTTCGTGAAGGGCTTGTCGGGGTAGACGTTGATCCAGACCTTGCCGCCACGCTTGATCTTGCGGGTCATCGCAATACGCGCGGCCTCGATCTGGCGGTTCGTCAGCCAGCCGGCGTCGAGCGACTTGAGGCCGTACTCGCCGAACTGGATCGTCGTCTGCCCGCGCGACAGCCCGGCCCTGCGGCCGCGGTGCTGCTTGCGGTGCTTGACGCGCTTCGGGGACAGCACTTATCGACCACCTCCGCGGGAACCACCGGCGCCGGGGCCGAAGCCGGGCCGCGACGTGCCGCCGCCACCACCACCGCCGCCGCGCCCGCCCGGTCCGCCGCCGCGGCCACCCGGTCCGCCGCCGCGGCCACCGCCGCCGCGGCCGCCGCCACGTCCGTCGCGGTCGCCGCGACCGCGTCCGCGGCCGCCGTCACGGTCGCCCTGCTGCTGCTGGGACGGACCCTCCATGTCGGTGAGGTCGGCGCCGGCATAGCCCTCGGGCATGATCTCGCCCTTGTTGATCCAGCACTTCACGCCGATGCGCCCGAACGTCGTCTTGGCCTCGAAGAAGCCGTAGTCGATGTCGGCTCGCAGCGTGTGCAGCGGCACGCGGCCGTCGGAGTAGCTCTCCGTGCGGGCCATCTCGGCGCCGCCGAGGCGGCCCCCGACCTGGATCTTGCAGCCCTTGGCGCCCGAGCGCATCGCGCTCGTCAGGGCGCGCTTCATCGCGCGGCGGAAGGCGACGCGATTCTGCAGCTGCTCGGCGACCGACTGCGCCACGAGCTTGGCATCGAGCTCCGGGCGCTTGATCTCGAGGATGTTGACCTTGATCTGCTTGCGCGTGATGCGGTGCAGGTCCTTGCGCAGCGCGTCGACCTCGGAGCCCGACTTGCCGATGACGATCCCCGGGCGCGCCGTGTGGATGTTGACCTCCACCTCGTTGGCGTCCTTGCGGATCGTGATGTCCGACAGGCCGGCGTGCGCGAGCTTGCGGGTGATGTGGTTTCGGATCGCGACGTCCTCGGCCAGGTAGTCGGCGAACTGCTTCTCGTTGAACCAGTTGGACTTCCAGTCGTGGATGTAGCCCACGCGCATCGACTCGGGGTGAACCTTCTGACCCATCTAGTTGTCCCCGCCCTTCGGTGTAAGGGTGATCGAGAGGTGGCTCGTGCGCTTGCGGATCTTCGTCGCGCGCCCCATCGCGCGCGGGCGGAAACGCTTCAGCGTCGGGCCCTCGTCGGCCTTGACCGCGTGGATACGCAGGTCGTCGCCGATGAGCTCGTGGTTGTGCTCGGCGTTGGCGACCGCCGACTCCAGCAGCTTGGACCAGTCGCGCGCGACGTCGCGGTTGGCGTGCGCGAGGATCGCGCGCGCCTCGTCGACCGACTTGCCGCGGATGTGGTCGCAGACGAGGCGCGCCTTGCGCGCCGACGTCCGCACGTACTTCGCGTGCGCGCGGACCATCGGGGGCGTGTCGCCGTAGTCGCGCGGCGCGCGCTTGCGCGTGGGGGCGGTGGCGGCCGGCGCCTCGGGCTCGGCCTTGCGGCGGGGGCGGCGCGCGTTGGGCTTGGGCTCGGCGTCGGCCTCGGCGGGCTCCGCCGTCGGGGCTGCGGGCTTGGCGTCGACGGGCTTGGCGGCAGCTTTCGTCGGCTTCGCAGCGGCGACGGGCTCCTCGGCGACCGGCTCCTCCTCTGCGGCGGGCGCCTCGGCGACCGGCTCAGGAGCCTCCTGCGCCGCGTCTTGCGCCTCGCCCTGCTCGGGCTCGGCCACCGGCTCGGCTGGCGTGGCCTCGGTGGCCTTCTTGCGGCGCAGGCGCCGCTTCTTTGCCTCGACCTCGGCCTTCTCGCCCTCGTCGGGCGTGTCGGGTTTGCGCGGGCTCATCGGACCCTCCCGCTCCCGGCATGGCCGCGGTACAGCCGCGTCGGCGCGAACTCGCCGAGCTTGTGGCCCACCATCGACTCCGAGACGAAGACCGGCACGTGCTTGCGACCGTCGTGGACGGCGATCGTGTGACCGACCATCTCCGGGAAGATCGTCGATGCGCGCGACCACGTCTTGAGCATCTGCTTGGAGTTCGAGGCGTTCAGTGCCTCGACGCGTGCCATGAGACGCTCCTCGACCCACGGCCCCTTCTTGCTGGAACGACTCACCGCCTACCTCTTCTTCCCACGCTTGCGACCGCGCACGATGTAGCGGTCTGATGCCTTGTTCTTCTTGCGAGTGCGATAGCCGAGCGTCGGCACGCCCCAGGGGGTGACCGGATGGCGGCCGGCCGTCGTCGAGCCCTCGCCACCGCCGTGCGGGTGGTCGACGGGGTTCATCGCGGTGCCCCGGGTCTGCGGGCGGACGCCCATGTGGCGCTTGCGCCCCGCCTTGCCGATCTTGACGTTCTGGTGATCGGCGTTGCCGATCGTGCCCACCGTGCCGCGGCACTCGTCGCGGACGAGGCGCATCTCGCCGGAGGGCAGTCGCAGCGTCGCCATGCCGCCGTCGCGCGCCATGAGCTGGATCCCGGTACCGGCCGAGCGGCCGAGCTGACCGCCGCGCCCGGGCTCGAGCTCGACGTTGTGGACGACGGTGCCGATCGGGATGCGACGCAGCGGCAGGCAGTTGCCGGGCACGATGTCGGCGTCCTCGCCGGAGGAGACCGTCATGCCGACGCTCAGCCGCGCGGGGGCGAGGATGTAGGCCTTCTCGCCGTCGACGTAGTGCAGCAGCGCGATGTACGCCGAGCGGTTGGGGTCGTACTCGATCGCCGCGACCTTCGCGGGCACGCCGTCCTTGCGGCGCTTGAAGTCGATCTTGCGGTACAGGCGCTTGGCGCCGCCACCGCGGTGGCGCGCGGTCTTGCGCCCGCGGGCGTTGCGTCCGCCGGTCTTCGTCAGCCCCTCGACGAGCGTCTTCTCGGGCCGGTCCGTCGTGACCTCGGCGAAGTCCGGGTACGTCGAGAAGCGCCGGCCGGGACTGGTGGGCTTGGGCTTGCGGATTGCCATGTGTGTTTCCTGCCTAGCCCTCGAGGGCCTCGAGGCCCTGGAAGATCGGGATCGTGTCGCCGGGGGCGACCTGCACCATGGCCTTCTTCCACGACCGCGTGCGGCCATGGATCGCGCCGCGCCGCTTGGGCTTGGACTTCACGCTCATCGTGCGCACCTCGACGACGGAGACGTCGAACAGCGCCTCGATCGCCTGCCCGATCTGGGTCTTGTGCGCGTCGGGATGGACGCGGAACGTGTACTTGCCCGCGGCCGCGAGGACGTAGGACTTCTCGGAGACGACCGGGCGGATGATGACCTGGCTGTGATCCATCAGGAAGGAGTCGCCCCCTTGGCGCGCGCCGTGAGCGCGTCGAGCGCCTCCTGCGTGCAGACCACGGATGCGGCGCCGATGAGATCGGCGACGCCGACCATCGAGACCGGAAGGACGGAGACGCGGGCGAGGTTGCGAAACGACAGCGCCGCGTGCTCATGGGCGTCGGTGAGGACGACGAGCGTCGGCTGCGCCAGCGCGGAGTCCGCCAGCAGCTGCGCCGCCCGCTTCGTCGACGGCGTGTCGAAGCCGGACGGGTCGAAGACGGCGATCGAGCGACGGCCGGCGTGAACCGACAGCGCACTGCGCAGCGCGGCGCGACGCTCCTTGCGGTTGACCTTGAACGTGTAGTGCCGTGGCGAGGGCCCGAAGATCGTGCCGCCGCCGGTCCAGATCGGAGACCGGCTGGAGCCCGCGCGGGCGCGGCCGGTGCCCTTCTGGCGCCACGGCTTGGCGCCGCCACCGCGGACCTTTCCGCGTGTCTTCGTCGCATGCGTGCCCTGCCGGCGCGCCGCCAGCTCGGCGCGCACCGACTCGTGCACGAGCGCCTCGTTGAACGGCGCGCCGAAGGCGGCGTCGTCGAGCGCGGTCTTCTTGGAGCCGCCGAGGACCGGAGCGTCAGCCATCGCTGCGGACCTCCACGTAGCCGTTGCGCGGCCCGGGCACCGAGCCGCGAACGAGCATGAGGTTCTGCGCCGGGTCCAGGCGAACGATCTGGAGGCCCTTCTGGGTCACGCGCTTGTTGCCCATCTGGCCCGGCCCGCGAATGCCCTTGAACACGCGCGAGGGCGTGGCCGACGCGCCGATCGAGCCGGGGGCGCGAACGTTGTGCGAGCCGTGCGACTTCGGGCCGCTGGCGTAGTTGTGGCGCTTGATCGTGCCCTGGAAGCCCTTGCCCTTCGAGACGCCGGAGACCTTCACGGTCTGCCCGACGTCGAAGGCCTCGACCGTGACCGTCTCGCCGACGACGAGCTCGCCCGCCTCGTCGCGGAACTCCTTGACGTGGCGCATCGGCGGGGCGCCGACCTTCTTGAGGTGACCGATCTCGGCACGCGTCAGGTGCTTGGCCTTCGACGCCCCGAAGGCGAGCTGGACGGCCTCGTAGCCGTCGCGCTCGTGCGTGCGCACGGCCGTGACGGGACAGGGCCCGGCCTCGAGCACGGTGACCCGCTCGACCCTGCCGTCATCGAGGAACAGCTGGGTCATGCCGAGCTTCTTGGCGAGGATCGCGGCCATCACGTAGCGAGGCGGATCTCGATGTCGACGCCGGCCGGGAGGTGGTCGAGCCGCTGGAGCGAGTCGACCGTCTTCGGCGTGGGCTGATGGATGTCGATGAGCCGCTTGTGCGTCCGGATCTCGAAGTGCTCGCGCGAGTCCTTGTCCTTGAACGGCGAGCGGATGACGCAGTAGACGTTCTTCTCGGTCGGCAACGGCACCGGCCCGGAGACGGTCGCACCGGTGCGCGTCGCCGTCTCGACGATCTCCTTGGCAGCCGTCTCGATGGCCGAGTGGTCGTATGCCTTCAGGCGGATGCGGATCTTGTTCTGTGTGGTCGTAGCCATTGCGTGCTTGGGCTGTGAGCGCCAGAAGGGGCGGGTCCCGGTAGGCCGGGCCCGCCCCTATGAGGGTGCTGTGAGTCCGCGCTCCTTACTCGATGATCTCGGTCACGACGCCGGAGCCGACCGTGCGGCCGCCCTCGCGGATGGCGAAGCGCAGGCCGGCGTCCATGGCGATCGGCTGGATGAGCTCGATCTCCATCTGGACGTTGTCGCCCGGCATGACCATTTCGACGCCCTCGGGCAGATGTGCCGAGCCCGTGACATCCGTCGTGCGGAAGTAGAACTGTGGCCGGTAGCCCGTGAAGAAGGGGGTGTGGCGGCCGCCCTCCTCCTTCTTCAGGACGTAGACCTCGGACTTGAACTTCGTGTGCGGCGTGATCGACTTGGGCTTGCAGAGCACCTGGCCGCGCTCGATGTCCTCGCGCTTGGTGCCTCGCAGCAGGCAGCCGACGTTGTCGCCGGCCCGGCCCTCGTCGAGGATCTTGCGAAACATCTCGACGCCCGTGACGACCGTCGAGGTGGAGGCCTTGATGCCGACGATCTCGACCGTGTCGCCGGTATGGACGACACCCTGCTCGATGCGCCCGGTCGCGACGGTGCCGCGGCCGGTGATCGAGAAGACGTCCTCGACCGGCATGAGGAACGGCTTGTCGAGGTCGCGGGTCGGCTCCGGGATGTACGTGTCCAGGGCCTCGGCGAGCTCGAGGATCTTGCCCTTGGCAGCCTCGTCGCCCTCGAGGGCCTGCAGCGCCGAGCCGATGACGAACGGGATGTCGTCGCCCGGGAAGTCGTAGTACGTCAGCAGCTCGCGGACCTCGAGCTCGACGAGCTCGAGCAGCTCGTCGTCGTCGACCATGTCGGCCTTGTTGAGGAAGACGACGATGTAGGGCACCCCGACCTGACGGGCGAGCAGGATGTGCTCGCGCGTCTGGGGCATCGGGCCGTCCGCCGCCGAGACCACGAGGATCGCGCCGTCCATCTGCGCGGCGCCGGTGATCATGTTCTTGATGTAGTCGGCGTGACCGGGACAGTCGACGTGTGCGTAGTGGCGGTTGTCGGTCGAGTACTCGACGTGCGAGGTGGCGATCGTGATCCCGCGCGCCTTCTCCTCCGGAGCGTTGTCGATCTCGGCGAAGCTGCGCGCCTCGCCACCGCCGCGCTCGGCGAGCACGGTCGTGATGGCAGCCGTCAGCGTCGTCTTGCCGTGGTCGATGTGACCGATCGTGCCGACGTTGACGTGCGGCTTGTCGCGATCGAACTTCTCCTTTGCCACTTTTGGTTCGCTCCTCTGCGTCTCTCGATGAACTGGATGAAACTATCGAACTTGCTGGGTGGGGCGCCTGGAGGCCTGCGGCCACCGGGTCAGGCCGCCGCCGGCTCTCCCATGCGATGCGCCACGACCTTCTCGGCGATGTTCGGCGGCACCTCGTCGTAGCCGTCGAACTGCATCGTGTACATCGCACGGCCCTGCGTGTTGGACCGCAAATCGGTCGCGTAGCCGAACATTTCGCTCAGCGGGACACGGGCGGTGACCGCCAGCGCGTTGCCGCGCCGGTCCTGGCCCTCGACCCGTCCGCGGCGGCGGCTGAGGTCGCCGATGACCTCGCCGAGGAAGTCCTCCGGGGTCACGACCTCGACCGCGAAGATCGGCTCGAGCAGGACCGGCTTGGCCCGCCGCGCGGCCTCCTTGAACGCCAGGGAGCCGGCGACCTTGAAGGCGATCTCCGAGGAGTCGGTGTCGTGGTACTTGCCGTCGACGAGCGTCACGCGGATGTCGACCATCGGGTAGCCGGCCTTGACGCCGGTCTCGATCGCCTCCTCCACGCCCTTCTCCACGGCGGGGATGAATTCGCTGGGGACGGAGCCGCCCCTGATCTTCGAGACGAAGTCAAAGCCCTCGCCGGGGGCGGGCTCGATGTCGATGTAGACGATGCCGAACTGGCCCGAGCCGCCGGTCTGCTTGACGAAGCGACCCTCGACCTTGCGGGCGGTCCCGCGGATCGTCTCGCGATAGGAGACCTGCGGGCGGCCCACGTTGGCCTCCACGCCGTACTCGCGCTTCATGCGGTCGACCAGGATCTCGAGGTGCAGCTCGCCCATCCCGGAGATCTCGACCTGGCCGGTCTCCTCGTTGGTCTGCACGCGGAACGTCGGGTCCTCCTCCGCCAGGCGGCCGAGGGCGACGGACATCTTCTCCTGGTCGATCTTCGTCTTGGGCTCCACGGCGACCTTGATGACCGGCTCGGGGAAGTCGATCATCTCGAGCTTCACGGGCCGGCTGGGATCGCAGAGCGTGTCACCCGTCACGACCTGCTTGATGCCGACGGCGGCGGCGATGTCGCCGGCGTAGACGGCGTCGACCTCCTCGCGGTCGTTGGCGTGCATGACGAGCAGGCGCCCGATGCGCTCCTGGCGGCCGGTCGAGACGTTGAGGACCTTCGATCCGGCCTGCAGCGTTCCCGAGTACACGCGGAAGTACGTGAGCTTGCCGACGAACGGGTCGGCCATGATCTTGAAGCCGAGTGCGGCGAAGGGATCGTCGTCGTTCGGACGCAGGACGATCGGGTCGCCGTCCTCGCCGGCCTTGTTCACGAGCACGCCGTCGATCGGCTTGACCTCCAGCGGCGAGGGCAGGTAGTCGAGCACGGCGTCCAGCAGCGGTTGCACGCCCTTGTTCTTGAACGCCGAGCCGCACATGACCGGCGTGATCTCGATCGAGAGGGTCGCCTTGCGGATCGCGGCCTTCAGCGTCCGGATCGGGATGTCGGCATCCTCGAGGAAGAGCTCGGCGATCTCGTCGTCGAGGTCGGCGAGGGTGCTGACGAGGCGCTCGCGCGCCTCCGCGGCGGCGTCGGCGTACTCCGCCGGGATGTCGATGATCTCCTGCTCCTTGCCGAGGTCGTCCCGGTAGACGATGGCCTTCATGCCGAGCAGGTCGATGATGCCCTTGAAGTCCGACTCCACGCCGATCGGGATCTGGACCGGGACGGCATGGGCCCCGAGGCGAGTCTCCATCGTCTTCACGGAGCCCGCGAAGTCCGCGCCGATGCGGTCCATCTTGTTGATGAACGCGATCCGCGGCACGGCGTACTTGTCGGCCTGCCGCCACACGGTCTCCGACTGCGGCTCGACGCCCGCCACGGAGTCGAAGAGGGCGATCGCACCGTCGAGCACGCGCAGCGACCGCTCGACCTCGACGGTGAAGTCGACGTGGCCCGGCGTGTCGAGGATGTTGATGCGGTGGTCGCGCCACTCGCACGTCGTCGCGGCCGACGTGATGGTGATGCCGCGCTCCTGCTCCTGCTCCATCCAGTCCATCGTCGCGGCGCCCTCGTGGACCTCGCCGATCTTGTAGGTCCGGCCGGTGTAGTAGAGGATCCGCTCGGTCGTCGTCGTCTTGCCGGCGTCGATGTGCGCCATGATCCCGATGTTCCGGGTCTTATCGAGCGTGAATGTGCGTGGCATGGCTTCTGTTTGATCTTTCTTCTGTCCCGACCACAAAAAACGGGCCCATCGGGCCCGCGCGCACGTCCGATGTCGAGTCGGTCCGCGGCGCTATGTGGTCGAGGTATCCATCTGTGGCCGGACTGCTGCTCCGAAGCGGGCGCGGATGAGCGCATCTGCCGACGGAACGGCGTCCGACTATAGCAAAGGCGCTTTCGCCCGCCGGGCCGGTTTTGCGACGTTAGCCGGCATCGCGGCGGCGCTTGCGCTGGTGGCCGTCGCGCTGCTCGTCGTCGCGGAGTTCAGCACCGTCGTGCGGGTCGTCGTGGGCTCGCTGGAGACCGAAAAGCGGACCGTCGCCGGGCACGCCAACCACGGGTACGCGCTGCTCGTCGTGGCCCTCGCGGCGGTGCCGCTGACGCTCCTCGCGCTGCGAGGCGTCCGCACGGCGGCGGCCGCGCTCGTGGCGCTCGGGGCCGTGGTGCTCGTCGTCGCGCTGGCGATCGACCTCCCGGATACCCGCGAGTCGGGCCGGCTGCCGGAGTCCGTCGCCTTCGAGGACGCGCGGGCGAAGGCCGGTCCCGGCCTGCCGCTCGAGCTCGCCGGCGGGCTGCTGCTCGTGCTGTCGGGCGGACTGCTGGTGGTGCTGGGCCGGCCTCGTCGGTAGATGGCGCGCAGCCTTGCGCCCCGGGCTGGGGTGGCGTGGTCGCGACGTTTGGCGAGTTGTTCGAGCTCGGCCAGGGAAACTCGCCAATCGCGAGCGCGGACCGAGCCCTCACGCGCCACCCGGGAACCCTCACGCGCCAACCCGCCGACCGAACCCCGCTCAGCCCGCGGCGGTCCAGTCGACCGCGCGCATCGGCAGGGCGAGCAGCGCCTCCCACGTCGCGGCGTCGGTTGCGCCGCTGACGGGGAGGCCGCGGGCGATCTGGAAGGTCCGCAGCGCGGCCTCGGTGGCGGCCGTGAAGCGCCCGTCGACGGCCACCGATGGGTCGGCGGTGACGAGGTGCTGCTGCAGCCAGATGACCTCGTCGCCGCTCGTGCCGCGGCGCAGGATCGGCCAGCCGGGGTCGGGGAGCACGGCCGGCGCCGGCGGCGCCTGGATCAGCGTCCCCCAGGTCAGGGCGCTCGCCGCCTGCCAGCTCCACCACGACAGCCCGCCGACGCCGTAGCCGGCCCAGATCGCGCGGAAGCGCTGCAGGTCGGCCGGCGGCGGGGCGCTGTAGGCCTGGCCGAGCGGTGCCAGCGGTGCGCGGTAGATCCGGTTGTGGGCGACCGTGCGGGCGCTGACGGCGTCGACCGTCCCGCCGATGTCCTTCCAGTAGACCTGCGGGAGGTTGGCCTGCGCCCCGCCCGGCCCGAGGAAGACCGAATAGGGAAAGCGCGGGTGGTAGTCGACGTACGGAAACGACGTCAGCCCGAGCGGGTAGTCGGGCCCGACGGCGGCACGGAGCGCGGTCAGGTAGCGCTGCGCGGAGGCGTAGCGGCCCTCGTAGGCGGTCTCGGCGTCGATGATGAGGCAGTCGGCGCCGGCGATCACCGCGGCCGCGCCGGCGGCGGCCTCGCCCAGCGGGTCGCTGCCGTAGACGAACTGCCAGGCGCACACCCGCAGCCCGCGGGCGTGGAGCTCCTGCACGAGCTGCGGCCCGAACTGCGGCCACAGCTTCGCGGCGTCCGAGCTCTTGACGAAGACGGTCCGCATGCCGGCGGCGGCGGCGCGTGCGGCGATCGCATCGAGGTTGCCGCCTTCGCTGCGGGGCAGCTGCCAGATCCACATGCCGTCGCCGCGCAGCACCGCCGGCAGCTCCCCGGGCAGGGTCGTCGCGAGCGGGCGCAGCGCCGCCGCGACGACCACGATGTGGCGCCGGTTGGAGCGGCGCCGGGCGCGGTCGCGGACTGTGACGGCGACGCGGCCACCGGCCGTCCCGGGCGGCACGCGGGCCGACCAGCCGGCCGGGCTGCGGCGCAGCTTCGTCGCCAGCGCGCCCTTCGGCCAGCGGAACGTCACCCGCATCCCGGCGGTGAGTCCCCGCCCGCGTAGCTGGATCTGGCGCCCGATCGCCACGCGCACGACCGTCGCGCACCCGCTCGCGGTCGCCGGGACACAGCGCAGCCCCGTCAGCCTCGGCGCCGGCGTCCGCGCGCCGGCGACCTCCACGAGCGACAGCACGAACACCGTCGCGCAGGCGATCACCGCGATCCGAAGCCTCATCACCGTCCAGAACCGGCGACCGCGCCGGGAGTAGCGGCTCAGAGCCGCCCTCAGATCACCAGCGGTAGTGGGCGAACGCCTTGTTCGCCTGGGCCATGCGGTAGATGTCGTCCTTGCGCTTGTAGGAGCCGCCCTGCTGGGACTGGGCATCCATCAGCTCGTTGGCGAGCCGCTGGGACATCGTCTTCTCGCGCCGCTGGCGAGCGAACTCGACGAGCCAGCGCACGGCGAGCGTGCGGGCGCGGCGGGAGGGCACCTCGACGGGCACCTGATACGTCGCGCCGCCGACGCGGCGCGGGCGGACCTCGAGCACCGGGGTCAGCGCCTTGATCGACAGCTCGAGCTGCTCGACGGGGTCCTTGCCGGTGCGCTCGCCGATGATCGCCAGCGCGTCGTAGACGATCTTCTCGGCGACCGACTTCTTGCCGTCGAGCATGACCTTGTTGATGACCTGCTGGACGATCCGCGAGCGGTGGATGGGGTCCGGCTCGACCGGCCGGAGCTGGGCGGCTGCACGACGGGGCATCTACTTCTTCTTCACGCCGTACTGGCTGCGCGCCTTCTTGCGGTCGCTGACGCCGGCCGCGTCGAGCGTCCCGCGGACGACCTTGTAGCGCACGCCCGGCAGGTCCTTGACACGGCCGCCGCGGACGAGCACGACGGAGTGCTCCTGGAGGTTGTGGCCCTCTCCCGGGATGTACGCCGTCACCTCGATCGAGCCGGTGATCCGCACGCGGGCGACCTTGCGCAGCGCCGAGTTGGGCTTCTTCGGCGTCGTCGTATAGACGCGCGTGCAGACGCCGCGTCGCTGGGGAGCGGCGACCTTCTTCTTGCGCCCCTTGCCCGACTTCAGACCGGGGGTGGCGAGCTTCTTCTTGGGCACCTTGCGGCCCTTGCGGACAAGCTGTGACGTCGTTGGCATGCGGCGCGGGATCCTAGCAGCGTGCGGACTGCTCAGCGGTCGGCGGGCACCGGCTTGATCGCCAGGCCGCGCTGACGGCGGCCCGCGTCGTCTGGGTACGTGAGCCGGTACAGCGCCCCCGGACGGTGGGCGATCGTGCGGGTGAACGCGGCGCGGCCGTCGATCCGCAGCCGCTCGAGGAGACTCCACCCGCCCCTCGGGAGCTGGCGCTGGAGGAGGACCGTCTTGACGCCGTGGCCGAGGCGCAGGCGCCCGTAGAGCAGCACCCTGCGCTTGGGCTGCGACTGGGCGAAGAGGCCCGCAAGGAACGTCTTGGCGGCCCGCTTGTCGTCGCCGCCCGCGACGAGCAGCCCCGTGGAGTACTCCCCGAAGGGGCGCGCGTTGCTCGCCGACACGCGCACCGGCGCGGGCGGCTGGTCGCGCAGGAGGAACTGCGCGAAGGAGCGCACGTTGGGGACCTTGTCGGAGAGATACTCCGCCCACGTCAGCCAGCGCGCCTGCTGGATCTCCGACACCCGCGGGCGCCCGGGGATGCCCTGCGTCTCGTAGCCGAACTCGGTGAGGTAGATGTCGCGGTTGGCGCGCGCGAGGCGGCCCATCCTCACGAGCTTGTCGAGCGTGCGGGCAAGCACCGGCAGGTCGCCCAGGCGCAGGTCGCCGGGCTCCCTCCTCCGGTCGCTCACGCGCGACGGGCGCTCGTTCTGGGAGTACGGGTGGTGTGACCATCCGTCGCCGGGGACCGTCGTGAAGCCAGCGCAGCCGGCGGTCGTGCGGGGACGCAGGTTGCGGTCCACGCAGGCCAGCTCACGCAGGAACTCAAGCGGCGGCACGGGGCCCGTGCCGCGCGAGCCGCCGGTGCTCGACGTGTTGCCGATGAGGACCTTGACCTTGGTGCGTGCGGTCTTCACGGCCGCATAGGCGGCGCGGACCATCGCGCGGTATACGACGGGGCTGGCAGGCGTCGTGCCGTCGGCCTGCCACTGGGGCAGCAACAGGCCCGGGTGGTTGGGCTCGTTCCAGAGGATGAGCTCGTCGACGGCGGGCAGCCGCCCCGCCGCCGCCGCAGCGTCAGCAGCCTGCGCCGACCGCGCGCGTACAGGCGGGATGAGGTCCGGCAGCGCGAACGGGATGAGCGGCTGTAGAAACGCCTGCACGATGTCCTGGTCCTGGGTCGGCGCCGGCGCCGGCGGGGGATCGGGCGTAGGTGTGAAGCCGCCCGAGTAGCGCAGCGCGACGGCCCGTGCGAAGTCGGCGTAAGCCTGTGGATCGACGTTCGTCCGCGCCCGCGGTCCCGGCGGATCGGTCGTCGCCCAGTGCGGCGCCCAGAAGCCGATGTCGATGAGCGCCTGCAGGCCGGCGGCGCGGATCGCGCGCACGGCCGTGTCGAGCGCCTGCCAGCGCGCCTGCTCGTAGGCGGCCGGGTCGGCGGCGTCGAAGCCCTCCGGCTTGGTGTCGAGCTCCGGCGCGCGCGTCAGCGACGACCAGTTCGCCGTGATGCGGACGCGGTCGACGCCGAGCGCCTTCATGCGCGCGACGGCGGCGCGGACCTCCTCGGGCGGCCGGAAGAGGAGCAGACCGTCGTCCTGGATGATCGTCTCCAGGCCGGGCGTCGCACGCGCCGGCCGCTTGGGGGTGCTCTTGGGCTTCGCCGCCGTCGCGGGCGCCGGCCGCTTCGCGCTGCTCTTGGGCTGCATCGGCGCCGCGGGCGCAGCCGGGGCGAACAGCCCCGCGAGCACGAGCGACGACAGCGCGACGGACAGGAAGCGGTGCCTCACGGGGCGCAAGTCTGCCCGGTCGCGCCGGTTCGTGCGGCGCCGACGCCAACCGCCAGGTGCGGACCTCAGTACACCCGGCCGCAAGTTCTGTGGAGTTTTGCGGGATGCCCGGCCGGGATCTGACGGTCGACGGCGTCCGCCTTCGTGCTGGTGGCACGGGGGCGGGCGGCGGCGGCCGTCAGGCACGGATCGGGCGCCCGGAAAACCCGCAGAACTTGCGGACGGGTGTACTCAGAGGGACCACTAGCCTGGGCGCGTGCGCAACGACGGCCGCCACGCCGATGAGCGAACCGGGATCACGCGCGTGAGCGCGCCGTCGTTCACCGTCCGCGCAGGGACACGGCACGACCTCGGGATGATGGCCGACAACCTCGAGGAGGGCTTCGGGACGTACCGGACGTGGGCCGCGGCCGGCTGGGAGCCGCCGAGCCGGGTCGAGATGCTGCTCGGGATGATGCAGCGCTTCACGAAGGACGGTTCGTGGTGCGTCGTCGCGTTCACCGACGAGGGCGCGGCTGCCGGCCACGCCACCGCGCGACCCGAGCGCGACGAGCACGACGAGCTGCGGCCGGGCGTCGCGCGGCTGACGCACCTCTTCGTCCGCCGGCAGTTCTGGGGCAGCGGCGTCGCGCACGAGCTGCACGAGCACCTGCTCGCGGGCATGAGCGATCGCGGCTTTGCCTCTGCATGCCTGTGGACGCCCGTCGGGCAGGCGCGGGCACGCGCCTTCTACGAGCGGTGCGGGTGGCGGCTGAGCGGCGCCGTGGATCCCGAGAACGACCTGCGGCTCCAGCTGCTGGAGTACGTGCGCGAGCTGCCGCCTGGCTCAGCCGCCTGAGTACGCCCGGCCTGAAGCTCTGCGGTTTTGCGGGATGCCCGGCCGTCAGGCACGGATCGGGCGCCCGGAAAACCCGCAGAACCTGCGGACGGGTGTACTGAGGGCGTCAGGCGGTCGCGGGCGCGGCGGCGGCGCGTGCGGCGCGCACCGGTGCCGGCGTCAGCGCCGAGGCGACGATGACGAGCACGAAGGCGAGCGCCTGGACGGCGATGCCGAGCGCGTCGCTGGGGATCGGGTCACCGAAGACGATGATGCCGCCGGCGATCGTCGCGATGTTCGCGGCGGTGCCGGTGATGGCGATGACGGCGACGGCCTCGCCGTCCTGCAGGGAGCGGGCGGAGGCGTAGAACGCGGCGGCGGAGCCCGTCAGCGCGACCCAGAGCCACGGGCTGAGCATGATCCCCATGAGGCCGTCGGCGCCGGCGATGCCGGTCAGCGCCTTGACGCCGAGGTTGCAGACGCCGAAGAGGACGCCGGCCGCTGCGGCGAGCATGACCCCGTGATGCTCGGCCGGGCCACCAAGGCGCGGGCCCATGATGAACAGCGCGCCGATGCTGAACAGACCGGCCTCGAAGGCGACCATCGCGGTGACCGAGAAGGACGAGCTGGCGCCGTGGCCGGCGGGCAGCGTGATCCCCAGCAGGATGAGCCCGATGCAGGTCATCGCAAGGCCCCACCACTGGCGCGGACCGATGCTGAAGCCGAAGAGGCGGTCCGCCATGACCGCGAGCAGCACGAGCCCACTGGAGAGGACCGCCTGCACGACCGACAGCGGCGCAAGCGAGATCGCGGCGACATGCAGCAGCCAGGCCCCGCCGCCGACGAGCATCCCGATCGCAAACCAGCGCTGACTCCACAGCGAGATCGCCGTGCGCAGCGGATGGCGGATGTCCACCGTGCACGCGGTGCAGGCGCCGCGGTGCTTGTAGAGGAACGCCAGGTTCGAGGCGCACGCGCACAGCAGCGCAAGGAGGATGCCGAATTGGAGGCTCATAAGATCAGGAGAAGGCCCGAGTCAGGCGCAGAAACCGGCGGCGGGCGACACCCCTACCATCGACCGCCCGGCTGACAACCTTGAGGCGCATCGTGCGCCGCAGGGAGGCTAGCGAGATCCGCCGGCGCTCGCACCGAGCCCGCAGAGTTGCGACAGAATCGCCGCAGATGCAGGAACATCCGGTCCTCTTCGTTGACATCGACGGCGTCATCTCGCTTTGGGGATTCGATATGAACGTCCGTCCGGAGGGCGCCTTTCACAATGTGGACGGGGTCATGCATTTCCTTTCGTCCGGCGCAGGAAACCACCTGCTCGCCCTGTCGGACCGCTTCGAGCTCGTCTGGTGCAGCGGATGGGAGGAGAAGGCCAACGACCACCTCCCACACGCGCTGGCCCTACCCGGTGAGCTGCCGTTTCTCTCGTTCGACCGCAATCCCGGGCGCGGGCACGGTCATTGGAAGCTCCCGGCGATCGAGGCCTATGCCGGGCCGCGGCGCGCAGTCGCCTGGATCGACGACGCCCACGACGAGGCATGCCACACCTGGGCTGCCCGCCGCCGGGCGCCGACGCTGCTCGTCGGGACGACGCCCGCGACGGGCCTGACGTCCGACCACGTGACGCAGTTGCTGGCATGGGCGGATGGACCGGCGGCCGCCGCGCGATGACGCTCGACGCCCACCTGGACGGGCTCGAGCGCCGCGCGCTGCCCGACGGGCTGACGCTGCTCGTCGCCGGCGACCGGCGCTCCCGCGCACGCGGCCTGGCCCGCCTGGACGAGCTGCCGCCCGACCACGCGCTGCTCCTGCAGCGCTGCCGATCGGTCCACACCGCCGGCATGCGCTTCGCACTGGACCTCCTGTGGCTCGACGGCTCGGGCGCGCTCGTGCGCCTCGACCACGCCGTCGCGCCGCGGCGGGTGCGCACGTGCCTGCGCGCGAAGGCGGTCGTGGAGGCCGCCGCCGGCTGCGGCGAGCGCTTCGTGGCGGCGCTCGCCGCGCGCGATGGCGAGTTCCTCGCCCGTACGCCGAAGAACTCGCCACTCGCCGTACGGAGACCCGGCTCTGGGGACGACTAGTGGACGTGGCCGGAAGTTCGGCGCCGGTAAAACCGGCGAACTTCCGGCCACGTCCAGTAGCTCCCTTTCCGCACTTCTTGACGGTGATTTCTCCCCCCACTGATCGTGTGGCGTGGTGATCATGGTCGTGGCGTGGTGAGGTAGGCGCTGGCGGCCACGTCGAGGAGGTCGAGTAGCTGCT
>Ga0136631_10000122_pt1 | contig 22200 bp, 17 predicted proteins | sample AntDrymUQ6012206_2_FD_104655 | JGI IMG/M metagenome (GOLD analysis project Ga0136631, IMG submission 104655) | Polar desert sand microbial communities from Dry Valleys, Antarctica - metaG UQ601 (22.06) | ecosystem: Environmental > Terrestrial > Soil > Desert | place: Antarctica: Dry Valley... | reverse complement strand
TCGCTGCGCCGACGCAGGCCCGCCAGATCGACCCGGACCTACCGGCACACTGGACGGCCCTCCTGAACCTGCTCGACCGCCACGATGCCATGTTCGGCCCGCACGACGTGCTGGCCAGCGTCCTGCGCGAGCTCTACGTGATCGCTGAGCATCGCCAGATCGCCCTCGGCGAGCTGAGAGCCGAACTCATGCGCGTCGAGGCGCGCTGGGCGGAGTTCGCAGCGTTCCTGAGCAACGATGCCGGCCAGCGCGCGCCTAGTCGTATCGCATGGGTCGATCGCGCCGCGCGACTCGCTCAGGAGGCCGGGGACCCGGACACACTCGCCCTCGCCCGGATGCGCCAATGCCAGTGGGCCATGCAAGAGCTTGATGGGCGGCGCGCGGTCGCGTATGCAGAGGAAGCGCTGGGCGTTTCCGGCATGAGTGAGCAGACGCGCGCGCGCTGCGCGCTGAGAGCCGCGCATGGCCATGCCCTGGCCGGCGATGCCGTGGCCTGCGAGCGACATCTGGCGGACGCCTACGCGGCTTTGTGGAGCGGACCGGCACCCGCAGTTCCGCCCGGCGCGGTCACCCCCAGCTTGGTCCGCGTCAGCGAGGCGCGCTGTTTTGCCTGGATGCAGCAGCCGCGCAAGGCGATTCCGCTGTATGAGGCCGCTTTGCGCGAGTGGCCGCGTGACCAGATGCGGGACGGCGGTCTGCACCAAGCGGGCCTGGCGCGGGCCTGCGCCGCGGTGGGCGAGCGCGACCGCGCCAGAGCCGAGGGCCGCAAGGCGCTCGCCATCGCCCGGACTACGAAGTCCAGCGTCATCACGCGCGAGCTGAAGCGCCTCGGCGCCGAGCTGAGCGCGGCCTGAGCGTTTACGCGCCGTCGGCGCTTGCGCGCGCCCGGCGAGGAGACGCACACGAGGTCGGCGTAGCAGGCGCCGGCCATGACTAGGTGTGTCGTTCCACGACCGCTGAGCGAACCTCGGATGACACACAGAGCGTCGGGCGGGGTTGGGCCTGTAACGGACGCGCCCGTCCCGCCCGAAGCGAGCACGGCGGGGATCTTGCGGTTCGCGTCCCTCATCGGGACGTTTTTTGCGCAAGACCCCCGTCGCTGAGGGCCGGCCGCGGTGCGCCGGTGGCATCTGAGCGAATGGCGAGTTGCTCGCCCCGGGTCCGAAGAAGTCGCCAATCGACCGTTGGCGTCTCGACAGATGGCGAGATGTTCGCGTCATTCACGAAGAAGTCGCCAATCGACGATCGCGCCCCGAATCGACGATCGCGCCTCAAGCCCCGGCGCCGCGGCCTGCCGCCCTCACCCACACCACACTCCTTCATCGATGCCGTTTCAGTCCCGCCCCAAGCGCAAGGGGGCGAGATCCGCGCCCCCGCGTCCTAGATGAGTCGTTTCACGGCTGGTGATGGGCCGGTGGGTGGGAGGGTGACATAGGCAGGCAGGTCGAAGTCGGCGGTGCTCAATCGCCAACGCCGACCTTGGGGGCCTCGATGGACGCCGACCTCGACCTGCTGCTGATCGCTGTTTTCTGCGCCGCTGACGATCTCCTGCCCAAAGCAGCCAAGAACGCCAAGCGGATCCTGACCGATGAGGCGGGCCCCGCCGGGGCCTCGCACATGTGCTGTGCTTCTGTGGTTGCGTTAGCAAGCCCGCCGTGCAAGCGCTCGTGCACGACCGCACCCGACCCGGTGCGAAGGTGTTTCGGGCACGATGCGCCGTCTCGCCGTCGTCCTCCTGGTCGTGGGCCTCGCCGTCTGGCTCGCCGCCCCGGCGCTGCCGGGCGGGCCGTTCGTCGCGCGCGCGGTCGAGTTCCAGCAGGCGCTGGCGACGGGCGGCGGTGGAGGCGGCCCGGGCTGGCGCTCGGGCGTCGTCCGCGCTCCGAAGCGCTTTGACCTCGTCGGCCTGACCGGGCGCGCGCCGGGCCGGCTGCGCGCGAAGATCCGGGTGCGCTCGGCCAGCGGTCGCTGGAGCGCCTGGTCGGCGATGGGCGCAAGCCACGCCGGCGGCGCGGGAACCGAGCCGGTCTGGGCAGGCGGCGCAGACGCCTACGAGCTGCGCCTGGACCGCCGTCCGCGGGGCCTGCGGGCCCATTTCGTCAACGCGACCGGCACGGCGACGGCGACGGCGCGAGTGACGACGGCACTGCGCCGCGCCGCGCACGGTGCGCTGGCGGCGATCGCGGGGACGCCAGCCCGCGCGCAGGGCGCACCAGGGGCTCCGGCGATCATCCCGCGGGCGGCCTGGGGCGCCGACCAGTGCCCGCCCCGCGCAGCGCCGGCCTACGGCGACGTCCAGTTCGGCGTCGTCCACCACACCGTCGACGCCAACGAGTACGGCCCCCAGGACGGTACTGCGCTCGTGCTGGCGATCTGCCGCTACCACCGCAACACCAACGGCTGGCGCGACATCGGCTACAACTTCCTCGTCGATCGCTACGGACAGGTCTTCGAGGGCCGCTCCGGCGGTGTCGACCAGCCGGTCATCGGGGCCCAGGCGCAGGGCTACAACGGCGTCTCGACGGGGATCGCGAACATCGGCACGTTCACCGGCGTCGCGCAGACGCCCGAGGCCGTGAGCGCGAACGCGCGGCTGCTCGCCTGGAAGCTGTCGCTGCACGGCGTGCCGGCCACGGGCCGGGTGACCGTGACGTCCGCGGGCGGGCCCTCCAGCCGCTATCCCGCCGGCAGCGCGGTGACGTTCAACCGGATCTCCAGCCACCGCGACGCGGACCGGACCGCCTGCCCCGGCGACGCCCTCTTCGCCCAGCTTCCGGAGATCCGCCGGCAGGCGGCGGCGCTTGCGCCCACCCTCGCGGCGCCGGCGCCGAGCACGCTGTCGCTCGCCGCCGCCGACCCGACGCTCGACTTCCCGCAGCCCGCGCAGCTCTTCGGCCGTGCCGCCGGCGCCGCCGGCGTGCCGCTGGCGGGCGCGCCGATCTCCGTCCAGGTCGCGGCGGGATCGGGCTTCCTCACGCGCGCCCGCACCACGACGCGCGAGGACGGGACGTGGTCGCTCGATCTGCCGACGCAGTACTCGCGCACGCTGCGCGCCGTTACGCGGCTGCCGGGCGGCGGCCTGGCGACCTCGCCGCGCGTCGGCGTGCGGGTCGCGCCGCGGATCCGGCTGCGAGCCGCGCACCGCGTGACTGCGCGGCGGCCGTTCGAGGTCAGCGGCAGCGTGCGACCGCGCCGGGCGCGCCTTGCGCTGCAGATCGCGCGCGAGGGCAGCGACGGGCGGATGCACGTCGTCGCCCGCGTGCCGGTGAGGGCCCGCGGCGGGCGCTTCGACGTCCGCGTCCGGCTGCGGCGGCCGGCGCTGCACCGGCTGCGCGCGACGTCGGCCACCGACGCCCGCAACGTCGGCGGCCGCTCGGGCGACGTCGTCCTGCGCGCGCTGCGGCCCCGGCGCTGACGCGCAACCGCAACGCGCGGTTCACGCAACCGACATCGTTCGCACACTCAGCAGAAATCGCGCTCTGGGAGCGTGGCGGTCGCCAGCCACCGCGCCGCTCGGAGGAGCCATGAGCACCACGATCGCCCCCGCCACCCCTGAGGCGGCGGCCGCCTCGACACCCGCGGCGGCGAGCCGCCGCGGCCGCTGGATCGACGACTGGGACCCGGAGGACGAGGCGTTCTGGGAGACGCGCGGCAAGAAGATCGCCAAGAAGAACCTCGCGTTCTCGATCTTCGCCGAGCACCTGGGCTTCTCGATCTGGGTGCTCTGGACGATCATCGTCATCAACCTCGCCAACGCCGGCTTCGCGCTGTCGCTGTCGGAGCAGTTCCTGCTCATCGCGCTGCCGAACCTCATCGGGTCGACGCTGCGGATCCCCTACACCTTCGCCGTGCCGAAGTTCGGCGGGCGGGCGTGGACCGGGATCAGCGCGTCGCTGCTGCTCATCCCGGTGCTGCTGCTCGCGATCCTCGTGCCGAGCGGCTGGCTGGCGGAGCAGAGCCACGGCACGCAGATGTGGGTTCTCGCGCTCTGCGCGGCGACGGCCGGCTTCGGAGGCGGGAACTTCTCCTCCTCGATGGCGAACATCTCGTTCTTCTATCCCGATCGCCACAAGGGCTTCGCGCTCGGCCTCAATGCGGCGGGCGGCAACCTCGGCGTCGCCGTCGCGCAGCTGGTCGTGCCGCTCGTGATCATCATCGGCGTGCCCGCAGCGGCCGTGAGGCTGCCCGAGCACGACGTGCACCTCTCCTACGCCGGGCTCATGTGGCTGCCGTTCATCGTCATCGCGGCGATGGGCGCATGGTTGTTCATGGACAGCATCACCGACGCGAAGGGCGACGCCCGCTCCTACACCAAGTCGCTGAAGCACACCCAGACGTGGGTCATGTCGCTGCTGTACATCGGCACGTTCGGCTCCTTCATCGGCTACGCGTTCGCGCTGCCGCTCGTCATCAAGAACACGTTCCCGGAGTTCCTCGGGTCGCATCCGTTCATCGCCACGTACCTGGCCGGCCTGGGTTTCGTCGGCGCGCTCATCGGCTCGGTGGCGCGGCCGTTCGGCGGCTGGATGTCGGACAAGCTCGGTGGCGCGCGGGTGACGCTCGCCGTCTTCCTCGGCGAGGCGATCTTCACCGTCACCGCGATCGTCGGCGTCAACGAGCACAGCTTCCCGCTCTTCTTCGGGTCGTTCATGGCGATCTTCCTGCTCGCCGGGATGGGCAACGGCTCGACCTACCGGATGATCCCGTGCATCTTCAGCGCGCTCGGGCGCAAGGAGGCCGACGAGAAGGGCCTGGACCCGAAGGCGACGGCGCTGGACTTCAAGCGCCAGGCGGCGGCCGTCATCGGCATCGCCGGCGCGATCGGCGCCTTCGGCGGGTTCCTCATCCAGGTCGTCTTCCGCCAGGCCAGCCTCGGCGTGTCGGCGGCGGTGAAGGCGGCCGAGACGCCGGCCGAGAAACTCACGGTCGCGCAGTCGATGGCCGACTGGTCGATCCCCGCGCTCTACGTCTTTCTCTTCGCGTACCTCGTCTTCGCCGGGATGACGTGGTTCTTCTACCTGCGCAAGAGCTTTGCGACCGACAGGATCGAGAGCCTCGCGTACGCCTCCGTCTGACGGCCCCGACCCGCGCGCTCGCCGCTGTGGTGGGGCGGGCGCGCGGCTAACCTTGCGCCGCGATGCGGCGCCTCCCGTCAACCGACGATCGCGAGGCCCACGACAGCCGCTCGCGGATCGTCCGCGCGTGCGCCGACCTCGCCGACTCGACGGCGTGCAACCTCTTCATCTTCGCCGTCATCATGGCCAACGCCGTCGTGCTCGGCCTCGAGACCTACGACTCGGTCGTGCGCGAGGCCGGCGCTGTGCTGCGCACGCTCAACGACGTCTTCCTCGGATCTTCTGCGTCGAGCTCGCGATCAGGCTGACGGCCTTCGGGGCGCGGCCGCGGGAGTTCTTTCGCAGCGGCTGGAACGTCTTCGACTTCGTCGTGATCCTCGCGTCGTTCGCGCCCGGCCTGCGCGAGAACACGACGCTCCTGCGACTCGCGCGCGTGGGCCGGGTCATCCGGATCGTGCGCCTGCTGCCCGACCTGCGCATCCTGACGATCGCGATCGGGCGCAGCCTTCCGGGCGTGGCGAGCCTGTCGGTGCTCGCGCTGCTGGTGCTGTTCGTCTACGGCATGGTCGGCTGGACGATCTTCGACGACCACGCGCCCCAGCAGTACGGGACGATCGGCGAGGCGATGCTGACGCTCTTCGTCACGCTGACGCTCGAGAACCTGCCCGAGCAGATCGCCCTCGGCCGCGAGCTGTCGGACTGGACGATCCTCTACTTCGTCAGCTACGCCCTCGTCGCGGCTTTCCTCATCTTCAACATCCTCATCGGTGTCGTCATCAACTCGCTCGAGGAGGCGCGCGCCATCGAGCACGCGCGCGAGCGCGCCGACCGCCTCGAGCAACTAGAGCCGGGGGAGCCGGTCATCGAAGAGCGGATCGCCGAGGTGCGCGAGGCGCTGGACCGGCTCGAGGCCGACATGCGGCGCGGGCGGGTGTAGCGACGCCGCGACGACCCCGCCTGAGGCAGGTTCGCCCTGGCCCGCGCCCTTGTCGCGAGCCTACGCCTCTCGCTGATTCTCCGTAATTCTGACTCACAAGCGCGGGACCTACGCCGGCAGCGTCGCGAGGACGGCACTCATCGAGCCGAACGCGGCGGCGTAGATGTCGGTCGTGGCTGTCGGCGGCCAGCAGGTCCTTGACTTCGGTCGACCCGGCCGCGGTGTGAACCTTGATCTCGATTCACCGCATTCCGTTCAGCTGCGGATGAACGTTGCCTCGCCGGCTCGTCTCATCTACCGTCGCTTGACTTCATCGAAGCATCAGTGAACAAGCTGTGTCATGATCATGATCAGACCAACGCTGACAATCTATCAAGCACCGCTACCGCTCAAGATAGCCAGAAAGGTCACGATGCGACAGATGTCCCTCTCACTCAGCGGTCATCGGGATCGACAGCGTCCTCCCGACGGATCATCAGGTCTGCGCCGGCGACGGTCGAAGATCGTGACCGGTTTCGTCTTGACCATCGTGGTCGGCGCCCTCCCCGCCTTGGCGGCTGCGGAAGGGGCCTGGAACTCGAGCCTGGACTCGGTCCGCAGCGGATTCACCTCGCGGTCGAGGACCGACCGTAACAGCGATGGCGCTGCAACGACCGCGCAGATCTCCGGTTGCTCACGCAGTGACGGTGCGGACTTCGGTCTCGACATCGAGCTTCGCCGGAGACGCACTCTCGCGCCGGATGTGTCGTATGGCAGGAGGAACGTGGACAACTGCACGACCGGTAGCCCGACGGCAAACTGGGGAAGGGCGGGCTCGGGCGAGCACTTCCTGCAGTTCTGGCACTACAACTTCGGAACCGTCTCGGCGCGGTCCGTCAACGTGGGGTACTAACGACACGAGGCCGTTCGCGCTGCCGTCCGCTCCGTCAGCGGCGGTCGCTAGGCTTCGACACGATGTCCTCTGGTCGCCTCATTGACGCAACCAGCATCGGTCGATTGCCTGCCGACCGGGCCACCGTAATACTTGAGGACGTTTCATTTGCTTACGGACGCCGGCGGACCTCCGTCATCGGAGGGCTGTCGGCGTCGTTCGGTCCGGAGTCCACGGTGCTGCTCGGACCGAACGGCGCGGGCAAGTCGACGCTGCTGCGTCTCATCGCCGGGGCGCTGCGTCCCCGGCGAGGACAGATACGGGCGTCCTGCCCGATCGCGTTCAGCCCGCAGAGTCATGTGGCGCTGCCCGGCTTCAGCGTGTTCGATCAGATCAAGTACGCCGGATGGCTGGGCGGGATCGCCCTCAGCCAGACCGCCGCCGCCGCCCGGCGTTCGCTCGATGCGGTCGGGCTGTCCGAGCTTGCCGGCCGGCGGGCCACGACGCTCAGCGGTGGTGAGCTGGCTCGGCTCGGCATCGCCTGCGCGCTGAGCACCGACCCTGATCTGCTGCTGCTCGACGAGCCCAGCGCGTCGCTCGATCCCGTGGCGCGTGAAGCGGTCGGCGTGGTCTTGTGCGGGCTCGCGGAGTCGGGAAAGTGCATCGTCGCCACATCGCACACTGCGGTCGACATCGGGCCCCCGTTCGAGAGACTCGTCGTCCTGGACGAGGGCGTGATCGTCTTCGACGGCGGTCCCGACGAGTTTCTGGCGAATGACCACGAAAACCCGACTGTCGACGGGTTCTCCCGCGCACTCCGTGCAGGCCGATAGCGTCCCGTTGACGGGAGCCGCCGGCCGCCTTCTGAGGCTTCGCTCCAACGGCCGCTACTCCCGGGCGATCGCCGTGCAGCTGCTCGTCCCGGCCGCGCTGCTGGCCCTGGTGTATGTCGGTTCGGTCGTCAGCGCTTCGGTCTACCCCTATTCCCTGGCGGAGGAGGCCAGGGCGAACGGCTCGATCGTCGTGGTCGGGCCGTTCGTGGCGCTTGCGGCGGCGTTCGAGATGCGTGTGCTGCGCGCACTGTGGGGACGTCTTGACATTCGGCGTCCGTGGTACAGAGTCGCGGTAGGGCGCCTGTGGGTCGTCGCCACAGCAGGGCTGTTGGTGACGGCCGCCGCCTACGTCTCGGCGGTCGGCCCGCTATCGCTGTTGTCGTCGGGCTGGGGATATCCGCTCCTCTCCGTCGTGGGGGTGCTCGTGTGGGTCTGCGTGGGGGCGGCGCTCGGCCTCATGTTCCGCCCGGTCGCGGCGGTGCCGCTGGCGGTCGTCACGCCGTACCTCGCGCTCACGCTTCCCGGTGCATGGGAGCCGTTCTGGCTGCGGCACCTGAGCGGCCTGCTGTTCGACTGCTGCACCACGAGCGAGCTGCTCGACTCCCGCGCGGTCGTCGCGTCGCTCGCGATCCTGACGGCGTGCGGCGTCGTGGCGTGTATGGCGATCTTTCTGCGGCTCGGCCCGCCGCGGCCCTCCCCAGCGCCATTGGCGGCGGGGACCGCGCTTGCGATCGGCCTGGTCATCGTCGGCATAGGTCAAGCGCGCGACGTGGGCATGACGCCGACCGTCGCGCGCTCGACCGACGAGCTGCGCTGCTCGGACGACGTGTGTCTGTGGCCGGAGGACGGCGCGGCGCGGCGCGCGAACGAGCTGGCGTGGAGTCGCGTCGGCGCGGCGTGGACCGCGCTCGGCCTGCGACTGCCCGCCACGACCGTGGGCCCCGTGTCGAGACCGGGCGTGCTCGGGCTGGTGGCGCTCACTCCGGACAGCCACGCCGCCCTCGCGTCAATGTCGCTGGCCCTGCCGCGAGCGGCCTTCGGGTGCGAGGACCGCTACGAGGACGAGCGGGTCAACCGTGCCGCCGACGGGCTCGCGTTCCTCGTGCTCCAGCGCGCTGGGATCCGCGACGCCCCGGGGGGCGTTCCCCCCGTCGGCTCGGCGCCGTCGGCCGCGGACGTGCCCGAACTGCGCGAAGCCCTCGGGCGCTGCTGACCTTGCCACTGGTCGCCAAGGCCCACTCAGTCGGCCGCTGCGTCTGCATCGGACTCGGCGTATGCGTCCTGACGCTCCTGTTCGCCGGCGACACCGTCGCGCTGCCACAGCTGCTCACGGGCACCGCCCGTGACGTGGATGTCGCGCTCTTGCTGGCATCGGCTTACGCCCCACTTGCCGCCCGCTGCTTCGGGGGCGAGTCGCTGCGGATGGAGGCCACGGCCCGGCGATCGCTCGGCCTCGTGGATTTCGCCCTGCTCTGCGCGCTTGCCGCGCCCGTGGGCGCCATCGTCGCCATCGCCGCCGTGGGCGGTGACGAGGCGTTCGTCCTCAACGTGACGAGGAACTTCGCGGCGTTCATCGCCGCCTCGCTGCTGCTCCTCACCATCGCGGGACAGACAGCTGCCGCCGCCGTGCCGGTGGTGTACGTGCTCGTGATCTCGATCGCGGGGGCGTCCGCCGACGGCACCTCGCCGTGGTGGGCGTCGCTGCGCCAGCCGGCGACCGGGCTCTCCACAACCGTGGCGCTGTGCTTGGCTGCCGCTGCGCTCGCTGTCTTCCACCGCTGGGCGCGATACCGACCGCATGCGGGTCTGGTCGCCGCTTAGCGGCCCTGTGGATGGAACTCATCGTCTTCGAAATTTGATCGCGGGCAGTGTTCGGTCACGTGATCCAGACCTACCGCGGCATCCAGCCTCCGGTCTTGCCCTTGTAGAGCCCCTCGCCGAAGAGGACCATCCGCGCGCTGCGCCAGAGGATCTGGAGGTCCATGCGCCACGTGCGGTGCTCGATGTACCAGAGGTCGAGCTCGATGCGCTCCGGCCACGGCAGCGACGCGCGGCCGTTGACCTGCGCCCACCCGGTGATCCCCGGGCGTACGGCGAGGCGGCCGCGCTCGCGCTCGGTGTACTGCGCGACCTGGCCCGGCAGCGTCGGCCGCGGGCCGACGATCGCCATCTCGCCGCGCAGCACGTTGACGAGGTTCGGCAGCTCGTCGAGCGATGTGCGCCGCAACAGGCGCCCGACGCGGGTGATGCGCGCATCGCCGACGTTGACGGCGAGCCCGGCACCGATCGACTCGGCGCCGTCGACCATCGTGCGGAGCTTGAGGACGTCGAACTCGCGGCCGTCGAGGCCGACCCGGCGCTGGCGGTAGATCGGGTGGCCCCTGGACTCCAGGCGGATCGCGACGATCGCGACGAGCAGCGCGGGGGACGCAAGCGCAAGCGCCGTCGCCGCCACGACGATGTCGATGGCGCGCCGCGTCATCGCGTCCCCTGCGCCGGCTCCCAGCCGGCCGGCGTACCGTGGCGCAGCCAGTCCCACAGGCCGGCGGCGACCGATGTCGTCGTCAGGACGTAGTAGCGGGCGACGAGCAGCGGGCGCAGCTCGAAGCGCGGCGCGAGCAGCGCGGCGGCCAGCAGCGCGACCTGGAGCGCGAAGGCGACGGCGTAGACGGCGCCTTCGCCGAGCAGCGCGACACTCGCCACGAGCGCGCCGACATGCAGGAACGGGGCGGCGTAGCGCAGCGCGCGGTGTGACGCGATCATGAGCGCGTAGAGCGGCGGATAGCCGCGGGGCGACAGCAGCCCCCCGCGCAGGACGATCGGCCAGGTGTGGCTCATCATCCGCCGCTTGCGGGTGAACTCGCCCTCGATCGAGGGAACCATCTTCTCCGTCGCCCGCGCGGCCGGCACGTAGACCGCGCGCCAGCCGCGCTTGACCATGTTGAACGGGAACGAGAGGTCATGGCCCATGATCGGGTCGACCTCGATGTAGGACTCGCGGCGCGTGGCGTAGATCGCGCCGTTGCCGGCCGTGATCGAGCCGAGCCGGGACTCGAGCGCGCGCAGCGCCATCTCGTAGCGCCAGTACAGCCCCTCCTGGTTGGAGCCCCCGTCGTTGACGAAGCGCACCTGCCCGCAGGCGTAGCCCACGTCCGGATCGGCGAAGGCGGCGACCAGGCGCGTGAGCGCGTCCGGCTCCCACGTCGCGTTCGCGTCGGAGAACGCGACGATCTCGCCGCCCGCGCGGGCGACGGCGCTGTCCTGCGCGCGGATCTTGCCGCCACGCGGAAGGTCGAGCACGAGATCGGCCCCGGCGCGCTGCGCCTCGGCGACCGTCGCGTCGGTGCAGCCGTCGCCCGCCACCACGATCTCCAGCCGGTCGCGCGGGTAGTCCAGCGCACGCGCGTTGGAGACCTTCGCCGCGATGACGGCCTCCTCGTCGTAGGCGGGGACGATGAGGCTCACGGTCGGCGGGTCGGCGGGCGCGGGCGCCGCGGAGCGCCGCCGCCGCAATCGCGCGAGCACGGCGAGCAGGAGTGGATAGCCGAGTTGTGCGTAGACGAGCAGGGCGACGCAGAGCCAGAAGACGAGCTCCCAGGGGGACACGCCGGCATTGTCCCGCACACAGCGGCGGCGCTACCGTCCGGCCAGCACGCCGTACAGCTCGAGGTGCTCGCGCGCGATCGCGTCCCACGAGTACGGGCCGCTCGCGGCCGCGCGAGCGCCCGCGGCGAGCCGCTCGCGCGCCGCCGGGTCGGCGAGCAGCCGGCGCAGCGCGCCGGCCAGCGCGGCGGCGTCGCCGGGCGCGACAACCGCCGCCGCGCCGCGGGCCGCGAGCTCCGGGAAGCCGCCGACCGCGCTCACCAGCAGCGGCGCGCCGAACGCGAGCGCCGTGAAGAGCACGCCGGACTGGTCGATCTCGCGGTAGGGCAGCACGACGAGGTCGGCCCGGCGAAAGTACGCGGCGACCTCCTCGTCGGCGACGAAGCGCGGGACCCAGCGCACCGACGGCGGCGCCGACGCGCGGAGCGCATCGACGTCCATCCGCGGCATGCCGACGATCCACAGCTCAGCGTCGTCGACCTCGCGCCAGGCCTCGAGCAGGACGTCGAGGCCCTTGTACGGGCGCAGCAGGCCGAAGAACAATACGACGGGCTTGCCGACCGCCGCGAGCGCCTCCGGCAGCGGCCGCTCTCCCGGAACACGGGCGAGGTGCTCGAAGGCGCCGTGGGCGATGACGTGGACCTTCGCCGGGGCGACGCCGAGCTGCTCGACGAGCCTCACGCGCCCGTGCTCGGAGTGCACGACGACGGCGTCGACGCGCTCATAGAGGCGGCGCTGGGCGCCGAGCTGGCCACGGCGCGGCTCGCGCGGCAGGACGTCGTGCGCCGTCAGGACGAGCGGGCGCGAGCGCGGGAGCAGGTGCACGTCGACGGGCTGCATCGTCAACCACTGGAAGTGGACGACGTCGGCGGCGGCCGCGGCGCGGCGGTAGGCGAGCATGTCGGGCACGTGCTGGACGAGCTTGCCGGCGAAGCGCCGGCGCGATCGCGGACTGCCGGCGCCGCGGCGGTAGAAGCGCCGGCAGCGCTCGTAGCCGACGGGCAGCGCCTCCGAGCCGTAGGCGAAGCGGCTCGTCTGCAGCCGCACGTCGGCCCCCTGGCGCGCGAGCGCCGCACACAGCGCGTGGTCGTAGGGCGGCGTGAAGGCCGAGGGGTCGACGACGTCGATGCGCACCGCGGCGAAGTATCGTCGCCGACCGTACGACCAGGCTCGCTCCACCGCCGCCGCAAAGTATCTTCGCCGGTCCAGTGGCGGTGGAGATCTCCTATTGCGTCGTCAACACCGAGCAGCGCAAGCTGCTCGTTGGCTGCCTGGACGCGATCGCCGTCGAGCAGGCGGCGCTCGGGCTCGAGACCGAGGTGCTCGTCATCGACAACGCGTCGGGCGACGGCTCCGCCGGCGCCGCGCGCCGCCACCCGGCCACGACCGAGCTCGTGGCGCTCGACCGCCGGCGCGGCAAGGGCGAGAACGACTCCGACCTCCTGCAGCGCGCACGCGGGCGCTACTGCCTGCTGCTCAACGAGGACTCCGAGCTCGTGCCGGGCGCGACCGCCGCCCTGCACGCGGCGCTTGCGGCGCGGCCCGACGCGGCCGTGGCGGGCGCCCGGCTCCTGCGGCCCGACGGCCGCCAGCGGGCGTCGGCGTGGCGCTTCCCGACGCCGGCGACGGCACTCCTCGGCGCGCTCTTCCTGCACCGCCGGTCCACCGTCCAGAGCCGCGGCGACGAGATCCGTGACGTCGACTGGGCGCAGTCGGCCGCGCTGCTCGTGCGCCGCGAGGCGGCCGAGCAGATCGGCTGGTTCGATCCCGTGTTCTTCGTCTACTCCGACGAGGTCGACTTCTGCAAGCGCCTGGCCGATGCCGGCTGGCGCACGCTCTATGTCCCCGGCGCCGCGGCCGTGCACCACGAGCAGCTCTCGACCGGTGCCGTGCCGGAGCGGCGGATCGTCGAGCTGTCGCGCAACCGCGACGTCTACATGCGCAAGCACCACACGGTCGCCGAGGCGTGGGCCGTCCGCCTGCTCACAGCCTGGACGTACGCCGTGCGCGCGGCCGTGGCGATCGTGCTGCCGGCTCACGACCCGCGCCGCTACTGGCGTCACGTCACGGCGACACTGCGCCCCACGCGGGGCGAGGGCCTGCGCGAGGCGGCGTCGGAGCACAACCGCGGGCCGCGGCTGTGACTACGGGCGCCGGCTGCGCCGTGCGGCCCCGCCGAATGCTCCGAGCTCTTCGAGGATCGCGTGCCCGATGGAGATGCGCGCCGCGGGATGCTCGGGACGGGTGATGTCGAGGTTCAGCGCGAACGTCCACGTGTCGCGACCGCGCGCGACCCAGCCCACCCACCAGCCGACCTGCGGGGCGGTCGTGAACACGTAGCCGGTCTTGCCACGCAGCACGGTTGCGCCGTTGCGTTCGACGACCATCATCTCCCGCACCTCGCGCAGCGCGTGACGGGAGACCGGCAGGTCGCCGCGGCGCAGGCGCTCCAGGAAGCGCACCTGCTCCTGGGCGGAGATGGCGAACGGGCCTTGGAGCCAGAAGCCGTCCAGCGGCGCTCCGTCGATCTCGCGGTTGCCGTAGTGCATCGCGCGCAGCCCGCGTCGATAGGTCTCGCGTCCGAGCTGCCGGGCGATCCGCTGGTAGATCGGGATGCACGACGACGCAAAGGCGGTCGCGAGCGTCAGGTCGCCCTCGCACGTGGCGGGCAGGAACGGCTGGCCGTCGACGAGGTGGTTCGGGTTCGGGCCCGGATAGGGCTGGGCGGCGCCGGAGGCCACCCCGCGATCGATGGCCAGCAGCGAGTTGGGAATCTTGAACGTGGAGGACGGCAGGAACCGAGCACGGCTGCGACGGGCGCCGGCCACGACGGTCTCCGGTCGCGGGCCGGCTCGGTGGACGACCATGGTCCCGGTCGTACCCGCCGCCCTGAAGTGCCGCAGCAGGTCGGGTCGCTGGTGGGTCTCGGCGGACGCGGCGGTGGGTGACGCGAAGGCCGCGAAGGCGGCCATCAGGGCGATGAGGTGCGGTCGCATGCTCGGGTTGGAGGTGCCGATGGGACGGACTTCTACTACGGACAGGTCAGCGTCGGGTCCGGCGTGAACGCGTGCGTCACGATGCCGGTCCCGGGCTTGACGAGGTAGAGCGTCGCGCCGTCGACGGCGAGGTCGATCGCCTCGAATCGCTCCGCGGCGTCCGGCGGGCTGACGAGCCGCTCGCGTTGCAGGCAGTCGCCCGCCTGGCGGACGATGATCGCCTCCGCCGGATCGCCCGCGTGCTCGGCGTCCGTCAGCGTCCAGTGCGCGGCCGCGCTCTGGATCGCGAGACCGCGGGCGTTCTCGTCGCTGTCGCCCTCGGATGCGGCCGCAAGGAACGAGCGGATGCCCGTGCCCGCCACGGTCTCCGAGAAGGAGTACTCATAGATGTCGGCGGCGACGGCGGCGACGCGGGTGCCGCGCAGGTCCACCGACTCGATCTGGTCGACGCCGAACCTCACGGCGTCCCTCGGGCGCGGCAGCCGCCTGGGTGGGCGGGAGCCGTTCTTGACGTAGAGGCCCGTGCGCCTGCGGTTCGCCGCCGAGCCCGTGCACTGCAGGCCGTAGGCGATGCGCGTGCGCCATTGCGACGGCGCGGTGCTGACGGCGCAGTTCGGCAGCGCGAGCTTGCGGAACGTCGCGCGGCGGCCGTCGAGGTCGTTCCAGAGGGCCTGGCACGGCGTGCCGGCGTCGCAGCGCAGATACGTGAGGCGGAGCTTGCCGTCACTGTCGTGGCCGAGGTCGATCGAGCGGTAGGAACGCGACTCCCGCGTGCCCTTGACGGCCGCGACCGCGCCGTCGGGGGTGTGCTGCATGAGCTTCTGGTGGCCGAACGCGCCGCTCACCCAGACGATCGTGCCGTCGAGGGCGGTGAGCTGCTGCGCGGCTGGATCCGGGACGACGAGGATGTCGGCGGCGGATGCGCCGGCCGGCAGCGCGAGGGCGCTCGCGGCGATGAGGGACGTCAGGAGGATGCGATGCATGGCGAGCATCATGGGGGCCGGGTGGCGTGCGTGCAGGCAACCAAGGGCTCGATGTCCCACACCCGCGGAGGGGTCGGAATCGAGCGGTTATCGGTGACTTTGCGTTGGTAGGGTCCGAATCGGATGGGAATCAGCTCGGCGCGTCCAAGGGACCTGGAGGACTTCGCGTCGCGAAGCCGCGGTGCGGACGACGAGTTGCAGAGCCACGAGCGCCGGCTCAGGAGCGCCTACGGCGACTTTCAGTCCGGCACCGCGTGGGGCTCGCTCGACATGCAATCGATGCTTGCCGGCTTTGGCACCTTCATCGACTACAACGAGATCGATGCCAGATGGGTGACGCGGATCGCACAGGCCTTCCGCCGCGCTGGTGGCGACGGCGCAATCAAGACGCTGCCGGACGCGGCGATCCAGAGGAGCCTGAAGGCCGGCGGACTGCTCGGCGGGCGCAGGTCGGTCACGTTCGACAATCCGGTCGCCTACGGCATGCCGACGACGAGCGGCTACGCGAACGACCCTGTCAACACGGCGAGCGGCAACTTCGTCGAGGACGAGACCGACCTTGCCTTCGGCGGGCTCTTGGCCCTGCTGCGGTTCGGGCGCGTCTACAACAGCCGCTCCAACGAGGCCGGCGCCTTCGGCAACGGCTGGTCGTCGTGGGCGGACGTGCGCCTGCGGTTCGTCGCCGAGGGTGTCGCGTACGACGGTCCGGACGGCCAGCGCGCGGTCTTTCCGCGCATGGGCGAGGGCTACGGGCGGGTTCTGGGCGTCGCCGCGCTCGTCGAGCCGTTGCCCGGCGGCATGGCCCTGCGCTGGTTCTCCGGCGAGCGCTGGGAGTTCGACGACGCCGGTCTGCCCGTCTTCGTCACGCGCGGGCCCGGTAGCGACGTCCGGCTGCAGCACGAGGCTGGCCGGCTCGTATCGCTCGCGCACGCCGGCGGCGCGCGCACGCGGCTCGACTGGGACGGCGAGCGCATCGGCGCCCTCGTCAGCACGGACGGCCGTCGGGTGTCCTACCGCTACGACGACGGTGGCAACCTCGTAGGAGCGGGCGACCGCACCTACGACGTCGACGACGACGGCCGGGTCGTCTCCGTCATCGATGCCGACGGTGTCGCCGAGGTCGTCAACTCCTACGACGAGGAGGGTCGCGTCCTGGCGCAGGTCTCACCGTTCGGTCGCCAGACGCTGTTCGGCTATCTCCCCGGCGCGGTGACGGTGACGGCCGACGAGCAGAGCGGCCCGGACAACGTCTACATCCACGACGAGCACGGCCGCCTGCAGGCGGTCATCGACGGCGAAGGCGCGCGCCTGGCCATCAACTACGACGAATGGGGCAACCCGGTGGCGATCACCGACCGCAAGGGTGCGGTCACGGTGAATCAGTGGGACGACCAGGCTCGCCTGCTGCGCCAGGTCGAGCCGGCCGGAGGCGAGTTCGCACTCACCTATGACGACCGCGGTCGCGTCGTCGAGGTTGCCGAGCGCAGCACCGGCGCGGTGACCCGCATGGCGTACGAGGGCGACGAACGCATGCCCAGCGCGATCACCGACCCCGAGGGCGGCGTGTCGCGGATGATGGTCGAGGACGGTCTGGTGCGCAGGATCGTCGATGCCGACGGCGTGGAGCTCGAGTTCGAGTTCGACGCCGACGGCAACGTCGTCGCCTCGACCGATGGCGACGCCAACGTCACGCGCATCGAGCGTGGCCCGTCCGGCCTTCCGACGGCGGCCGTGTCACCGCTCGGCCGTCGCACGACGTTCGCGTATGACGAACACGGCCGCGTCGTCGAGCGGCACGATCCGGGCGGCGCCGTCTGGTGCTACGAATACTCGGCGGCCGGTCGGCCAACGGCCGTCGTCGACCCGTCCGGCGCGCGCGAGGAGATCCGCTACGGCGACCACGGCGAGCAGGCGGCCGTGGTCGACCCGCTCGGCCACGTCGTGCAACACGGCTACGACGTGCTCGGCAACATCGTCGTGTCCGTGGCCGCGACCGGCGCAGCGTGGGCCTTCAGCTACGACGGCGTGTGCCGCCTGAGGGGGATCGTCGACCCCTCGGGCGCGACGTGGCGACGCGAGTACGACGAGGACGGCAATCTGACCGCCGCCGTCGACCCGACGGGCTCGCGCCGCAGCGCGACCGTCGACCAGGCCGGCCGCGTGACCGGCATCGACGACGGGATCACGTCCACGAGCTTCGAGTTCGACGCGCTCGGCCGGATGACCGCGACGCGGCTCCACGATGGAACCGAGAGCCGCACCGACTACGACCGCTGCGGACGGCCGACGGTCGTGCGCGATCCCTCCGGCGGGGCGACCCGCTGCGAGTACACCCCGGCGGGGCGGATCAGCCGCGTCGTGGAACCGTCGGGACGCGTGCGCAGCGCGTACGAGTACGACGCCTGCGGCAGGCTCGCGGCGCTCGTCGACGGCGCCGGCCGGCGCCGGGAATACCGCTACGACGCCGACGGCGCCCCGGTCGAGATCGCCGACCAGACGGGCGCGACGGAGCGCTTCACGTACGACGAGGCCGGACGGCTGACGGACTGGGAGGCGCCGGGGCGCGGGTTGACGAGCTACGCCTACGACGCCGCCGGGCGCATCGTCGCAATCACGGATCGCGACTTCGGCACGCGCCGGTTCGCCTACGACGCGGCGGGCCGGCTCGTCGCGGCGACGGACTCGGGTGGCGCGACGACGCGCTACGCCTACGACGCCAACGGCGCGCTGACCGAGGTCATCGATCCGCTCGGCGGCACGGTGACGCGCGCGTACGACGACGCCGGGCGACCGACGAGCGTGACCGACCAGCTCGGCCGGACGACGACCATCGCCTATGACGCCGCAGGGCGCGTTGTCGGGCGCACCGACGGATCGGGTGCGCGCCTCACCGGGAGCTACGACGTCGTCGGGCGGCTGCGCAGCTACGGGCCCGAGGACGAGGAGCCGGTGACGATCGAGTACGACGACCTCGGCCGCCTGGTGCGGATCGACGAGCCGGGCTCGTTCTCGCATCGGCTGCGCTACGACCCCGCAGGTCGCCTCGTCGAGCGCCGCCGCGGCGACCTGGCCATGCGCTGGACCTACGACTGCAACGGCGATCGCGTGGCGCTCGGCTACCCCGACGGCAGCGAGACGAGATACACGTACGACGCCGCTGGGGTGCTTGCGGGCCTCCGCCATCCCGCGGTGGGTGTGGTCGAGCTGGAACGCGATCCTGCCGGCCGGCTGATCGGCGCGCGCGGCGCTGGCATGCGCGCGTCGTGGGGTTACGAGCGCGGCGATCTTGTCACCTACGAGCTCATGACCGGCGATGCGCTACGCACGGCGCGACTGACGCGCGACCCGATCGGTCGCGTCGTCGCGGCGCTCGTGGACGGCGTGGAGACCCGATTCTCCTATGACGCCGCCGGACAGCTCGTGTCAGCGGGCGACGCCGCGTACGAGTACGACGCCGCCGGGCGCCTCGTCCGCGAGTGTCGGGGCGGCGGTGAGGTGACGTTCGAGCACGACGCGGCGGGACAGCTCATCCTGCGCCGACCGGCCGTCGGCCGTGCGACCGCCTACGAGTACGACGGCGCAGGCCGGCGCGTGCGCGAGACCAGCGGCGATTGCAGCCGCGTCCTGCGCTGGGACGCACTCGGGCGGCTCACGGCTATCGAGGCCGGCGAGCGCACGACGCGCGTGGACGTCGACGCACTCGGCGAGCTCGCGTCCGTCGACGGGACGCCGCTCATGTGGGACAGCGCCGATCCGCTCTCACCGCCGACATGGATCGGCGACAGCGCCGTCATCGGCCCCGGCACGCCGTGGGCCGCAGCCACGGGCGCCGAGGGCACATGGCTCCCGGCCAACTGGCAGGGCACGATCGGTGCGTCCCGCGACCCGTGGGGCGCTTCGTCCGGCAAGGCGCCCGCCGGGCCGCAGCTCGGCTATCGCGGCGAGCTCGTATTCGAAGGCGACGTCTGGCTGCGCAACCGCATCTACGAGCCGGGTACGCGCGCGTTCCTCGCTCCCGATCCGCTCGCGCCCGTGCTGGGAACGGCAGTCGCCGCCAACCCGTACCACTATGCCGCGAACAACCCGATCGGGCTCCTCGATCCGCTCGGGCTGCGCCCGCTCACCGACCAGGAGCTGCGCGCCGTTCGCGAGCGGATGGGCCGTCCGCCCGGCTGGCTCGGCCCCCTGTCCAGCTTCTGGACCGGGCTCGGCGCGGATGTGGTGTCGAGCACGTTGTACGGCGTGGCCCCCTGGATGGCGGCCGCGTATGCCACACGCGTCACCGGCTACTTCCGGTCCGGGGGGATGGTGAGCGGCCACTGGCGGAGGACGCCGAGCGGAGGACGGGTCTGGATCCCCCCGCACTATCGCGCGGGCACGTGGGTAGCCGGCCACCTGCGGGGCAACCCGACGACGCAGGCGTGGGGTAGAGCCGGCAGGCTCGCCGGTCCGCTGGGAACGATCTTCAGCGGCGTCGCCGGCGGCGCCGACCAATACGTCGAGGACGCCGACAGGCGTGGGCTCTCCACCACCGATCGCGTGGGGCGTACGGGAGGCGCCGCTGTTGGGTCCGCGGGGTTGTCGCTTGCCGGCGGTCTCGGGGGTGCGTGGGCCGGCGGGAAGGGGGGAGCCGCCCTCGGCGGGGCGATCGGATCGGTCGTTCCCGGGGTAGGCACCGCCGTCGGCGGGGCGGTAGGAGGGACCGTCGGGACGATCGGCGGCGCGGTCGTCGGAAGCGGCGCGGGCAGCTGGGTCGCTGACCAGGTCAGCGAGGGCTTCGCGACCGGCGGCCAAGCCGTAGCCAATGGGGCAGTGGACGCGTGGGATTCGACGGAAGGTGCGCGAGACGCGATCGGCGGGGCCCTCGACTCGATCAATCCGTTCTGAGTCATGTCCGAAAGCGTCATGGGGCTCGTCCTGCTGCTGATAGCGACCGTCTCGGCCGTCGGCGCCGTGACGGCCTGGACGGGCGTCTGGCGCAGTTGGGCGCGTCAGTTCATGTTCGGAGCGGTCGGCAGCATGCCGATCACTCTCCTGCCCTCGGTCGCGCTCATGACCGGTCCCCCGGGTCTGTCCTTCTTAGGCGCTACCAACGCCGATTCGACGTTCGTCCGCCTGACGTTTCTCGTCGGCGTTCTCTTCTTCGTCCTGTTTCTCTGGAATCCGCGCTGGTGGGGTCCGCGCTGGTACCGGGAGGTTCGCGCCGGCCTCGAAGGGGGCACGATCGAAGCAGATCTGAGCGATCCGGCCACCGCACTCGTGGTCGGCGCCTTCCGCCCGCCGCAGGACACATCCAGCGACGTGGTGAACCAGCACATTGGCGGCGAGCCGATCGAAACCTGGCCGGTCACGTGGATCGCCGGAGCCGAAACGGCGGAGAAGGCCCACGCCTTCGAGCGTCCCGGAGCGGTGAGTGGCAGACTCCAGCTGCGCCGAGAAGGGATCGTCTTCGCGGCGAGCGCGATGGAGGACCGCATCCGCGGCGCGGCGACCGTGCTCCAGATCGCAGCCCACGAGCTGAGCGGCGCCAGGGCAGTGTCGCCGGGGGCGGGACCTGACGGAGCGAGAATGGCGGCGCGAGGCCTGACCTCCCGGCTCGCTCGCCGCGTCGTGCCCCGACTCGTGATCACCACCAACGACGGAGCGTTCCTGTTTGAGACCTACGGCGCCGACGAGAAGGCGAAGCGCATGCTCGAGCTCTACGAGCTCGAGCGGTCCGCGCCGTAACAGAGCCCCTCAGGGAGCCGGGACCGGCTACGGCGTGAACTCCCAGCGGACCTCTGACCGTGTCGGACGACAGCCTCGCGGCGAGACTCACGCGTCGGCAGCGAGCTACTTTCCGTCCGGCGCTAGTGGTCTACTTTGCGAACAAACGTTCGATTCCGAGTGGGGTGCCCGGGCAGTGAGCGACCCGCGTGAGACCGCTGCAGTCGTTGCGCTTCTCCGACACGGCGATCGGCCCTGGTCGCACTACGCCGAGCACATCGAGAACGCCGGCAGCGCGCTCGCGATTCTCCACAACGAGGCTCGCGAGGAGCACGACGACGACGGCCTGACGCTGTTTTCATCTGGCCCGTTCTCACACAGCACGGAGAGCAGGCCGCTGGAGCGGACTGGCGGTGGGCATCGACACCGCGGCGCACCTTGCGGCGTTGGAGAGCGGCGGACGCACCGTCGCTGTCATAGGCACGGGGCTGCGGCGCACGTACCCGGCGACGAACGTCGAGCTGCAGCGTCGCCTCGCCCGCGAGAGCGCGGTGCTGTCGCAGTTCTGGCCGGATCAGCCACCGACGCGCCGGACGTTCCCGATGCGCAACGCGGTGATGTCCGGGTTCGCGCAGGCGACGGTCGTCGTCGAGGCGTCCGACACGAGCGGCGCGCGGATGCAGGCGCGCTTCGCGCTCGGCCACAACCGGCCGGTGTTCCTGCTGCGGTCGCTGCTGGAGCATGAGTGGGCGCAGGAGTACGCCGGACTTCCGGGTACGACAGTCGTCGACACGGGCGCCGAGGTGCTCGATCACCTCGAGCGGCTGACGACGCTCGATCCGCGCGCGCTCGCCTGAGGACCCGTCGCGTGGCGACCGTCGTCGACGTCAGCGACCCGTACGCGAACGTCATGCGAAACCCGCCGTCGCCGCAGCATGGCGTGTGCCGCGTGTGCTCCACGTTCTGCAACGTTGCTGTTGCGAGGCGTGACCCCAACCAGCCGTGCCGCTCAAGCGCGATTCGCGGGATGCGGCAGCCGGCCATTTCGTGATCCGGCGTGCCGCTCTTCGCGCGATCTGAAAGGAAAATACGTTGGCGTCCCTACGCGGCTGCCGCCTGGATGGTGACGGCGTGGCCTAGGCGTTCGAGCTGAGCGACGAGGCGCTTGGTCTGGCGTTCGGGGTTGCGGCGCGCGAGGT
>Ga0136631_10000121_pt1 | contig 22296 bp, 23 predicted proteins | sample AntDrymUQ6012206_2_FD_104655 | JGI IMG/M metagenome (GOLD analysis project Ga0136631, IMG submission 104655) | Polar desert sand microbial communities from Dry Valleys, Antarctica - metaG UQ601 (22.06) | ecosystem: Environmental > Terrestrial > Soil > Desert | place: Antarctica: Dry Valley... | reverse complement strand
GGAATATCGCCCTGGCGGTCGCGTGGGCCGCCGCCGTGCCGGCACTTCACGCCCAGGAAGAGGCCGATCACGTGGCCATGGGCATTGCCGCCAACGAGGCGAAGGACCCGAAGACTGCCCTGCTACACTTCCAGGCGACGCTGGAGCAGGACTCCTCGAACTACGACGCGAATTGGCGCGCGGCGCTCACCCTCCTGGATCTCGGCGAGCAGATCCCGGACTCGGTGAAGGGCAACGCGCGGGATTCGCTGTACTCACTGGCCGAGCGATACGCGGCTCGGGCGGTGGAGATAAACCCGCGAGGTGCCGATGGCCACTTCGCGCTGGCCGCCTCTATCGGTCAGGCGTCCCTGGACATGGAGTCCGAGGAACGCATCCGCCAGGCCAAGGTCATCCGGGCCGAGGCACTGCGGGCCATCGAGCTCAATCCGAAGCACGACGGGGCCTACCACATCCTGGGCCGCTGGAATGCGGAGATCATGCGTCTCTCCGGTCTCAGCCGCTTCTTCGCCCGTAACTTTCTGGGCGCCGGGATCTTCAAGCAGGCATCGTGGAAGAACGCGATCGCCAACATGCAGAAGGCGGTGGAGCTCGACCCCGGACGAATCTATCACCACCTGGAGCTGGCCCGGATCTATGCCGATCGCAAGCGCCCGGCTGAAGCGGCAGCCCAGCTGCGCGCTGTGGAGTCACTGCCGGCCCGCGAGGTGATGGATTCGGCGTACAAGCGGCAAGGGATGGAGCTGCGGGCGCGCCTGGCCAAGCGCTGAGGGAAGGTAGCGCTTCTACCGCGGTACCGCCTGTCCTAAAGTTTTCGTCAATTCAGCCGAGACTTGCTCCGTCACGATTAGACGGAGGACGCAGTGCCGGAAAAGAATTCCCCTGGGGGCATACGAGAAGCGCGGCTGAGGCCTGAGTGCGCCGAGGAGTATCCCGGGCTGACTCCCGGCGTCTGGATTCTGGCCACCGAGCTGGCGCAGAAGCTGATTGAGCGGGCCCATTCCCGCCGCCGGGAAGGACGGCATACGCGGACCTTCGACCCCACCCATTTCGAGTTCCGCGGTGGACCCGAAAGTCCACGGCGGCGCGGGTCACGCACCAGGAAGACCGATCCCCTGCCCAAAGCCGGCGACCAGCGAGCTTCGTTACCCCACCCACCTGTTCGTTAGCCCAAACAGCTAGAAGCCAGGAGCTAGGAGCCAGCCCTGAAATCCGGGCGGGGGGCCCTGGCGATGCCCGGTCCCCTGCCCCCACCCCGGCACTTGCCTCCGCCACGAACAACCATGGTGCGCCCATGGACTGCGGGCAGCTCAGCGGTGTCGTCCGGACCCGCCGAGGGGCCAGTGCTCGCAGGGACGAGGGTGACGGTCGTTCCCGGGAGCAGCTCCCGATCGTTGGCCGGGCCGGGCGCAGTCACGGTGACGACTGCGAGCTGCACTTTGGGCTCGACTGGAATGGGGCGCGGAGCCCGCACCGGCCGGACTGTCGGTTTGGAAGGACGAGGAGCTCGGCGGTGGACCCGAGGCTGCTGCGTTTCTTCCGCAGAGGCGATCTTCACCGCAGGGGTCTGGGTCACCAGCGTGAGGTCGCGCGGAGGAACGGACCCTGACTCCTTGACCTCGGGCCCGCACCCCGCAGCGATCGCTACCAGGGCGGTGAGCGGGAGTAGATAGATAGAACGCATGGATCCTCCAGGGTGAACGCCGGCCGGTCCAGGTAGGACGAAGATCAGGGTAACATACACACGTCCCAGGCCATGAGGCTTACTCCCCTCAGCCGATCGCTCGGGCGCACGCCTGGGACCGGGCCATGGTGCATAACGACGCCGAGGCCATCGGCGGGTACATGGCGGATGACTGGACGATTGTCGGTCCCGACGGCAGCATGAGCGATAAGGCGACATTTCTCGGATTGGTGAAGTCCGGCGCGCTGACTCACGACGTGATGGAGTCGGGTGACATTAGGATTCGGATTTACGGCGATACGGCTGTGTATTGGCGCGAGGGGTATCCGGAGGCAACTATCTGGGTCAGGCGTTTCGAGAGGTGGAGCTCTCATCCAACGTCTTTGTAAGGCAGCATGGGCAGTGGAAGTGTGTCTTGACCCATCTCTCCCGGCTTCCCCCCAGCTGATACACCGGCCGGCCAGCCGGATGGCGGGGGCAGCGAGCTTCCGGCAGCCCCGGTGAGCTTGCGTCCCCCAGCCTTCCATCCGTCTACGATGCCGATTGCGGCTGGGAGAAGAACGCCTCCGCCGCCTTCTGTAGCTCCTCGGGCGTTAGGTCCTGAACCTTTTGGGCCAGCCACCACATGTGGCCGAAGGGATCCTCGAAGCACCCGGCACGGTCGCCCCAGAACTGGTCTGCCAGCGGCATGATTGGCTTGCCCCCGGCATCGACGGCCCGCTTCCAGGCCTCATCCACGTTTTCACGGTACACAAAAAAGCTGACTGGTGTGCCCTCGTACGATTTCGAGCCCCTGCCGCCCTGCTCGGGCATCTCGTCGCCCAGCATGATTCGAGAGTCCCCGATCCGATCTCCGCGTGCATCAGGGTCCCATCCGGTCCGGGAAACCGCATGATTTCCTCGGCTCCAACGCCCTCTTGTAGAAGTCGATCGCCTTTGCCGCACCGGCGACGACGAGGCTGGGTGTGACGGTATGGTACCCCTTGGGAACTGCCTGCACCTTGTTTGCCATGATAGCCTCCAGCACGGTGGAAATAGTGACAGCGGAATATTGGAAACCCGTCACCAACAGGCAAGCTGTTATTTCACTCGGCTCCTCACTGTCATTTCGAGCGAAGCGAGAAATCGCCCCTCGAGACGTCCACAACTCCGTTATATCTACCGCCCGAGTTTCAGCGACTCCCCCACCTCTATCGCCTGAAACTGCTCCGCCGGCACACCGCGCTCCCGCAACGCGGCCGCCAGCTCGCGCACCGGGTCGTCGATTCCCTCCGCAGTCAATTGAAAGGTGCCGAAGTGCATCGCGATGCTCCGCCTGGCACCAAGATCGAGGTGCGCCTGCACCGCTTCCGCCGGATTCATGTGGATGTCTTTCATGAACCAGCGCGGCTCGTAGGCCCCGATGGGAACCAGCGCGAGATCGATCGGGGCCAGCCGCGCGGCGATCTTATGTGCAGAGAATAGGCGGTTGGCGGTACGGCGGTACGGCGGTATGGCGGTATGGCGGTATGGGTCATTGCGAGGGGTGCATAGCACCCGAAGCAATCCCGCCGCTACACCCAGGAACTGCATATCGGGCGCCCAGCTAGTGCGCAGAAGCCCTGGGGACCGTATCTTCTGCGCGAGCCAACAAGTCCCGCAGGTAATCCGCACCCACTACCGATTTCTATGCCCTTCGACCCCCGACAGCAGGCCACCCTCCAGCGTGCCGCAGAGCTGGCTCTCTCGTACCTCGGATCGCTCGATGCCGCGCCGGTCTGCTCCACCGCGCCACTCGCCGAGCTGCGGCGCCGCTTCTCCCGCCCGTTGCCCGACCAGGGCGTCGACCCGGTCACCGTGATCGACGAGCTGGCGCGAGATGCGGCCGGAGGCCTTCTGGGTAATGCCGGGGGCCGCTTCTACGGCTGGGTGATCGGCGCCGGACTCCCCTCGGCGCTCGCCGCCGACTGGCTCACCGCTACCTGGGACCAGAACGCGGGGCTGTATGCCTGCGGCCCTGCCGCCGCCGTAGTCGAGGAAGTCTGCGGCGCCTGGCTCAAGGACCTGCTCGGCCTGCCGACCTCCGCCTCCTTTGCCCTCGTGACCGGCTGCCAGATGGCCCACGTCACCTGCCTGGCCGCGGCGCGCCACGCGGTGCTGACCCGGGCAGGGTGGGACGTCAATCGGGACGGGCTGGCCGGCGCACCGAGTATCCGCGTCCTCACCTCGAGCGAAGTGCACGGCACCACGACGCGGGCGGCGAAGCTTCTGGGGTTAGGCACCGCGAACATATCGGTGCTACCGAGCGACTCGGCATCGCAGCTCAGGCCCGAGGTCCTGCGCGACGCCTTGGCAGATGGGTCCGGGCGGCCCACGATCGTAGTCCTCCAGGCCGGCGACGTGAATTGCGGCGCCTTCGATCCCTTTCCGGAGCTCATTGCCCTGGCAAGTGACGCGGAAGCGTGGGTCCACATCGATGGCGCCATGGGACTCTGGTGCAACGCGGTGCCCGGGCTCCGGTACCTGCTGGAGGGCGCCGAGCTGGCGGACTCCTGGGCGACGGACGGGCACAAGTGGCTCAACGTGCCCTACGACTGCGGCTACGCGTTCGTGGCCCACCCGGAGCACCACCGCGCGGCCATGGAGCATCACGCGAGCTACCTCGTCCACGCGGACGACGTGCGCGACCAGCTCGACTGGGGGCCGGATCATTCGCGCCGTGCGAGAGGCTTCGCGACTTACGCGGCGCTGCGGGAGCTGGGACGCAGCGGCGTGGCCGATCTCATCGCACGCTGTTGCCGACATGCCCATGACATCGTCACCCGCATCGGCGCCTTGCCCAATGCGCGCGTCATATGTGTCCCCCAGATCAACCAGGGGCTGGTGCGCTTCTACGACGCCCGGCCCGGGGCCACTGAGGAGGACCACGATAAGCGGACCGACGACGTGATGGCGGCCATCAACGCCACCGGGGAGGCCTTCTTTACCGGAACAACCTGGCGGGGAAAACGCTGCATGCGGGTGTCGGTCTCCAGCTGGCGCACGACCGCGGAGGATGGGAACCGGGCGGTGGCGGCGGCGGAGCGGGCCCTCGGAGGGTCCACGTGAAGAGTATCTGTCGTGGTGTGCTTCCGTTCTGCCTCGCCCTGATCGTTCCCTGTTCCCTGACCTCACAACAGGATTATGCCGCTCCTGTCATGGCCGGCCTCAGCAATCACGGGCGTAACGCGGGAGAGCCCTATGCCAGCGCGGGCGACCGGTCCTACTTGATCGGAACGCAGGACGGCGGGTGGGAGGACATGAGCATCGAGGATCTCCCGGTCGGCGGCAACCTGATTTCCTTTTCCCGGGGCAGGACGGGACAGGGGAAAAACCAGGTCCTGGTGATTCCCGGAATCAGTCCGTGACCGCTACGCTCGAGAGCCGGAGCTATCCCTTTCTACTCGGCGGCGAGCTCCGGCGCGGCACCGAGTCGGCCGAAATCCGGAGTCCCTATTCCGGCGACCTTATCGGTCGAGCCGAGCTGGCCGGCCCTGACGATGTCGCCGCCGCCATCGAAGCCGCCGTCGCTGCGGCACCCGCCGCGGCCGCGCTGCCCTCCCACGCCCGGGCCGCCGTGCTCGACCGGATCGCCGCCGGGGTGGTGGATCGCCGCGAGTCGCTGGCCGGCCTCCTCGCCGCCGAGGCGGGAAAGCCCCTGGCGCTTGCCCGGACGGAGATCGATCGCGCGGTGTTCGTCTTCCGCCAGGGGGCGCAGGAAGCGCTCCGAATGGGCGGTGAGGTCATCCCCATGGACCTTCAGCCCCACGGCGAGCGGCGCTGGGGGATCACCCGCCGGTTCCCGCTCTCGCCCATCTCCGCCATCATCCCGTTCAACTTCCCCGTGCTCCTGGCGGCCCATAAGCTTGCCCCCGCGATCGCCTGCGGTGCCACCATGGTGCTCAAGGCGCCGCCGCAGGACCCGCTGGCTACGCTCCTCCTGGGGGAGATCATCCGGGACTGCAGATATCCCGCGGGCGCCCTGTCCATCCTGCTCTGCACCAACGAGGCCGCGGCGCCGCTGATCGACGATCCCCGGGTCCGGATGATCACCTTCACCGGCTCGGCCCGCGCCGGCTGGGCCATCCGCCGCCGCGCGTTTACCAAGCGAGTGACGCTCGAGCTGGGCGGTAACGCCGCCGTAATGATCGAGCCGGATGCGGACCTGGACCATGCGGTCAAGCGCTCGGTGGCGGGCGGATATCTCTACGCCGGCCAGTCGTGCATCTCCACCCAGCGGATCCTGGTGCACCAGTCGCTGTATTCGCGCTTCACCGAGCGCTTCGTGCCCGCGGTGGCGGCGCTCCGCTCTGGCGACCCCATGTCGGAGGCGACCGATGTCGGACCGATGATCGACCAGGCCAGCGCGGAGCGGGCAGCCGAATGGATCGCCGAGGCGGTCGCGGCCGGGGCAAAGGTGGCGGCCGGCGGCGGACGGAAGGGCGCCATGCTCGAGCCCACGGTGCTGCTCGACACCACCGGGGGCATGCGGGTCAACTGTGAGGAGATCTTTGCACCGGTGACCACGGTCCGCCCGTACGCCGGCTTCGACGAGGCCGTCGCCGCGGTCAACGACTCGCCCTACGGCATCCAGGCCGGGCTCTTCACCAATGATATGCGCACCATTCTCCGCGCCTTCGAGCGGATCGAGGTGGGCGGGCTGGTGATAAATGATGTCCCCGGCTTCCGGGTGGACCACGCGCCCTACGGCGGGGTCAAGGAATCCGGGCAGGGCCGCGAGGGCGTGCGCTACGCCATTGAGGAGATGACTGAGCTCAAGCTCCTCGTTCTAGGTGAAACCTGAAACTCAAGTTCACCACAGAGGCACAGAGGACACAGAGGACACAGAGGGATCTCCAATTCGTCGAACTCACGACATCGCAGCTTCGAAGATCGCACTCAGAAATTTTTGTTGGGTTGATTTGGAGATCACGGATTTCGAACCATTACACCTTCTTTGGGGATGCCGGGTGACGCGATGTCGTGAGCCAATAGGACTGAGGAGCCCTCTGTGTTCTCTGTGCCTCTGTGGTGAGTTCAAGCAGCCTCGAACCTCAAGGGAGACCTAATGCGATCGATCGTCGTAGCCGCCCTGCTGCCCCTGGCCTCGATGCTGCAGGCCCAGACGCCGCCGCCGTCGTCCGCACCGTTCCGGGACAAGCAGATCCCTCACGAGGCCGGGTTCCGGGTGTTCGTCGTGCCCGACATGGAAGGGATGGCGAGCACAGTGGACAGCCGCGAGATCATCGCCGGCAACGAGGGCGAGCGCTTCAAGGATCACACCAGCCCCGATTACTGGGACCGCTTTCGCCTGCTTGTCACCCAGGAGGTGAACGCGACCATTCGCGGTGCCCGCCTGGCCGGTGCCCGGAGCTTCGTGGTGAACGAGGGCCACGGCGGCAACCTGTTCGCCAACGTGCTCCCCTGGGAACTGGACAGCTCAGCGATCCTGATACGCGGCTTCCCCAAGCCGCTGATCATGGTCACCGGCATCGACAGCAGCTTCGGAACCCTGATGTTCACCGGCGCGCACGCCAACGCCGGAAGCCCCGGGGTGATGGCTCATAACTTCGCCTTCGACTCGTTCACCGTGAACGGCAAGGTGCTCAACGAGGTCGGCATCAACGCGCTGATCGCCGGCGAGCTCGGCGTCTCGGTCTCGCTGGTGAGCGGAGACGACGTGCTGATCGCTGAGACTCAGAAAATGCTCCCCAACGGATTCGTCGCCATCGTGACCAAGCGGGCGGTGGGCCGGAGCGCGGCAATCACCTATAGTCCCGCGAAGGTGCGCCGGATGTTGCAGAGCGGGGCCGCGGAGGCGGTGCGCCGGGAGCGCCGGGGCGATTTCAAGCCGTTGACCCTGGACCGGCCCTACCGGGTCGAGTTCAAGCTCCGCATGAGCTATCCCGACAGCATGGTCCAGCAGGTTGCCGCGCTCTCGGAGTTCAAGCTGGAGAAGACCGGTGGCCGCTCCTTCCGCTACCAGACCGACAGCGCGCGCCAGATGGGATGGCTGCTCGACGCCATCGAGGAAGTGGTGATCCGATGAGCCGCCTTCTCCTGGTCGCGGCAGTCCTTCTGCCGCTCCCGGCCTGGGCCCAGGCCCGTGCCTCGCGCGACACGATGCCGCGCGACACCACTCCGCCGGCCGCCTACTTCGGTGTGATCGAATATCAGCTCGCCCGTCAGAAGCTCGAACTGGACATGCAGCGGGGCGGGTTCAGCGTCTACATCATCGCCGACATGGAGGGGCTGGCCGGCGCGGTGCGGAACGCCACCGAGATGCGGCCGGTGATCCGGGGCGGAACACCCCAGCACGAGCGCTTCCGGCAGGAGCTGACCGAGGAGGTGAACGCGGTCATCTCGGGGGCGCGCGCCGCGGGAGCGACCCAGTTCATCGTGAACGAAGGGCATGGCGGCACCCTGTTCCGGAATGTTCTGGTGGAGCAGCTCGACCCCGAGGCGATCCTGATTCGCGGCTACCCCAAGCCGATCGTGATGTCCACCGGACTGAACCCGATGGTGGACGCCTTGATGATCGTCGGCGCCCACGCCAACGCGGGTAGTCCCGGTATCATCTCGCACAACTTTGCGTTCGACTCGTTCACGGTGAACGGGAAGGTGCTGAACGAGCCCGGCATCGCCGCGTTCATCGGCGGGGAGATGGGGGTCCCGATGGCCCTGGCCAGCGGGGACGACGTGCTGACCGCCGAGACCGAGGAAATGCTGGGGCCGTTGGAGACGGTCACGGTGAAGACGGCGTTCTCCCGCTCCGCGGCCGCGGTGCTTCCGCCGGCCACGGTCCATCGCATGCTGCGCCAGGCTGCCGGGCGCGCGGTGCGGCGAGTCATGGCCGGCGAGCTCCGTCCGCTCACGATGGAGAAGCCGTATCGGGTCCGCTTCTGCCTGCGCCGCTCGTTCACCGAGGACGACTGGGTACGGGAGACGATAGGCCGGCTCCAGGGCGTGAGCGCCAACGGTGGCCGGGGCTGCTTCGCGTACACCAGCGAGTCGGCCGAAGCGGTAGGCAATCTGCTGAACGAAGTGGAGTGGACCGTGCTCAAGCCTTGAGGAGGCGGTACGGCGGTAGGCTGCCGATCGAAACCCGATACTTCTGCAATAACGACTGAACCGTTTCGAAGGAACAACCGTGAATCGCCCTCCCGACGCCCTTCGCGTCCGGCTGCACGAGATCATCTTCGAGGCCGACACCCCCGCGGGCCGGCTGTTCGATGTGCTGCTGATGGTGGCGATCGTGAGCAGCGTGGTGGTGGTGCTGCTGGAGAGCGTGGCGTCAGTGCGGTCCCAGGCAGGCCCCACGCTTCGCGCGCTGGAGTGGGGTTTCACAGTCCTGTTCACCGTCGAGTACGTCCTCCGGCTCTACACCGTCGGCCGGCCGCTCCGCTATGCCCGGAGCACCCTTGGCGTCATCGATCTGCTGGCGATCCTGCCGAGCTACATCGGCCTGCTGTTCCCTGGTGGCCAGAGTCTGCTGGTCATCCGTCTGCTGCGTCTGCTGCGGGTGTTCAAGGTGCTCAAGCTGGCCGAGTATCTGCGGGAGTCCCGGACGCTGGTGCGGGCGCTGCGTGCCAGCGGGAGAAAGATCGCTGTATTCCTGATGGCGGTCATGACCATCGTGGTGGTAGTGGGCACGCTGATGTACGTGATCGAGGGCGAGCGGCACGGCTTCACCAGCATCCCGATCAGCATGTACTGGGCGGTGGTGACGCTGACGACGGTGGGCTACGGCGACCTGACGCCCGCCACCACGCTGGGCCGCGCACTCGCCGTGGTCCTGATGCTCACGGGGTACGGGATCATCGCGGTGCCAACCGGGATCGTCACCGCCGAGCTCACCAGGGCGGTGGCTCAGCCGATCTCGACCCAGGCGTGTCCGTCCTGCGGCGCCGGAGGGCACGAGTCCGATGCGAAGTACTGCCGGCAGTGCGGAGATCTACTCGGCGAGATTCGGGAACCGGTATGACGAACGACGACGTCTATGCTGGAAGTTCCCTCCGAGGCGGTCAAGCCGACTCGAGGATCGAGGTCTGACCTCCCTTCACTCTGGCGTGGGAGGAGGCACTGTTCGTGACGCCGAGCGCCGCCCTGGGCTGCTCAGATTCCCCCCAGCCAGGGATATCCGCGGTCCTCCCAGTAGCCACCCGGGCGCTCCTGGGTAAACGTCATCGCCGTGAGATACTTCGCCATCTTGTAGCCCAGCTTGATCGGCGAGTAGAGCCGCAGGGGCGCACCATGGTTCATGCCGAGCGGGCGGTCGTTGTAGGCGTAGGCGAGAATTGTCTGGGGGTGAAGAGCGCTGGTCAGATCCCAGCCGTTGTAGTATTCGCTGTCGAACGAGTCGAACCGCAGATACTTCGCTTCCGCGGTCGGCTCGACCATAGTGACAATCGTCGAGACCGGCACGCCGGTCCAGGTGGCGATGGCGGTCCAGCCTTCGACGCAGTGGTGCTTGACGGTGTAGCTCAGCCGGGGGAGCGACTCGATCATCTGGCGGGTCAGCCGCACCGGCTTCCGTACCAGGCCCCCAACCTGGAGCGACCAGGCGGTGGGGTCGGCCGGGACTGGAAAGCTCCCGGTGCGATTGCGGGTGATCGAGTACGAGGGAAAGTTCGCTTCCGGCGTGCGGGACGCGCTGGGGTACTCCGGCGCCAGACGGGAGGGCGAGAGCAGGAGCCTTTCGCCCACCCAGTCGTTGACCCGGCTGATGGCACTGAGCTTCGGTGTCAGCGCGGGCCCACCGTCCCACCCGCATGACGCCACCAACGACGCCGGTCCCGCCACCAGTCCCAGGCGAAAGAAATCCCGCCGGCTCAGGCCAGTGGGTTGGTCAGTCATGGCTGGGAAACCTCCCGCGGTACCATCCGGTGATCATCGCCCGGAGCGAGGCCGGATCGACCAGCAAGACCAGGGCGACGTGCAACAGGGTGAAGCCGAGAAAGAGCCACACGGTAACGAAGTGCCAGTACCGGGCGAGCTCGTAGCCGCCGAACACAGTGGTGAGCCAACCGAGCTGGACCGGCTTGTAGATGGCGAAGCCGCTCAGGGTGGCGAGGGCGCCGAGGGCCACGATGAAACTGTAGGCGGCCTTCTGGAGGGCGTTGTGCTTCCCCTGGGGCGGGTGGTCCTTGCGAAGTCGCAGGTAGTAGAGCTGCATCTTGACGGCTGGGGCGACGTCCCGCGGGCGGAAGAGGAGCGAGCGCCACTCGCCGGTGGCCGCGAGGAAGCCGAGATACACGAGGCCGGTGATGACGAACGGCCAGGCCAGCGCGAAGTGCCAGTTGAGCCCGCCGGCGAGCCAGCCACCGAGGCGTCCCCACTCGGGGATTGAGGCCCCATCGAGTGGATTCGGCAGCCCCAGCGGCTCGCCCTGAAGACCGAAGTGGCTGTAGGCCACGTAGATCTGGAGCCCGCTGGCGATCATCCCGAGCAGGAAGACCGCGTTGGCCCAATGGGCCAGCCGGACCAGCCCGTGATACCGCTTGACCCGCGGGCGCGGTGCCTCCTTGTCCAGTTCCATTCAGGATCTCCTCAGCGTAGGACGCCGGCCCGCCGGCTTCACAGCATCAGGTGGGCGAGCGGCTTGCCCTGCGGGGGACCATCGGTCGCTCCGACCGGCTCCACGGTAAGCGCCGCTCCCATGACCGTTCCCCCCCGCTCGGGCATGCCGGTGGTAAACATCATCGGTCTCGCCGGATCCACCCGGACCTCGGCCCCCCGCACCATCTCGTCGGCACAGATGAACCAGAACTGGTAGCGCCCCCCCGCCGGCGCGGGTGGGAGGCCGTGCACGACCACGTTCCAGCGATGGGTGACCTCATCGGCAAAGATGACCAGGCCACCGCGCTGCTTGCCGACCTGCACGCTGGCCTGAAGGACCCGCCCAGCCCCCCGCATGATGGAGAGCGTATCCTCCAACGCCGCCAGCCGGACGTGCTCCCCCGCGAACGCGGCCTCGACCGCGCGAGCGCGCTGATCGCCGGCGTACCATCCGCCGGCGGCGAGGAGCAGAGAGGCGGCAAGTGCCGCCGGCAGTAACCAGCGTTGGCCGCGGGAGCGGTTGCCCTCGAGCACACGCTGGATGATCCGCCGGCGGAACCCGGGCCGGGGAGCAACGGGATCCGAGCCCATGGGCAGCCACGCCAGCTCCGCCTCGATCCGCGCCACTTCCCGCCGGCACTCCTCGCAGTGGGGTAGATGGGCCTCAAACGTCAGGGCATCGTCCGCATCGAGGACGCCCGTTGCGTAGTCCACGCGGTGCTCAACGAACCACTCGTGTGATCTCATAGCACCCACTCCTTGAGGCCGGCCAGCGTGATGCGGAGCCGGGTGAAGGCGAGTCGCAGGCGGGTCTTGACCGTGCCCAGCGGGATGCCGAGCTGCGCCGCGATCTCCGAGTGCGTGAGCCCCTGGAAGTAGGCCAGCTGGACCGCCGCCCGCTGCTCGGCCGGCAGTTCCACGAGCGCCGCATGGACCTGGGTGTGGACCTGCCATCCTGGATGACCCGCCTCGTCCGGGACCACGGGGGCCACGGCCTGGCGGCTCCATTCCGAAGGGGCCGCCGCCGATAGCTTTCGCTCCCGCCGCCGCCGTCCCCGCAGCCGGTCGATCGCACGGTGGCGCGCCACCCTGAGCAGGTACGGCATCAGCCCCGGGTGACCACCGGAGGGCGGGGCGATATTCTCCCAGACGGTGAGAAACGTTTCCATGACGACATCCTCCGCTTCATCGCGATCCTGCAGCATCCCATAAGCCACTCCGAGCAGCCAGGGAGTGGCCAGATTCACCAGCTCCACCAGCGCTTGCTCGTCGCGCGCGGCGAGCCGATGCCGGAGAGCGGTCTCGCGCTCGAGGCCCAACAGTCCGGCCCTCGGACTGGGACCGGATGGTCCCAGCCCAGGTTTCCCCCGGATGTCTTCCGGCTTCATGCCGGTTATTTCTCCTTCTTCTCCATCCCGTCCTTCTCCATCCCATCCTTCTCCATCATAGCCCCCTCCTTCTCCATCATACCGTCCTCCTTGCCCATTGCGGCCGTATGAAGCTCTGCCTGTCCCATCGAAACGCTGTACTTCTTGCACCACAGCACGACGTGAGAGTACTTCCCCAGGTCTATGTTCGCTGGAAGCTCGAAGCTCTGTTCGCCGGCGAACCGGGTCAGCCTGGCGACCGTCACCGAGGCACCCTTGACCGGCTTGGGGCCGTTAGTGAGGGCGACGTACACGTCGGGACCCTTCTCGATGGAGAAGTCAGAGGTAAAGTGCAGCTGACGTTTCCCATCCGCCTTCAGAATATGCACGGTTCCAACGGCCTTGTGATTGCCGACGCTGGTGAGCTTTCCCTGTGCCGTGGGCTTGCTCATGGCCATGGCGGCATGATCCTCCATGGCCCCGTCTTTCTTCATCCCGCCCTCCTGCTGGCCGAGCAGGGGAGTGACCGGAAGAAACCCGAGCAGCAGGGCGGCAGGAAGAGCGGCAAAGCGGTGCATCGTTCGCATGATATCCTCCGAGAGACGGTGAGTGCGCTGGCTGAAAGCTTCCATGACAACGCCGGCACCGGCGATCCAGTTTTCGCCTCGAATCAGGGAAGCCGGACGGGAAGCACCACGGACCGGCACAGCGCCTCATCGGCCCGGCAATAGCTGACCCGCAGGTTGCCATGAATCACTGGCATGGCGGGACGAACCTGCCACGGCGGGTCGAGGAAGTAGCTCGAGTCGCCCGAAATCCGCCCCCGGGGCAGGCGGATGACGGATCCTCCGCGGAGCTCGATCGCCGGAGGCACCCGGGCGTTGATCCGCACCTGACCGAGGGGGACGACCGCGAGGATAGCCCGGCCGGCGCGGCGGGACTCGACCAGGCGCACCGGAGCGGACGCAGGGCCGGGCCCGCACCCGGCCAGGGCCAGTGTACCCATGACCAGGAGCCGCATCAGGGGGCTATTCGGCAAGCAGATCCTGAATCCGCTGTTCCCACATCCGGTAGGAGGCGTCACCGAGGTGGAATTCGCCGGCCCCTTCGTACCGGATCCTGCCGCGCTTGTCGATCAGGACGAAGCTGGGCCAGAACCGGATGTCGTAGCGGTTCCAGGTCCGGCTGTCGTTGTCCTGCGCGTTGGGGTAGGTGATGTCATACCGGGTCAGCGCCCGGGCCAGGTTGCCCCGGTCGTGCTCGCCGGCGTAGGGGGGGAACTCCGGGGTATGAATCCCGATGAGCGTCAGACCCCGCGCGCGGTAGAGGCTGTCGAATTTTCGCAGCGACGGCAGGGTCCGGGTACAATTGCCGCAGGTGAACACCCAGAAGTTGAGCAGAACCACCCGGCCCTCGAGCTCACTGAGCCGAACCGGGCCCTTACTGTTGAGCCAGCTCGAGTTGTCCCAGGACGGCGCGGGCCGAGAATCCCGGGCAGCGGCACGCGTCCCCAGGAGCTGGGCGTCGGCCCGATTGGCGGCGAAGAGCCCGATCGCGATGCAGGTGGCGGCCGAGAGTATGGTGCGCATGGGTGTCGCTCCGTGAGGGTCGCTTATTTAACGACAGCTCCGGTCGAGCGGATCTCTTTGGCCTGGGGTCGGAAGACGGGCGGTAGGGCGGTAGGGCGGTAGGGCGGTAGGGCGGTAGGATGCTCATCTACCGCCGCTTTATCTACCGCCGCAGTATCTACCGCCCTACCGCCTACACCTCCGCCGGCAGCGGTATCTGATCCTTGTGCTTCGCCAGCCACTGGTCGAACGTCTGCAGTTCGGGATTCAGCGAACGAGTGAACCCAAGGTCCCGGGCACCGACGAAGTAGTCGTTGAAGTCCCGCTTGAACTGGAACATGTTGCCCAGATCGTCCGCGCCGGGGAAACCGAAACTGCGATAGACCTCGGGCGGCACGTTGTTGTACCGGACCTCCTGCCCCAGCGCCTTGGTGAGGCCGCGGGCCATCTCGGCACCGGTGAGGTGCTCGCCCGCGATCGCCACCGTCCGGTTGATGAACTCCCGTCCCCGCTTGAAGATGCCGAAGGCGGACTTGCCGATGTCCTCCGCGGCAATGCCAGGCAGCTTCTTGTCGTCCATCGGAAAGGTGATCGCCAGGGTCCCGTCCGGCCCCCGCTGGGGTCCCGCGCCGAAATAGATCAGGTTATCCCAGTAGAACGCTGTCAGCAGGAAGGTGGTCGGCACGCCGAGCTCGCGGAATATCTGGTCCGCTTCGCCCTTGGCATCGAAGTGCGGCACCTTGTACTTGCCCATGAGCGTCGGCATCCGGTTGTCCGCCAGCGGCACCCATTTGCGGGTGTCCTCGAGGGTGGACCAGATCACGTGCTGCACGCCGGCAACCTTCGCCGCCTGGGCCATGTTGCGGGCCTGGGTCAGCTCCTTCTCGGGTTGGAAGTGCTCCCAGAAGTTGGTCAGGGTGAATGCTCCGTAGGCACCGGCGAACCCCTTGGCGAGGGTCTCGGGTTTATCCAGGTCGGCGCCGACGACCTCGGCCCCGGCCGCCCGAAGCGCCTTGGCCTTCTCCGAGTTGGGGTCTCGGGTGATCGCACGCGCGGCAAATGAGCCGCTCTTGTCGGCCAGGATGGCCCGGACCAGTCCCCCGCCCTGGGCACCGGTGGCTCCGACGACTGCGATGATCTTCTTCTCTGGCATCACAAGCTCCGTCTAGATAAGTGAAGTCCAAGGTGTCCAAGATCGAGTAATCTCGACGCTCCGCAAGAGCTGAAACACGGAAGACACGGAACGCTCAGCTACCAGGTCGAGTTCAGTGCGCCAGAACATGATTTTATTCAACTGCACACCGGCCGAGTCTCGAAGCTGAATGGTGTGCTGTTGACCAAAAAGCTTCCGCGCGATCGAAATGTCCTCCGTGCTTTCCGTGTCGTTTCCGTGGCTTTCGTGTTTCAGCGTTTGCCATAGGCTAACTGGCCTGCCAGAAGCGGAATCCCTCCAGCGATACCGTGCGACCTCCCTGCCGGTCCTGTCTCACACAGTACTGAGTAGGATAGTGGCCCGTCTGGCGGAACCCTTGTGGCTGGCCGATCCCGAAACATGCATCCCGAGTCTTCCTGAGAAATTCGAGCGTGATCATCGGCTCCCAGAAGATCAGCTCGCCGTCCACGTTGGATCGGGTCTCCCGGAATAGAGCGATGCCCCGGCTTTCCAGGTTCCGATCAGCTCATCGAATCGTGATGTGCACGGTACCAATTGCGCTTCAGTCTACCGCCGCACTACCTACCGCCGTAGTACCTACCGCCGCTTCATCTACCGCCTTACCGCCTTGGACCACCCGGCGGACCGCAATGGTCAGCGGAATCGCCAGGAGCGCCCCCGGGGCCCCGAGCAGATAGCTCCAGACCAGCAGCGAGAGCAGCCCGAGGAGGGGCGGGACATCCAGCCCGCTCTGCATGAACCGCGGCTTGATCACGTTGTCCACGACGAAGTTGAGCACGAGGTACCCGGCCAGGATCACCAGGGCGCGATGCCAGCCGAGCCCGAGCAGGGTGAGGGCGACAGGGGGCACCACCGACAGGATGATGCCGATGTTCGGCACGAAGTTCATGACGAACGCCAGCACCGCCCACACCAGCGCCAAGTCGGTTCCCACCGCCCGCAAGAGCATGTACGCCAGGACGGCGAAGCCGAGACCGGTGGCGGCGGTGATCAGGAGATACTGGCGGACGTCGCGCGCCACGCCCTCCACCATCCCTCCCGGCTCCAATATCTTGTCACGCGAGCCTCGCTCCACCAGGATGAAAGCCACGATCAGGACCAGCAGCAGGGTCTGGCTGAGCACCTTGCCCACCTGGGAGAGGAATCCCGCCGCCAGGCCCAGCATTCGGCCCGGGTTCACCAGATCGAGCGATAGCACTCTTTCGGCATCGATACCGCGAGCGATCATCCAGCTCTTGAGCCCTTGCTGAAGCGCCTCGGCCTTGTCCTGATACCGCGGGAGCACCCCCACCAGCCGGCTCCCTGCTACCCCGAGAAATCCCAGCAGCGCCAGCACGACGCCGGCCAGGAGCAGGGTGGTCAGCACGACGGCCAGGCCCTTCGACACGCCTCGTCGGCGCAACCAATCGAACGTCGGCAGCACCGCCACCGCCAGCAGCGCGGCGAGCAGAATGCTGTTGAGCACCGGGGCGGCAGTGCGGATGCCGGCCGCGATGATGACAAAGGCAGCGGTCCCGATCAGGGGGCGATACCATCGGTCGGACTGATTGAACAGGCCGGAGGGATAGGTCATGGGTTCAAGGTAGGCGGTACGGCGGTACGGCGGTACGGCGGTACGGCGGTACGGCGGTACGGCGGTACGGCGGTACGGCGGACACGAACGGGAGTCATTGCGAGGGGGGAAGGCCCCCGAAGCAATCCAGATGGTTCCGCGCGGACACCGCGGGATTGCTTCGGGGGCGTTGCCCCCTCGCAATGACTACCGGCGCTTCATCTACCGCCTTACCGCCGTACCGGCCGACCGCCCGATTCCGGGCATCATCATTGCCTGCTAGCTCGACCTTATGCCCGAGCGACGCCAATTTGACCCCCAGAGGGATGCGCTCGACCTGACCGAGTGGCAGAATGCGACCGGTGGGGCAGCCCCGGTGGCGTCCAACCGTACCCTCCCCTTCGGCAGCGTCGCGCTCGCCACCGCGCTCTACGCCGTGGCCTACCTGGTGTGGGAGCAGAGTGGCTGGGGCAGCACCGCGTTGCGTGACCTGGTCGGCAACGTGGCGTTCATGCCGATCAACCTCACCGTGCTGGCCCTGTTCTTCCTCGCCTCCAGGCAGGAGCTCCTGGATCCGTCGGTGCGCCAGGCACTCCGCCTGCTCGCGCTCGGCGGGGCGATGGTGTTCACCGGCAACGCCATCTCGACCGGATACGTTCTCACCTTGAACGAGAGTCCGCCGGTATCGTGGGCCGACCCGTTCTACCTGTCGGATTCACTGCTCACCCTCACCGCGCTCCTCTCGTTCCCGCTGGCGCGCCGCACCCGGCTGGAGCGGTGGAAGTTCCTGCTCGACGGCGCGATGGTGCTGGTCGGCGGCGCCGTGGCGATCTGGTTCTTCTCGGTCCGCCCCACGGCCGCGTCTCCGGGGAGCAGCTTCGTCGTCACCCTGCTGGCGTTCGCCTACCCGCTGGCGAGCATGCTGGTGCTGCTCGGCGTCACCACGGTGCTGCTGCGCCGGCCGATCGACGGCAACCGCCTGGCGTTCGGCCTCCTGGTGGCCGGGGTGTCGGTGGGCGTCATCGCCGACCTCACCTTCAACCTGGTGCAGCTCGAACTCGGCAGCCGGAGCGCGAGCTGGGCCGACGGCGTCTTCCTGCTCTGCTACGTGATGCTGATCGCGAGCGCCGAGCTCTACTGGCGCCGGCCCGTCGCCCAGGGTTCGGCCCGGCCGATGCCCTACACCCGGATGCAGCCGATCAGCCCGCTGCCCTACCTCGCGGTCGGCACGACGTACGCGCTGCTCCTCGTCGTGGCGCTCCGCCCCTGGAAGGATCCGATCAGCGGACTCGCCATTGGAGCCCTGCTGGTAACCGGCCTGGTGGTCCTGCGCCAGCTCCTGGCCGTGCGGGAGAATGTGCGGCTCCTCGCCGACCATGCCGCCCGGCAGACAGAGGCCCGGTTCCGCTCGCTGGTACAGCACTCGTCCGACGTCATCATCGTCACCCGGGCCGACGGCACCATCCGGTTCGTGAGCCCCTCGGTCACCCGAGTGTTCGGCTACGAGCCGATGGCAATGCTGCGCCAGGCCGTCTCCGAGCTGCTCCACCCCGATGACCGGGAGCGGGCGGCCATATTCTTCCGCAACGCGGCGCTGACGCCGGGGGTCACCGGCCCGGTCGAGTGGCGCTTCCGCCAGCCGGACGGCTCCTGGATGCACGCCGAGATCCTCGCCACCAACCTGCTGCACGACGCGACCGTCAAAGGGCTGGTGCTCAACACCCGCGACGTGAGCGAACGGCGGCGGCTGGAGGAGCAGCTGACCCACCAGGCGTTCCACGATCCGCTCACCGGCCTGGCCAACCGGGCCCTGTTCCGCGACCGGGTGAGCCATGCGCTGGCACTGGCGCAGCGGCGCGGGAGCCCGGTGACGGTCCTCTTCCTCGACCTCGATGACTTCAAGAAGGTGAACGACAGCCTGGGCCACGGCGAGGGCGACCGGCTGCTCATCGCCACGGCCGAGCGGTTCCTGGCCTGCGCCCGGAGCGCCGACACGGTGGCGCGGCTGGGGGGCGACGAGTTCGCCATCCTGATCGAAGGGACCGACGGGAGGGACGGCCTGACCGACCGGCTGGCCGCCGCCATGTCCCACCCGTTCTCGCTCAGTGGCCAACAGGTGCGGGCCACGGTGAGCATCGGGGTGGCCTCCGCGGCCCCCGATGACAGGGCGGATGACCTGCTTCGGAACGCGGACATGGCGATGTACGCCGCCAAGCGGCGCGGCAAGGGCTGTGCAGAGACGTACGAATCGCGGATGTATTCCGACGTCCGCGAGCGACTCGACCTCGAGGCCGCGCTTCGGGCCGCGATCGAGCGGCAGGAGCTGATGCTGTATTACCAGCCGATCGTCAACCTGCAGACCGGCGGCATCCACGGCGTCGAGGCGCTGGTCCGGTGGGACCACCCCCAGTTCGGCCGACTCCCGCCGCAGCAGTTTATCCCACTCGCCGAGGAGACCGGCCTCATCGTGGAGCTGGGGTCATGGGTACTGGGAGAGGCGTGCCGGCAGCTCCAGGCCTGGCGGGCGGCGCACCCAGGGCTCTCGCTCGCCATGGCGGTGAACATCTCGGGCCGGCAGCTGCAGGGCTCGGGACTCACGGACACGCTCCGCCAGACGCTCACGTCGTCCGGAGTCGATCCGTTGTCGGTGGTGCTCGAGATCACCGAAAGCGTGCTGATGCAGAAGACCGACACGGTGCTCGAGCGGCTGCAACAGCTCAAGAGCTTCGGCGTGCGGCTCGCCATCGACGACTTCGGCACCGGGTACTCGTCGTTGAGCTACCTGCAGCGCTTCCCGATCGACATCCTCAAGATCGCCAAGCCGTTCGTGGAGGAGGTCGGCCAGGGCCCGGACCGCTCGGCGCTGGCCCGCGCGATCATCGCGCTGGGCGACACGCTCAAGCTCCAGACCATCGCCGAGGGGATCGAGCGGCCGGAGCAGCGGGCGGCACTGATCGAGCTGGGCTGCACGCTCGGGCAGGGACACCACTTCTGGCCCGCGCTCCCGGCGGCGGCACTCGAAGAGCTGCTCTCGGCCGACCGGTTCCCGCGACTTCGGCTGGTCGAAGGGAGTGCGTGAGGGCGGTAATGCGGTAAGGGGGTACAGAAACGGGAGTCATTGCGAGGGGGCAACGCCCCCGAAGCAATCCAGCCGGTTCCGCGCGTATACCACGGGATTGCTTCGGTCGCTCCGCTCCCTCGCAATGACTACCTACCGCCGTACCGCCCTACCGCCGCCTTACCGCCCGACCCCCTGCCGCGTCGCCAGTTCCACCCCCAGATCGCTGGCAGGTAGAGCGCAGCAAAAGCTTTAACACGGAGTACACGGAAGAACAGCACGGAAGACACGGAGGGCTCCTGCTACCTCGTAGCTTCTACACCGCTTCGGGGTCTGATTCTTTTGGTGAACAGCACACCTGCTGAGTCCAGAGCTCCGGGCCGAACTGGTGTGCGGTTGACTACGACTCCCAATCGTAGCGGTAGCCCAAGGACCCGCTCATCCAATCGGAACTCTCCGTGTCCTCCGTGCTGTCCCTTCCGTGTCCTCCGTGTTAAAGCTGTTGCCTGACCGTATTTCAGTACCAGCCCGCTTCCCCGCACACCATGGCGGGACTGGGTTCAGAGGTGCGGTGCGGTCCGGTCCGAAGGCCGTATCGCCTCTGCACTACACGTCGGTCGGTCATACCCGGAGATCTTGTTATCCTGAGCGAAGCGAAGCATTCTGAGCGCATGAGCCAGTTGCGCCTGCTCGTTCTCCTGGCCGCCCTCGGCTGTGCGTCTTCCGGCCCTCGGCAGACTGCTCCCCCTCCTCCTGCTCGACGCACCTTCGTCTTCGTTCACGGTGCCACGGGTGGGAGCTGGGACTGGCGGGTTCTCGACTCGCTGATGACCCCGCGCGGGCACCGGGTGGTGCGACCTTCTCTCACCGGCCTGGGGGAGCGGGTTCACCTCGCCTCGCCGGACATCGGGCTGACCACGCACATCGATGATGTCGTCAATGCAATCCTCTGGGAGAACCTGCACGACGTCATCCTGGTAGGCCACAGCTACGGCGGCATGGTGATCGCGGGGGTGGCCGAGCGCATTCCGGAGCGGATCCGCCACCTGGTGTACCTGGATGCGTTCCTGCCGGATTCGGGCGAGACCGCGCTGGAGCTGGCCGAGTCGATTGGTGCGACCGCGCTGATACAGAATGCCCGGGGCGGATTCATCATTCCCACCTGGGTGGCGGACACCAGCGCCATCCCGCGAGATGTACCCCATCCCCTCCGCACCTTCACCGACACGCTTCGCCTGACCAACCCCGCGGCCCGCAGACTCCCGGCGACGTACATCCTCACCTTCGAGCGGGGCAAGGAGCCGGACGCTTTTCAGCGATTTGCCGACCGCGCCAGTTCCAGAGGCTGGAAAGTGGTGCGACTGGAGGCGGATCACGTGCCGGAACGATCCAACCCGGTCGCCCTGATGCGAGTGCTCGAAGGAGTGGAGTGAACGGGCGGACGGGCGGACGGGCTAGCGAGTCATCCCGAGCGTAGCGAGGGATCGGCCGGGGAAACGTCGGAGCATTGGAGTTCTTCTTGCCGACGTAAACCCACCCGATTTCTCGCTACGCTCGAAATGACGCGCTGAGCGGCTGCAGTCTGCACCTGACCATTGCCATCATGCCGCCGGCTTGATCTCGCCGCCCTGCGGTGGCGAGCCCGGTGTCGGCTTCGTCGCCGTGGAGCGCGGCGGCCCGAAGATGTTGCTGTTGCTCTGCCAGCCGGCGAGTGACTCCGGGTCGCTGGCGAAGCGGAAGCGGTTGAGACCATCCATATACCGCACAATCTGGATAGCCTCGTCCGCGATCGCATCGAGCTCCGCCCTGGCCCCGACGTGCGCCCGCCGGCCCTCGATACCCTGCTGCCCCGCCGTGTCGAATTGATCCATGGACTGAGACAGGGTCTGGACAGCCGAGTCGAGGAGTCCGTGTCTGACCAGCAGCTCTTTCTGGCTCTGGGCTTCGGCCAGCATCCCCCGGGCGGCGGTTCGGAAGGCGAGGTACGGGACCCCTTCGCGGGTGAGACGGAACTTCTGGGCGATGTCGGGCGCTTCCCCGGCGGCCGACTCCGCCACGGCGGCGAAGTGTACCAGCTGGTTGCGGCGAATCTTTCGCCGCATCACTCGCTTCTGGCTGGTCGCCGAGCGGACGGCATTGATCCCCTCGCCCTGGCGTGCGGCGAGCACCTCTGCCTCGGCCAGGCTCTTCTCCAGCCGCGCGAGTGCCGCGGAGTAGCCGGGGCTCGGGTCCGGATGGGCCCGGCTGAAATCCAGCACCCAGTTACTCATTTCGATGATCCTGCGGATTGACGCTCTCATAAGGCACACTCTCTACT
>Ga0136631_10000120_pt1 | contig 22362 bp, 23 predicted proteins | sample AntDrymUQ6012206_2_FD_104655 | JGI IMG/M metagenome (GOLD analysis project Ga0136631, IMG submission 104655) | Polar desert sand microbial communities from Dry Valleys, Antarctica - metaG UQ601 (22.06) | ecosystem: Environmental > Terrestrial > Soil > Desert | place: Antarctica: Dry Valley... | reverse complement strand
CGTCCACTCGAGCTCCTCGATCGTCGCGCCGAGGTCTACGCGAATGACGGGAAGCGCCGTCGAGGCGACGAGGTTGTCGAGCACGACCATGAAGAGCGCGATCGACGTGATGACGAACGTCCAGAGCGTGCGCGACCCGATTTTCATCGTGACCTCCTCGAAATATCTCGATCTAGTGACTGATCACTCAGCATTTGGAGAAAAAAGAGAAGCGCCTTTATGATTCGTCCTCCTTGCACCCTTCGGCCAGGCGGACGGCCCAGGCGTCGTTGGTCTCGTTCGCAATCGAGTACTGCATCGCGGCCAGGACGTTCATCAGCATTCCCTTCGCGAAGAAACGTGCGACCGTGACGCGGTCAGCGCCGGAGACGGTCTCCACGTAGTCGACCAGCCGGCCGAAGCCGCGTGCAGTGGCCTCGCGAATGTCGTCGTCCTCGACCGAGGCGGCATAGGACTGGAGCTGGCCCTGGAGCATCGTGGTGTCGCTCTCGAGCGACTCGGCATAGGTTTCACCGATCGCCTGGAGGGCTTCAGCTCCCGACTTCCCGGACGCGGCCGCGCGGAACGATTCGAGCGTACGCGCAAGACAGTCGTCGATGACGGCGATGAAGAGCTCTTTCTTCGAGCCGAAGAGCCGGAACAGATAGGGCTGCGAGATGCCCGCGCGGCGCGCGATCGCGTCGGTGGAGGCGCCATGCAACCCGCGAAGCGCGAACTCCACGTTCGCCGCCTCGAGGACGGCGACCCGCCGTTCGCCCGCGGTCTGCCTGGGAGCCGTAGTTGCCATAGATAGGGAAGTTAGCACTCACTCACAACGAGGTCAAGACCTCCGCGACGCGCTCGACCTCGGCCTCGGCCGTCGTGGTCGCGAACGGGAGCGCGAGCGCGCGCTCGAAGGCTCGGTCGGCGCCGGGGAACGCGCCCTGTGCGCGGTACGGCTCGAGGTGGTGGAGCGCCCACGTGCCGATCTGCGCCTCGATGCCCGCGTCGCGAAGCGCCGCGAGCGCGTCGTCGCGCCGGTCGAGCTGGACGACGTAGGCCTGCCAGCCGTGCCGGTCGCCCTCGGCCGCACTCGGGGCCAGCACATGGTGCTCGAGGCGCTCCGCGTACCAGCCCGCGACGCGCTCACGCGCAGCCAGGAGCTCCTCGAGTCGCACAAGCTGGGGGATGCCGACGGCGCAGAGCAAATCCGGCAGGCGGTAGTTGAATCCTGGAGTGGGCATGTCGCCGAGCGTGGCCCAGCCGTGGTGCCGCAAGCGCCGAACGGCGGCGTCGAGCGCGGCTTCGTCCGTAGTGACCGCACCTCCCTCCCCCGTCGTCACGATCTTGCGCGGGTGAAACGAGAGACACGCCGCGACGCCGAGCGCGCCGCACGGCGTTCCGCGGTACTGCGCGCCGAGCGCGCCGGCGGCGTCCTCGAGGAGCACGACCTCCTGCGGCACGGCGGTCTGCAGCGCCTCCCACTCGACCGGGCGCCCGAAGAGATGCACCGCCATGACGGCGCGCGTTCTCGGCGTGACCGCGGCGGCGACGGCAGCGACGTCCAGGTTGAAGGTGTCGGGGTCGATGTCGACCAGAACCGCCTTTGCGCCGCAGAGCTCCACCGTGTTCGCCGTCGCGGGGAAGGTGTACGCGGGGACGATCACCTCGTCGCCTGCCCCGATCTCGAGCGCGAGGAGGGCGAGATGGAGCGCGGCGGTGCCGGACGAGACGGCTGCCACGTGGGCGGTGCCGACGGCCTGCGCCACCGCGGCCTCGAACTCCTCGACCTTCGGCCCCATCGTGAGCTGCCCGGTGCGCACCACCTCGGCGACGGCAGCGAGCTCGGCCTCCCCGACGTCCGGCCGCGCGAGCCGGATCCGATCATCGGGATCAACAGTGTCTGACACCGGCCTCACCGACACCAAGCCCGAATCGGCATGGTTGAGTGGGTTACATCGCCATGTATTAAGAACATGTAAGAACCGGTGTCAGACACCGGTGTTCTCGCGGTACCACGCGATCGTCCGCTCGAGCCCCTCGTCGAGGTCGACCTTCGCCTCGAATCCGAGGAGCTCACGCGCCTTCTCGATGTTCGGGATGCGGAGCTCGACATCGGTGTAATGGAGCGGCTGAAAGACAATCTCGCCGGGACAGCCCGTGTGGCGCTTCACTCGCTGGGCGAGATCGTGGATCGTGACCGCGGAGCGGGCGTTTCCGATGTTGAAGCTCTCGCCGACCGCGCTCTCGTGCTCAAGCGCGAGGAGGGCGCCGTCGACCATATCGTCCACGTAGCACCACGCACGGATCTGCGCGCCGTCGCCGTGGATCGCGAGGTCGCGTCCCGCGAGCGCGGCCTCGATGAATGCGCGAATCGCACCGCCCCCGATCTGGCCCGGGCCATAGACGTTGAACGGGCGCACCGACGTCGTCGGCAGGCCGAGCTCGGAGTGGTAGGCGTGGGCCATGTGCTCGCCCGCCAGCTTCGAGACGGCGTAGGTCCAGCGCGCCTCGCCGACGGAGCCGATCGTCGTGACGTGCGCCTCGTGCACGTTGAACGCGTGTTGGCCGAAGACCTCGCTCGTCGAGAAGTCGACCAGCCGTTCGATCGTCTCGCGTGCTCCGAGCGCCGCCTCGAGAACGTTGTACGTCCCGACCACGTTCACGCGCATCGTGCGGACGGGGCTCGCGAGAACCGTGTCCACGCCGGCGATCCCCGCGCAGTGGACGATGTGGGTCGCACCGGCAAAGGCGTCCGCGAGTTGGCCGGGATCGAGCACGTCGCCTTCGACGAACGTGAAGTTCGGGTGGTCTGCGAGCGCGGTGCCGCCGAGCGTGTCGCGGTGGAGGTTGTCGACGGCAACGATGTCGTTGTCGTCGACGAGGCGCCGCGCGAGCGTCGTCCCGATGAATCCTGCGCCGCCGGTGATGACGACGCGCTTTCCGCTCAATGCCACGGCCGCGAGTCTAGACAGGTGTTGCGCGCTACCCTGGGCGCATGCGCGGAATCACCGTCCTCGCGCTCAGCGCTCTCGCGCTCGTCGCGTGCTCGTCTCTCCAGGCGGGCACGTTAGCTGGCACGTCGCTTCGCGTCAGCTTCTGGGAGGACGGCTCCGGCGCTCCCGACGCCGTGTGGACGCTGCGCTGCAGCCCTGCAGGCGGCTCGCTCGCGCGACCGGCGCGCGCATGCAAGAAGTTGGCGGTTGGCGGCGCGAAGCTCTTCGCGTCCTTTCCCCCTGACACCGTGTGCACGGAGATCTACGGTGGCCCGCAGCGCGCACGGATCGTCGGGACGGTCGCGGGAAAGCGCGTGTGGACGACCCTCACTCGCACGAACGGGTGCGAGATCAGCCGCTGGGCTCGCGTGTTTCCGTGGCTCCTGCCTCCGGGCGGCGTCACGTAGGCGACGCGGGCCGCCGTTAGCATCGGCGGCCGTGACAACGGTTCTCTTCGTCGGTGCGGGGCGCCACCAGCGTCGTGCCATCGAGCAGGCTAGGACCCGTGGCCTACGCGTGGCTGCGGTCGACCGCAACGCGGACGCGCCGGGTCTCGCGTCGGCCGACGTTCCGGAGGTCGTCGACTTCACGAACGTCGCCGAGGTGATCGAGGTCGCGCGACGAGTCGGCGTCGACGGTGTGCTCACGGTGTCCGCCGATCGCGCCGTTCCCGTCGTGGCCGCGGTCGCGGAGGAGCTCGGCCTACCGGGAATCGGAACGAAGTCGGCGCATCTGCTCACGCACAAGCGCGCGATGCGCGACACGCTCGGTGCGTGTGAGCTCCCGCAACCGCGGTACGCGAGCCTTCGCTCGCATGAGGACATCGACGCGGCGCTCGCTGTCGTCTCGTTCCCGGCCGTCCTCAAGCCGGTCGACTCGGGAGGGCAGCGAGCCGTCTTCCGCATCGAGACGCGCGAGGAGCTCGAGCGCGACCTCGCCGACGCGATCGACGAGTCGCCGACCGACGAGGCCCTCCTCGAGGAGTTCGTCGACGGCATCGAGCTGAACGGCATCGTGATCGCGCGGGGTGGCGAGCCCGAGACGATCACGCTCTCGGATCGCTTGAGGCCGCCGGGCGTCGGCTTCGGCGTCGGCTGGATCCACGTGTATCCGCCGTCGATCCCGCCCGAGCAGCTGCGCCTCGCCGAGGCGGTGGCGGTCGAGTCGGTGCGTGCGCTCGGCCTGCGCGATGCGATCGCGTTCCCGCAGCTGATCGCATCCCCGGACGGCAGCGTGGCAGTCGTCGAGGTCGCGGCGCGAATCCCCGGCGGACAGATGGCCGATCTCGTGCGCCACGCCGTCGGCGTCGATCTCGTGGACGTCGCGCTGCGCCAGGCGCTCGGTGAGGACGTCCCGGACGAGGTCGCGCTCCCGCGCTTCACACAGCCCCTCGCGATCCGCTTCTTCACAGCAGAGCCCGGCCCGCTTCCGACCGGCGAGGTGACGAGGATCGGCAGCCTCGACGCGGTGCTCGCGTCCGAGGGCGTCGTGCAGGCGGACACGTACCTGCAGATCGGCGAGACGATCCGCGCCGTTCGCCGAGACGGCGACCGCCGTGGATATGTCATCGCCGTGGGCGACACACCCGCCGAGGCTCTCAGCCGGGCCGAGTACGCAGCGACGCAACTCGAGGTCGAGGTCGCCTGATGACCGACGCCCGCACGAGGATCGTCGAGCGAGGATACGACGAGATCGCCGACAGCTTCGTGGAGTGGCGTGACCAAATCGTCGGCGACCCCAGGCTCCGGTGGCTAAATGAGCTCACGTCGCGGCTTGAGGACGGCGTGCGTGTGCTCGAGCTCGGATGCGGCGCTGGCATCCCTGATACACACCTCCTTGCTGAGCGGTTTCGCGTCACTGGCGTGGACATCTCGCACGAGCAGGTTTGCCGAGCTCGCGCAAACGTGCCTGGTGCGGAGTTCATCCGCGCCGACTTCACCAGCCTCGAGCTGGAAGCGGCGTCGTTCGAAGCCGTGGCTGCGTTCTACTCGTTCAACAACGTGCCGCGCGACCTCCTCGCGGCCCTGTTCGCGCACGTCCGCTCCTGGCTCGTTCCAGACGGGCTTTTCCTCACGGCGCTCGGCACGAGCGACACGGAGTCGTGGACCGGCAACTGGCTTGGGACGACGATGTACTTCTCGAGCTACCCACCCGAGACGAATCGACGACTTCTCGGGGACGCCGGCTTCGAGCTGCTTCTCGACGAGCTCGTCACCACGCAAGAGCCGGAGCCCGACGGTGAGGGGACGTGGCAGTGGGTGCTCGCCCGGCGATGAGCTGCTCCTTCGACCTGACGCACTACGCGGAGATCCTCGAGGCGGCGAAAGCCGGCGGGTACCGCTTCGCGCTCTTCGGCAACGGCCCAGAACGCGGCGACATCTTCCTCCGGCACGACATCGACCTCTCGCTCGACGCTGCGCTGACCATGGCCGAGCTCGAAGCCGAGCACGGCATCGCGACGACCTACCTCCTGATGACCGAGTCCGTCTTCTACAACCTCGCCTCGGACGAAGGCGTCGCCGCGATCGCGCGGCTACGCGAGCTCGGGCACGCGGTGGGCCTCCATGCAGTCCATCCCAACGTCGAGCTCGACGACCGCTTCGACCCGGTGGTGTCGTGGCACAACCCGCAGGCCGAATACATGTCGCGATCGATTCCGGGGGCGATCAACGTCTACGCCGAGCCGTACTTCGACCCGCCGACGTATCGCTCGGATTCCAACCAGCACTGGCGCTCCGGCTGCCCGCACGAGGAGCTCCGAGGCGGCGGCTTCCCGTGGCTCCAGATCCTCGTCCACCCGGAGATCTGGGTGTACCAGGGCGGAACGATGGGACTGACGATGCGCTCGATGCTGAATGCGGAGAAGGCGCGGCGGCTCGAGCAGCTTGCCGCCGACGGCATCGACCTCTCGTGAAGGCCTTAACACTCGGTGTCAGACACCGGTCACAAGCGAATCAATTCGACTACGGCGGATCGAGACGCGTCTCTTGCACGAGCTCTGGAGCCGCAGCCCAGACGCAGCCGCGTCGCCGGGCTGTGGGACGTCTGGCGCTCTTTCGTGACGATGCAGCCTTGACACGATTCGGTGTCTGACACCGATCGTCAGCTGCGGGTCGTCCACTGTCCGGTGAACACGGCCGGCGTGCCGTGGGCGAATGTCCAGGCGCTGAGGCGGCGTGGGGTCGACGCACAGCTCGTCGTCTTCAATCGCTACACGCTCCATTCGGAGGCAGACTGGTCGCTCGAGCGCCGCGGCGGCTTCGTGCGCAAGCAGGCGACGCAGTGGTCGGCGCTCGCACGCCTGCTCCCGCGCACCGACGTCTTCCACTTCTACTTCGGCCTCACGCTCGTGCCTCAGTCGGTGCAATTCGCGATCCTCGGCGCGCTCCGCAAGAAGTCGGTGATGCACTACCTCGGCTCCGACATCCGCGGGAAGTCGCGCGAGGAGCTCGCCTTCGGGAAGAAGGCGGGAGCCGAGGTCGTAGGCTCGTACGACGCAATCCGCTGGGTTCCGGAGGCGGAGATGATCCCGCCCGGGATCGACGTCAAGGCGATCGAGCCGTCGCCGCCGACCGACCGCGCGCGCCCCGTCATCCTCCACGCCCCCTCGTCCCGACGACGCAAGGGCACGGAGGAGGTCATCGCGGCGTGCGCGGGGCTCGACGCCGATCTCCTGCTCGTAGAAGGGCTCCACCACGACGAGGCGTTCGAGCGCTACCGCGAGGCGGACATCGTGGTCGACCAGCTGAATGCCGGTTGGTACGGCCTCTTCGCGATCGAGTGCATGGCGCTCGGCAAGCCGGTCGTGACGTTCCTCCACGAGGAAGCGGTGTCACGCACGGAGGCGGAGCTCGGCACCCGCGTTCCGATCGTGAGCGCGACGAGGGAGACGCTCCGTGCGCGACTCGAACCGTTGGTCGCATCAGCTTCGGAGCGAAAGCGGATCGGGGCAGAGTCGCGGGCCTATGTCGAGCACGTGCACGATCTCGACCGCGTCGCCGACCGCCTGCTCGCGCTCTACGCTGGGCTGATGCGCAAGACCTGAATCCGCTAGCGCGAATCCCGGCCGCGCGAAATCTCTGAAGGCGTCCGCTTCGCGGCCGCAGCCGCGCGTGTCCTCAGCGAACGTTAGAACACTGACATGGCGCTCGGAGCAGAGCTCAGGCGACTCGGCAAGCACTCGGCGATCTACGGCCTCGGCGGGCTCGTCTCGCGAATCCTCGCCGTCCTCCTGCTGCCGCTCTACACGCGCTACCTCTCGCCGTCCGACTACGGGAAGGTCGAGACGCTGATCGCGCTGACGACCGTCATCGGGATCGTGCTGCGCATGGGGATTCACAGCGCGTTCTTCCGCTTCTACTTCGATTCGAAGGACTTGACGGACCGGCGCCGTGTCGTCCGCACGTCCTTCTGGTTCACGATGGCCATGGCGACTGCGGGCCTCGCCGGCGGGCTGCTCCTCGCCGGCCCGATCTCCAACGTGCTCTTCGGCTCGTCCGGCGATTCCGAGCTCGTCATGGCCGCATTCGTCGGACTCTGGGCGGGGATGAACTACGAGCAGCTCACGTCGCTCTTCCGCGTCGAGGAGCGCTCGGTCGCCTTCGTCTCGGCCAGCCTCGCGAACATTTTCCTGACGATCGGCGCAACGCTGCTCCTCGTCGTCGCCTTCGACAAGGGGCCAATCGGGGTCATCGTCGGCAACTTCATCGGAACGCTCGTCGTCTACGTCGTGCTCGTGGGCTACCGGCGGGAGCAGCTCGGGCTCGAGTTCGACCGCGGGCTTCTGCGCGAGATGAACCGGTTCGGCGTTCCGCTCGTCCCCACGGCGCTCTTCCTGTGGGTGACGAACTTCTCGGATCGCCTCTTCCTCGTGAAGCTCGCCGACACGCAGGAGGTCGGTCTCTACTCGGTCGGCGTCCGCATCGCCTCGGCGATGGTGCTGCTGCTAACCGCGTTCCGCCTTGCGTGGCCCGCGTTCGCGTATTCGATCGACGACGAGCGCGACGCGAAGCGCACCTACGCGTACGTCCTCACGTACCTCGTCGCGCTCACGACGTGGGTCGCGACGGGCCTCGCGCTCCTCTCGCCCTGGATCGTCGACTGGATCGCCGCGCCGGCGTTCGCCGAGTCGTCGCGTGTCGTCGGCCCGCTCGCATTCGCCGCCGTGGCCTTCGGTGCGTACATCGTCGTCGCCATCGGCGTGGGCCGCGCGAAGCGGACTCAGTTCAACTGGGTCGTGACGGGCGCGGCCGCGGCGGTGAACATCTCGCTGAACCTCGTCCTGATCCCGCGGTACGGGATGATGGGCGCCGCGATCGCCACTGTCGCCGCCTACTCCACGATGTTCGTCGGGATGGTGTGGTGGTCGCAGCGCATCTATCCGGTGCCATACCAGTGGCGCCGTGTCGTGACGGCGGCGGTGGCCGGGGTCGCGCTCGTCGCGGTCGGAAAGCTCACCGACGGCGGGCTCGTCGTCGCACTTCCGCTCGCGCTCGTCTATCCACTCGCGCTTCTCCCGCTCGGCTTCTACCTGCCGGCCGAGCGCCGGGCGATCGGGACACGACTTCGCCCGGCCCGCTAGCGCTGCAGCGCCTCGAGTGCGCGCACGGCCGCGTCCACGTGCTCAGGGGTGTTCACGATCCCCGGCCCGAGGCGAACGTAGCGCGTCGCGTACGGCGTGACGCTCGCGACGATCCTCCTCGTCGCGAGGCGGGCGACGACCTCGGACGGGTCGCGTCCGGCGACCTCGAAGCACACAAGCCCTGCTGACAGCCCTGGCGACTGCGGCGTCCGCAGCCGCACGCCCGGCATCTGGGCGAGCTGGCGCTTCAGACGCGACGCGAGACCGCGGATCCGCGCCTCGACGCGCTCGCGGCCGATCCCCTGGTGGAACGCGAACGCCTGGGGAAGCGCCCAGCGGTGCTCGAAGGAGTGGAACCCGCCCGGCGTGAGGGTCGGCCCGTCGGGGACGCCGCTCGGCGCGCCACCCGCGACCCACGCGCCGTAGCTCGAGCCGTCGAAGGACGGGATCGTCGGTCGCATCAGCTCGCGCATGCGCTCGTTCGCCCACAGCACGCCCGTCCCGCGGGGCCCGTAGAGCCACTTGTGGCAGCCCGAGACGAACGCGTCGCAGCCCAGGTCACGCACGGTCTCGGCGCGAGCGCCGAAGCCGTGCACGCCGTCGACGCACACGAGCACGCGCTCCGGGAGCGCCTGTGCGATCGACCGCACCGGCAGCCGGACTCCCGTGCCCGAGTGGACCCACGTGAGGGCGACGACTCGCGTCCGTCCCGTGACGGCCCCCTGGATCCGGCTCACGATCTCGTCCTCCGACGCGCGCCTCGCGTCGTCGTAGAGCCGGACGCGCCGGACACGCACGCCGGAGAGCCGGAGCGACTCGTGCGTGGCGTAGAAGTCGTGCTCGGTCGTCACGACCTCGTCGTCCGGCGAGAGCGCGAGTCGCGTGTAGAGGAGCCCGAGTCCCATCGTCGTCGATTCGGTGAGCGCGACCTCGGATGCCGACGCGCCGAGGAAGCGACCGGCGGCTTCGCGCGCTGCCGCACTCAGAGCGTCTCCGGGGCCGTGGAGGTACTCGACGGGGTTCGCGTCGAGTCGTTGCCGATGAGTGGCGATCGCGTCGCGCACGAGCCGCGGGTGCGTGGCGAGCAGGAAGGACGTCAGGTGGATGCGGCTCCGATCGAGTGCGAACTGCGACCGTACCGAGCCCCAGTCCTGGAGATCGGGAGCCGCCTCCGCCGACTCCGGCCGGGCGCCGAGCGCCAGCGCGCCGGCCGTCAGACCGGCTCTGGCGATGAGGTCACGCCGAGAGAGCTCGGCCACGCGACCAAGGCTACGCGACGATGCGGTACACCTGGAAGCACTCCGCGTACTCGCGGTTCACGTTCACGCCGTGAACCCGCGCGAGGTTCCAGATGTACTCGGGATCGGCGTAGCGGCGGTGCTGCTGCGACGCGTAGTGCGAGAGCGCCGCAACCTTGCGCTCGATGTGCCGGCGCTCGAGCGAGATGTACGCCCCGTACGAGAAGTCGAAGTTGTTCCACGGCACCTCGTAGCCGAGGATCGTGGTTCGCTTGAAGGCGCGGAGCCCCTCTTGCGCGATCGTCTGATGATCCTGGTGCACGTCGTGGTGCGACGGCTGGAAGACGACGTCCGGCTTCCACTCCTCCCACAAGGCGACGAGCAGCTCGAGGATGTCCTGTCGCCGCTCGGGGAAGGTCCGGACGTCGAAATCGTGGACGGTGAGCCAGTCCTCCGCGATGCCGAGCTCGCCCGTGGCTTCGCGCACTTCGCGCGCCAACGTGTCCGGCTCGAAGCCGGGAGGCAGCGAGCGCGTCGCGATCGAGAACGCGACGTAGCGCACCTCGCACCCGCCCTCGACGAGCCGCGCCATCGTCCCGCCGCAGCCGAGCTCGCCGTCGTCCGTGTGCGGCGCGAGCACGAGCGCCTTCTTCCAGGAGCTCGTCATGGGGCGATTGCCCGTCGAGGAGCCGCCGATGGACTTCGCGAGGCGCGGACGCAGGGAGCGCCCATATACGCAATATGGGCGCGACCGAGGACAAAACCTCGCGGAGTCCAGCGCGGCTCATCGACAACGGCATTGCCCCATGACGGGCTCCAAGATTCGATCACCGCGCAATTCCTACCAGCGCGTACGTTTCAGCGCGTGAAGTCGACGACGTTCTACGGGCTTAGGCGGCGCGTCTGGCGCGTACGGCGAAGCGCCCCGCGCATCGCGCGACCCGTGTCGCGCCTCGTGTCGGCCGATCCGCCACGGGATCCGATCTTCGTCATCGGCTGCCCGCGCTCCGGGACGAGCGCCCTCCTCGACGCGCTACGCGCGGGTGGCGAGCTCTCCCTCGTCCAGAGCGAAGGGCACATCCTGTGGGACGAGTTCCACCACCCCAAGGATCGCGGCTGGGACTCGGACGCCCTCAGCGCCGCGGACGTCACGCAGCGCGAGCGCGCGTACGTCCACCTGGCGATTCGCATGTTCGCCCGCGGCGGCCGGTTCGTCGACAAGACGCCGGCGAACTGCCTGCGGGCCGGGTATCTCGCGGAGCTCTTCCCCGGAGCAACCTTCGTCTTCCTTGGACGTCGCGGGGCCGACAACGTGAGCTCGCTGATGGAGGCCTGGCGCGCGCGGCCGCGGTTCGTCAGGTACCGCCTCCCGGAGCCGCTCAGCGGCCTCGGTGAGCTGAGCGGCGATCGCTGGAGCCTCGTGCTCGTGCCCGGTTGGCGCGAGCTGCGCGAGGCCTCACTCGCGGAGATCTGCGCGCGGCAGTACGTCGCCTGCAACGAGGCCGTCCTCGAGGAGCGCGCGGCGCTTCCCGGGTCGAGCTGGGTCGACATTCGGTACGAGAGCCTCGTCGCCGCGCCGGTCGACGAGCTCCGCCGCGTCTACGCCGAGCTCGGCCTCCGCTTCACGGACGACGCGGAGCGGTTCGCACGGAACCTCGCGGAGAACCGGGCACGCACGACCTTGACCGCGCCCCGGGCCGAGAAGTGGCGAGATCGAAACGCGGACGCCGTCGCCAGTGTCGCGTCGCAGCTCGCCGCGACCGAGCGTCGGCTGGGCTACGCCGCCGAGCCCTCCACGACGTAACGTACGCCGGCCGTGGAGCACACAGACGCTGCTCAGGTGGCTGCGCTCGTGGGGGCGCTCGGCGCACTCCTCGTGCTCGTGCCGAGGGGAGGCATGTTCCCCGTGGCGGGCCTCCTGCTCCTGGGCGGCGCGTCCGGGGGTCTGGCGTTTTCCCTGGTCGGCGGCGACGACCTCCGGCTGCTCGTGGACGAACCGAGGAACATGGCGCTCCTCGGCGTCGGCGTCGCTCTCGTGATCGCGTGCGCGGTGCCCCTCGCCCGCTACCCGGCCGTCGTGCCCATCGCGCTGCTCGCGGTCGCACCGTTCCGCCTTCCCGTACAGCTCGGCGAGGAGGAGGCGTTCCTGCTGCTCCCGCTCTATCTCGCGATCGCCGCCGCCGTCCTCGCGCTCGGGTACCGGATCCTCCGGGGCGAGCGGCCCGAGCCGTCCCCGTTCCTGATCGCCTTGCCGCTCGCCGCCTTCGTCACGCTCGCCGCGACCTCGTTCCTGTGGACCTGGGACGACCGTGCAGGTGCAATCGCCCTCGCGTTCTTCGTCTTCCCGTTCGTCGCCGGGTTCGCCGTCGTCGCCCGAGCCCCGCTCGCCGGCTGGCTCCCGCGCGCGCTGCTCGTGACGCTCGTCGCGCTCGGCACGCTGTTCGCGGGGATCGGGATCTGGCAGGCGCAGACGCGCACCTTGTTCTTCGCACGCGACGTCGAGGTCGCCAACGCTTACACGTCGTTCTTCAGGGTCACCTCGCTCTTCAAGGATCCGAGCCTGTACGGACGCCACCTCGTCGTCGCGATCGCCGTGCTGCTCGTCGCGATCTTCATACGCCGCGGGCGAACGGTGGACTGGCTGATCGCCGCTGGGCTCGTGGCGTTCCTGTTCTGGGGCCTGCTCTACTCGTACTCCCAGTCGAGCTTCGTGGCCCTCTTCGCGGTTACGTTTGCCGTCGCGGTAGCCGGGAGCGACCGCCGGACCCGCGTCGTGCTCCTCGCCTGCGCGCTGGTGACCGCGCTCGCTGCCGCCGGAATCGCGGGAGCCGCCATCGGCGACCGCTCGGCACGCGACGTCACGAGCGGCCGCTCGCGCCTCGTTCAGATCACGCTCGACGCGTTCCAGGAGCGTCCGATCGCCGGCGTCGGCATCGGAGGTCAGCCGCGGGCGAGCGCAGACGTGTCGGGCCGCCGCACCACCAAGCGCAACGCGTCGCACACGAGCCCGCTGACCGTGCTCGCGGAACTCGGCGCGATCGGCTTCGCCGTGTTCCTCTGGCTCCTCGTCGCTGTCGGTTGGGCACTTGCTCTCGTTGCGCGGACCCAGCGAGCGTTCGGGATCGGGCTCGCTGCGGTCGGCGCCGCGCTCTTCGTCCACTCGCTCCTCTACGCCGGTTTCTTCGAAGACCCGCTGACGTGGGGCGTTGCGGGCATCACGGCCGCACTGCTCGCGCAGGCCGTCCCCAGCCGTGTTGCCGAGACGCCTGCTGGCGCACCGGCGGCTCCGCCGCTACAGGCACACTGACCCGCGGCGTCACGAGCAGCCGCTCATTCTCATGCCCAAGGCCTTCGCCTGGATCCTCGCTGCGGTGTTCGTCCTCGTGCTCGCGCTGTTCGGGCTCGCGATCGCGGTTGCGCTCACGACGCAGGACCGCCCGTCCGGTGCGCTCGACACCGACCTCGAGGGCGTCACCGTCTCGGTGGAGACGACGACGGCGCCCGAGCCGCCCCCCGAGCCCGCGCCAGAACCAGAGCCGGTCGGGGACCGGCGCTGCTGGCGCACGTTCGGCGCCGACCCGCGCCGCTCGCTCGCGCGCCCGGACGCCGACCTCGGTCTCCCCGCGCGCACGTTCACGTGGACGCGCGGACTCGGCACCTACATCGAGTTCCCGCCCGTCTACTGTGATGGCGAGCTCTTCGTCAACGGCTTCTCGGGCACGACGTTCGCCCTCGATGCGGCCTCCGGGAAGATCAGGTGGACACGACGCGTCGGGGGGACGCTCCCGTCGAGCCCCGCGATCGACGGGCCGCGCCTCCTCGTGGCATCGCAGAGCGGCACGGTCACCGCACTCGACCGGCGCAACGGCCGAACCATCTGGCAGGTGCAGACGGCAGGCAAGGTCGAGTCGTCCCCCGTCGTCGTCGACGAAACGGCCTTCTTCGGCTCCCACGACGGTCGCCTGTTCGCGGTGCGAGCGGACAACGGGCAGATCCGCTGGGCGTACCAGACCGGCGGGCGCATCAACGCGAGCCCGTCCGTGTTCGGCGGTCGCGTTTGCGTGACGACGTACGCGGGCTCCTTCGTGTGCCTCGACCGCAGGACGGGCGAGGAGCAGTGGACGACGTATCTCAAGCGAGACGCGTTCCGCTACGAGAGCTTCTACGCGAGCGCGTCGTCCGACGGCGCGAGGCTCTACTCACTCTCGCGCTCGGGCACCGTCTACGCCCTCGACGCCTCGAACGGACGCGTGGTGTGGCGCGCAGGCGTGGGCGGGCTCGGCTACACGACGCCTGCTGTTGCCGAAGGACGCGTCTTCGCCGGCGGCTTCGACGGACGGATGCGGGCATTCCGCGCCACGACGGGTGAGGAGCTCTGGAACACGGAGGTCAACGGTCGGCTCCTGGGCGCGCCGGCCGTGATCGGGCCGTACGTGTTCTTCTCGACGCTCGAGAAGCGGACATATGCGCTCCGCGTGGAGGACGGCGAGATCGCGTGGCGCCTGCCGCTCGGCAAGTACACGCCCGGGATCGCAACCGAGCGCACCTACTTCCTCTCGCTCAACGGCCGGCTGATTGCCACTCCGGGTCGCGACGCACCGAAGACGTCAGGCTGACAAGCGCGGATGGCGGCTGCGCCAGAGCGGCGAGCGCTGGACGAGCCACGCGGAGGCGTTCCAGGCCGTGAGGCGAGCGTCGTACCAGCCGCGCGCGAGTGCCGGCCGCGCGCCGCCTGACGACCGATGTCCCACCTCGTACCCTAGCTCGCCCAGGAGATCGCCGGCGACGGAATCGAACGCAGCGACGTCATCTGCGGGCATGTCCTCGCGCCAACTCCGCACGCCGCTCGTGGGAGGAGTGAGGAGCCGCTGCTGGTGCGGCTTCGCCGAGACGTCGACCGAGCCGGTGTAGTCGAGCATCGCGGGATCGAACGGAATGGCCGCGAACGCGCAGATCGCGCGCACGGTCGACGCCGGCTCGGCGACGAGGTCCTCGTAGCGCACCTCGTGATAGCGGGACGCGCCCACACGCCGCCCGAGCGAGCGAGCGTCGGCGACCTCCTTGCGCCACAGGCACGCGAACTGCTCCGGCGTCGTCGGATGCGCCCACGTGCGCGTGAACGTCCCCTCGGGCATCTGCAGGAACGACAGCGCCGCGTCGCGGCCGTCGCGGATCAAGTGGACGTACTGCGCGCCCGGGAAGAGCTCCTCGAGCAGCTCGAGATGCCGCATGTACATCGGTGTCTTGTCGCCCCAGCGCGGCTTACCGGCTGCCTCGGCGTACGCGTCGAAGATCGCCGCGAGGGCCTCTCCGGTCGGCAAACCCGGACTAACTCGAGCTTCGACGTCCGCCACGGAGACGCCCCAGTCGCGGATCGTCGCGACTCGCGCGACGTCGTCGAGGAAGCGCTCCGCGTCGATCCTCCGTCCATGGCGACGCGCGAGCAGGGGAACGAAGAACGACTCGTCGGGGATAGCGATTCCAGGCGAGCGATCGAGGATCACGCGGAGCAGCGTCGTCCCCGAGCGACTGACGCCGAGCAGGATCAGCGGCCGGGTCACTCGGGCTCGGTGACGACGACTTCGGCCCGCGCCGCCCGTCCTCCGACGGTCACGTAGAGCGTGTACGAGCCCGCCTCCTCGGGTGCCCGCAGCACGAGCACCTCGCGCTGCCCCGCGCCTCTCCGCTCGTCGAAGAGCCAGCGATAGCTCGGCGCGTCCGTTCGCACGCGAACGGAGAAGCGCTTGCCCGCGACCACCTCGATCCGCTCACGAGAGAGCTCGACGAAGCGCACGCGTACGGGAACGGCCCGCGTGCGGACTGAGCGGTTTCCAGCGCGGTCGACCGCACGCAGCCGGATCTCGTAGAGGCCTGGACGAACGACGCGTCCGTTGACGCGCCCGAACCAGACGAGCTTCCCCTCGACCCCGCGGAACTTGCTCTGCACGCGCTGGCGGCCATCGACGAGCATCACGGCACGCGCGCGCTCGTCGATCCGGTACGACGCCGTCACCCGGTCGCTGCTCCCGTCGGAATCGGGCGAGAACACGCGGGGGAAGACGCTGACGAGCCTGATGACCGGCGCGGTCGTGTCCACGCGAATCGGGTTCGGGAGGACGATCGTGCGGCCGTGGCGCTCGAGCTGGACGCGCGGCCGGTACACCCCTTCCGGAACGACGCGCTCGAGGTTGTCGCGCCCATCCCACGTGTACGACACGCGCCCTGCGGGCTCGCGCAGCTTCTGCACCAGCGTGCGAATCGAGCGGCCATTCCGATTCAGGATGTCGAGCGTCACGGTCTCACGGCGCCTCAGCACGATCGAGATGACCGCGACGTTGCGCGCGCACTCGCACACGGGCGAGAAGACGCGATCGACGCGCGTCCCGGTGACGGGACTCCGCTCGAGCTTGAGCCGCTCGGTGATCGCGAACGCAGCGGCCGTCGCTCCGAGAAGCGCGAGGACGATCAACAGTTGCGGCCACCGCGCCACAGCGCGGAACCTAGACGGATTCGATTCCGCGGACGAGAACGAACGGCTCCGCTGCCTCGCAACCGCAGCTCGATCCGTAGAACTCCGCGGCAGCGCGGATCGCCCGCTCGCTGCGCGGGTGCGGGTAGTCGCGCCGCTCCGTCTTGTACTGCGCGAAGGCGGCGACTTTCCGCTCGAGCGTGCCGCTCACGTCGACGAACCAGTTCGGGACGAACCAGTTGAGCGGCGCCGGGGTCCACTCCGTGCTCGATGTCGGCGCATACGTGAGCACGCGCCGCACGGGCTGCCCCGGTGTCGGCCGGGTGGCGACGGCCACCGAGTCGAAGAGGACGCGATGGTCGCGGTTCACGTCCGGGTGCGGCGTGTAGACGACCTGCGGAACGAAGTCGCCGACCTGCTCCTCGACGACGCGATTGACCTCGACGTGGGGCAGCGTGTCGAGGCGCATGTCGGGCAGGTCGAGGTGGACGTAGTCCGTCACGCCGAGCTCCGCCGACGCGCGCAGGGCCTCGTCCTCCTTGCGCGCACGAATCTCCGTGTCGCCCGGGTACTGCGTCGAGGAGCCGTCCGTGACGACGACGATGCGGACGGCGTCGCCCGCGTCGGCGTGCAAGGCGATCGTGCCGCCCATTCCGAGGACTTCGTCGTCAGGGTGCGCCGCGAGCACGAGGACGCGGCTCATCCGAGCCGCGCTCCCACTTCGAGTTGTCCGGCGCTCGTTTGGATCTCCTCGAGCACGAGCGCACCTTCGCCGCACGCCACCACCGGTCCTCCCGGCCCGATCTCCACGACCGTGCCCGCCGGCGCTGCGCCGGCGAGATCGATCGGCCGCGCGCTCCAGACGATCACCTTCTCGTCCCCGAGGAATGTGAAGGCGCCCGGGTATGGGCGTGTCTGTGCCCGCACCCAGTCGTAGAGGTATGGCGCCCTCGTGTCCCAGTCGATGATCCCGTCGGCGGGAGTGCGCCTCGGCCAGGAGCTGGCGCGACTCGGATCCTGTGAGATGCGAGGCGCCGTGCGCGCCATGAGCCGCGGCAGGAGCTCCTGCGTCAGCTCCACGTGCGCGTCGGCGATGCGGGCGAAGAGCGTCGTGGCAGTCTCGTCAGGTGCAACGTCCAGCGTGATCTGGCCGACGATCGACCCGGAGTCCGCCGACGCATCCACGATCTCGAAGAGCGTCACGCCCGTGCGCGCAAGGCCGGTGAGGATCGCCCACGGTACGGGCGCGCGTCCACGGTGACGCGGCAGCAGCGTCGGGTGCATCCCGAACACGCCCTCGCTCGCGAGCGCGATGAACGGCTCCCGAACGAGCTGCGACCAGCCGACGACGAAGATCAGGTCGGGTTCGAGCGCGCGCACGGCGGCGATCGTTCCCTCGGAATTGACGTCGCGCGTCTCGTGCAGCACCGCACCGAAGCGCTCGGCGACCTCGTCGAACGAGCACTGACCGGACCGGTTCGGGTCGATCGGACCGGGCAGCGTGACGACGCCGACGACCTCCGCACCGACGTCCGCGGCCGCCTCCAGGCAGTCGCGGCCGATCGTGTCGAAGCTCACCCAGACCGTGCGCATCGCCGCGCGATGCTACCGCGCTACTCCGCGGCGCCTGCAGCCCCGCGGCCGCGGACGAATCGGATCCAGCTGTGCCGCGCCAGCCAGACGAGCAACGCGACCGCACCCGCCGAGAGCACGACGACGACGATGGTTCCCGCGAACGGGACGTCGAGGAGCTTGATCCCGGCGAGGCCGAGGACGCCGCCGAGAAGAAGCCGGAGTCGCTGCTCCGGAATCGAGAGCGTCAGGCGACCGCCGATGAGGACACCGGGAATCGAGCCGAGCAGGAGCCAGCCGAGGATACCGAAGTCGATGTTCCCGGCGGCCCAGTGCGCCGCGCCCGCGACGTAGAGCAGGATCGCCGCGTGGAAGATGTCCGTGCCGACGACCTTGTGTGCGCGGAGCGGAAAGATCACGAGCAGTGTCAGGCCGAAGAACACACCACTTCCGACCGAGGTCAGGCCGACGATGAAGCCGCCGAAGACTCCGATGAGCACGGCGGCGACGCGGTCACGATTCGAGAGGCTCCAGTCCTGATCGCCCGTCGGACCGCCCTGCACCACGCTCTTCGCGATCAAGCCGACCGCACCGAAGAGCAGTGCCGCGCCGAGCACCTGCCCCATCACCGACTCGACGTCGTCGCCGTAGCGCTCGACCAACTCGACGTTCAGCCAGACACCGAGGAGTGACGCCGGCGCCGAGCCGATGAGCATCCACCCGGCAAGCCGCGCGCGGACGTTTCCCATCCGCCGGTGCTGCACCGCGCTGACGGTCTTGAACGCGGCGCCGTGCGCGATGTCGGTGCCGATCGCCGTCGACGGCGGGATGCCGAAGAGGAAGACGAGGATGGGCGTCATGAGCGAGCCGCCGCCCATCCCCGTCATACCGACGAGCAGACCGGTGAAGAGCCCGACGAGCGTGAGCTGCCACGTCACCGGGCTTAGTCCCTACTGCTTGTAGGCGTCGATGAGCACCTTGGCGACGTCGGGCCGCGTGAACTCGACCGGGGGCACCTCTCCAGCTTCGAGCATCTCACGCACCTTCGTTCCCGACAGGAACACGCGGTCCTCCGGCCCGTGCGGGCACGACTTCGTGCTCGCCATGGAGCCGCAGACGTTGCACCAGAACGTGTGCTCGAAGAACATCGGCTCGATGTCCAGCTCGTGCGGTGCGAACTCGTCGAAGATGAGCTGCGCGTCGTACGTGCCGTAGTAGTCGCCCACGCCCGCGTGGTCACGCCCGACGATGAAGTGCGAGCAGCCGTAGTTCTTGCGGCAGATCGCGTGCCACACCGCCTCGCGCGGGCCGGCGTAGCGCATCGCCGCCGGGAACGCGGACAGCAAGACGCGATCAGGCGGGTAGTACCCGGACAGGAGCGTCTCGTAGCACTCGACGCGAACGTCGACCGGCACGTCGTCCGACTTCGTGTCGCCGACGAGCGGGTGAACGAGGAGCCCGTCGACGGTCTCGAGGGCGACCTTCGTCAGGTACTCGTGCGCGCGGTGGATCGGGTTGCGGGTCTGGAACCCGACCACGCGCTTCCAGCCACGTTCGGCGAAGATCCTGCGCGTCTCCGCAGGATCGCGCGCAAGCTCGGTGAACTCGGCGCTCGCCCGCTCGAACACCGTGACGCGTCCGGCGAGGTAGAGCGGCTTCTGCCCGTAGAGCCGCGCGACGCCGGGATGCGCGTCGTCGGTCGTGCGGAAGCAGTGCTCGGCCTCGCGCTCCTTGTCGTACTCGAAGGTCTCCGCGACCTCGAGGACGGCGATCGGGCGGCCGGCCTCGTCGGCGAGCGCGACGCGATCTCCGGCCGGGGCGGCGTCCACCGCAAGGCAGACGGGAAGCGACCACGGCAGACCGCTCGCGAGGTGCATCTCCTCGACGACACGCTCGTAGTCGGCCTTGCCCATAAAGCCCCCGAGCGGCGAAAGCGCGCCCGACGCGATCATGTCGAGATCGGAGAGCTCTCTCGAGGCGAGAGTGACGACCTCGAGCGAATCGAGATCCTCCGGGGCGTCGCCCGTGCGATCGACGAGCGTGCCGCCATGCGGGGCGATGAGGCGATCGGTCGTGACGGCCGTCATGCGGTCACCTTTGCAGCGACGAGTCCAAGCACCTCGAGCTTCGCGATGACGACCGCTGCGGACTCCTCCGGCTCGAGGCCCTCTGTGTCCACGACGATCTCTGCATTGGCCGGCGCCTCGTACGGGTCGTCGACGCCCGTGAAGCCCTTGATCTCACCGGCGAAGGCCTTCGCGTACAGGCCGTTCACGTCGCGGCGCGCGCATTCGTCGAGCGACGTGCGGACATGAATCTCGACGAACGGACCGTGCTCCTCCACGAGTGCGCGCGCGTTCAAGCGAGCCTGCTCGTACGGCGAGATCGCGGCCACGATGACGGCGCCGCCGTGGCGGGTGACGCGAGAGGCGACCCAACCGAGCCGCTCGACATGAGCGTCACGATCCTCCTTGGAGAAGCCGAGGCCCTTCGAGAGATGCGTGCGAACCGTGTCGCCGTCCAGGTACTCGACCATGTGCCCGCGCCGGTCGAGCTCTGGGCCGACGTGGTGTGCGATCGTGGTCTTGCCCGATCCGGAGAGCCCCGTGAACCAGAGGGTGAAGCCTCCGCCGCGGTCGCTCTCCGACTCGGGGTGCTCATGGGCGTAGATGTGCTGACTCATTTCGTCCTTTCGATGTTCGTCGACTCGTGGATGCCGCACTCGAGCTTGTCCGAACCGGCCCAGCGACCGGCGCGCTCCTCCTCGTCCGGGGTCGTCGGGCGGGTGCACGGGATGCAGCCGATCGAGCGGTACCCCGCGTCGTGCAGCGGGTTGGAGGGTATCTCGTTGACGTCGATGTACGACCACACCTGCTTCTCGTCCCAGTCGGCGAGCGGGTGGATCTTGAAGACCTGATAGCGCTCCGACCACTGCACCTTCGGCGTGTCGACGCGGCTCGGAGACTGGTCGCGACGGATCCCGGAGATCCAGGCGTCATACGGCTGCAGCGCCTCGACGAGCGGCTCGACCTTGCGGATGTGGCAGCAGCGGTCGGGATCGCGCTCCCACAGATTCGGGCCTTCCGCGCGATGCTGCTCGGCGATCGTCGGGATCGCAGGTGAGATGAGCTTCAGCTGGTAGCGATCGACGAGCGCGTCGCGTGTGTCGTAGGACTCGCGGAAGAAGAGATGTGTGTCGAGCTCCACCGTGTCCATGCGCAGGCCCAGCTCGGCGACCATGTGCACGAGCACGGACGACTGCTTCTGCCACGAGCACGTAAGGCACACGCGCGGCCAGAAGAACTGGTGCGTCCAGGAGATCAGCTCCTCGGCCGTCATGGCCTCGAAGTCGAGGTCAGGGAGTTGCGGCGGGCTCAGTGCTCTGACGGCCAAGCAGCACCTCCTTCAGCGTGTCGGCGCGCAAGCCGAGACGCAGCGTCTCGAGCGCGATCACCTCGTCGGGCGGGATGTTCCCGAGATTCACCTCAGGCCCGAAATGCCGCACGAACCAGGCCTGCGACGCCTTCGTCGGCGCTTCCCAGATGAGGTCGTGGAACGAGATCGAGTGCTCGATCTCGTCGACGAGGCCCGTCCGCAGCTCTCCGGTCGGCCGGTAGATCCCGGCGGTGCCTCCCTCGCGACCCTCGGCGATGACCTTCCAGGCTCCCGCGTCGAGCTCCTCGCGGATCCACTGGACCCAGAGGTAGGGCGCGATGTTGACCTCGGAGTCCTTCGAGCCGACCTCGGAGAGAACGACGAAGTCGCGCGCGAAGTCGGCGATGAGCTCGAGCTTCTGCTCACGCGGGATGTCGAGCGTGCCATCCGAGATCTCGACGTGCGAGAAGCGGTAGTGCTCGAGCCAGCGCTTGAACTCGTCCATCTTGCCCTGGCCGTAGACCGCCTCGAACAGCGTTCCTCCACACACGACGGGCGTTTGGAACGAGCGGTAGAGCGCGACCTTCTTCTCGAGGTTGTTCGTGACGTAGCTCGTGCCCCAGCCGAGCTTGACGATGTCGACGTACTCCCCCGCGGTGTCGAAGAGCCCTTCGATCTCGCGGAGGTTGAGGCCCTTGTCCATCACGTGCGTGAGGCCGCGTTCGCGTGGCTTGCCCTCGCGGGTGGGGATGTCGAGGAAGTTTCCGTCATAGGCGTGCATAGATGTCCTCCAGCTTCTTGAAGGCGCGCTCCTGGACGTCGCGGTAGAGAGAGCCGCCGTGGGCGTCGATTCCGACCGTGAGCGGGCCGAAGTCCTTCACGCGAAACTTCCAGAGGCACTCGGGCATGAGCTCCTCCCAGGCGACGTCCTCGATCTCCTCGATCTGAGTCGTCTCGAGCGCAGCCGCGCCGCCGACGATCGCGAAGTAGACCATCCCGAGGCGCTGCATCGGCTCGATCGCCTCGTCCGGGAAGCCGCCCTTGCCGCAGATCGCGCGCACGCCGTACTGCGCGCCGAGCGGCTCGGTGAAGCGCACCATGCGTGCGCTGGTCGTCGTCCCGATGCAGAGCTTCTCGTATTTCCCTGGGCCG
>Ga0136631_10000119_pt1 | contig 22476 bp, 19 predicted proteins | sample AntDrymUQ6012206_2_FD_104655 | JGI IMG/M metagenome (GOLD analysis project Ga0136631, IMG submission 104655) | Polar desert sand microbial communities from Dry Valleys, Antarctica - metaG UQ601 (22.06) | ecosystem: Environmental > Terrestrial > Soil > Desert | place: Antarctica: Dry Valley... | reverse complement strand
TCAGCCAGCTCCGGAATGATCTCGATCGTAAAAACCTCGCGCGCGATCTCGCCGAGCACGGCGGCCTGGTAGCCGGAGCCTGTACCGATCTCGAGCACCTTGTCCCCCGGCGCGATGTCAGCCGCCTCGGTCATGTAGGCGACGATATAAGGCTGTGAGATCGTCTGCCCGGATCCGATGGGCAAGGGATGGTCCTCGTATGCGAAACCGACGGCCGAGCCAGGCACGAAGCGATGCCGTGGCACCTTGCGCATTGCCGCGAGAACCGCGGGCGCCTTTATCCCGCGCGGCACTATCTGCTGCTCGACCATCGCCTGTCTCCGTGCGACGAATGAGTCGGCGTCGGTCGCGGTGTTTCCCGCGGGACCTGGAGACCTGGATGGTTGCTCTGACGCGCAGCCGGCGAACGCGACCAATGCCGAACAGCCCCAGCGGGCGAATACCCGCGTGATCATGCCGACCATTCCCCGATGATCTCCCAGACGACTCGGCTGACCTCGACGCCATCCGGAAAGTGTGCGGCGAAATCCTCCCGGAGGCGCGGTGCGTGTTCCGCTACATAGCGGTCGACCGACTGCCGGTCCGGGGCTTCGTAGCGGATGCGGTAGGCGTTGCCTGGAGCGCGCGACAACGTCGCTCCCAAAAAACTGCCAGTGGCGAGGAGCTCGACAATGTGGCGGCGCATGTACGTCTCGTAGGCGTCGACCAGATCCGGACGAACAACCGCACTGACCTCGTACGTCACCATTGCCTCAGTGCCGCCTCACGGTGTCACCGGCTTTCCCGGCAGGTCATTCCAGTTCAGCAGCGCGTTCCAGACCAGTGCGAAATCCTGCTGGTTCAGGTAGCGGTGCAGTGGATTGAACGTGTAGGCGATGACGTGGCCACGGCCGACCGGCGCATCGATGATCGCCGCCTGGCCGATGATGACGTCGTCATTGCGGACCATCCCGGAAAGCACGTACGGGTCCGGTGTGGCGGGAACGACCCGCGGGGGAACGGAATCCGCGCGCGCCAGGTCCGGAATGCCGAGCATTGGTCCGGTGTCCTTTGGCTCCTCCTCGTCCTTGGCGGGCTTGGTACCGTACTGGAGAACCATCATTCCCCGGTCGCGGCGGCCGAGAGAGAAGAGCGATCCGTTCCCGCGAAAGATGTGAAAGGTCTCCGGATATCCGTAGAGTATCGGATGACTTGACCGCCGCGTTTTCACCCTCACTACCGAGCCCGGGTGAAAGAGCTGCCCGAGCGTGAGCGAGGACATCTCACGCACGAAGCCACTCTCGCCCGCAAGCCGCGACGCCTCGCGGAGCGTGAGCAGCAACCCGCCCTCATCCACGAATCGCCTGAGCTCCCCCAGCCCCTCGAACCCCATCCCTCCGGTCATATCCGGTGTGGACATCGGAGAGCCGTGCGACGGGAATTGATCCGTCCGGGTGAACGGCATCGGCCCCAGCGTGCGGTCATGCTCGTGGATCATTCCGGCGAGAGACCCAGGACCGTTCGGGACGAGCACGGCATCGAATCGCGCGCGCAGCCCGCCGCGCCGCAAGTCGGTCTTGTCGATCGACGTATAAGGAATGCCAAGCTGGTCGAACGTATACCGGACCCAACCCTCGTCCTGGGTGCTGTTCCAGAAATGGTAGACCGCTATCCGCGGCAGGTCGAGCGCATGGCGCCGGGAAACCGCACCATCATGCGCGCGCAGCTCGAGCCCGAAACGGGCGGCGATCTGGCCGGCGATGTCCGCGGGAGCGTTCTCGATGAGCACGCTCCCGATATCGATCGTGTCGGCCGCGGCAATGACGCGATCCTCGATCGCGAAGGCACGCGACCCTGGAGAGCGGCTTCTCAGCCAGTACAAGGCGGGCAGGAGGTCGTTCTGGCCTCGGTACTTCACCAGCCAGCGCGATCCCGATCCTGTCACGGCGCCCGCGAATGCCACGGTGTCAGTGAGCGGAGACACGTTCGTCCAGCTCGATACATTCCGGTCGTTGACCGCGCGCACCTCGACGCCGTAGAGGTAGCCAAGGGTCCAGGCGACATCATCGTAAGGCGGATTCGGCGCGGTGGAGGGGAAGTTCTGCTTCGTGAGCAGCGTGACGGCCAGATTTCTGTACGGCTGGTCGAGACGCACCACATAGCCGCGCGCGGTATCCGCGCCCGCTCGCCGATGCACCTCGATACCGTGCCGCCGCAGCTGATTCACGAGATACGCGGTGCGCCTCGGATCGCGCTGTCGCTCCGGGATGAAGAATGCGTATGGCGCCTGGGTTCTGCCCCTCTCGACCGCGTTCAAACCTTTCTGGTAGAAATTTCGGAGGAGTGTCTGACCGTTCGCCGCGGTGTAACTCAGCGATGAGAGCACACCCGCCTGCATGAAATTCACGTTGTCCCGCGCGGACCACCTGACCTTTCTGGTCGGTGGAGACGGCCGGTACCATTGCTGCGTCGTCACCAGCTCGCCGGCGAAGCGCGACGTCGACAGGTCGCGGACGTAAGTGTCCGCGCCCGCGTTGCCGAACGTCTCGTAGAAGCGCCCGATGCCGTTGTGGTTGTTGGCGATCCACAGCGCGTAGCCGGGATACCATCCATCATAGAATCCCCACGTCCAGACGCCGGGCAGTCCCTGCGCCGTGAGCGTCGTCATGTCGTGATTCGCCAGCAGCTGCCACTCGCCGATGGTGATGGGGTCGATGGTCTCGTTGTAGGGACCGGTACCCGTCGAGATGTAGAGCAAAGGCACCGACTCATGGAGATCGTGCTCGATCACGGGGTGCCAGTCGAAGTAGGACTTGTAGAAGGCCTGTGTCAGCGCCTGCGAGATCTGGATACCGTCTCGGTTGTTGTCGTGGAACACGTACTTGCCCCAGTAGGGCGTGCTGCGGGGAAATCCATCGTCCCACTCCTTTCGTCCGCGAGTGTAGCGGTAATACCAGTCCACCTGCCGGTCGCGGCCGTCCGGCTCGGCGACGGGGTTCACGAGCGTGATCACGTTCTGGCGGATCGCCCTGATCTGGGGGTCATCACTTACCGCTAAGCGATATACGAGCTCCATCAGCATTTCCGGTGAGCCCATCTCGGTGGAGTGAAGTCCGCCGGCGAGATAGTACGACGGCTTGATGGAGGCGACGAGGATTTCCGCCTGCTCCCGTGTCGTAGTCCGCGGATCGGCGAGGCGGGCGGCGCCTTCGCGGTGCTTTCCCGCATCCGCAAGGAGTGTTTCGTCGGCTACAATAACCAGCAACAGCTCTCTGCCCTCTTCGCTCGTTCCGACCTTCTCGACGCGCACCCTCGGCGTGGTTTCCGCGAGCTTCCGGTAGTAGGCGTAGATGTCGGTGGTGCGGTGCATTACACCCGGGGCGCCGATGATCGTTCGGAAATGCGTCCGCGGCGAAGGGATCGTCGCGTGCTGCGGGAGCGTCGATACCGTCGGGGCGAGGAATTTCGGGTCTGATGTGAGCTCGCGGATCTGGCGCGCGTAGCTGGTGTCGGGCGACTGGGCGATTGCTGCCGGCGACAGTGCGAGAAGGACAGCGAGACCCTGCGTGATTGAGCGGCGTGGCATTTGTGACAGTCCGGTCGCGGAGGTTTTCGCGGAATCTACGGTCAGGACAACCGCTCTGGGGAACGCGGCGATCTCGACAAGGCACGAGGTTGACCCGGCGTTTACGGAAAACTACCTGCCGGGGGCAGCCGGCACGCCGATAGCCCCTGGCAGGTAGTCTTCGGTTAAAGTTCCGTTTCTGGCCTCTTTGCTCCGATGATGCTATAACAGAGGAGCGATTCCGAATAACCAGAGGAGGCCCAATGCCAAAGTACGTGATCGAACGAGAGATCCCCCACGTCGGGGAGCTCGGCCCGGCGGACCTGAAGACCATCGCCGTCAAGTCCTGCGGTGTGCTCGCCGACATGACCCGGAGCGGAACGAACATCCGGTGGGAGCACAGCTACGTTACCGACAACAAGATCTACTGCGTCTACGACGCCCCGGACGAAAATTCAGTGCGGCAGCACGCCGAGCGAGGCGGATTTCCGGCGAACCGCATCGAGGAAGTCAGCGTGATGATAAACCCGACGACGGCGAGCTAGCTTCCGCGCGCTTTCTCCGCAGCGATCCACTGGCGGACATTCTCCGCCAGCACGGTGAGCGGGACTGATCCGCTGCCGAGCACCACGTCGTGGAATGCCCTGACGTCGAACCTCGATCCAAGCTCGCGCTCAGCTTCCGTGCGCAGCTCGCGGATTTTCATCTGACCCGTCTTGTACGCGATCGCCTGTCCCGGCCAGGCGATGTAGCGATCCACTTCGTTGGTGACATTCGTCAGCGTCAGCGCGCTGTTTTCGGCCAGGTAGTCGATCGCCTGCTGCCGGGTCCACCCCTTCGAGTGGATTCCGGTATCGATGACAAGGCGGCAGGCGCGCCACATGTCGTACGACAACCGGCCGAACTCGCTGTATGGATCCGTGTAGAAGCCGACCTCTTTCCCGAGCGACTCCGAGTAAAGGGCCCATCCTTCCACGAATGCGGTAGCCCCGCTGAAGCGGCGGAAGATCGGAACGTCCGTCAGCTCCTGTTGCAGGGCGATCTGAAGGTGATGTCCCGGCACTGCCTCGTGGCTGGCGAGGGCCTCGATCTCGTACAATGGACGGCTCGGGAGATCGTAGACGTTGATCCAGTACGTTCCGGCGCGTGTGCCATCGCCCGCGGGCTGCCCATAGTAGGCAGTCGTCGTCCGCGGCGCAGTGTACTCCGGGATCGTCTTGATACCGTAGGACATGCGCGGCAGCTTGCGGAAAAGCCGGGGCAGCTCGCCTTCCATGAGCTTCAGAAAGTAGGCGTTTTTCTCGAGAAGCTCGCGCGGCGTCTTTGCGTAAAAACGCGGATCGGTGCGCAGGAACTGGATGAAGCTCTTGTGGTCGCCCCTCCACCCCGCGGCCTTCATGACTGAATCCATCGCGGCACGTATCCGCGCAACCTCGCGAAGACCCGTGGTATGGACGCTTTCCGGCGTAGCCTCGTCGAGGGTGGTGTACGCACGGACTCGCTGAGCGTAAAACGCCTTCCCGTTCGGCAGTTGACTCGCACCGAGCGTCTTGCGGGCGCCGGGCCGGTATTCCTTCTGGATGAAATTCAGGAAATCCTGGTATCCGGCAGCTACACCGCTGGTGATTGCGGCGCGACCGGCCGCGGTGAGACCTGCGCGGTCGGACGCCGGCACTGTGGCGGGGAACTCCGCGAACGGCTTCCAGAGCAGGCTTCTGGTGGGGTCGGTGACGATGTGCGGTGTGATGGTTTCTTCGATGCCGTCGAGCGACACGGCGGGAAGCGTCATCCCTTTCCGCAGGCCCTCGCGCATCAGCTCGATATAGCCCCCCGTGTACTGACGAAACGCGGCGAGCCTGGCGATGTAATTCCGGTAATCCTGACTCGTGCGAAGAGGCGTGCGCTGATGAAGCTCGGGAAATCCGGTGTGAAATCCCTCACGGTTGGTGATCGGAATCAGGAACCCACCGAGCTCGGAAGATTCGAGGGATTCCTTCATCCCCCGCTCAGCAATATCCCGGTTGATCTGGTCCGCTCGCGAAAGCGAATCCCGGGGGATCGCTCTCAGGCGGGCGAGAAACGCGCGGGTAGAGTCGGAACGGCGCTTTTCCGCCGCAAGCCCGACTTCGGGAAGCCGGTCGTTGAAGCGGCGGTCACCGATGTTGGTGGCGAGGAACGGTGATTCCCGCAGGCTGTTCTCCCATCGCTGGTCGAACAAAATGCGCAGCCGGTCCGAAGCGTTCTGTGCCGCGGCCGGCGCCCAGGCAGCGATGAGCAGGATTATCGGAAAGACTCGACCAGCGCGAACGAAAGACATGACGCCTCCTGAGTTTTTAGCGGCACCGCTCAGACATTCGATCGACTATCCGCGGCGCCTGCCCGCCCGCGGGTGATCCGTGCAAAAATCATCGGCGCGAAGAGACCCAGTGAGATCCCACCGAGGATCGCGGCTGGAAATACAGCCAGAAAAATATTGCGGGCACGAGGGCTGCGCCCGACAGGGACCGGTCCTGCCATTGCTACGACAAGGAGAAGGCCTGCTACTCCGGCAGCAATCGCGGCGCGCCGGCGATGCGCAAGGATCCACCCGAGTGCGGCGCCGCCGACCACGGCCAGGACGATCGCGACGGCCACGGCGAGGAGCTCGTAACGCGGCGCTATGCCTGTCGCCCGGAGCAGCGCATCAGCGGCGGTGACCGGCGCGACAGCGAGCCAGAGCAGCGCGCCAAAAAGGGCGGCGGTACCGACGCCGCGCGCCGACCTTGTTCTAACGGCGTCCGGAAAGCACTCGGCGAACGCCCATCCCGCTGACCCTCCGGCAACCGCGCCAAAAATCAAACCGGAAATCATCCGGTCCCAGATCGGTACGATAATGACGGCGTGGAGAGCGGCGAACAGAACCCCGCCCGCGACGCCGCTCATGGCTCCCGCGAGTACCGCCGCGACAACCTCTGGCGTAGCCTCTGGTCTCACGCTTCGCTCGCGGAAGCCGGGGTCAACGGGTTTCAGGCCGCGCCCGATCCCGCGTTCGCGGCGGCAGTTGTCTCACCGAACCGCTGGCGCGAACGCTCGCGCGCCTTTCGCATTTCCTCATCACGGTCTCTCGGCGGTGCGCTGGTTTGGAGCGAGTGAATCAGGCGACTCGCGGCATCGGTTACTTCCTCCACCGCGAGGTTGAACGCCGCTTCGTTGGCGCGCGACGGCCTGGAGGTGCCGCTCACCTTGCGGACGAACTGTAGAGCGGATGCCCGGATCTCGTCGTCGGTGGCGGGAGGCGCGAAGTTGGCGAGCGTTTTGATGTTACGGCACATGGTTACTCCAGTGGCTGAAATCAAACTCCAGGATTAATGGAGCGTATCATGTCGCAGGCAAACGGATATTGTCCATCGCAGCGCGTACAGAGACGGTCAGCATTCCCCGATAAAGATGGAGACGTTTTTGCCTGATGCATACAGTATGGACTGGCGCACACGGTTGCTTCTTTGCGTAACGCTCGTTGCCGCGTGCCGAACCGGGCAAAACTATCCCGGGATTGTGGAGCCGCGATACGCGGGGAGTGCAGTACCCACGAATCGCCCGGCGTCCGACACACTTCGCATAGTCTCGTTCAACGTGAAATACGCGGAACGCGTCGATAGCGCCATCGTCGTGCTGACGAGCGAGCCGGCTCTCCGCGATGCCGACGTTCTGCTGCTCCAGGAAATGGACGCCGCTGGGACGAGGCGCATCGCCCAGGCCCTCGGGATGTCCTACGTCTACTATCCCGCGATCTTCCGTCACCGCAGCGCCAAGGACTTCGGAAACGCGGTGCTCTCGCGCTGGCCGATCATGGCTGATTCGAAAATCGTGCTGCCCCACGTATCGCGCTACGCGCGCACACAAAGGACCGCGACTGCCGCGACGATTCGCGTTGGCAACACGGATCTGCGCGTGTACTCCACTCACCTTGGAACCCCGGCGGACATCAGCGCTGCTGCCCGCCAGGCTCAGCTCCGAACGATCATTGCCGATGCCGCACCGCATTCACGCGTGATCATCGGCGGAGATATGAACAGCGCGACCGTTGGAAGCATTGCGACTGAGCTCGGGTTCGGCTGGCCGACCCAGCAGGTCGAGGCGACGAATCGCTTCGGCAGCTGGGACCACATCTTCGTTAAAGGATTGGCTGTTCCCGAGTCAGGGTTTGCGGGAACGATCGAAAGCGTCCGAGCCGCCAGCGATCATAAGCCGGTGTGGGCGCTCGCGGTCGTCCGGAACGGGCGGGTCGTACCCTCGAATCGCAGACGAATTACTCGACCGCCAACGACGAATACCATGATCCCGGTGATGACGACGATCGTCCAGAAGGCAAGTGTCGGCCCGCCGGCAAAGGCCTGCAACGCCGGAATGCGCGTTGCCGTCTCGGCCACTGTCGCCGCGAGCAATCCGAGATAGGAATAGGCCATCCAGAAATAGTGGTGGTCGAGCCACGTCCTGGCCGGGCGCCGCGTCCAGGCGGGAGCGATTCCAGCGATTAGTGTAGCCAGGCTGGCGAGAGCGGCGATATGGAAGGGACCAAAGGTCCCGGTAAGGCGGTAGATCATCAGCGCCGTAACGTTCAGCGCCAGCATACTGGCGGCATATACCCAGCCAACACGCCGGTGCGTCACCGTGCCCTTCGGCCGCCAGACGACCCAGGCCCCAGCTGCCAGCGCGACGCTGGCAGACGCAAGGTGAATCTGGCCGATCGAGAGCATGCGCACTATACGCTGTCACTCACTCTTCGGTTTCGCGATGACTGGATGGCGCAAGTTGACGCGCTCCGCTACTCGGTGGCGTTTCGCAATCTGCGCGAATCAGCACGCGCCTGATCGAATGCCCTGCACAGGAAGAAGGGATACTCTTTCGGATCATCGACGGCTATTACCAGCAGCTCGGGACCCTCGTCTACGGAAGTAACCCATGACAGATGAACCACGAGTCCCTCGTTATGCCAGAGAATTCCGGGCAGGTCGCGGTTCGGTGCGTCAGGGCGGCACAAGCGCCGATTCGAAACCCGCCTTCTCAGCACGACATCGAGGGAGTCTGCGAGGCTCCGTGCGTGCGCGGGACTTCTGGTGCGGCGGTTCCATGTCATCACCCGGATCAGACCTTTCGCGTCGATTCGAAACCCGATCTGGCCACGGTCCGACAGCACTTCGCAGTAGCGTCCTCCGCTGAACCACATGATCTCCTTGGGCGGCGGCTTGCTCCCACAGCGCGCCGGTCCTTCGTTGCCGCTCCAGAAATGCGCCAGGGACATCATCGCCGAATCCGGCCTGTCCGAGATCTGCAACAGCCGCAGCGGATGCTCGGGTGTTGGCGGGACGAGGCTCCTGGGCCGGGGCATGGCGCAAGCGCTGACGGCGAGGGCTGCCGCAATCAAAGATGCGCGCGTACGTGCGGTGATCATTTACGTGAAGCTATCAGCTCGCCGGCAGCACGGTATCTTCACGCGCAAAGTCGATGAATCCCCGCGCCGGGTCGGCGGAGAGCAACACGACGCCGATCTCGCTTCCCGGGCTGAGGCCTCTGCGTCCGCGCACGAGCCTGCCTTCCGTGCCGGCCGGTACGAGGGTGATCCATGTCGCCTTGCGGGAAGTCCCGGATACCACCGCGCGAAATACGTGACCGATGCGCTCGCGCAGCTCGAGCGCGGCGGCGCGCTTGCGCTGCTGCCGCTCGTCCTTGGCGGGAGCGACGCCCAGCGAATACTCGAAATCGATGAAGCCGTGTACGCTGTCAGTGTTGATCAGCTTCACCGGGATCTTCATCCCGACGGACAGCGGCTTGTACCCCCGCACGACGCGGCCCTCCGCCGACTTGTCGGCCAGGCGCACGTAGGTCCCGCTGTCGGACACCCCCGTCACCTCGGCATCGAACAGCTGTCCTATCCGCGGCCGCAGCCGGTCTGCCGCCTGTTTCTTCCGGCGGCTGCGCGCCAGTCGCCGCTCCGCACCGTCGGACTCGTGCGCGAAGTCGATGTAACCGCGAACGGGATCTGCCACGACCAGCGTCAGGCTGACCGTGTCCCCGACGTCGAGCCCTCTTCCTCCGCGTACGACACGGCCTTCGACGGGCGGACTCAGGATGCGCGCGTAAATCCCCTTGCCGGATGCGGCGGTAACGATCGCCGCGAAGTTTTCCCCCACCCGCTCGGCCAGCATTGAAGCTCCGGCGACTTTTCGCATGGTGCGCTCGACCTTTCGCGCGGCTTCGCCCCGCTCGGTGCAGCGAGTTGCGATTTCGATGAGCTCGGTATCTGAGTAGGGAGCTGGACCGCCGGACGCCGCCGCGCGCAGCATTCTCTGGGTGACCAGATCGGCGAAGCGGCGATTGGGCGCGGTCGAGTGCACGTAATCGGCGACAGCCAGCCCGAAGTGACCAGCCTCTCGCCGGTTTCCCAGACGCCGCTCGAGGACGTAGATACCGGGACCAAGCAGCTTCACCACCGAGAGCGACAGGTCGGCGAAATGCTCGGGATCCGCGGCGCGCCGCTTCGCGAGAAATTCACTCAGGGCGACGCTGTCGGGCTTTTCCGGCAGCGTATCACCTACCTCCGCCGCGATGGCCACGATGCGATCCCAGCGCTTGGGCTCCCGGACGACGCGCCGCAGCGATGGTGAGCCACGATCGATCAGATAGATCGCTACCGATCTATTCGCGGCGACCATGAAGTCCTCGATCAGGTCGCGCGCGCGGTTGCGGCGGGCAACGGCGAGGTCGACGACTTTGCCGTTGACGACGACGGGACTCGCCTCGATGCTCTCGAAGTTGAGAGCGCCGGCCACGACGCGTGCAAGCCGCAGCCGCTGGGCTGCCTCGTCCTGCAATCGAACCTGTTGCTCGAGCTCATTCGACGCCGCGATGGCCGGCGGGGCAGGGCCCTTGTCCTCGAGCCACATCCCGATCGCGTCGTAGGTGAGCTTGGCACGATTGTGCACCAGCGCGCGATACACCGAGGTGTTCTCCAGACCACCGTCGGGGGTGACGTCGAACTGGATCACTACGGCAAGGCGGTCCTCACCCTGATTGAGGGATGTGAGATCCGTCGAGAGTCGCTCGGGAAGCATTGGAAACACAGCGACTCCGGTGTACACCGAAGTGGTGTTCGCCGCGGCGTGCGCATCGGCGGCCGAGCCGAGCTGGACGAGCGTGTCGACATCCGCGACACCGATGAGGATGCGAATTGATCCATCCGGGAGCCGTTCCGCGGCCTCGATCTGATCGAGATCGCGGGACTCGCGGTTGTCGATCGACGACCACGGCAGGTTCCGGAGATCCCTTACGCCGCGGGACAGCGGGTCGTTGGATGGATCGTCGAGCGCTCGGACCTCCGCCATTACCGCGGACGAGAATTCGGGCTCGAACCCGTGCCGCCGCATCGCGGCGGTGGCGGCGGCGCGGAGACTCGTTGGTGGCGGAGGGGCTGACATATTCCCGAATTAATGCAAGTCCTACTCCGGTACTCCTGATCGGGGGTCTACGTTTGCTTACCCTTCGCTCATCCCTTCACACCCAGCACCTACACCACGCGCTGCGGGCGTCGCGAGTCGGCAGTTTGCGCAAAAACCTCGCTCCACCGGATCCGCCCGGTGAGCTGCATCGCCGCGAACAGCGTGAGTATCGACCCGATCGTGATCGCCAGGCCGGTGAATCCCTTGAAAAAGAATGCGTAGGAGAAAAGCACCAGGTAGACGAACTGCGCCAGCGCGGCTTCGCGGTAGGCAAAGCGCGACCCGACCACCAGTCTGAGGTAGCTCACTACGAGCCCGATCGACACCACCGAGGAAATCAGGAACGCCAGGTGGATCGAGATGTGATCGACGAGGTAGGCCATCAGCACGTGAAACGCGAAGAACGCGGCGGCGAGAAACGCGTAGTTCATCGGATGCAGGTCGATCCCACGGATCGTCACGATGATGAACATCACCGCAAAGAAGAACAGCAGTGACACCGGAGCGAAGAAAGCGATCTGACCCGCGAGCGGGCCCGGCTGGAGCTTCTCGGGCATGTCCATACCGATCTGGAAACCGGACAGAAGGTTGTTGTAGCGCCACTTCAGTCTCCACCCATTCGGCTCCTTGACTTTTTCCGTCGGCGAGAGGGTGTTCTCCGGGAAATCGATGTCGTCGAAGTCCGTGCGCATCACCATCTCGAGATCGCGCACCTCCGCGACGTCGTTCGCGAAAACGTATCGCCAGTCGGCGAGTCCGCGCGAGCTGTAGGTGACGGCGAAAGCAACGCTGTCTCCGCGGGGAATGGAGGTCGCGACGACGATTGCCTGGTCCTGGGTCCGATAGGGTGTGGGAGTACCGTTCAGGCTCACCCGCAGGTCGTCGTAGCTCGCCTGCGCGGCCGGAAGCGGGAACTCGATCACCACCGAATCCGAGGCTGTCGTGTTTCTGAACCTGAACTGACCGTCGAACTTCACCGCATATGTGCTATACCAGAGGAGACCTTTCCGGCGGTGGTCGAGATCGAAGTCCACCGCGGCGCGGGTCTGATCGAGCGAGAGAGGAACGCGCGTGCGTACCAGCTCCGTCCGGTTCCCTGGCGCGGGGGGAGCAGCCGTCGCGGTGGTGAGGTCGCGCTGCTGATTTCGATCGCGGAGGGCGGGAGCGATGCGGTCGTTCGCATCGATTGTCCGGGTCTCGATCTTCTCCGTGAAGGCGGCCGGCGCGCGCTGAGCCTGGTTGGTGCCCCAGGTCGAACCGACGCGGGTGCGCAGGTTCCGGTCGGTCCCCTGGGTCCGCATGAAGATGTTGGCGCCGAGGATCACCCAGGCGATTGAGGCGCAAATGAAGATGAACGCGATTGCCAGGATCCGGCGGGTCATGACTTATCCTCTGCTGGGAGTGAAGCACAATCACTGCCAGTGGAAGTAAAGTACTTTACAACACAAAGTCAAGCCCAACTCAGCCCGCCCCTGCCCCTGACCCTGCGGCTCCCGACGCCGCCGCCTCCCGCCGCTTCTGAGCGGCGATGGTCTCGTACGGCGTGCGCGACGGCTCCCCCTCTCGCAGCCTGGCGAGGCTCACCACACCGGTTCGGAGACCCTTAAGTGGATTATTCCACAGGACCGCACCGGTCAGGGGGTCGAGCCGGAATACCTCCCCATTGTTGGCAGCAAAGAGATCCTCGCCATCCCAGAGTACGGTCACGAAGTCGCCGCCCTCGAGCTTCGCTCGCCACACCTCGCTTCCGTCGCGCGGACTGAGGGCGACAACCACGTCCTTGATGCCGACGAACAGCAGGTCCGGGGATTCTCTGGGCATTGGCAATTCCGAGTGGAGAGTGCGAAATATCACGAAAATGGAAAACTCACGCGCAACACGGCGCGAATGGATAGGCCTCGCCGTCCTGACGCTCCCCTGCCTGCTTCTCGCGATGGATCTCACCGTCCTGTACCTGGCGGTTCCGTCGCTGAGCGCCGACCTGAATCCGAGCAGCGCGCAGCTGTTGTGGATCGTCGACGCCTACGGATTCATGATCGCCGGCTCTCTCATTACCATGGGAACTCTCGGCGACAGAATCGGTCGCCGGCGTCTCCTGCTGATCGGCGGCGGCGCGTTCGCCGTCGCCTCGTCGCTCGCGGCGTTTTCCACCAGCGCGGAGATGCTGATCGCGACGCGCGGACTGCTCGGGGTTGCCGGCGCGACGTTGATGCCGTCCACCCTCGCGCTGATACGGAACATGTTTCACGATCCTGACCAGCGCTCGACCGCGATCTCGTTATGGGTCACGAGCTTCACGGTCGGCAATGCCATCGGCCCCCTGCTCGGCGGATTCATGCTCGAGCACTTCTGGTGGGGATCGGTATTCCTCCTCGGCGTCCCGGTGATGGCGTTGCTGCTGGCGCTCGGCCCGGTACTGCTGCCCGAGAGCCGTGATCCGAACGCCGGCCGACTCGACATCGCCAGCGCGGCTCTTTCGCTCGCCGCGATCCTTGCCGTCATTTACGGAATCAAGCGTACCGCATCCGAAGGCTTCTCCAGTGCCGCTGCCGCCGCGATCGCCGGCGGGCTGGTGATCGGATTTGTGTTCGTCCACCGCCAGCGCAGGCTCCGCGACCCGATCATCGATCTGGACCTGTTCCGGGTCCCCGCCTTCAGCACTTCGGTAGGAACGCAGCTCATCGTCCTGATAGCGATTGCGGGGGCGTACTTTTTCACCGTGCAGTACCTCCAGCTGGTGCTGGGGCTGCCTCCCCTGCGGGCCGGACTGTGGCTGCTACCGCCGACCGTTGCCGGAATGTTCGGATCCATGTTCGCGCCCGTAGTGGCACGGAGAGTTCGTCCAGCACTGGTAATGAGCGGCGGACTGGTAATGGCGGCGGTTGGCTTCACGATGCTTACTCAGATACGAGGCGGAGCCGGGCTCCCGGTTCTCATCTCCGCTTTCGTCATTCTATCCATCGGCGTCAGCGCGACCATGACCATCACCACCGACCTGATCGTAGGTGTTGCCCCGCCCGAGCGTGCGGGAGCGGCCTCCGCCATCTCCGAGACGAGCAGCGAGCTCGGCCTCGCGCTCGGAGTCGCGGTCATGGGCAGCATCGGCACCGCCGTCTACCGTCGTGACATGGCTAGCGCAATCCCCGCCGAGGTTCCATCAGCGGCGGCGGACGCGGCGCGCGACACACTGGGCGGCGCCCTGGCGGTTGCCGCCCGCCTCCCTGGTCAGCTGGGAACGGATCTGATGGAGCTGGCTCGAGCGGCGTTCTCACACGCGTTACATACAACCGCGATCACCGGTGCCATCATTGTGACCGTGCTTGCCGTCATCGTCGTCGTGACTCTCAGGCAGATCCCGGCGCGCTCGTCGAACGGTTGAATGCAGTCGCGCACTCCGCGGCGCGAGCGAGGAGGACCTTTCTCTCGGCGGCATTACGGGTCATCGATGCCGCTCGCTCCAGCTCCGTGCGGGCCTCGCGCCACCGCCCAAGCTTCGCGAGAAGATCTCCACGCACGCTCGACACCAGATGGTATTCACTCAGCGCGGGCTCCGAGCGAAGCTCGTCCACGAGCGTGAGGCCAGCCGCTGGACCCAGCGCCATTCCAACTGCGACAGCACGGTTCAGCTCGACGACCGGAGAGGGTGCCACCTCGGCCAACCGATCGTAAAGTCTCGAGATGCGGGCCCAGTCCGTCTCGCTTCCTGTGCGTGCCCGCGCGTGACACGCCGCGATTGCCGCCTGAAGACCGTACGGCCCGAGCGCTCCGAGCGACTCGGCCTTATCGAGCGCGGCAAGGCCGCGCCGGATGAGCAGGTGATCCCAACGCCCCCGATCCTGCTCGAGCAGCAGCACCGGTTCCCCTGACGCGCCCGTTCGAGCCCGCGTCCGCGACGCCTGAATCTCCATCAGCGCCACCAGCCCGTGCACTTCCCCTTCCCTCGGCATCAGCTCGCCGAGTATCCGCCCGAGTCGGAGCGCATCATCGCAAAGCTCCGGGCGCAACCAGTCTTCGCCCGAAGTGGCGGAGTACCCTTCATTGAAGACGAGGTAGATAACCTGGAGGACGGACGACAGCCGTGCGATGAAATCGGATCCGCGCGGAACCTCGAACGGTACCCCCGCCTCGGACAGGGTTTTCTTTGCCCGCACGATTCGCTGCGCAACCGTCGGCTCGGGGACGAGGAACGCGCGCGCGATTTCCTCGGTGGACAGCCCACCGAGCAATCTCAGAGTTAGCGCGATCTGCGCTTCGGTGGGGAGAACGGGATGACAGGCGATGAATATGAGGCGCAGCAGATCGTCGCCGACATCGTCGTCGATCGCCGTATCGAGATCCGGAACAGCCATCTCCTGCCGCGCATCGAGCTCGCGGCCGAGCTCTTCATGCTTAAGGTGCAAAAGATTCCTGCGCCGGAGAAGATCGATCGCGCGGTGCTTCGCGGTACCCATCAGCCATGCGGCGGGCTTGTCGGGAACGCCGGATTCCGGCCACTGCTCCAGCGCGGCGACCAGAGCATCCTGCGCCAGGTCCTCGGCTACGCCCACGTCGCGGACGATGCGTGTCAGTCCGGCGATCAGCTTAGCGGACTCGATCCTCCAGACCGCCTCGATGGCGCGATGGGTATCGGTAGCCGTCACGGCTACCAATACACCTCATTTGCCGCAGATCAGGCAAGGGCGGCCGGCTCTGACCGATCGTTGAATTCAGCACTTCGCGTTATGCGTTTTCCGTTCACGCGTTTTCCGTTCTTGGGTGTCAGAGCTGCGCCTTCACGGGTCAACGGGCCACGCAACAACGGAGAACGCATAACGCGAGGAGTTATCGGTTTACGTTCGACTCTACCTGCGCCCGGAGCCGGTCTTCCTGCTCTCTCAGCTCCGGCGTGAACTCGGCCCCGAAATCATCCGACTCGAAGACCTGGCGAAGCTCGATCTCCATTCCGCCGCCGAACGGCGCACGCTTGAGCCACTCGATCGCCTCTTCCTTCGACTTCACCTGCCAGATCCAGAAGCCGGCGACGAGCTCCTTCGTCTCGGCGAACGGGCCATCCGTGACCGTGCGCTTCTTTCCTGAAAAGCGAATGCGAGCACCCTTCGAGGTAGGGTGAAGTCCCTCGCCCGCGAGCATCACCCCGGCTTTCACGAGCTCTTCGTTGAACTTCCCCATCTCGGCCAGCTGCTCCTGGGTGGGCATTACACCCGCCTCGGAGTTCTTGTCGGCTTTCACCAGTACCATGAATCGCATCTGTTTATCCTCGGTTTATTCGTTGTGGGATCGGCGGCCGTGGGAGCCGCGCCCAACCGCCTCTACCAGTACGTCGAACGAGGCTGGCCCAAATCGACATGGCCGCGTGGTTTTGTTTTTGGGACGAAAGTCGCGACGACCGGCTAACGTCTTCGGCCGCTCAGTGAGCCGAGCACGCCGCGCAGAATCGAGCGCGAGATCGCGCTGCCCGCGCTCCGTGCGGCGCTCTTCGCCATCAGGTCGACCAAACCATCGCGCTTTCCGCCTCGTGGTCCGGTCGTACCGAATATCAAGCCGCCGAGTCCGCCAAAGGAATCGTTGGAAGCGGGGGCAGGGACCGGGGACGCCTGGCCGGGACGGTTCGCAGGCGCCTGCCCTTTAGCCGCCGCGGCGGCGCCCGCGTCTGCCCGGGCCTTGAGCAGCTCGAGGGCGGACTCCCGGTCCACTTCCTTTTCATATACCCCGGCCACAACCGAAGTCGCGATCAGCTGGCGGCGCTCGTCCGGTGTGATGGGGCCGATCTGTGAACCCGGTGCGAGCATCCAGGCACGCTGGGTGACGCCTGGAGTTCCCGCCGGATCGAGCAGTGAGATCAGAGCCTCGCCGACCGCGAGCTCGAGGATGACTCGTTCGATATCGAGTGCCGGATTCGGCCGCATCGTTTCGGCGGTCGCTTTCACCGCCTTCTGATCGCGAGGCGTGAACGCACGGAGCGCGTGCTGGATGCGGTTGCCGAGCTGCCCGAGAACCTTGTCGGGTATGTCGATTGGATTCTGCGTGATGAAGTACACGCCGACACCCTTCGACCGGATCAGACGCACCACGAGCTCCACCTTCTCGAGCAAAGCCGGCGGCGCGTCGTTGAACAGCAGGTGCGCCTCATCGAAGAAGAACACGAGCCTGGGCTTCTCCGGATCACCAATCTCCGGCAGCTGCTCGAAGATCTCGGCGAGCAGCCACAGCAGAAAGCAGGCGTAAAGCCTCGGATTGCTCATCAGCCGGTCGGCGGCCAGGATGTTGATCACTCCCCGCCCGTCGACGGTCTGGAGCAGGTCGTCGATGTCGAGCATCGGCTCGCCGAAGAAGCTCTTTCCACCCTGATCTTCGATCTGCAGCAGTCCGCGCTGGATCGAGCCGATGCTTGCCGGCGAGACGTTACCGTACTGGGTTCTGAACTGCGCGGCGTTGTCACCGACGAACTGGAGCATCGCGCGCAGGTCGGGCAGGTTGAGCAGGAGCAGACCGTTGTCGTCGGCGATGCGGAAGACCATCGACAGCACGCCTTCCTGGGTGTCGTTGAGATTCAGCAGCCGGGCGAGGAGGAGCGGACCCATATCCGAGACGGTGGCTCTTACCGGGTGGCCCTGTTGTCCGAACACATCCCACAGGGTTGCGGGACATCCACCCCACTGCGGCTCGGGGAGGCCGAGCTTCTTCAGGCGTGCCGCGAGCTTTTCGGTCAACTGCCCCGGCTTTGTGATCCCGCTCAGGTCTCCCTTTACATCGGCGAGAAAGACAGGAACGCCGATGCGCGAGAACTGTTCGGCGAGGAGCTGGAGCGAAATCGTTTTGCCGGTGCCCGTTGCGCCGGTGATGCAGCCGTGACGATTGGCGAGACCGGCGAGGATACCGATGTCGACATCACCCGCCCTCGCGACGATCAATGGCTCAGACATCGGGCCGGCTCAGGCTGAAGGCGCCACCGAAGTGCCGGTCAGGCGTGTGAAGCCCAGGATTTCTCGCCAGGGGTATACGGAACGCAGGGATCATAGCGTCCGGGCGATTCGATGTACCGCAACGCCTGCGTCGCGCCGATCTCCGATGTGAAATATCCGAGCAGCGCGAGCTCCTTCATCATTCGGAAGTAGTGCCTGGGTGGGTCGGCCGTGATCGCCGGAGCGGCAGCCGCGTCCGTCGCGTCGGTAGCCGCTTCCTTGCGTTGATCGCTCAGGAACTTTTCCGCCTCCTTCTTTTTCTGTTCCTCGCCGCGCTTATCGGTGTCGGTCTTCTGCTCGCGGTCGAGAACCTCCAGAAGGCTGAGCCGCTGCTGAGGGTTCGCTTCCATGAACGCAGCCTTGTTCATTTCCCGGCTTCGCTCATCGAGAGCCTTCATCCCATCGCGGAACGCCTTCTGATCTTCCGCCTTGTAGCTGTCAGTTACGATTAGCGCCATGAAAGCGCCCGTCTGCGCCGCTTTCGCGCCGGGGGTGCTGGTGGTGGGAAGAATCGTGTCGGCCACTTCGTCGAGAAAAGCGATTTCATCGGGGGTGAACGGCGCGAAAGTCGCTGCGGCTTTTTCTCCCGACTCATCCCGGCACCCTGTGATGAGCGCGCTTCCGCCGATCAGCGCTGCGCCGCCGAGGAGAGCGCTGACGCGCAGGACGGCCTCGCGCCGGGTGATCATCTCCGGCGTGTCTTCTCTGGTGTTCTCGGAATCGGACATGAGCAATCCTGTTAAATGTTGCGGCGATTGAGCTCGGCGACGGCGTAGTCCGCCGCGCGCGCCGTGAGTGCCATATAGGTGAGCGATGGATTCTGGCACGCGGCCGAAGTCATGCACGACCCGTCGGTCACGAAGACGTTGGGGGCGTCCCACACCTGATTGTGCGAATTGAGAACCGACGTCTTGGGGTCGCGTCCCATGCGGGCCGTGCCCATCTCGTGGATTCCCATCCCGGGGAAATACTCGTTGTCGTAGGTGTTGACCTTTTTCACCCCGCACTGCTCGAGCATCTCGGCCATGTCGGTCGCCATGTCCCTGCGCATCAGGCGCTCGTTCTCGCCGGTGGCGCAGTCGATCTTGAGAACCGGCAGACCCCATTTGTCCTTCTTCGACTGGTCGATCGAGACCTGGTTGGCGTGATTGGGTAGCATTTCGCCGAAAGCGGTTCCCCCGATTCCCCAGGCACCGGGTTGAGTCATGTCGTCCTTGAACTTGGCACCGACCCCGAGCTCCGCGACTGCCCTCGACCAGCCGCTTCGTCCCGCGCCTCCCTGGTAGCCGAAGCCACGAAGATACGGGCGCTTGTCCCCCGACAGATTCTGGAAGCGCGCGATGTAGAAGCCGTTCGGGCGACTTCCATAGTAGTACTTGTCCTCCATCCCCTCGAGCGACCCCTGCGCGCCGACGCGGAAGTGATGGTCCATCAGGTTGTGTCCCAGCTCTCCCGAGCTGCTCCCGAGCCCACCGGGCCAGACGTCCGTGGCGGACCGCATCAGCAGCCAGGTGGAGTTGAGTGTCGACGCGCAGAGAAAGACGACCTTTGCCGTGTAGTCCGTCATCTGATTGTTCACTGCATCCATCACTCGGACACCCGTCGCGCGCTTCCTGTCGCGATCGTAGATCACCTCGCTGACGATGGCGAATGGCTTGAGGGTGAGGCGTCCCGTCTTTGCCGCTGCCGGCAGCGTCGAAGACTGGGTGCTGAAGTAGGCGCCGTAAGGGCAGCCGAGCCAGCAGGCGTTGCGGTACTGGCAGGCGGAGAGGCCATCGTGTGCGCGCGTCAGGTTCGAAACGCGACCCGGGATCATTCGCCGCTTGCCTCCGAACAGTTTGGCGAGTCGGCCCGCGACCAGCTCTTCGCCGCAGTTGAGGGGCATTGGGGGGAGAAACTGTCCGTCGGGCAGCTGGGCCAATCCTTCGCGTGACCCCGAGAGTCCGACATGGCGCTCGACGTGATCGTACCAGGGAGCAATTTCCGCGTACCGAATTGGCCAATCGACTGCGATGCCGTCCCTGGAGTTGGCCTCGAAGTCCATGGGGCTCCACCGATAGCTCTGCCGACCCCACATGAGAGACCGGCCGCCAACCTGGTAGCCCCGATACCAGTCGAAGCGCTTCACTTCGGTGTAAGGGGAATCCTTGTCGGATGCCCAGAAGGCAAGGTTCTTCTCGTTGAGCGGATAATCCCGTTTCAGAACCGGATACTGCTCTTCCATCGAGCGGGTGCGCCCGCCTCGATGCGGATATTGCCATGGATGCTTGGTGGCGTTGACGTAATCCTTGATGTGCTCGACGTTTCGCCCCCGCTCGAGCAGCAGCACGCGAAGTCCTTTTTCCGTGAGCTCCTTCGCGGCCCACCCGCCGGAGATTCCCGATCCGACTACGATCGCGTCATACGTCGTCTGCTGCTTTCCCGCAGTGGTGTCCTGCATCGCGTCCTCGCTGTCGTTACGGATTTACACGACGAGTCACCGCGCCGGGGGGCGCCGGCGACGAGACTGGCCGTGCGAATATATCGGCTGGGAAAGAGGGGGCGCCAGACTGGCAACTCGTCACCAGGCTTCTGTCATCTCGGATCTGTGTAGTTCTGCGTTCATCGGCATCCAGCCCAGCCGCCCGAAGTATCCCGACGTCTACCTCGCCAGCCGCGTTACAGAGACCTCCACCGGCAGCTGCAAAAACTCGCCATACCGCTGAGCCTCCTTCTCGATCGCGCGCAGCTGAGACGAATTCAGCTTGACGGCAAGCCGCACCTGGAGCACTGATGCCCGCGCGCTTACGGACCGGCTCCATCCACCCACCAGCTGTCCCTCGATCGCGACAACGTTGGCGACGAAGGTGTCGCCCGGCAGCCCGACGATTCGTCCCTTCACCAGCTCGCTCATCGTGCTCCGATCCTTGAGACCGATGAAGAGCTCGTCGTAATTGGGCAGCAGGTGAGCGGCGGTGGAAACGAGCTTCGCCGACGGAGCAGAGCCGGCGAACCAGTATGTCTTGCCGTCAACATCCTGATGCTCCAAGTCCGATCGCACCGCTTCGATCCCCCGCTTCGAGTCAGCGGCCGTCAGTCCGGACCACCAGGCGAAATCCTGTACCGTTGCCGGACCACGCGTCGCGAAGTAGCGCCTTCCCAGCTCGGCTAGCGCTTCATCGCGCCCCATCGCGGGTACGGGTGGAACTCGCTCCTCCAGCAGCGCGTAGGTGGATTGCTTCCCTTTTCGCACCCCGCTGCATACCAGACCATCGAGCTCGGCCCGCATCATGAGATGAGCGAGCCGCTGCGTCCCGGTAGCGCCGATGCGCGCCCGATCGAGAACGACGCGAAGCTCGCCGCGGGTAAGCTCTTTGTTTCGCTCAAGCGCTTTTGTAATCGCCGCGGCGCTGCGTGAGAAAAACTTCTCATCCAGCTCGAGCTGCCTGTCGTAGGGCGCCATCCTCGCCCGCACCCGGGGTCCGGTTAGCTCGAGCATCCACCGGATATCCCCGGCGGCCACGAAGTGCCACGTGGGACGCAGCACGTGGGTGCGGAGGATCGTCCCGGCCGTGAGCGCGCGCTCGACATCGGCGTCCGTCGAGGCAAGAGTGCGCTGGCCGATGCCCCATTTTCCGCCGGCGTAGTCCTGCGATTGAACCGCGCCGAGACTGCGCACCACCTCGAGTGGAGATGGGAGACGACGTCCGAGCAGGTGCTGATTCGCGAGCCGGCGCGCCGCGATATCCCGCGGACGCAGTGCGCCGACCCTCCTAGCCATTACTGATCTTCTGTGTCCCTTCTCCCGAGCTCGAGGTTTTGTCCCGGTGCCAAAGCAGCCAGCCCAACATGGCCGCTCCCAGAGTTATGCCCGTGTCGGCGACATTGAAGATCCAGAAGCGGGATGCGCCTATGCCGACATCGATGAAATCCACGACCCCGCCCGACCAGCGGATGCGGTCGATGAGATTGCCCAGCGCGCCCCCGATCACCAGAGCTGTTGCCGCGGCGAGAGCCCCGTCGCGCGGACCTCCGGCGCGATAGAGTCGCGCCAGCGCTACCAGAACGATCAGGCTTGCCAGTACGAGAAGGGGACGTGACGCGGCCCCGTACGTAATTCCCATGGCACCGGCCTGGTTATACGCCAGCGTCCAGCGCAGAAACTCTCCGACCGCCGGTTCCGGGGAGAGCTCCACGAGATGTGTCTCGGCCCACCGCTTCGAGGCGCAGTCGCTCAGCAGCATCACGAGCAGGAGTGGCCAGAAGACGCGTGCCTTCCGCAGCATTAACGGCACTGTCGGCGCCTTTAACCCTTGCTGGGATGTTCGTAGTTGAACATCCAGTTCACGCCGTACCTGTCGGTGAGCATCCCGAACCGCGCGTTCCAGAACGTGTCCTGGAGTGGCATCGTAACCTTGCCGCCCTGACTGAACGCGCTGAAGATCTTCTCGATCTCCGCCAGGCTCTCGCACTGGATACTGATCGAGAAGTTGGTGCCGGGGGTAAATGGCATTCC
>Ga0136631_10000118_pt1 | contig 22542 bp, 23 predicted proteins | sample AntDrymUQ6012206_2_FD_104655 | JGI IMG/M metagenome (GOLD analysis project Ga0136631, IMG submission 104655) | Polar desert sand microbial communities from Dry Valleys, Antarctica - metaG UQ601 (22.06) | ecosystem: Environmental > Terrestrial > Soil > Desert | place: Antarctica: Dry Valley... | reverse complement strand
CGCGGCGACCGCCGCCCCCACTCCGGCACCTGCCGCCGACCGACCGGCCCCCCGCCGCCCCGCGAACCCGGCGCCGCGCGCCCAGGGCGACACGGGCGGCACCGGCGGCAAGCGGCGCGTCGACGCCAACAAGGGCGCGACGGGCACCGGCAGCAAGCGGCGCATCGACGCCGACAAGGGCGCGACCGGCGCCGAGCAGCTCCCGCCGGCGAAGAACACGTCGACGGTCCAGGAGCTGGCGCCCCCGGTCGAGCCGGCGCCGCCGCCGGGGTAGTGCCCGAGGCGCTCGAGCTCGAGATCCAGCGCGTCGGGCGCGCGCTTGCCGAGGCATTCCCGTCGCGCCGCGGCCACCCGCTGAAGGCGCTCGACGACCGGGCGATGGACCTCGCCGCCGAGGATGCCGAGCTGCGCGCCGCGCTCTTTCGCTTCGTCGACGTCGTCCCGGCGTGCCGCTCGCTCGACGACCTCGCCGCGCACCTCACGGGCTACCTCGAGCAGGTCCACGGCCGCCCGCCGTCGCTGCGCGCGGCGATGCGGATGGGCGACACGAAGGCCGGTCGGGCCGCGCTCGGGGCGGCCGGCGCGGCGGGGGTGCGGCACATGGCGCACCGCTTCATCGTCGGCGCCGACCCCGCCGCCGCGCTGCCGACGCTGCGGGGACTCTGGCGTCATGGGATCGCGGCGTCGGTCGACCTGCTCGGCGAGGCGACGGTCACCGCCGGCGAGGCCGAGCGCTACGCCGCGCGCTGCGCCGAGGCGCTCGACACGCTCGCGGCCGCCTACGAGCGCATGCGCGATCAGCCCGCACTCGAGCGCGACACGCTCGGCCCGATCGCGCGCGCGAACCTCTCCGTGAAGGTCTCGGCGCTCACCCCGCTCCTGCGCCCGGAGGCGCCCGAGCGCGGCCAGCGTGACGCGGCGCCGCGCCTGCGGGAGCTGCTGCGGCGCGCACAGCGCCTCGGCGCGCACCTGCACATCGACATGGAGTCGCTGGACTCGCGCGAGGCGGTGCTCGACCTCGTGCTCGACCTCCTCGCCGAGCCCGAGTTCGAGGAGGGCCCAAGCGCGGGCGTCGTCCTGCAGGCCTATCTGCGCGACTCGCCGCAGACGCTCGACACGATCCTCGACTGGGCGCGCGACACGCGGCGGGCACAGCCGCTCGTGGTCCGACTCGTCAAGGGCGCCTACTGGGACCACGAGGTCGTCGAGGCCCGCCAGCACGGCTGGTCGGTGCCGGTCTTCGAGCGCAAGGCCGACTGCGACGTGAACTTCGAGGCACTGACGGCACGGCTGCTGGAGGCGCGGCCGCTCGTGCGCGTCGCGATCGCCTCGCACAACCTGCGCTCGGTCGCGCATGCGATCGCCTTCAACCGCCTGCTCGGCGGCGCGGACTCCGACCTCGAGCTCCAGGTCCTGCGCGGACTCGGCGACGATCTCGGCCACGCGCTCGCCGCCGGTGGGCTGCGCGTGCGCGCCTACTGCCCGGTCGGCGACCTCGTCGCCGGGATGGCCTACCTCGTGCGGCGGCTGCTGGAGAACACCGCGAACGAGAGCTTCCTCGCCGATCAGGCGCATGGCGTGCCGCTGGAGGAGCTCCTCGCGCCGCCCGCCGGCGAGGCTGCGCCGTCGTGACGCTCGCGCCGTTTGCCAACGAGCCGGTGCTCGAGCTGCGCCGCGCCGGCGAGCGCGCGCGGCTCGCGGACGCGCTGCAGGCGCTCGAGCTGCCGGTTCGCGTCCCGGTCTGGATCGGCGACGAGCGCCGCGACGGCGACGAGCTGCACTCGACCGACCCGGCGGCGCCCGAGCGCGTCGTCGCGCTGGCCGCCCGGGCGACGCCCGCCGAGGCCGCTGGCGCCGTCGCCGCCGCGCGCGGCGCCTTCCCCGCGTGGGCGGCGACGCCGGTGCAGGAGCGTGCCGCCGCGCTCCTGCGCGCCGCGGCCTGGATGCGCGAACGCCGGGCCGAGCTGGCGGCGCTCGCCGTGCGCGAGTGCGCCAAGCCCTGGGCCGAGGCCGACGCCGACGTCTGCGAGGCGATCGACTTCCTCGAGTTCTACGCGCGCGGCGCGGTGGACCTCGCGGCCGGGTCGCCGCTGCTGCAGGTTGCGGGCGAGCGCAACGAGCTGCGCTACGTCCCGCGCGGCGTCTGCGCCGTCATCGCGCCGTGGAACTTCCCGCTGGCGATCCCGATGGGCATGACCGCAGCCGCCCTGGCGACCGGCAACACCGCCGTGCTCAAGCCGGCCGAGCAGGCGCCCGGCTGCGGCCTGCGCGTCGTCGAGGCGCTGCGCGCCGGCGGCGTCCCGGCGCAGGCCGTCGCGCTTCTGCCCGGGGAGGGCGACGCCGGCGCGGCGCTCGCGCGCGATCCCGACGTCGCGACGATCGCCTTCACCGGCTCGGGTCCCGTCGGTCTCGAGCTGTTGCGCACCGCCGCCGAGGTGGCGCCGGGCGCCCGCCAGCTCACCCGGGTCGTCGCGGAGATGGGCGGCAAGAACTGCGTCATCGTCGACGCCGACGCCGACCTCGACGAGGCGATCCCGGCGATCGTCGACTCGGCCTTCGGCTACGCCGGGCAGAAATGCTCGGCCGCCGCGCGCGTGCTCGTCCACGAGGCGATCGCAGACGCGCTCGTCGAGCGCCTCGCCGGCGCGGTCGCCGGCCTGCAGGTCGGCCCCGCAGACGACTTCGCAACCGACGTGCCGCCGGTCGTCGAGCGCGCGGCGCAGGAGCGCGTGCGCCGCTACGCGCAGCTCGCCGCGCGCGAGGGCTCGCTCGTCACCGGGCCGCAGTCCCTCCCGGACGACGGCTGGTACTGCCTGCCGGTCGTCGCCACGGGCCTGCCGGCGGACTCCGCCGTCCTGCGCGACGAGATCTTCGGACCGCTGCTCGCCGTCGAGTCCGTCCGCGACGTCGACGAGGCCTGCGACCGCATCGACGCGCTGCCGGTCGCGCTGACCGGCGGGCTGTTCGCGCGCAACCCGCGCACCGTGCAGCACGTCGTCGACCGCTCGCCGGTCGGCAACCTCTACGTCAACCGCTCGACGACCGGCGCGATGGTCGGCCGCCAGCCGTTCGGCGGCAACCGGCTGTCGGGCACCGGCACGAAGGCGGGCGGTCACGACTACCTCCTGCACTTCGTCGAGCCGCGTGTCGTCACCGAGAACACGATGCGACACGGGCTTGTCGTGTAGCCGGCTTCATCTCGGCGGTCGCCGTGGCGGCGGCCGCGCCACGGGAAGGCGTCAGGAATGGCGTGCCGAGGCGAATTCTCCGAACGCGGCGACGGCGGGCTCGTGGCGGTGAGGGACGATCCGCTGGCGGAAGTCGCTGAGCGCCTGAGAGAGACGAGCGGACTTGATGCCGTTGGCGAGGGTGACGGCGCGCTGAGCAGCGTCGCATGCGGTGTCGATCTCGCCGCGTTGAAGGTGCGAGATCGCAAGTCCGTATGTGCTGAGCGCGCCACGCCGGCCCCGGCGTTGACGCGCACTTTCCTCGATGGACCGCTGCGCGAATGGCTCCCCGAGATCGGGCAGCGCAAGGTCTCGGGCGCAATTGGCGAACTCTCCCCAGAGATAGGGCACATCGATGAAGCGCGCCCACTCTGGCTCGTCTACCGGCTTGACCTGCTCGAAGGTCTTCTCGGCACGCTGAATCGCGGCGAGGCAGGCGCTTCGGTGGCCGAGAGCGGCGTGCGCACGCGCTTCGAGCGCGTAGAGGTCGGCGAGCGCAGCGTTCGGCCTCTCTCGTCGCAGGCCGTGTTGTCCAGCCTCCGCGAGCTTCAGTCCCTCGCGGGGGTGGCCCAAGAGCGTTGCCTGGTCGCTCATGCCCGCCAGGACATGAGCGCCGAGCAGCGTGTCGCCGGACTCCTGCACGAGTCGCAACGACTGGATCAGATAGCGCTCGGCGAGACCATGGTTGGCTGCCTCGTAGGCCATCCAGCCGGCCAGGTAGGTCTGCTCGCTGGCAGCCTGGAACAGAGCCCGCCGCACGGCGGGCGTGTGCTGCTGGTCAAGCAGCGGCGCGACGCGATCGTTGAGGTAGCCGACCAATGCGGCCCTCGCACGCTCGCCGCCGCCACCGCAGACGTCCATCTCCTGAACGGCCGCAAAGATCTTGCGCATTCCGTCGATCTCGCTCATCCCGACGCGCGAACGGCGGGCGGTGCCGTGCTCCAGCGTGGAGAGCAGCCAGTCGCGGCTTGGGATGCACAGGGCGGCGATTCCGTAGGACGCCTTGATGATCGCGTCGCGGCGGCGCATGTCGTTCCTCCCGAGGTCCACCGCCGTGCGCAGGGCAGTTGCGGCCTCGTCGTGGTAGATCAGCGACCGGGCTGCAAGGTCTGCATCGTCGGCGTCGGTGTGTCCGGACGGCTCCTCTGAGTGTGGCACGGGCGGCACCTGCATCGAGTGGTCGTCGTCCTCACGACCCTGAGATTCCCACGGCAGGCGCTTGCGAAAGCCCAACTCGTACACGGTAACGCCGCCGAACAGCGCGCACAGCAACTCCTGGTAGTAGGCGTCGGGGCGGTGCCGGCCACGCTCCCAGTCCGACACCATCGGCTGATCGACCCCCAACGCCCGCCAGCAGTCCGGCGCACCCGCCCGCTCCCATGCCAGCCTGTCCAACGCTCCGGCGAGCGCTGTCTGCGACAGGCCGAGCTGCTGTCGATGCGCACGAATGCGGATGCCGAACAGCGACGTGGCCTCGCCATCGCGTGCCATATCGCTTCGCAATCTATCCGCCGCGCCATCCAGCGCGCCATGCCCCGACCGATTCCCAGCGGCGGGCAGGGCCACGATGCTGCCGACCATGGCACGAGAGCACCACCATGGCCGCGCGTTTCGCAGCTGCGAGCTGGTCTGCGGTCGCGTCATCTTCACGGTCGTGCACAACGACGACCGGCTCGGCCTTGCTCCGCGCGAGCGCTCCTACGTGATGGCGCGCTTCGTGGACGAGCTCGACCCCGAGCTGCGCAACGAACTGCGTACGCTCGCTCGCAGGCGAGGGGCAGCGGCCAAGCGGATCGCCGAAACGCTTGAACCCGTCGAGCTGGTGTTCACCGGTTCCGATGGCGCCGAGCGCCGCGTCAGCGCGCGCATCGAGCCGGCGGTCCAGCCGCTGCAGCTGCGGGGTGGCTCCCTGCACGAGATCGAGTTCGGCCTCCGTGAGGCGACGCGATGACCGACCGGCCGACAGATCGCCTGTCAGGCGACGAGATCGTGGCGCTGAAGTTCGCCGCCCACCGCCAGCTCACGCGATGGGCGCAGAAGGACGAGCTGTCGCCCCGCCAGCACGCCCAGCGCGCCGCGCTCGCGCGCGCCGCCCGCATCCTCGGAGCCCAAGCATTCGCTCACGGCTGCGGGCTGCACGTCCCCAGCGAGGAGTGATCGGAGCGACGCTCGCATGAGCGGCGAACAACTCGCCCGGCCCCGCGGCTACTGCTTGCGAAACGGCCCGCGGATCGCGAAGACGTAGCCGGGCGTCTGGATGTTCGCGAAGAGCGTCTTGCGGTCACGGGAGAACGTCGGGCCGGTGAACTCGGACTCCCCGGGCAGCTCGTTGCGGGCAAAGGTGAAGACCTCGCCGTCCTGCGTCGCTCCGACGAGGTGCTGCACGCCCTCGCCGTCCTCGGCGAGGATGACGCCGCCGTACGGCGAGACGGTGATGTTGTCGGGGCCGTCCGTGTCGTTGTCCTGGTCGGCCGGCGTGTAGGCGAAGTGGAGCTTGAGCTCGATCGTGTCCTCGTCGGGATCGATGAACCACACCTGGCCGTCGTGCTGTGCGGCGCTGCCGTCCGCGGTGCGCGCGAATGAGGCGACGAAGTAGGCGCCGCCCTCGCCCCACCACATGCCCTCGAGCTTGCGGCTGCGGGTGATCGCCGCGAACTGCTTGCGCGTCGGCACCGCCGTGGCGTCGCGGTCGGGCACCGGCAGCCAGCGCACGCGATAGGTGGTCCCGGGCTTGGTCGCCACCGCGAGGTCGGGCACGAACGCGCCGCGCTTCGTGAACGCCTGCATCGCCTCGAGCGCTCCGGCGTCGTCGGCGAGCGCCCGCAGCGATCCCTTCCCGAGCGGCAGGGCCTCGGGCGGCGGCGTCCAGCGGTACAGCAGGCCGTTCGGGGTGCCGGCGTCCTCGGTGAGGTAGATGCGGTCCTCGTGCGGGTCGACGACGACCGCCTCGTGCGCGTAGCGGCCGAGCGCCTTGATCGGCTTGGGGTCGGCGTTCGCGTCCCGGTCGTAGGGGTCGACCTCGAAGACGTAGCCGTGGCGCTTGCCAAGGATCGCCTCGGTCTCCTCGCACGTGAGCCACGTCTCCCAGGGGGTGCGGCCGCCGGCGCAGTTGTTGTGCGTCCCGGCAAGCGAGACGTACTCGCGCACGCGATTGCCGTCCTTGTCGACCTCGATCGTCGTCGTCCCGCCGCCGGCGTCCTCGTCGTAGACGAGGCCCGGCAGGTGCGGCACCTTGTAGGGCTCGCTCGCACCGGCGATCGCGCCGATCTCGTGGTTGTTGACGAGCACGCTGCCGTTGCCGCCGCGACGGATGAAGGCCGCGGTGCCGTCGGCGTCCGACGGCGTCTGCTCGCCGCTCTCGAGCTTCGTCACCCCCGCCTGGGCGACGATCGTGTACGCAAAGCCCGCCGGCAGCGACAGGATTGCGGCCGGGTCGGGCACGAGCGGGCCGTAGCCGGCCTCATGCCGGCCGTGGCGCGCCTGCGCCGTCCCGAACAGGCCGGGGACGCTGCCGGTCAGCACGATGCCGAGGCTCGCGCTCGCAGAACGGGTGAGCAGGGAGCGGCGCGAGACACCTCCCTCGGACGCAGGGTCAGGACGCAGGTCGGACGTGGTCATGCGCGCTCCGGGGGTCTCGGGGAACGGTCGCCGGCAGCGTCGCGGCTGCGCGCAGAGCGCGTGTGATCACGCCGTGAAGGCGGTGTGATCTCACCGTGAAGGCGAGGCCTGGTAGTACTAGCGGCGTTCGCGCCGGGTCACGCCGCGCCCCTCGTGCCAGGACTCGATGACGAGGTGGTCGGGCGGGTCGGCGAGCGCGACGGTGACGAGCTCGGTGATGTCGGCGCGGAAGAGATGCGCGGGGCCGGGCGGTGCATGGGAGCCGATGATCGCCGCCACGCGGTCGGGATCGGTGATCTCCTCGGCGCGGCCGGCGAGCTTCGCGTCGCCGCGCCAGCCGGCGTCGGGATCCGCCGAGCCGCTGTGCAGCGCGAAGCGCGGGTCGCGCTGGAGATCCAGCGCCTTCAGCGAGCGCCACATGCTGCCGAGCCAGAGCTCGCCCTCGGCGAAGATGATCTCGCTGCCGCTGATGCGCGGCGAGCCGTCGCGGCGCAGCGTCGCGAGCGTCTTGTGGACGAAGGCGTCGAGGAACCCGCGCGCCCGCGCGCTGAGCTCGGGAGCCTCGGTCTCGATCTCGCTCCAGGAGGCCGCGGCCGTCACCCGAGCTCGTCGACGAGGTCGGCGATCGAGTCGACGACGCGCGAGGCGCGGTACGGGAAGCGCTCGGCCTCCTCGCGCGTCGTGACGCCGGTGAGCACGAGGATCGCCTCCAGGCCGGCCTCGAGGCCGGCGACGACGTCGGTGTCCATCCGATCGCCGACCATCGCCGCCGTCTCGGAGTGCGCGTCGAGCGCGTTGAGCGCCGAGCGCATCATGAGCGGGTTGGGCTTGCCGACGAAGTACGGCGCGACGCCCGTCGCACGGCTGATGAGCGCCGCGACGGAGCCCGTCGCCGGCAGCGGGCCGTCCGGCGACGGGCCCGTCGGGTCGGGGTTCGTGGCGATGAAGCGTGCCCCGCGCGCGCGACGAGCCGGATCGCCTGGGTGATGCGCTCGAAGCTGTAGGTCCGCGTTTCGCCGAGGACGACGTAGTCGGGGTCGCGCTCGGTCAGCGTGTAGCCCGCCTCATGCAGCGCGGTCGTCAGCCCGGCCTCGCCGATGACGTACGCCGTCCCGTTCGGGCGCTGGTCCTCGAGGAAGCGCGAGGTCGCGAGCGCCGACGTCCAGATCGCCTCCTCGGGCACCTCGAGGCCGCTGAGCCGCAGCCGTGCGGCGAGGTCGCGGCGGGTGTAGATGGAGTTGTTCGTCAGCACGAGGAACGGCCGCCCGAGCTCGCGCAGCCGCGCGACGAAGCGGTCGGCGCCCGGGATCACGGTCTCCTCGCGCACGAGCACGCCGTCCATGTCCATGAGCCAGGAGTCGATCGTGCGGCGGGTCATCGCGTCCCGTCACAGGCTGCCAGGAAGCGCTCGTGGAGGCGTGTGTCGTCGCCCAGCTCAGGATGGAAGGCGACCGCCAGCAGCGAGCCCTGCTGCGCGGCGATCGCGTGCCCGTCGACCTCGGCGAGGATCTCCACGCCCTCGCCATGCTCGGCGATCCACGGCGCACGGATGAAGACCGCGCGCAGCGGCGGCCCGTCGACGCCCGCGATCTCCAGGTCGGCCTCGAACGAGCGCACCTGGCGCCCGAAGGCGTTGCGGCGGGCCTCGATGTCCATCATCCCGAGGTGATCGCGGTCGAGCATGATGAGCCCGGCGCATGTCCCGAAGACCGGCTTGGAGAACGACCGCAGCGGGGCGGCGAGGTCCTCGCGCTCGATCCCGAGCGTCATCGTCGTCGACTCCCCGCCCGGGATGACGAGCCCGTCGAGCCCCTCCAGATCGGCCGGCACGCGCACCTCGCGCACGCCGGCACCGAGCCCGCGCAGGACGCGCGCATGCGCCGCGAAGCCCCCCTGCAGGGCGAGGACGCCGACTAGTGGCCCGTCACGTGACAGACCACTACCAACCGCGCTGAGCGAGCAGCTGGTCGCCTGCCAGCGCGCGCGACTCGAGCGAGTCCATCGCCGAGCCCAGCCCCTCCGACGCCCGCGCGACGCGCGACGCGTCGGCGAAGTGCGTCGTCGCCTCGACGATCGCCCGCGCCCGCCGCTCAGGGTCGGCGGACTTGAAGATCCCCGAGCCGACGAAGAGTCCCTCGGCGCCGAGCTGCATCATGAGCGACGCGTCGGCGGGCGTCGCGATGCCACCGGCGCAGAAGAGCACGACCGGCAGCCCGCCCTCGCGGGCGACGCCGCGGACGACGTCCAGCGGCGCCTGCAGCTCCTTCGCCGCGGTCGCCAGCTCGCCGTCGTCGAGCGTCCCGAGACGGCGGATCTCACCGCGGATGGCGCGCATGTGGCGAACTGCCTCGACGATGTCGCCGGTGCCCGCCTCGCCCTTGGAGCGGATCATCGCCGCGCCCTCGCCGATGCGCCGCAGCGCCTCGCCGAGGTTCGTCGCGCCGCAGACGAACGGGATCGAGAATGCCCACTTGTCGATGTGGTTGTACTCGTCGGCCGGCGTGAGGACCTCGGACTCGTCGATGTAGTCGATCTCGAGCGCCTCGAGCACCTGCGCCTCCGCGATGTGGCCGATGCGCGCCTTCGCCATGACCGGGATCGTGACGGCCTCCTGGATCGACTTGATCATCGCCGGGTCGGACATGCGTGCGACGCCGCCGTCGCGGCGGATGTCGGCGGGCACGCGCTCGAGCGCCATGACCGCGGCGGCCCCCGCGGCCTCGGCGATCCGCGCCTGCTCGGCATCGACGACGTCCATGATGACGCCGCCCTTGAGCATCTCGGCGAGGCCCGCCTTGACGCGAAATGTCGCTTCGTCTCTCACCCAGGCGATTCTATCGGGGCGGGTTCGCGGCTCAGCCCGCGCCGGGGCGCGCCACGTCGCGAACGTATGTCATTCCACCAACGCTCAGCGTTCCCGGGATGACACACACCGCGAGGACGTCCGCTACTTCAGCTTGAACGCCTTGATGCGATCCGCGTACCCGTCGGCGTCGCGGGCGTAGACGCCGTAGGCGAGCGCCTGGACCATCGACAGCAGGGCGGTGTGCGAGCGCACGTAGGCCGGGCTGTTGGACGAGTAGTACAGCCGGATCTGGGCGAGCTTGGCGACCTCCGACAGCGTCGCGTCGGTGATCGCGATCGTCCGCGCCTTGCGATGGCGCGCGAGCTTCATCGCGCGCACGACGAGCGGGTGCGGCCGCCCCGCCGAAAGCCCGATGACGAGCGTCTGCTCGTCGATCCGGCTCAGGCGTCCGAGCGCCTCCTGCGACGGGCTCGCGACGATCTCCGCGCGCAGGTCCAGGAGCATGAGCAGGTGGCGCAGGTAGGAGGCGAAGAACGCCATCTGGTCGGTGCCGGCGACGAGCAGGCGCGGCGTCGTCGCGATCGCCTCGACGGCGGCGTCGACCTCGCTGCGCGAGACCTTGCGCGCGGTGTCCTCGACGTTGACGTGGTCGGCCGCGAGCATCGTCTCGAACTCGTTCTGGTCCAGCGAGAAGAGCGGCGCGACCGGCCCCATGACGCCCGCCGGGGGCGTCGTCGCGTGGCGGCGGCGGTATTCCTCGCGAGCGGACTGCTGCAGCTCGGGGTAGCCCTCGAAGCCGAGCGCCTGCGAGAAGCGCACGACCGTGCTCGAGGACGTGTTCGCGCGGCGGGCCAGTTCCTCGGCGGTCTGGAAGGCGACCTCGTCGAGGTGGTCGACGATGTACTGGGCGACGTCCTTCTGGGAACGCGAGAAGTCGTCGAACCGGGCCTGGATGTAGGTGGAGAGCGACTCGGGAGCCGTCGTCGGAGTGGCGGATCGCTTCATAGGCGTGAGCCTGTTTCGACAGGTCCGCCCTCGTTCCTTTTCGGCGCCGCTTGCCGCGTGAGCGTCCGTTAACGAAGCACGCCCGGTGGGGTCGCACCGGGCGCGCGTGCCGAGAGAGTTGGAGGGGCGGGGGATATGGGCCGGACCGAAGTCTCTCGACGGGCTTCTTAAAATGTGCTTCCCCAGCTGGCACTGGCCAAACGTCATTCATCGAACGCCAACACGCCCAGCCGGCGCGTGCCGGCGGATCGCCGGCCGCGACCCCTCGGGCACGGTGTAGAACGCGCGCCCGTCGGGGGTGAGCGCGAGCGCCTCCCCCTGGCCCTCCATGAGCAGCTGCTCGCCCGCCGCGCAGGGGCGCCGGCGCAGCGCGGTCGCGAGCGGCTCGCGCCCGCGGCGCCTCCACACGAACGCGCGGTCGTACGTGCGCAGGACGATCGTCCGGCCGTCGGCGGAGACGTCGCCCGCCGTCACCGCCTCGCCGGCGCCGAGCGACAGGCGACCGCGACGCCGCAGGACCGTGGTGGCCCCGGCGACCGGCCGTGCGGCGACGTAGACGCCGGCGTCGCCGCCGAAGCTCTTCGTCACGACGACGAGCGCGCCGCTGGAGGGATCGACGAGCAGCGCCTCGGCGTCCTGGGCGCCGGTGGAGTAGCGCAGCCCCAGGCGCGCCGCCGGCGCGCTCGCATGCGGCCCGCCGCCGCCCACGCGCGGCTCGGGCACCCGGTAGACGACGACCTCGCGCCGCCGGGCGAGGTTGTCGCCCGTGTCGGCGATGTAGAGCGCGTCGCCCCGGCCGGGCGCCGGTCCGATCGCGATGTCCTCCCAGTCGACGTTCTCGGCGCCGGTGACCGCGACGTCGGCCAGCAGCCGGCCGGTGGTCGTGACAGCGAGGACGCGCGCGCGATCGCCGGAGTCGTTGTGGGTCCACAGCACGCGTGGCTGGGTCTGTGACAGGGCGAGGCCCGACAGCTCGGTCGCCGCGGCCGCGGCGATGCGGCCGGTGACCGCGGCGCGCAGGGAGCCACAGAGCGCTGGGTGCTCCGCGGCGCGCGCCGGCGGCGTCGTCGCGCTCGGCGTGCGCGCCGATTCGCCGCCGCATCCGGCGAGCACGACCACGGCGAGGGCGGCGAGCCCGCCTACCCCAGCGTTCTGGCGGTCTCGCGCGCGCGCAGGATGCGCTGGTCCTTCTCCTTGTGAGAGTCGGGCAGCCCCGAGACCTCGGCGAACGCGAGGACGTCGAGTGCGAGCTCGAGCTGGAGCTGGAGGGCCTGCTCAGCGACGTCGAGCATCTGCTCGCGGCTGAAGCCGTCGGTCTCGCCTCCGACGAACCGGCGCAGGTAGTAGCCCATCAGGTCCTCCTCCGCGTCATTGGACAGAGCATCCCACGAATCACCTCAGGCGCTCGACGATCTCCTGCGCGCGCTGCACGCGATTGTCGGATTTCCCGATGCCGGCGACATCGGCCATCGACACGACGTCGCGGGCATGCTGCTCCTGCATGAGCGCCGCACCCTCGGCCACCGCCTCGATCTCCGCGAGCGACCGCGTCTCGTAGTTGACCCGGAACACCTTGCGCAGCAGTTCGCCCATCCCCGTTCCTTTCCTCGATGACGGCTCGCGGCGCCGGGGATTATCCGCGAACACGCCACAATCCGCGCACGGGGCAGTAGCTCAGTTGGTCAGAGCAGCCGACTCATAATCGGTTAGACGGAGGTTCGAGTCCTCCCTGCCCCATCGCGGCGGTGGTATCGCTCAAGCGAGAGGCTCGGGGGTTGATGCGATCGACGAGTCCGGCGGAAAGGAACGTCTTTGCGACGGCGCGGTCGTCTTCGATCAGCACGGCGGTCGAGCCTGGTCAATGATTCGAGCATGATTCGCGCCGATGTCGCGTTCGCGGCGTTTGCGCAGGCAGCGCAGGGGCCGCAGTCGTGGACGGCAGACCCGCACCCTGACGGCCAGGTGGGCGCGGACGCGGGGAACGCGCAGGCTCGGGTCGTTCGCGGTGGTGCCGGCGTTGGTGAACGGCATCACCGAGGAAGGGTGGGTGCGGTCGCCGGATGAGGGCGCATCGATCGATTGGCGAGTTCTTCGAGCGCAGCGCGAAGAACTCGCCATTTCGCTGTCGTGCGGTCGGGTGCCGGTAGCTCGCGCGCGGCGTTTGGCGAGTTAGTCGCGATGGGCGCGACGAACTCGCCATCGTGGGTTGCTGGTCGAGGATCGTGGGCGAGAGTGACTCGCCTGGCTGCACCATCGAAGCGACACGGCCGTTCGAGAGCCCCTCCTTCATCGCTGCCGTACCCAGGCGCACGCGGCCCCGCCGCCTCGAACGATGCCGAACACGCCCGCGCAGGGGCGCCTTGCGCATGACATGGCTGCGCAAAGCGCCCCGGGATTGCTGGACCGAGCTGACCCGTGGGCGTGGGGCGCCTTGCGCATGACATGGGTGCGCAAGGCGCCCCGGGGTCGCCTGGGCCTAGCAATCGTCGGCGACCTGGAGCGAGAGACGACCGCGGATCTCGGTTCCCTCGGCCGTCCGGACGACGAGCCCGACACGACGGTGACGCGCTACACCGCGTGCTCTCGTCGAGCGGGCGATGTCCAACGCCGTCATCCCTCCGTAAGCGGCCCTGTCCGGCTCGCCACCAGCCGCGTAGGCCCGCGCGAGGCGGGCTCGGTGCAACTCAACCCGGCGTCGCGATGCAGCGCGGCGGGCCACGACGCGAGCGCCCGGCTCAACGTCGTGGCGGCTTGTCGTGCCGGCCAAGCCAGGTCCAGCACTGGGCCTCGTGCACGGTGACGTAGACATGCGTCGCAATGTGCGTTCCGAGCGCGTTGAAGGGGTCGTCGCCAGCCTCATCTCGGCGTTCGTCTAGGAGCCCGTGGGCCTCGTCGAGCTTGCCCTCGCACGCGGCCGCGTTGCTGGCCAGCGCGTGCCCCTGCGCCTCGCGCACCACGCCCAGCGCGCGCACCGCGGCGGTCAGCGTGTGCGGGGCGCTGCGCCGCTTGCGCAGGGGCCAGCGTGCGCCGGCCGTCGCGGCGCTCTGGGGCACGCTGGCTCTGGCGCATCAGGATGTAGGACGTCATCAGACGGTCGCCGCTCTCCTGGCTGATCGTCATCGCACGATCCAGCTACTCGAACGTCTCAATGAGGCCCGCGCCGTGGCATCGTGAACCCTGCGAGCCGCGCTGACACCACCCGCGCGCGTCACTTGACCTGCTGCACCGCGCGAGCCAGCTCGCCGACGGAGAACACGCCCTCGAAGCGCGACGCGATGCGCCCGTGGCGGTCGATGACGAAGGCCCACGGCTCCGTCGTCAGCCGCCAGCGGGCGACCTGCGGGCGGACGGGCTTGCCGGGGTCGTTGTCCTGGTAGATCTCCTGCTGGATGAACGTCACGCCCTTGCCGTTCTGGCCGCGGACCTGCTCGGCGATGTCGACGACCGGCCCGCACGTGCGCGACTGACACAGCGCAGGCGTCGCGAACAGCAGCACGACCGGCTTCTTGCCGAGGACGTCGGCGAAGTCGTCCTTCAGGAGGTCGGCCGCGGGCGGCACGCGCGTCGAGAGCTTCGCGAGGTCACCGCCGACGTCGGCGGCCGTCAGCGTGTTGACGCGGATCGCGCGGTCGCCGACGTCCGGCGGGCCGTTGCGGGCGCCGACCGTCAGGGCCGCGGGCGCGTCGGCGACGACGAGGCGGCCGTCGAGACGCACGAGGCCGATGGGGATATGCGATCCCCGCGAGGCGTAGGCGACGTTGGCGACGTAGAACGTGTCGCCGTTCTGCAGATCCGCCGACGTCTGGCGGCTGCGATACCCGGTCGCAACCTCCAGCGACTCCTTGTGGGCCACGAACGGCCCGCGCAGCTCCGAGCCGTCAGGCTTGGCGGTGTAGACGGCGACCGCCGACACGTCGATCTGCTTGTTCGCGCGGTCGACGATGGCGAAGCCGAGCCGGTTGCCGGCTCCGGGCTTCTGCGAGCTGAAGCTCGAGACGTTGAGGACCGCGCCCTTCGGCAGCCCGTGCGTGAGCTCGGGCAGGCTCTTGCCCTTGGCGGACGGGAAGTCGGCCGGGCGGGCGGCCATCGGCTGTGGCGGTGCAGGCGCGGTGCCGCCCTCGTCCGAGCCGCACGCGCCCAGGACCGCGGCAGCCGCCAGCAGCGACAGAAGCAGTCGGGGCATGCCCGAACTCTAGGCGTTCGCATGATTAGATTGCGCCGCACCGGCATCGAGCGGAAGGAGTGGACGGCATGGCCGATCGCGCAGCGATCGTGACGGGCGCCTCGAGCGGCATCGGCCTCGCCGTGACCCGCATGCTGGCCGAGTCCGGGCACGCCGTGACGATGGCCGCGCGCCGTCCGGAGAAGCTCGAGGACGCCTATGGGCAGCTGCGCGGCGAGGGCCTCGAGGTCCAGCAGGTCGCCGCGAACGTCGGCGACGAGGCCGACATCGCGCGCGTCGTGGCGGCCCACCGCGACGCCTACGGCCGCCTCGACGTGCTCGTGAACAACGCGGGCGTCGGTATCGGCGCGCCGATCGGCGAGCTCAGCACGAAGCGGATGGACATCCAGCTTGCGACGAACCTCCGCGCGATCCCGCTCTTCTACCGCGAGGCGCTCCCGCTGCTTGCGGCGGCCGGGGCCGAGCACCGCAACGCTCTCGTCGTCAACACGGCCTCGATCGCGGGCAAGCAGGGTGAGGCCTGGTTGAGCATCTACAGCGCGACGAAGTTCGGCGTCGTCGGCTTCACGCAATCGATGAACCGCGAGCTCGGCGCGCTCGGGATCAAGTCGACGGCGCTGTGTCCCGCGTTCGTCGACACGCCGATGACCGACTTCGTGAAGGGGCAGGTTCCGCCGGAGGCGATGATCCAGACGTCGGACATCGTGGCCGCCATCCGGTTGCTGCTTGCGCTGACCCCGGGGTGCGTCATCCCGGAGATCGTCTTCCAGCTGCCCGGCGGCGGGCAGCTGGAAGCGCCCCCGACCTAGTCGCGCGTGAAGACGTCCTCGGCGGCGTCGAAGTCGAGGTCGACCTCGGGCCGTGCCTCGGGCTCGGTGCCGAAGTCGGCCGGCAGCACGAGCGTCTCCTCGAAGAGCCAGTCCAGGCCGGTCTCGGTCGCCTCGTGGCTGCGGCGGCGGCGGGCGGCGGACCGGTGCTCGTCGATGACGCCGCCGAGGTCGACGGGGGGACCGCTAAACAGGCGGTCGCGACGCCTGCGGCCCTCGACCATCTTCTCGTGGTCGGCGATCGCCTCGGCGAGATCCGACGTCTGCGGCACGAGGCTCGCCTCGATCTCGGCGCGCAGGATCCCGACCTCGTACTCGGTCGCCTGCCGGCAGATGCTGCGGCCGTAGACGCCCGTGAGCCTGTCCCAGGCCTCCGGGAAGGAGACGCAGCTCGTGCGCCCGCCCTCGCGGTGCGCGGCGAGCATCGGGCAGACCCCGCCGCCTCCACTGAACGCACCGGTGATCACGGTGTTGCTCCTCAGCCCCACGAGCATCGCCTTGCGGGTGCGCTCCGGCAGCACGTCGATCGAGCGCCGAAGGTCGGCGACGGCGCGTTCGCGAGGCGTTGGCATAGGGTTCTCACTCCGTTCGCTCGGGACAGGGGCCACCGTATGGCAGCTCGTCGCCCGCGGCAACTGAACTCCTGTGCCTGAAAGCGATCTTGCACCATGAAGCTCGGCGTCCATATCGGCTACTGGGGCCTCGGACTCACATCCGACGACCAGCGCGAGATCGTCCAGGAGGCCGAGCGCCTCGGCTACGACTCGGTCTGGGCCGCCGAGGCCTACGGCTCGGACGCCGCGACGGTCCTGGGCTGGCTCGCGGGGTTGACAAGCACGATCCGCCTCGGCTCGGCGATCTTCCAGATGCCGGCCCGCAGCCCGGCGATGACGGCGATGACCGCAGCGACGATCGACCAGCTCTCCGGCGGGCGGATGCTGCTGGGCATCGGCTCCTCCGGCCCGCAGGTCGCCGAGGGCTGGCACGGGCAGCGCTTCGCCCGCCAGATGCAGCGCACGCGCGAGTACGTCGCGGTCGTCCGCAAGGCGCTCGCACGGGAGCGCCTGGAGTTCGCCGGCCAGACGCTGAGACTGCCGCTGCCCGACGGTCCAGGCAGGGCGCTGAAGCTCACGATCGCGCCGGTACAGGACCGGATTCCGATCTACCTCGCAGCGATCGGTCCGAACAACACGCGCCTGGCCGGCGAGATCGCCGACGGCTGGATCCCGACGCTCTTCTCCCCCGAACACGTGGCCGAGAGCGTCGCGCTGCTCGAGGAGGGCGCCGCGCGCAGCGGACGCTCGCTCGAGCACTTCGACATCGCCCCGCAGGTCAACGTCTGCGTCACCGACGACCTCGCGGCCGGCCGCGACCTCATGCGCCCATTCATCGCGCTCTATATCGGCGGGATGGGCTCGCGGGAGCAGAACTTCTACAACGCGCTCGTCCAGCGCTACGGCTTCGAGCAGGAGGCCCGCGAGGTCCAGGACCTCTACCTCGACGGCAAGCGGGAGGAGGCGATGGCGCGCCTGTCCGACGAGCTCATCGACACGGTCTCGCTGTGTGGCCCGCCCGAGCACGTGCGCGAGCGCATCGGCGTCTACCGCGACGCCGGCGTGGGCACGCTGGGCATCAGCCCGCTCGCGTTCTTCAAGGACGAGCGCCTGACGCAGCTGCGGCTCATCGCGGAGCTGGCGACCTGAGCCCCAGGCTGCGCCTCCTGCTCGGCGCCTTCGGCGACCCGGGCCATGCGTTTCCCGCCATCGCGCTCGGCCGCGCGCTCGCGGGCCGCGGCCACGACGTGACGCTGCAGACGTGGGCGCGCTGGCGCGAGCACGTCGAGGCCGAGGGGATGACGTTCGCCGCCGCGCCCGAGTACCAGGTCTTTCCCACGAGTGAGCGGCCGCTGAAGCCCTACCAGGCGGTGCAGCGCGCGACGCGCGACACGGTCGGCCTCGTCCGCAACGTCGCACCGGACGCGGTCGTGGCGGACATCCTCACGCTCGCGCCAGCGCTGGCGGGCGAGCTCGAGGGGGTGCCGGTCGCGACGCTCATCCCCCACACCGACCCGCGGGTGCCGCCAGGCGCCCCGCCCTACTCGTGCGGCGCGCGGATCCCGCGCACGGCCGCCGGACGGGCGCTGTGGCGGGCCGCCGACCCGTTGCTGCGCCACGGCCTCATGCTCGGGCGCGCCCAGCTCAACGAGACCCGCAGGCGGCTCGGCCTGCCGGCGCTCGAGCGCGTGCACGGCGGCATCAGCGAGGCGCTGTGCCTCGTCGCGACGTTCCCGCAGCTCGAATATCCGCGCACGTGGCCGGCCGGCACGCACGTCGTCGGTCCGCTGCTGTGGGAGCCGCCGGCGGGCGCCGTGGCGCCGCCGCCGGGACGCGAGCCGCTCGTCCTGCTGGCGCCGTCGACGTCCCAGGACGCCGAGCACCGCCTCCTGCGCGCGGCGCTCGCCGGTCTCGCCGACCTGCCGGTGCGCGTGCTCGCGTCGGTCAACCGCCAGCGCCCCGACCCGCCGTTCGTCGTGCCCCCCAACGCCCGGCTCGTCGACTGGGTCTCCTACGGGCGCACGATGCCGGCGTGCGATCTCGTCGTCTGCCACGGAGGGCACGGCACCGTGGCGCGGGCGCTGGCCAGCGGCTGCGCGGTCCTCGTCGTCCCGGCGGCCGGCGACATGAACGAGAACGCGGCGCGCGTGGACTGGGCCGGCGTCGGCGTGCGCCTCCCGCGGCGGATGGTCGGACCGCGCGCGATCGCGCTCGCGGCCGGCCGCGCCCTCGCCCGGCCGGAGCTGGGCATGCGCGCGCGCGAGCTGCAGGCGTGGGCGTCAGCCGACGACAGCGCACAGCGCGCGGCCGACCACGTCGAGAGGTTTGCTAGCGGCGGCGGTTCGGGCTCGAGTGCGCGGTCCGCCTCAGCAGCGTCCCGTTGACCGTCCGCACGCCGGTCCGCCCGGCCCCGTCCTGGGTGACGGCGTACGCGCGCACGGCGATGCTGCCCGAGCGGTTGAGCAGGCTCCGGTCGCGGCGGCCGAGCGTGATCGCAAGCGTCCGCGAGGCCCCGCCCTCGATCGCGAAGGTCCGGCGGCCGAGCCGCCGCTCGCTGCGCAGCGCCTTGATCTTCGAGCGCTTGTTCGGCCGGCTGAAGATCGTGACCCGGCCACTGCAGCGGCCCGCCTCCTGCGGGCAGGAGATCGTGACGAGCACGGTTGCCGGCTGCCGCAGGCGCGGGCTGCCGAGCCCCAGGCGCGTCGCCGTCGAGGAGGGCGACGTCGGGCGCGACGAGTCGGTGCTCGGGCCCTTGGGCACCGTCGTCTGCTGCTGGGAACCCCCGCCTCCCGGGGGTGATCCCGCCTGAGACGGCTCGTCGTCGTCGAGGATCGTGGCGGTCCCGACGGCGTCGCCGAGCGTCGCCGCCACCGGGTCCGAGAGCCGCAGCCCGAAGCTCTCCGACGGCTCGTCGCCCTTGTCGTCGAGCAACGCGACCGCGACCGTCGCACCCATGCGGCCGGCAGGGATCGTCACGATGCCGGTGCGCGCCATGTAGTCCTGCCCGGCGGTCGCGCTGCCGTTCGCGGTCGCGAAGGCGACCCTCACGTTGTGGCCGCTGGGCGCCGACAGGCCGATCGCGAACGAGGCCACGCCGCCCTCCGTCGCCGCCGGGGCGTCGCCGATGCCGACCGCGGGCGGCGGATCGTCATCGACGATCGTGCCGATCCCGTCGCCGTCGGCGACCTCCGCCCCGGAGACCGCGACGCGGAAGCTCTCGTCGGGCTCGTCGAGCCGGTCGCCCTGGATCGGCACGACGACCTGCTGGGTCTGGGTGCCACCCAGCAGCGAGCTGGGGAAGCCCCGGGTGCCGCTCGTGGCAAGGAAGTCCGCCGGGGAGCTCGCGCTGTCGTCGACCGTCGCGAACGTGACCGACGTGGAGCCTGCGAGCAGCGCGGCGCTGCGGGTCAGCGTGAACGTCGCGGTGACGCCGCCGTTGCCCTCGGTCACCTCGACGTCGTTGACGACGATCGCCGCCTGTACGGTCACCGGCGCGACGAGCGCGAGCGTGCCGACCAACAGCGTGCACAACACCCCTCGCGCATGGTTCCACCCTCCCTGGCGTCGCATGATCGGTTGAACCTAGCGGACGGCGGCGACCACGGTCGAACTCGGGGGGTGGGACTCGAACCCGAACGTCCTCGCGGAAGTCGAGCGGGTCCAGATAGCCAAGTGGTGACCGTTCCCACCGAAGACTCGCGCCTCCGTCTGCGCGTCCGTCTTCAGGCTTTGCGGGAGTCGGAATCCACCTTGACCATGCGAGGGCGGTCCACGGCCGGCACCTACCCACGGTGGGCAGAACAGCCGAAGGCGAAAGCCCGTCCGATTAGCTTGTGCTGAGCACCCCGCCGAGCCGCTTCAGCTCGCGCGCGGCGACGCTGGACCCCGTCGCCCGCGTGATGGCCAGAGCCTTGCGGCCCTCGTCCTTCGCGCGCTCGCGCTCGCCCGCGGCTGCGCAGGCCAGCGCGAGCCGCGCCTGATGTACCCCCCCAGTGCGCATTTCGTTGCGCGGCCAGTCACACAGCACGACCTCGTAGAGCGGGATCGCCTTGCTCGGCTGCATCCAGAGCCAGCAACGGGCCTCAGCGGCGCGGACATCGCCGTGGGTACAGCGAAACTCCCCTGCCCACGGCGGCGCAGGCGAGTCGGCGTGCTCCACAAGGCCGTAGGTGTCGGCCAGGCCTCGCTGGCAGGACGCGGTGTCGCCCACCATGGCGTAGCTCTGCGCGGCTTGCCGTAAGCAGACAGCGCGCGTCTGCGCGCTCGTGCCGGGGACGCGAAGCGCGGCCTCAACCAGTGGGATCGCACGGCGCGCGCCGTGATCCTGTGCGGCCCACTGGCTTTGGCGCTTTTTGGCTAGAGCTGCCATGTCTGGGCTGTCGGACTCTTGAGCAAGGCGCAGCGCGCGGTCCGTCCAGGTGACGCGCCCGCGCCAATCGCCCGTGTCTTCGCTCAGCCATGCCGCGAACTCTGCCCAGCGTGCCTCAACGCGCATGAGTTCGGTCCTCAGTTCGCCGCGGGCGAACTGGCGATGCTCTGCGAGCATGCCTACTTGATGGCGGACGGTGGCGAGCACGTCGTGCGGGCCGAACGCGGCATCATGTCGTCCGAGTACGTTCAGCAGTCGCGCCGAGTGCGCGGGAAGCTCCGGGTCGATCTGGCGGGCCTGCGTCGGCACAGCAGTGGCGCTGAGCCCGAGCGCGACGGCGGCTCCGGCGCCTGCGCCCGCGCCGAGCAGGCCGCGGCGGTTCGTTGGGTCCAAGTCCTCGCCTCCTGCGTCGCTGTACGCCTCGCAGCGTAGCGACGCCATGTCGCGAACTGTCCGACGGGCGGCGGTGCGTTCACGGCGTTGCTGCTCGCGCTCCTGGGCAGCAGCCGGCAGGAGCGCCAGCAGTCGACCGTCCGCTTCGAGTGCGCGGTCGCACGCAGCCGTGAACGGATGGGACGGCGGCGTCCGTGCCCGCTCCACCTCACTGATGTGTTGTGGCGAGAACCCGACCAGTCGGCCGAGGGCCTCAAGCGTGAGGCCTCGCTCCGCGCGGAGTGCGCGGAGCTCGGCACCGAGCCTTGCGGCGCTCGACGCTTCGGGGTCCAGCGGTTTGGGCGGTCTCCCACGGCGCTCGCTCTTAGAGGTCATAGCGCGCCTCCATGCCGAGCGGCTATCGAGTGATCGTTACTCCTCGATCCCGAAAAGGTGACGCTCGAGGCGTTCGACCCGCGCCCGTAGCTCGTCAAGCGCCGACCGATGCTCGTCGCGCGCAGCCTTCTCGATGATCGCGGCACGGACCCAAGCCGAGCCCTGGTTGGGCTTAGCCTCGCGGCGTACGATCGCACTGGTTTCATCGTCAAGGGTCAAGCTCATCCGTGGAGGCACGTGGAGCACGCTAGCCCAGCGGGCCCGGCTAGCGCAGCGACAGCCGCATACTTGCACATCTGCCACCTGATCTGCCATTCGATCGACTAGCTGTCTTGACGCACTGGCCCGGATGAGGCCGCCTGCGGCGCTTCTAGGAGGCACCCGCGGGAGACGACGAAACCATAGACAGGCGCTCGTCCGCAAGCTGACGACGGGGGGTGCTTTTAGGTCCGAAGTGGGGACGGATCACCCTGGTAGCCCGCGCGAAAAATCTGTCCGGATTTCCCTAGCCCCACCGAGTTGCACGCGCAACTACCAGCCGTCTCGGACTTGCGCTCCGGACCAGTGATGGAAGCGCAACCCATTGGTTGCCCATGCAACTACTTCGCGCACGCACCGGACACAGATTGGTACCCCGGTTAGTACCCCGGATGGCCTGCGAGCCCGTGTTTGCTGGCTCGCAGGCGACTCGGGGGGTGGGACTCGAACCCACAACCCTTCGGTTAACAGCCGAATGCTCTGCCGATTGAGCTACCCCCGACCGTGGGGTGCAAGCGTACCGTGCGGGGGGTGCGTCGCCGCCGGCGACGCACCCAGTGACGGCCGAACCGGTGCGGACGCTACCCGGTGAACTGCGGCGCGGTGGCCGCGCGCGAGCAGCGCTGGAAGACGACGCGCAGGCTGCGCGGGGAGCTCCCGCTGGCGGCCGTGAACGTCGTGCGCGCCACGACGCGGTGCGTTCCCCGCGTGAGCCTGCCGGGCCGCACCCTGATGCGGTACCTGCTCCCGGCGTTCGGCCTGCGCAGCCTCTTGATGCGCTTGCCGTCGAGGAAGAACGTGACCACTCGGATCTGCCGGCCGGAGACCGTGACGTTGAAGTTCTTCGTCACGCAGCCCGACCTGCCGGAGATCCGCGCGGTGCCGGCCGGAGCCGAGCTCCCCACGACGGGTGGCGGCGGTGGTGGG
>Ga0136631_10000117_pt1 | contig 22695 bp, 28 predicted proteins | sample AntDrymUQ6012206_2_FD_104655 | JGI IMG/M metagenome (GOLD analysis project Ga0136631, IMG submission 104655) | Polar desert sand microbial communities from Dry Valleys, Antarctica - metaG UQ601 (22.06) | ecosystem: Environmental > Terrestrial > Soil > Desert | place: Antarctica: Dry Valley... | reverse complement strand
GGAGCGATAGATGAGCATCCGAGCCATCCCCCGGACCGCGATCGGCGGCTCCATCAAGCTCACGCGCCTGCCCCTCGACATCGTGGTCTCGCTGCTGCCCGGCAACGGCGCGGGCCCGCGCCGGAGCGCCGGGCTCGTGCTCGACCGCATCGAGGCGCAGGTTCGCGACGTCGCCGGCCTGGCGCTCGGCGACGAGGTGCTGCGCGAGGACGCCGCCCGGCGCCGCCTCGCAGCCGACGAGCGCGAGCGGGCGCTGCGCCTGCGCACCGCGGCGCAACGCCGGGCGCAAGAGGCCGACGAGCGCCTCGCCGACACCCGTGAGCACACCGAGGAGCAGCGCGAGCAAGCCGCCGAGCGTGCCCGGCGCCAGCGCGCGGAAGCCGCACGGCTGCGTACGCAGCGCTCGCAGGAGGCCGCCGGCGCGCAGCGCGCACGGCAGGCGGCGAACGAGAACGCGCGGACGAAGGCCGACGAGGCCATCGAGGAACAGGCCGCCGAGGCGCGCCTCGATCAGCTCGAGCGTGAGGCCGCGACGCTCGAGGAGCGGGCCGACGCGCTGACCGCCGAGGCAGAGGCACAGCGGCTGCAGGACGAGGCCACACGCAAGAAGGCGGCCCGCAAGAGCCGCTGACCGACGGACGGTGGCGCCGGCAGGGGCACGAGGGCGCGCCGGCGCGGGCGCCGGGCGCCGGGGCGGGCGCCGGGCGCGCCGGCGGGGCGCCAGGCGCGCCGGCGGGGCGCCAGGTGCCCCGGCGAGAGCGCGGGCGCCGTCGATGGCCTGTGCAGGCGCTCGCCCGGGCGCCACGGGCACGTGGCTGCCCGGCACGTCACCCGTGATCGTGCTGTGCTGTCGCGATGTACGCGCCGCGCATGCGCTGGTGGGGCTGGGGTGTCGACGGCCACGATGCGCCGCTGCCCGCAGCCGTCGTGGCACTGCTGCGCGACCAGCTCGGAGTCGATCCGGCGGCACGTCACGTCCCGGTCGGGCTCGAAGCCGTCGACATCGCGGAGCCACGGCTGCCCGCCCGCGCTCGCGCGCTGCTCACTGAGGTCGTCGGGGCCGAGCACCTCCGCGACGACCGCCTCACCCGCGTCGCCCATAGCGCGGGTCGCAGCTACCCCGACCTCGTGCGGCTGCGCAGCGGACGCGGGCTCGTCGCGCCGGACGCGGTCGTCCTGCCCGGCAGCCGCGCGGAGGTGGCGCAGATCCTGGAGGCGTGCGCGCAGGAGGGCGTGGCGGTCATCCCCTTCGGCGGCGGCACGAGCGTCGTCGGCGGCGTCGAGCCACTGCGCGGCCCGTTCGAGGCCGCGGTCAGCGTCGACCTCGCCCGCCTGGACGGGCTGCTGGAGCTCGACGAGCGTTCGCAGCTTGCGACGTTCGCCGCGGGCACGCTCGGACCCGACGTCGAGCGCCTGCTCGGGGCGCGTGGCCTGACGCTCGGCCACTTCCCGCAGAGCTTCGAGTTCTCGACGGTCGGCGGCTGGGCCGCGACGCGCTCTGCGGGCCAGGCGTCGACCGGCTACGGACGCATCGACGAGCTTGTGGTCGCGCTGCGCGCCGTGACGCCGAGCGGCGAGATCGCCACGCCGCGCGTGCCGGCGAGTGCCGCCGGCCCGAGCCTGCGCGAGCTGCTGCTCGGCTCCGAGGGCGTGCTCGGGATCATCACCGACGTGACGCTGCGCGTCCGCCCGCGTCCAGCCCGCCGGCACTTCGAGGCGTGGTCGCTGCCGGGCTTCGCCGCCGGCTGCGAGGCGCTGCGCGAGCTCGAGCAGGCGGGCGCGGCGCCGGACGTCGCGCGCCTCTCCGACGAGGACGAGACGCGGCTCTCGCTCGTGCTCGCCTCGCATCCGGCGGCCACGCGCCTCTTGCGCGCGTACCTCGGCGCGCGCGGGCACGGGCACGGCTGCCTGGCGATCCTCGGCTTCGACGGCGAACCGTCGCAGATTGCCCGGCGACGCTCGGGGTCACGCGCGACCCTGCGCCGCCACGGCGCGCTCGCCCTCGGCCCGGCGCCGGGGGCGGCGTGGGCGAAGGCCCGCTTCCACGGCGCCTACGTGCGCGACGAGTTGCTGAGCCGGGGCGTCCTCGTCGACACATTGGAGACGGCGACGACATGGACGCAGTTGGGCGACGTCCACCGCGCCGTCGGCGAGGCGCTGCATCACGCGCTCGCGCCGCGCGGGACACCGCCGCTCGTCCTATGCCACGTCTCGCACCTGTATGCGACGGGCGCGTCGCTGTACTTCACCTTCCTCGCCGGCCGGCAGCCAGGGGCCGAGCTCGAGCAGTGGCATGCGGCGAAGGCCGCCGCCACCGACGCGATCTGCGCAGCCGGCGCGACCCTCACCCACCACCATGCCGTGGGCATCGACCACGCGCCGTGGCTGCCGCGGGAGGTCGGCGAGCTCGGGATCGAGGCGCTGCGGACGCTCAAGGCACGGCTGGATCCGGCCGGGATCATGAATCCCGGCAAGCTCGTGGACGCAGGAGCGGATCAGCCGGAGTAGACCGGTCCGCACCCATGGCCGATCCGCAGTGCAGACACCTGCCCAGCGGGGGTCGGCGGCGACCGGCAAACAGGCCCGTAACATGTGTCGTCGCCGTGGACTCAGCGACCCCGCCAGAGCCGGCCGCGCCGAGCGAGATGCTGCTGTGCCCGCGCTGCTCGTCGGCCTTTGACTGCGGACGCCAGACAGGTGGCTGCTGGTGCGCGGACGTCATGCTCGACAACCGGATCCGCGGCGACATCGCGCGCTTCTACCAGGGTTGCCTGTGTCCGGAGTGCCTGCGCACGCTCGAGAACGCCCGGCCGCCGAAACCGAACGTCTGGGAGTTCCTGCGGACGAACCGCAAGCGCTCGCGGTAACCGCTCAGCGCACGCCGACGGCGGCGAGCGCGTCGGCGACGCAGGCGTCGCGCACGCGCCGGGCGTCGATCGCGAACATGCCCGGCAGCGTCTCGGCAGCGCCGAGCACTCCGGCTCCGACGCGCGCGAGGTGCATCGTGCCGAGCGTCTGCGCGTAGAGGCGGTTGGCGACGAAATCGGGATCGTCGACGTCGAGGACACCGTCCGCGGCGCCGGCGGCGAGGATCGCGGCCAGCGGCCCGATGCAGGCGCCCATCGCCTGCCCCAGGCGCAGCCAGATCGCGTCGGGCACACGCTCGCGCAGCTCGCTCGCCGGCCGGCGCATGAGCGACAGCGCGCAATCCAGGAAGGCCGGATACTGCAGGCAGAAGTCAGCGTAGCGGCCCCACCCCTCGCGCAGCCGGCCGACGTGGTCGAGCTCGGGATCGACGCCGCGCAGGCGTTCGGCGAGCTCGTCGAGATAGAGCGTCACCGTCGCCACGAAGAGCTCCTCCTTGGAGGCGAAGTGGCGGTAGATGAGCGCCTTGTTGATGCCGACGGCGCGCGCGATCCCCTCGATCGGCGCGTCCTGCAGGCCGCGCTCGTCGAAGAGCGCGCGAGTGGCGGCGACGATGTCGCGCTCGCGGCTGCGGCGGGCGTCGCGCAGCGTGCCTGTGGCAGAGGCCATGGGCGGCAGTGTACTTAAGTAACCGAACGGTTGACACGTATTTACACTCGCCCTAGCCTGACCCTATGTCAACGACCGTCGACCTGCCCGAGAGCGCGGAGAGCGCGTTCTCGCTCGAGCTCACCCAGGACCAGCGCGACATCCGCGACTGGGTCCACGGCTTCGCGCAGAACGTCGTCCGCCCGGCCGCATCGGAGTGGGACGAGCGCGAGGAGACCCCCTGGCCCATCATCCAGGAGGCCGCGAAGATCGGCCTGTACGGCTTCGAGGGCCTCGCCCAGTTCCACGCCGACGAGACCGGGCTGACGATGGCGATCGCCAACGAGGAGCTGTTCTGGGGCGACGCCGGCATCGGCATGGCGATCATGGGAACGGCGCTGGCGGTCGCGAGCATCTTCGGGACCGGGACGCCGGAGCAGATGGGCGAGTGGATCCCGCAGTGCTTCGGCACGACCGAGGATCCGAAGGTCGCCTCCTTCTGCGTCTCCGAGCCCGACGCCGGCTCGGACGTCTCGGCCCTGCGCACGACGGCGCGATACGACGAGGCCAAGGACGAGTGGGTCCTCAACGGTCAGAAGGCCTGGGCGACGAACGGCGGCATCGCGAACGTCCACGTCATCGTCGCCGCCGTCGACCGCGAGCTCGGCGCGCGCGGCCACGCGGCGTTCATCATCCCGCCGAGCACGCCCGGGCTGACGATGGGCACGAAGGTCCGCAAGCACGGCCTGCGCGCCTCCCACACCGCCGACGTCTTCCTCGACGACTGCCGCGTCCCCGGCCACTGCCTGCTCGGCGGCAAGGAGAAGCTCGACGCCAAGCTCGCCCGCACGCGCGAGGGCGGGCGGTCGAAGTCGCAGACCGCGATGCAGACCTTCGAGGTCTCGCGCCCGATCGTCGGCGCGCAGGCGATCGGCATCGCCCGCGCCGCCTACGAGTACGCGCTGGACTACGCGAAGGAGCGCAAGCAGTTCGGCCGCGCGATCATCGAGAACCAGGCCATCGCCTTCGCCCTCGCGGACATGAAGATGGAGATCGACTGCGCGCGGCTGCTCGTCTGGCGCGCGTCGTGGATGGGACGCACGGGCAAGCCGTTCACCGCGGCCGAGGGCTCGATGAGCAAGCTCAAGGCCGGCGAGGTCGCCGTCTGGGTGACCGAGCGCGCGATCCAGATCCTCGGCGGCAACGGCTACACGCGCGAGTACCCCGTCGAGCGCTGGCACCGCGACGCGAAGATCTACACGATCTTCGAGGGCACCTCGGAGATCCAGCGGCTCGTCATCGCGCGGGCGATCTCGGGGCTGCAGATCCCGTAGCCATATCCATGATCCGCCAGGAGGAGGTCCGCCTCCACCGGCCACCGGCTCAGCTACCTGATCGGCGGCCGCGGGCCGCTGCTCGTCCTCGTCCGCGTGCGGCCAGCCAATCAGCGACGTCTTGCGGGACGTGGCGCCGCGAACTCCGCGCGCGTGGCCAGCCGGGGGATGTCGGTGGAGTCGTCGTCGAGCTCGTCGCGGTGATAGGCGAGGTAGGTCGCGACGGCGGCGCCCATGACCAGCCCTGGGTCGCGCTCGTCGCCCATGATCGCGTGGGCGGCGGCGAAGAACTCTCCCCTGCGGCGCGGTCCGAGCGCAGTCACCGGCTCGTCGCGATCCTCGAAGCGACGCAGGAACTCGGCCAGCGCGGGGTCGTGGCCGTCGGGATGGCAGATCTCGACGGCGCGGTGGACGACCTCGAAGACGGTCGGGGTGGTCTTGTGCGCTCCGGTGGGATCGGGCGCGGATACGCCATACCCGCGCCATGTCAGTCGCCGATCGCCAGCGCGTGGCCGGCCGCGCACGGCTCGGCGAAGCGCAGGAGCGCCTCGCCCTCCTCGGCGAGCGCCTTCCGGGCGCGCTTGCCCAGCGTCGCGAACGGCGCGATCCGCAGCGTCGCGATCCTGCGCTTGACCTCGATCGTCCACGTCCCACCCACGACGCCGTCGACGAGGAACGTCGCGCGCACGCGCAGGTTCTTCGTCGTCACGAGCGGGCGGTGCTCGTCGGCGATCACGCGCGTGCGGTCGTCGTGGGCGAGCACGAGGTTGTCGAACTCCGGCAGAAAGCGCGGCGGGGCCGGCACGGCGGCGTCCGGGCGCGGCGCGTCGGGCAGGTCGAAGAGCTCGCGGCCACGTTCGTCGACGAAGACCGCGAGCGCGTCGCGCATCCCGTTCAGCACGGTCTTCATCCCGCCGACACCCGACCAGGTCTGGACGTCGGCGGCGCTCGCCGGGCCGAACGCGCCGAGGTAGCGTCTCACGAGGGCCTCGCGGTCGCCGTCGGCGGCCAGCTCGCCGAGCCACTCCTCGGCGAGCGCGAACTCCGCGACGCGCGGAAAGCCCCAGCGCCCATCCTCGCTCGGCACCATGACGAGCGGCAGCAGCGTGCGCACCGCGTAGCCGAGCGCGCGGTCGTTGACGTCGGGGAACTGCTCCGCCAGCAGCGCCCGGATCCGCTCGAACGGCAGCGGCCGGCCGTCGAGGACCTTGCGCGCGGCTCGGAGCACGGCGTCGAGGTCCAGGCCCGCCGATCGCGCGCCGAGCACCCGCAGCGCGACCGCCATGCTCGGCTGCATCGACATCCGCAGCGCGGCATAGTCGGCGGCGCTCATGAGGTGCAGCGTCGAGCGCATGAGCGTCGCGCGGACGACCTCGCGCTCGAGCAGCGCCCGGCGCAGGTCCTCGATCTCGAAGCCCTCCAGGCGCGTCCACAACCCGACGAAGGGGTGCTTGGGCTCCTGCGCCTGCATCCCGGCGAGCCGCTGCACGGCTGCCGGCGCCGACGCCTCCTCGCGCTCGAGCAGCAGCTGGCGCGCGAGCGTCGCGCGGTTGAGCTGCGTGCGGGTGAGCGTCGGCGTCATGCAGTCGAGTGCCGTGCCACCTCCCGGACGCCCGCGAGGGCGAGCACGAGCGCGGCGGCGACCTCCGCGAGCATGACAGCCCACGAGAGCGCGTCGAGCCCGAGGTCGGGGTACGGATCGCTGAGCGCGCTCCAGTGCGGCGCGAGGTGGGCCGCTGCGACGAAAAGCGTCGCGGCAACGGCGAGTCGTGTCATCTCAGGCCTAACCTAGTCGACGCGATCGCCAGCGCGAGCCCGCCGCTGCGCAGATCGCGGGCACCGCGGATCCGGTCGCGATGGAGCTGCTGTGGGAGGTCGTGCGCGCGGTGCTGCAGGGCCTGGCGCTGTGGTGGTGCGAGCACCAGCAGGCGCCGCGCGCGCAGATCGTCGCCACCGCGATGAACGCGCTCTGGATCGGCTTCGAGCGCGCGGGCCGCGGCGAGCTGTGGACTACGCCAGCTCCTCGGCGAGCAGGTCCATGAGCAGCGCGTCGCGCCAGGCGCCGTCGGGCCCGCGCTCGTACCGGCGCATGACGCCGACGGGCCGGAAGCCGACGCCCTCATAGGCACGGATCGCGCGGACGTTCGCGCACGCGGGATCGATCGTGATTCGGTGGTGGCCGCGCTCGTCGATGAGCCAGCGCGCGGCGAGGCGCAGCGCGACCCGCCCGAGCCCTTCGCCCTGGTGCTCGGGCGACAGGAAGATGTCCAGGCCCGCCCAGCGGTAGTCCGGCTCGTCGTCCTCGTGCAAGCCGAGCCAGCCGGCGAGCGCGCCGTCGACCTCGATCGCGAACGCGACCTCTTCGCGCGCGTCCTCCGCAAAGCCCTCGGCCGTGCGGCTCGCCGAGTCCTCCGAGCCCCACCACGGGCTCACGCTGGGGTGCTCGACGATGGCCGCGAGGTCGCCCGCGTCGCGCTCGTCGAGCGGCCGCAGCGTCAGCCGGCCGTCGCGCAGCGTCGGCAGCATTAGGAGCTCACGTCCTGACTCTCCGCCATGCGCGTGAGCGCCCGGGCGGACTCGCGGTCGACGGCGTCCTTCATCGCCATGCCGAAGACCGCGACGAGCGACTCCGCCGCGAGCGGATGCAGCCGCTCGAGCGCCTCCTGCACGGCGGGCCAGCCCTCGCGCGGGCGTCCGGCACGCTCGAACGGCGTCCAGATCGTCTCCAGGAACACCTCGACGTAGATCTCGGCGATCCGGTCGGCCTGCTCGCGCACACGGGCGACGATCTCGAGCGAGCGCTCGAGCGGGACGCCGAGTGCGAACAGCTCGCGCCCGGCGCGCGCCAGGCGGGGACTCGGGAGCTCGAAGCGCCCGTCGGGGAGCTGGCGTACGAGGCCGAGCGACAGCGCCCGATGCAGCAACGACGGGTCCGCGGTACCCCACTCGGCGATGAGCTCCGCGACGCCCATCGTCGCCGGCTCCTCCCCTCCGAATGGCTGCGCGAGCGCATGCTTGAAGCGCAGGACCTCGGTGCTGGAGCCTCCGGCGCCCTCGAGCAGCCGGCGGATGAGGTCGAGGTTGAAGCCCTCGGCCTGCAGCTCCTGGATGAGCCTCAGGCGCGCGACGTGGTCGGGACCGTAGTAGCCGGTGCGTCCGCGGACCTCTGGTGGCGGTAGCAGCCCGCGTGACTGATGGGCGCGGATGTTGCGCACGGTCATCCCGATGCGCCGCGCCAGCTCGTCGATCGTCAGGTCGTCGTCATCATCCGGTGTCACGGTCCTGACATTACGGATCCACGGAAGATCGTGGATGGATCGGTTCTGGGAGCCGAGCCACCGCATATTCGGGGATCCGGCCTCGGGTCGCATTGACAGGCCTCGACCGGCAGGGTCTGATAGCGGAGTGTCGTCCCTGGCCCCTCATTTTCAGCTCGACGAGGAGCCGCCGGACGCGGGCGCCGACATCGTCAGCGTCAGCGGCGAGATCCACGTCTCGACCGCGCCGCGCTTTGGGCAGCAGCTCAACGCGGTCATCGACAGCGGCAAGACGACGCTCGTGCTCGATCTCAGCGCCGTCGAGTTCATCGACTCGACTGGGCTCAGCGTGCTCCTCACCGGCCTGCGGCTCGTCAACCAGCGCCACGGCCGGATGGTGCTCGTCTGCGCGAACCCGACCGTCCTGCGGCTCTTCGAGATCACGGGCCTGGACGCGACGTTTGACATCTTCGATGACCGGCCGGGTGCGGTCGCCCACGTGGCTCAGCCCGCCGGGGGGAGCTCCGGCGCAGCGCCGTAGGGCACGAGCACCGCCGGCAGCGCCACCGATCCGTCCTCTCGCTGGCCGTTCTCAAGCAGGGCGATGATCGTGCGACCGACGGCGACGGCGGTGCCGTTGACCGTGTGGAGCGTCTCGGGCCGGCCGGATGGGCGATCGCGCATGCGGATCTCCAGGCGCCGGGCCTGGAAGTCCGTCGTGTTCGAGGTCGACGTCACCTCGCGGTAGCGGCCCTGGCCGGGCAGCCACGCCTCGATGTCGTACTTCTTCGCAGCGCTTGCGCCAAGGTCGTCCACGGCGATGTTCACGACGCGGTAGGGCACGTCGAGCTCGGAGAGGATCTCCTCCTCGATCGCCAGCAGCCGGTCATGCTCCTCTGCGCTCGCGGCGGGCTCGACGAACGAGAACATCTCGACCTTGTCGAACTGGTGCACGCGCAGGATCCCGCGCGTGTCCTTGCCCGCGGCACCGGCCTCGCGACGGAAGCACGGCGAGAAGCCCGCGTAGCGCAGCGGCAGCTCGGACGCGTCGAGGATCTCGCCCGCGTGCAGCGACGCGAGCGCAACCTCGCTCGTGCCGACGAGATACAGGTCGTCGGCCGGCAGATGGTAGATCTGCTGCTCGGTGTCGGGCAGGAAGCCCGTGCCGTAGAGCGCGTGCTCGCGCACGAGCACCGGCGGGATGACCGGCTCGAAGCCGTGGCCGCGTAGCTTCTGCAGCGTCCATTGGACGAGCGCCAGCTCGAGCATCGCGAGGTCGCCGCGCAGGTAGGCGAAGCGTGAGCCCGACAGCCGCGTCGCGCGCTCCATGTCGATCCGCTCGCCGGCGAGCTCGAGATGATCGCGGCCGCTCTTCGTCGCCTCGCCGACCGTACGCAGCACCTCGTCCTGCGGCTCGGCGGCCGTCGGGTCGGGCAGGTTCGGCAGCGTCGCGAGCAGCGCCTGCAGCTCGGCCTCGGCCTGCCGCGCCTCCTCCCCGCGGGCCTTGACCTCGCCGGAGAGCTCCTTCAGCCGCGCGAGCCGGTCGTCGACGTCGCGCCCCTCGCGCTTGCCGGCGGCGACCTCCTCCGACGCCCCCTTCTGCTCGGCCCGCAGCGCCTCGGCCGCCTGCGTGGCCTCGCGCCAGCGCCGGTCGAGCTCGAGCACCCGATCGACGCGCTCGGCGACGTCGCCACCGCGCCGGGCGAGCGCAGCCCGCACCGCCTCGGGCTCACGGCGGATCAGCCTGAGGTCCAGCATGCCGGCGTCCGCCGAGCCGGCTAGCCGCCGGCCGTCTTCTGCTTCCCGGAGTACTTGGCGACGAACGCCGCGACCGCTTGCGCCTCACGACCGGTGACGATGTTCTCGGGCATGATCGCGCCGGAGAATCCGCCGTTGGCGATCGCGAAGAGGACGTCGGGGATCTTCTCCGTGCGGACGTTGAAGTTCGGACCGTCGACGTTCTCGCGGTCGGAGACATCCGTCGCCGAGCCCTGCGTCCCGGCGACGTCGAGTGTGTGGCAGGCGCCGCAGCGCGCGGCGAAGATGACTGCTCCGTTGTGGTTCGGATCGTCCTTGGAGAGCTTCACGCCCTGGGACCCACAACCCGACGCAAGGAAGGCCGCGGCGGCGATGCAGGCAGCGGTAACGACGCGGCGGGCCATTGGCGGCGCAGATGATACGGAACAATCCCGCGGGCGATGTCTCGCCTGGCCCCCACCGCCGCCGCGCTCGCCGCCGCCGCGCTCGTCCTCGGCGGCTGCGGTGGCGACGACGTCTTCCGCACCGACCGGCCGATCCTGCGCATCACGCTCGACGAGTACCGGATCGTCCCGCAGGACATCGCGGTGAAGCCCGGGCGGGTCAAGTTCGTCGCGCGCAACGCCGGCCGGCTCACGCACAACCTCGTCATCCAGGTGCCCGACGTGCCCGGCGGCAACCCGAGGCTCGTCGACCGCGTGGCGACGATGCAGCCGGGGCAGACGGCCGAGCCGATCAAGGTCACGCTGGCGCCCGGCGAGTACCGGCTCGTCTGCACGATCGCCAACCACGACGACCTCGGCCAGTTCGGGACGCTGAAGGTCCAGAGGTGACCGCTCGCGGAGGCATCCCGGCCCGCCCCTCCGCCGGCGCCGGGAACCGGTCGTGGTGAGCCCGACGGCCCCGGACGCCCAGCGCGCCTATCGCGACACGATCGGCCACTTCGCCAGCGGCGTGACGATCGTCACGACGACCGGCCCGGCCGGCCCCGCGGGAATGACGACGAGCGCCGTCACGTCGCTGTCGCTCGAGCCGCTGCTGCTGCTCGTCTGCTTCGAACGCCGCTCCCGCACGCTCGCGGTCGTTCGCACGTCCGAGCGCTTCGCGGTCAACATCCTGCGCGCCGAAGACGAGGAGCTCGCCGCCGTCTTCGCCTCCAAGCGCGTTCCGCGCGAGAAGTTCGAGAGCGTCACGCATGTCGAGGCCCACGGCGTGCCGGTGCTCGACGGGGCGCTGGCCTGGATCGCGTGCTCGCTGCGCGAGCTGCGTCCCGGCGGCGACCACGTCATCGGGATCGGCGAGGTCATCGGGATGGGCACGGGCCAGGAGCGTGACCCGCTCGTGTACTACCGCGGCCGCTACACGACGATCGCGCGCCGCTGAGCGGCGCCTGCGCCACGCCCAGCGGCGGCGCCGGTAACGCGAATAGGATGCCCCAAGGGGAATTGCAGCTAGCTCGTCGGGCTCACGTCATCGGAGGAGGTTCCATGCTCGCACCACGACGTTTCCTCGCGACCTCCGGCACGGCCGCGCTCGCCGCCGCCATGGGTTTCGCGGTGCCGGCGCGCGCCGCGCCGACGATCTCGACGAGGATCCCCTGCGTCGCCAGCCTCGGCCTCAATGGCGTGATGACGCTGCCGCTCGTCGGCAGCGGGTTCAGCCCGAACAGCCTCGTCAGGATCCGCACCTCCACCCGGTCCAAGCCGGCTCCCAAGGACCTGACCGCGGTGCGCGCCGATGCGAGCGGCAGCTTCAGGAGCAACGTCGCGCCGCCCGCCTTCAACTCCGACGACACGCTCCAGGAATCGTTCAACCTCCTCGCAACGGATCCCGCGAACCCGACGAGCACGGCGACAGCGAAGTTCCGCCAGGTGCGTTTCGGCTTCGACGCCGATCCGAGCACGGGCCGCCCGAGTCGCAGAGTCACGTACACGGCGCGCGGCTTCTTGCCGGGCCGGACCGTCTACGCGCACTTCCGCTTCGGCGGCAAGACGCGGCGCAACGTAAAGATCGGCGCCGCCACCTCTCCCTGCGGAATCGTTGCCAAGAAGATGCGCCTGCTGCCGACGAAGACGCGCTTCGGCCGGTGGACGGTCTACATGGACCAGTCGCCGACGTACTCCAAGACCACGCTCCTGCAGGCCAAGGGCACGCTCTTCATCCGGCGCACGTTGCGCCGTAGAGGCTGAGCCCTGATCCGCTCAGGCGACGAGCGCCGCCCGCAGCGACAGGAACGCCACGACGAGCGCCGCGAGCGCCATGACGCCGATCTCGCGGCGCACGATCGCCAGCACGACCGAGCGCTGCTCGGCATCCGGGAGCGCTCCGACCGCCTGCGCGTCGGGCAGCTCGCGGTTCTCGAGCACCTGCTCGGCGGACACGATCCGCAGCTGCTCGCCGACGAAGCCGATCGCGACCGGCAGCAGGGCGTAGAGCCAGTACAGGCCGTCAGCCGGCTCGTAGCCGGCGATCGCGAGCGCGCCGGCGACGACCGCCTGCAGCACGGCGACCACCTGTCCGGCCCGCAGCAGCGGCCAGAAGGCATCGCCGGGCCGCACCTGCCACCAGCGCAGGCCGGCGAGGGCGCCGGCCGCGCCGTTGACGGCGACCGTCACGAGCGCTGCGATCTCGGCGATGGTCGTCTCGTCCACGGGGTATTTCAAAGTGCGTGACACATTGGTGATAGAAAGGCATTCGTGCTCAACAGCTATCTGCCGGTACTCGTCTTCGTCGGCCTCGGCGCCGTGGTCGGCATGGCATTTGCGATGCTCAACCTGCTCTTCGGCCCGCGCCGCAGCATCCCCAGCAAGCGGGATCCGTACGAATGCGGCCTGCCCTCGGACGTGCAGCAGGGGTTCCGCTTCGGAATCAGCTTCTATCTCATCGCGATGCTCTTCATCCTCTTCGACATCGAGGTCATCTTCCTCTATCCCGTCGCGATCCAGCTCAAGGCGTTCGGAACCTTCGCGCTCGTCGAGATCACGGTCTTCATCGCGCTGCTCATGACGGCCTTCGTCTATGTCTGGCGCAGGGGTGCGCTCGAATGGCGGTGAAGCGCGAGAAGCTCGTCGCTGCCGACGGCTCGGAGCTGTCAAGCGACAAGGAGGACTTCCGCATCCGGCAGCTGCGTGCCCGCGACATGCTCCGCGGCGACCTGGAGGGCGAGAACCTCGAGAAGTACATGGAGGAGCGGGTCCTGACGACGACGATGGACAAGGCCGTCGCCTGGGCGCGCTCCAACGCGCTGTTCCCGGCGACGTTCGGCCTCGCCTGCTGCGCGATCGAGATGATGTCGATCGTCGCCGCCCGCGTCGACGTCGCGCGCTTCGGCTTCGAGGCCTTCCGCGCCTCGCCGCGCCAGGCAGACCTGCTCATCATCTCCGGTCGCGTCTCGATCAAGATGGCGCCGATCGTCAGGCGCATCTACGACCAGATGCTCGAGCCGAAGTGGGCGATCGCGATGGGCGCATGCTCGAGCTCGATGGGCGTCTTCAACAACTACGCGATCGTGCCGGCCGACAAGTTCATGCCGGTCGACGTCCATGTGCCCGGCTGCCCGCCTCGTCCGGAAGCGCTCTTGCACGGGATCCTCAAGCTGCGCAAGATGATCCAGGACGACCCGGACATGGGCTGGCGCGACGGCCACGGCGCGCGCGGGACCGAGGAGGTCGTCGCGGCCGAAGCGGACCCCACCCACCCGACCGCCGTCAACGTCTTCAGGCCAGGGAACACCGGCGGTGCCTGACGCGGTCGGCCTCGAGCTCCTCGCCGAGGAGCTGCGCGAGGCCGACGGCGAGTCGGTCCTCGACACGTTGTACTTCCGCGACAAGGGCGTGCTGATCGTCAATCCGGTCACGATCCGCGCGACGCTCGAGCGCCTGCGCGGGAAGGGCTTCGACGCGCTCATGTCCGTGCACGGCGTCGATTACTACCCGGAGGAACCCCGCCTCGGCGTGCACTACGAGCTGCTGGACATGGGCGCGCTCGATCGCCTCACGGTGAAGCTCCGCGTGCCGCTCGGCAATCCCGTCGTGCCCTCCGTCACGCCCGACTGGCCCACCGCCAACCACCAGGAACGCGAGATCTACGACATGTTCGGCGTGATCTTCGAGGGCCATCCGGACCTGCGCCGGATCCTCATGCCAGAGGACTACGAGGGCCACCCGCAGCGACGCGACTTCCCGATCGGCGGCGAGCCGGTCCTGTTCACGATCGACGAGAGCGACGGGAAGGCGTACACCAAGTGACAACGCGTCATTGCTCGACAATCGCCTGTATCGAGCCGGAAGGTGGCCGCTCGCGATGAGCACCGACGTCACCCGCACCTCGGGATACCGCCAGCTCGAGGAGTCGATCACAATGGCGCCGCTCGAGCGCCTGGGCACGGACGAGCTCGACCAGGAGCTGCTGACGCTCAACATGGGCCCGCACCACCCCGCCACGCACGGAGTGCTGCGCCTGCTCGTGACGCTCGACGGCGAGGTCGTGCGCGACCTCAAGCCGATCATCGGCTACGTCCACACCGGCATCGAGAAGACCGCCGAGGACAAGAGCTACTGGAAGGTGATCCCGGTCGTCGAGCGGATGGACTACCTCGCCTACTACTTCAACGCCTACGCCTTCTGCGGCGCGACGGAGACGCTGCTGGAGGTCGAGGTGCCGCCCCGCGCGCAGTACCTGCGCGTCATCCACATGGAGCTCAACCGGATCATGAGCCACCTCGTGTGGCTCGGGACGAGCGCGCTGGACCTCGGCGCGATATCGATGTTCTGGTACTGCTTCCGCGAGCGCGAGCTGATCCTCGACCTCTTCGAGCAGAGCTCCGGCCAGCGCATGCACACGCGCTACATCCAGGTCGGCGGCGTCGCGGAGGACATCCCGCGCGGCTTCGAGCAGAAGGTGCGCGAGTTCACCGCCGTCATGCCGGGCCGCGCCGACCAGTACAAGGACCTGCTCGCGAACAACGAGATCGTCCTGCAGCGCCTGCGCGGCGTCTGCCCGCTCGCCGAGGAGGAGCTGCTCAAGCTCGGCGTCACCGGTCCGCTGCTGCGCGCGGCCGGCAATCCGTGGGACATGCGCAAGGCCACGCCCTACTGCTCCTACGACCACTTCGACTTCAAGATCCCGGTCGGCACCGAGGGCGACAACTGGGACCGCTTCGCCGTGCGCGTCGCCGAGATCTACGAGTCGGTGAAGATCATCGACCAGGCGCTCGACGGCCTGCCCGAGGGTCCGTGGATCACCGACGACCGCAAGGTCGCGCTGCCGCCGCGCCACGAGCTGGCGACGTCGATGGAGGCGCTCATCCACCACTTCAAGCTCGTGACCGAGGGCTTCCGCGTCCCGCCCGGCGAGGTCTACTTCCCGATCGAGTCCCCGCGCGGCGAGCTCGCGTGCTTCGTGCGCTCGGACGGCTCGTCGAAGCCGGCGCGCGTGCACATGCGCGACCCATCGTTCGTGAACCTCCAGGCGACCGCGCCGATGACCGAGGGCTCCTACATCGCCGACCTCATCGCGACGCTCGCGATGCTCGACCCGATCCTCGGGGGGATCGACCGGTGATCGGCCGGCGCAGGAAGCGCGACGCGGTGCTCCTGCCGGCGGTCGAGCGTGGGCCCGCCGACGGCCCGGACGGACAGGATCCGCCTGCGCAGCGGACCGTCCCGCGCTTCGGCCACGGCTCGCGCGTCCCGGGGTGGGATGACGCCGTCGACCTCACGAAGGACCCGTCGGAGATCCCCGACCCGGCGACGACGCCGGTCGACCGGCGGCTGCGAGCCGAGATCGAGGCGCACATGGCGAAGTACCCGGACTTCCGCAGCGCCGCGATCCCCGCGCTCGCGGCCGCCCAGCGCCACCATGGCTGGTGCTCGCCGGAGGCGATCGAGCAGGCCGCCTGCGTCATGCGCCTCACGCCCGGCTACCTCGTCTCCGTCGCCTCCTTCTATGACATGCTCGAGACGCGGCCGGTCGGCAAGCACGCCGTCTACGTCTGCACGAACATCTCCTGCTCGCTGTGCGGCGCCGACGCGCTCATGGAGCGGATGCGGGAGGAGACGGCCGGCGACCCGGACTTCAACGTGCGCTCGTTCGAATGCCTCGGCGCCTGCGACATCGCCCCGATGGCGTCCGTCGACGGCGTCTACGTCGGCCCGATCGCGCTCGACGACGTGCCAAAGCTCGTGGCGCAGGTCCGCGAGGGCGTGCCGCCGCTGCCCAACAAGCAGCTGCGCCTGCGCAAGAGCACCGATCCGGGCGCCGCGCGCGCCGTGCCCGGCACCACGCCGCAGCCCGGCTCCCCGCACAGCTACGGCGACCAGATGCCCGGCGACGCCGCCGGCCCGCCGGCCGCCGTCGAGCACCCGCCCCCGACCCCACCCGCGGACGCATGACCGATCCCATCCTCTTCGCCGGCATCGACGAGCCCGGCCTCGACACCATCGACGTCTATCGGCGGCGCGGCGGCTACGAGTCGCTGCACAAGGCCCTGACGACGATGACGCACGAGCAGGTCCTCGACGAGCTCCAGGCCTCCGGCCTGCGCGGCCGTGGCGGGGCCGGCTTTCCGACCGGCAAGAAGATCTCCTTCATCCCCGCCGCGCAGATCGACAAGTACCTCGTCTGCAACGCCGACGAGTCCGAGCCCGGGACCTTCAAGGACCGCGAGCTCATGCAGAAGAGCCCGCACATGCTCATCGAGGGGATCGTCATCGGCGCCTACGCCGCAGGCGCCAACCGCTCGTTCATCTACATCCGCGGCGAGTACGTAGAGCAGGCCGACATCATCGACGCCGCCCTGCTGGAGGCCGAGGCGGCGGGCTACCTCGGCGAGGACATCCTCGGCTCGGGCTTCGGCCTCTCGCTCGTGCTGCACCGCGGAGCGGGCGCCTACATCTGCGGCGAGGAGACCGGCCTGCTGGACTCGCTGGAGGGCAAGCGCGGCAACCCGCGCCTGAAGCCGCCGTTCCCCGCCAACCAGGGCCTCTACCAGGGCCCGACGCTCATCAACAACGTCGAGACGCTCGCGACGATCCCGCACATCATCCGGATGGGTGGCGCCGAGTACGCGAAGATCGGCACGGAGACGTCGGCGGGCACGAAGCTCGTGTCGGTCAGCGGCAACGTCCAGCGCCCGGGCAACTACGAGGTCGAGCTCGGCACGCCGTCGCGCGAGATCATCTATGACCTCGCCGGCGGCCCGCCCGAGGGACGCGAGGTGAAGTTCTGGTTCCCCGGCGGCTCCTCGTCGCCGGTGCTGCTCGCAGAGGACCTCGACCTGCCCTACGACTTCAACACGCTCGCGGAGGCCGGCTCGATGCTCGGCTCGGGCGCGATCATCGTCGTCGACGACTCGGTCCCGGTCGTCGACGTCGCGCTGAAGCTCGCGAAGTTCTACCGCCACGAGTCCTGCGGCAAGTGCACGCCGTGCCGCGAGGGCACGCGCTGGACGGTCTCGATGCTCGAGCGCGTCGACGCCGGCCTCGCGACGCCGATGGACCTCGACATCATGGCGTCCGTCCAGGAGCAGATCATCGGCAACTGCCTGTGCGTCCTCGGCGACGCGATGGCGATGCCGATCGGCTCGATGGTCGCGAAGTTTCGCGACGAGTTCGAGGCCCACATCGAGGCCGCGCGGGCACGCAACCCGTTCGGCGGCGAGGCGCCGGACCCGCCGCTGCCGCTCGTGCAGGGGGCCGTGGGTGCCTAGGCCCGTCAAGGAGACGATCGCCTTCTCGATCGACGGCCTGGAGGTCAACGCGCCGGCCGGCACGATGCTCGTCGACGCCGCGAAGTACGGCGACGTCGAGATCCCGGTCTTCTGCTACGAGCCCAAGCTCGGCCAGCCCGTCGGCGCCTGCCGCATGTGCCTCGTCGAGATCGAGGGCATCCCGAAGCTGCAGACCGGCTGCTCCACGCCCATCCGCGACGGGATGGTCGTCCACACCCAGACCGACCGCGTCAAGGAGGCCCAGCAGGCGATCGTCGAGTTCCTGCTCATCAACCATCCGCTCGACTGCCCCGTCTGCGACAAGGGCGGCGAGTGCCCGCTGCAGGACATCGCCTTCGGCTGGGGCCCCGGCCGATCGCGCTTCATCGAGCCCAAGCGCCACTTCGTCAAGCCGCTGGAGCTCTCGCCGCTCATCGCGATCGACCGCGAGCGCTGCATCCTCTGCTACCGCTGCGTGCGCTTCAGCCAGGAGATCTCCGAGGACTACCAGCTCGTCCTGCAGGAGCGCAGCGCCAACACCTACGTCTCGACGTTCGACGGCCACCCCTACGTCGCGCCCTTCAGCGGCAACATCATCGAGCTGTGCCCGGTCGGCGCGCTGACCTCGCAGCCCTATCGCTTCCGCGCGCGGCCGTGGGACATCGAGGGCTCGGGCTCGATCTGCACGCTCTGCCCGGCGCAGTGCAACGTCGAGTTCACCGTCCGCGACGAGCGCGTCCTGCGCGTGCTCGCCCGCGACCACGACGACGTCGACGACGGCTGGCTCTGCGACAAGGGCCGCTTCGCCTACCAGTCCATCCACGTCGACGAGCGCGTCACCCACCCGCTCGTGCGCGTCGACGGCGAGCTCGTCCCCGTCAGCTGGGAGCGGGCGCTCGTCGAGGCCGCCGCCGGGCTCGGCGCGGCCGGCGCCGCGACCGGCGCGATCGCCGGGGGCGAGACGACGAACGAGGAGGGCTTCCTCCTCGCCCATCTCGCGCGTGCGGCGCTGGGCTCGGCGCACATCGACTCGCGCAGCGGCGGCTCGCTGCCGCGCGAGCTGCACGCCGCACTCCACGCGCCGGCGCTGCAGGCGACGGTGCCCGACCTCGAGTTCGCCCATGCCGTGCTCGTGCTCGACTGCGAGCCCGTCGACGACGCGCCGGTGCTCGACCTGCGCATCCGCAAGGGGGTACGGCGCAACGCCGTCAAGCTCGCCGTCGCGACGAGCCGGCCCTCCTCGCTGGACTCGGGCGCGGCGGCTGTTGCACGCTTTGCCCCGGGCGCGGCCGAGGCCTTCTGCGTCGCGCTGAACGCCGCTGTCGGCGGCAGCGGCATCGTCGAGGAGCTCGCCGACGCGGCCGGCGCCGACGCCGCGGAGATCCGAGCGCTCGCCAAGCTGCTGACGGACGCCGGCGAGGACGTCGTCATCGTCTACGGCGAGCGCCTGACCAGCGGCGCGCGCGGCGACCACGCGGCGCGCGCGCTGCTGAACGTCGCCGGGCGGCTCGTCACGGCGGGCCACGACGGCGCGGGCCTGCTCGAGCTGCCGACCGGCGCGAACGGGCGCGGGCTGCGTGAGGTCGGCGTCCTGCCGAACGCCGGCCCCGGCCTGACGGCGGTGAACGAGCCCGGCCTCGACAGCGCTCAGATCGGCGCCGCCACGGCTGCCGGCGAGCTGCAGGCGCTCTACCTCCTGCACGTCGACCCGCTGCGCGAGCTGCCCGACCGCCGCAGGTGGGCCGCGGCACTGCACCGGGCGACGACCGTCGTCGCCCACGCCGTCTTTCTCACCGAGGGGCTGTGGGAGCACGCGACGGTCGTCTTCCCCGCCGAGTCCTACGCCGAGAAGGAGGGCACGATCACCCATCCGGACGGGCGCGTGCAGCGCCTGCGCCCGGCGATCGCCCGCCCCGACCAGGTGCGCGGCGAGTGGCAGGTGCTCGCCGACCTCTCGCGGCGCCTGGGCCACGAGCCCGGCGTGCTGACGGGTCCGATGGCCTCGCAGGCGCTCTTCGACGCTATCCCGTTCTACGCCGGCCTGACGCTCGACGAGATCGGCGGGCGCGGCGTGCGCTGGCCGGCGCGTCCGGCGGCCGCCGCGTGGCCGCAGGCCGACACCGGCCCCTTCGGCCTCGAGACCCCGCCGCACGCGCCGACGCCGAACGGCGCGCTGCGCCTGGGCACGTTCCGCTCGATCTGGGCGGCGCCCGAGGTGGAGCTGTCGCCGTCGCTGAAGTTCCTGCGCCAGCGCCAGCGCGCCGAGCTCAGTCCCGCTGACGCGCAGCGGCTCGGCGTCGCCCACGGGGACCGTGTCACGGTGGGATCCAACGGCACGCGCGTGCACGCGACCGTCGCGTTGCGCGCCGCCGTCCCGGAAGGCACGGTCTTCCTCGAGACCGGCATCACGGAGGACTCCGCGTCCGAGCTCGACGCGCCGCTCGTCGAGGTGACGCCCGAGTGATGCCGATCATCGCCGACGTCGGCTACGCCGAGCAGTGGTACGTGCAGATCCTCAAGTCGGTTGTCCTCTTCGCGATCGCGGTCCAGATCGTGCCGATCGTCCTGCTCGCCGAGCGCAAGCTGCTCGGGCGCTTCCAGCAGCGCTACGGGCCCAACCGGGTCGGCGCGTTCGGCATCGCCCAGCCGCTGGCGGACATCATCAAGCTCGCCACGAAGGAGGACTTCCGGCCCAACACGAGCATCGGCTTCCTCTACGCGCTGGCGCCGGTGATCTCGCTCATCACGGCCTTCGCCGCCTTCGCGATCCTCCCATTCGGCGACGTCGCCGACATCTTCGGCCAGGAGGTCGGCCTCTACGGGCTCGACGTCGGGATCGGCGTCCTCTACGTGTTCGCGTTCGGCGCCGTCGCCTTCTACGGGCTCATGCTCGGCGGCTGGGCCAGCGGCTCGAAGTACTCGTTCCTCGGCGCGATGCGCGCGGCGGCCCAGCTCATCTCCTACGAGGTCGCGATGGCCCTGTCGCTCGTCGGCGTGATCATGATGGCGGGCACGCTGTCGCTGCCTTCGATCGTCGAGGCGCAGTCGAACATGTGGTACGTCGTGCCGCAGTTCGTCGGCTTCCTCATCTTCCTCGTGTCGGCGTTCGCGGAGACCAACCGCGCGCCGTTCGACCTGCCCGAGGCCGACGCAGAGCTCGTCGCGGGCTACAACACCGAGTACGGCGGCTCGAAGTTCGCCTCCTACTTCTTCGCCGAATACGTGAACATCCTCGTCGTCTCGGGGATCGCCGTGACGATGTTCCTCGGCGGCTGGCAGCTGCCGTTCGTCGACCCGCCCGGCTGGGTCGACCCGTTCGTCGTCTTCGGCAAGATCTTCTTCTTCGTGTTCCTCTTCGTCTGGATCCGCGCGACGCTCCCGCGCCTGCGCTATGACCAGCTCATGAGCTTCGGCTGGAAGGTGCTGCTCCCCTTGGCAACGCTCAACGCACTCGTGACCGCAGTCGTCGTGGTGGCGGTGTCATGACAGCGCGCCATTGCTCGACTGCGGCCGGCGTCGAACCGGAAAGCAGGCCCTCGCGATGACAGCGCGCCATTGCTCGACTGCGGCCGTCTTCCAACCGGAAAGCAGGCCCTCGCGATGACAGCGCGCCATTGCTCGACTGCGGCCGTCTTCCAACCGGAAAGCAGGCCCTCGCGATGACCAGCGGACGCTGGAGCCCCGGCGACGACGTCGTCACAGTGCAGCGCGCACCCCAGGCCGGCGGCGCCGGCGGGGCCTACCGCGTGTTCGGCGAGACGCTGCGCGGCCTGAAGACGACGATGGCGCGCGTCTTCGAGGGCCCCAAGACGATCTCCTATCCCGAGGAGAAGGTGCCGGTCTACCCCCGCTTCCGCGGCCGCCACCGCCTGCACCGCTTCGAGGACACCGGTCTTGAGAAGTGCGTCGGCTGCTCGCTGTGCGCGGCCGCCTGTCCCGCCGACTGCATCCGCGTCGTCGCCGCCGAGAACACGCCCGAACATCGCATCAGCGCCGGCGAGCGCTACGCCGCCGTCTACGAGATCAACCTCGCGCGCTGCATCTTCTGCGGCTACTGCGAGGTCGCCTGTCCGTTCGACGCCATCACGATGGGCCACGACTACGAGATGTCCGACTACAACCGCTCGGACCTCATCTTCACGAAGGAGATGCTGCTCGACGAGCCGCTGGAGCGCACGCCGCTGCGCAACGAGGGGGAGTAGGGGCGCGAAGCGTGCCTCCCGCGCGTTGAGCGCGAGGATGCTCTGGAGCGCTCGGATGCGATGCGCGAACCCTGCCGTGAGCGGTTGCCTGCTGACGTGCCTGGAAGGCAGTAGTGACGCCCGAGATCACCCGCCCGCGCCATTTGGCGGACGACGGGCAGTGAGTGCTGGTTTCGTCCAGGAGCAGGCGTGTACGGGGAGCGCCCCCTTCGTCGCGAGGAGCAGAACTCTGTAGACGCGCGCCGACGCTTGCTATCGGCATCCGTCGCTGCCGCGCGGTTTTCGGTTTACCAGCGCATCGCCGCCAGCTTGCCGCTGGAGGGCGAATAGCTGACGCGCAGAGACATTCCGAACGTGCGACCGCCAAGTTCGGGCGGGCGCCGGACCGGGTTATCGGGCGTGAAATCCTGATCGGCGGAGGAGCCGGGTACTGGCCGAGGGCGCTCGTAGCGTCCGCCGGCCCGGACAAGAGAGATGCGGTGGGCTAGGCTGCGCCCGACCGTCGCCCGCTCCCTGGCGCCCAAGATCACCGCGGTCAGACACAAGCTCCGTAGTGCGCTCGCCGTCGTCGCGATGGCGGTGGCGGGGGTCGGGGTCGCTGCGTGCGGCGGTAGCGACGACAGCGGCGGCGGCAGCGGCGATGCCGGCGCGAAGAAGGGTGGGTCGATCTCGATCGGGAGCGTGCTGCCGGACTCCTACGACCCGGTCCTCTTCCAGAGCGTGCAGGCTAACCAGCCGCTGCACCTCGTCTACACCGGCCTGGTCACCTACAAGGACGCCAAGGGGTCGGAGGGCAACAAGCTCAAAGGGCTTTCCATCTTGGTGCAGTAGATTGAGGGGGTGTCGCGAGGCGCACCAAGGGCGGCGGTCGACTATCCCGGCTCCTACGCCGACCTTCGGAGCTGGTTTGCGGATGACCGGGT
>Ga0136631_10000116_pt1 | contig 22728 bp, 20 predicted proteins | sample AntDrymUQ6012206_2_FD_104655 | JGI IMG/M metagenome (GOLD analysis project Ga0136631, IMG submission 104655) | Polar desert sand microbial communities from Dry Valleys, Antarctica - metaG UQ601 (22.06) | ecosystem: Environmental > Terrestrial > Soil > Desert | place: Antarctica: Dry Valley... | reverse complement strand
GGCGATGAGCTGGATCTCGATCTGGCCCGAAGTCACCGCGACTCCCGTCCTGCCGCCTCGGCGCGACCGCGGTCGGTGAGCGCCCAGTTGTCGCCGACGCGCTGCACGAGCCCCTGTTGCTCCAGCTCGCCGAGGCTGCGCTCGGCGCCGCCGGACATGACCGCGAGCACCGCGGCGGAGTGAGCGAGGATGGCGGGCTGGGCGTTGTGAGTCAGCGTCAGTTCTTCCTCGGGACCTTCCCACATGAGGCGCGACAGCGCCGTGCCCAGGGCTTCGTCGATGGCGGCGAATGTATCTCTGGCCGCCGGGAATCGCTCGGCCAGGTCCTTGCCCATTCCGACCTTTTGTGCCCCTTGGCCGGGACACATCACCACGGTCACCACCGGATGACGGTGCTGCCCCACGTGAACCCCGCGCCAAAGGCTACCAGTAGGAGGAGCGAGCCCGGCTTTACCCGGCCTTCGGTGATGGCCTGATCGAGCGCCAGAGGAATCGATGCCGACGACGTGTTCCCGTAACGGTCGACGTTGACCATGACTTTGCTCATGGGCATGCCGGCGTGCTTGGCGGTGGACTCGATGATCCGGACATTGGCCTGGTGAGGAATCAGGAGATCGATCTCGCCGGCGCGCACCCCGGCGCGCTGAAGTGCCTCATCGCAGGCCTCCGCCATGGCGAGCACCGCCGCCTTGAACACCTCACGACCGGCCATTTTCATGTAGTGCGAGCGCTCGCAGACCACCCTTTCGCTGATCGGATCGGCGGCCCCACCCCCGGGCCGATAGAGCAGCGGCGCGAGCTTCCCATCCGACTTGAGGAAAGTGGAGAGGATGCCACGGCCGTTCTTGTCGGTCTTCCGGCGAATGATCGCGGCCCCCGCCCCATCGCCAAACAGAATAGCGGTGGAGCGGTCCTGGAAGTCGGTGATGGTGGACAGCTTCTCGGCGCCGATCACGAGCACGGTCTCGCTCTGCCCCGAGGCAATGAGCCCCTCGGCGATGGTAGTGGCGAACACGAAGCCGGGGCACGCAGCGGAGATGTCGAAGGCGGCGGCGTTGTCCGCGCCGAGCAGGGCCTGGAGGTCACATGCCGTGGATGGGAGCAGCCGGTCGGGCGTGGCGGTGCCCAGCACGATGGCGTCGAGATCCCTGGCGGTGAGGCCGGCTCGCTCCAGGGCCTTTTCGCTGGCCTCCTGGCTCAACATGGCCACTGACTGCTCGGGCCGGGCGATGTGGCGCTCCCGGATGCCGGTTCGCTCCACGATCCACTGATCGGAGGTATCCAGCGTCCGGGTGAGGTCGGCGTTGGTGAGGACATCGGGCGGCACCGCAACGCCGATGCTGGCCATCTCGGCAAAAGGCCGCTGTATCATGTCTGGCCCGCGGTTTCCCGCAGGGCGAACTCGGCGCCGATGTGCTTGCTGAGATCGGCCTCGACAGACTGCACCGCCACCCGCACGGCGTTCTTGATCGCGTTGGCGGGAGAGGCCCCGTGACAGATGATGGCCACGCCCTTCACCCCGAGGAGCGGAGCACCGCCGTACTCGGAGTAATCCAGGATCCGGAACAGCTCCTTCATCTCGGATCGCTGGAGCATCTCGGGCAGCTGCTTCTTGATCAGCCCGATAAAGAGGCGGGCCACCGATTCGTAGAACTTGAGCACAACGTTGCCCACGAAGCCGTCGCACACCACCACGTCCAGCATGCCGAACTTGTGGTGTCCCGCGACGATATCGCGACCTTCGATATTGCCGATGTAGTGGAGGCCGGTGCTGCGTTTGAGGAGGCCATGCGCCTCGCGGGTGACCGCGTTGCCCTTCTCCTCCTCTTCGCCCACGTTGAGCAGCGCGACAGTGGGACTGGGCCGCCGCAGCACGTCCCGCATGTACACGCTGCCCAGGTAGGCGAAGTTCACCAGCTCGCGGGCCGAGCAATCGACGTTGGCGCCGCCATCGAGCACGAGCACCGGGTTGGTCAGGGTGGGAAACAGGGTGGCGACGGTGGCGCGTTCGACGCCGTCGTGCAGGCCGAGCAGGAGCGTGGATGCCGCGAGAGTGGCGCCGGTGTTGCCGGCGGAGACGAACGCGTCGGAGCGGCCGGCCTTCTGCAGGCCGATACCGATGACGATGCTTGACTTGCGTTTCTTGCGGACGGCGGCGAGGGGCTTCTCGTCCATCCCGATCACTTCAGCCGCGTCGTGCAGCTCAATGCGGCTGCGATCGGCCTCAGGATGCTTGGCGAGCTCGGCCTCGATGACATCGGGGCGACCCACCAGCTGGACCATGAATTTGCCGGGCACCGAAGTGAGGGCCTGGACCACGCCGGCGATCTCCGCCTGCGGAGCGATGTCGCCCCCCATAGCGTCCACCGCCACGCGGATCACCCTCAGGCGTCCTCGACCTCAACCTGCTTCTTTCCCCGATAATAGCCGCACGAATCGCACACGCGATGCGAGAGCTTGGGAGAGCCACACCGGGGGCATGCCTGGGGGCGGACGCTGGCCGCGATGTGGTGCCCGCGACGCGAGCGCTTTCGGGCCTTAGAGGTTCGACGCTTCGGAACTGCCATTAGATCCTCGAACAGGTTCGGCGGGCGCGGTACAGCCGCAGGGTCCCGCGTTCAGGTCCGCTCCACAGGTAGGACAGAGGCCGGCGCAATCTTCCCGGCAGAGCAACAGGCGGGCGGGCACCGCCAGAGCCAACTCTTCCCGCGCGACGTCCCGGATATCGATGTGCGACGCGCGCTCCAGCAGCGGATAGAAATCAGGGGCGTCCGCCGCCTCGGGATCGCTGCTGAAGATGGCGGCGGTCACCTCGATGTCCAGATCGGTCCGCACGTCGACAAGGCAGCGGCGGCACTCGCTCTGCATTGCGCCGTGGAACCTGCCCCGCCACAAGAACTCACCCTGGCCCGTCCCCTGAAGCTGCCCGGTTACCGATACCGGACCGATCAGATTCAAATCCAAACCCTGGAACGCAGGATCGTCGGGCTGAAGCTGTCCCACGGTCTGGACCGGGCCCCGCTGTAGGTCCCGTATGTCTACTCGGAGCATAGCCGCTTAAAGTAGCCGGGACAACAACTTGGGTCAAGGAAGGGGAACGAAAGCGTAAGCGGGGAAGGAACGGCGTGAGCGGGAACATGGGGAGGAGTGACAGCACTCGCTCGTCATCCCGAGCGGAGCGAGGGATCGTCCAATGAGACGCCCATTTGGGATCTCTGTGCCGACGTAAACCCGCGCGATCCCTCACTTCGTTCGGGATGACAATCACGCCACCTGCCCGCTCACGCGGTTGCCGGTCCCGCTTACGCTGTTTCTTCCCCGCTCACGCCTTCCCCCACAAATGGGCTAACTCCCCTTCAGTAAAGAAGAACGCCACTTCCCGCGCCGCATTCTCCGGGCTGTCCGACGCATGGATGGCGTTCTTGCCCTTGGACTCCGCAAACAGCTTCCGGATGGTGCCGGGGGCCGCTTCGGCGGGGTCGGTGGCACCGATGACGTTCCGCATCTGGGCCACGGCATCATCCCGCTCGAGCGCCATGGGGAGACAGGGCCCGCTGGTCATGAACTCGACCAGCTCGGCGTAGAACGGGCGCCCCGCGTGCACGGCATAGAACGCAGCCGCCTGGGCGCGAGTCAGCCGCACCAGCCGGATCGCGCGGGGGACGAACCCGGCCTTCTGCAGGTGTGCGAGGATGGCGCCGGCCTTACCGCTGGCCACCGCGTCGGGTTTCACAATACCGAGTGTCAGTGTCGCTGCCACAGTTCCTCAGGGGTGAATGGTAAGGCGGTACGGCGGTAAGGCGGTACGGCGGTACGCCGGTAGTCGCAGCACGGTTAGACCCGGGCCTGGAGAAGGCTCACCACGTCCACCGGCCGCTTCATGATGGCGATGCCGGCGGCGTCGAACGCGGCCAGTTTCTCCTCGGCCGTACCGGACGAGCCGGAGATGATGGCTCCAGCATGCCCCATCCGGCGTCCCTTCGGAGCAGTCTGTCCCGCGATGAAACCGACCACCGGCTTGGTCACCTTGTCCTTCACGAACGCGGCGGCGTTCTGCTCGTCGGTTCCGCCGATCTCGCCGATGACGACGATGGCGTCGGTACCCGGATCCTCCTGAAATGCCCGGAGGCAGTCGATGAAGTCAGTACCGATGATGGGGTCGCCACCGATCCCGACGCAGGTGCTTTGGCCGATCCCGCTCATGGTGAGGTGATTCACGACCTCATAGGTCAGGGTGCCGCTCCGGGAAACCAGGCCCACCCGTCCTGGAGCGCAAATGTTGCCCGGAATGATCCCGACCTTACTGGCGCCGGGCGTGATCAGCCCGGGACAGTTCGGGCCGATCAGGCGCGCGCCACGGGACCGAACGAAGGGCATCACCCGGCTCATGTGCATGACGGGAATGCCCTCGGTAATGCACACGACAAGGGGGATCCCGGCGTCAACCGCCTCGAAGATGGCGCCTGCGGCCGACATCGGCGGCACGTAGATGACCGAGCAGTTGGCCTGGGTGACGCGAACCGCATCGGCCACGGTATTGAAGATGGGCACCTGGCCCTCGAACTTCTGGCCGCCCTTCCCCGGCGTCACCCCCGCCGCCACCGTGGTTCCGTACTCGAGCATGTGGCGGGTATGAAAGGCACCCTCGCGGCCGGTAATCCCCTGGACCACGAGCCGTGTGTTTCGGTCGATGAAAATGCTCACGCGGCCTCCCGGGCCAGGCGCACTACCTGCTCGACCGCCTGGTCCATGTCACTCAATGCCCGCATGCCCACCGCCTCGAGGATCTTGATGGCCTCGGCCTCGTTGGTCCCGGTGAGTCGAATGACTATCGGCACTTTCACTTTGAATTGCCGGGTGGCGGCCACGATGCCATTCGCCACGTCGTCTGTGCGGGTGATCCCGCCGAAGATGTTGAACAGAATCGCCTTCACGTTGGGATCGCTGGTGATGATCTTGAGCGCGCTGATCACCTTCTCCGGATTCGAGCTGCCACCGATATCCAGAAAGTTGGCCGGCTCACCCCCGTAGTACTTCACCAGGTCCATTGTAGCCATGGCCAGTCCGGCGCCGTTCACCACGCAACCGACGTTGCCCTCGAGCTTGATGAACGAGAGGTTGGCGCGCCGCGCGGCTGCTTCGCTCGGCTCCTCCGCGGTATCGTCCCGCAGGAGGCCGAGGTCCGGCCGCCAGAACAGCTCGTTGTCATCGATGACGATCTTGGCGTCCAGCGCCAGCACCTGGCCACTCGGGGTGGTCACCAGCGGGTTGATCTCCGCCAGGGAGCAGCCGTTGCCGGTGAAGACGGTATACAGCTGCTCCATGATCCGAGCGGCGGCTTTGACCTGGGTAAAGTCTTTGTACAATGCAAAGGCCAGGGTGAGCGCCTGGTGTGGGAGCAACCCGTATGTCGGGTCTATCGGGAGGCGCAGGATCTTTTCCGGGGTCTTGGCGGCCACTTCCTCGATGTCGATCCCGCCGGCCGAGCTCACCATGAACACCGGCCGTTGAGTCTCGCGATCCATGATGAGGCCCAGATAGCTCTCCGTCGCTATGTCCGCGGCGGGCACCACCAGCACCTTGTGCACTTCCAGGCCCTTGATCTCCATGCCGAGGATCTCCGCGGCGTGATCGAGCGCCTCGCTGGGATTCTTGGCCAGCTTCACACCACCGGCCTTTCCCCGCCCTCCCGAGTGCACCTGCGCCTTGATCACGACCGGACCGCCCAGCCGGCGGGCGATAGACTCCGCCTCGGTCGGAGTAGAGGCGACGTCGCCGTCGAGCATCGCGATGCCGGCAACCTTGAGCAGGGCCCGGGCCTGGTACTCGTGCAGATTCACGGCAGCCTCATGATGGTCGTTCCGGTCTCGCCGCGGAGCGCGGCTGGTCCCTCGGACAGCCGGGCGATGATGGCCCGGGTTCCGCCCCGGCTCACGAATCCCGCCGCGGCCTCGATCTTGGGCTTCATCCCCCCGGCATCGAGCGAGCCGGCCGCGATCATCCGTTCGGCCTGCTCCACGCTCATTCGCCGGATGGGACGTGCCTCAGCGGTTCCCCACCCTTCGAAAACGGCATCCACGTTGGTCAGGATCATCAGCACTTCGGCCTGCAGCTGCGTTGCCAGGATGGCGGAGACGCGATCCTTATCCACCACGGCATCGAGGCCCTCCAGTCCGAGCAAGGGATCCTGATACACCGGAGGCCCGCCGCCGCCGGCGGCGATCACCACAGTACCCTGGTCGAGCAGTCGCTTGATCACTGGAAATTCCACAACGCCGAGCGGCAGAGGACTGGTGGCCATCCGGCGCCACGCGCCGGCACCATCCTTGTCCACCGCCCGTCCGGCTTCGCGAATCCGCGCGGCTTCCTTGTCGGACAGCGGATGACCGATCGGCTTGGTCGGCCGACTGAGAGCCGGATCGTAGCGATCCACCAGGGTCTGGGTGATGATGGTGACAACCTCGCGCTGCACCCTGGCCGCGGCGAGCGCGTTCTGCAGGGATTGCTGGATCATGTAGCCGAGCCAGCCCGCCGTTTCGGCGACCAGCACACCCAGAGGAAGCGGCTCCGCCACCTTCCGCGCCGCCTCGTTGCGCAACAGCTCGTCGCCCACCTGCGGTCCATTGCCGTGGACGATGACGATCCGCCAGCCCTGCCGGGCCAGCTCGACGATCGGCGCGACACTCTCGCGCGCATGCCGGAACTGGTTGGCCACGGTGGCCGGCTCATCCGGGCGAGCCAAGGCGTTGCCACCGAGGGCCAGCACCGCGGTGCGAACGGTAGTCACAGGCTCGGACCCGAGCAAGCTTAAAACCTCACCGAATCGAGCGGCAAACCCAGCACGCTGCGCAGCGTGCTCCAGGCCCGGCCGAACTCCGACCAATCCCCGATTCTGAGAGCGGAGTCCGCAATCTCGAGCCACCGCTTGGCCTCCTCCAGCCGGCCCGACTGCGCAGTGCCGGGCGGAGCGGGAACGGTGGTTCCCAGCAGGTTGCTCCAGGCCTCCTGCAGGGTACGACCAGCGCCAAGGCGGTCTCGGGCCGCAATGCTGACCCAGACCAACACCATCCCGCCGGGCGGACGCGCCGCGTAGTACCCCTGGTAGGCCACCGGTCCGCCGGGCCCGATGTCCACTCGAACCGGCCCCGGCTCCAGCTTCCCCCCGTCCTCTCCGATAGAATCGTTCAGCGCATCGTAGGACGGGAAATTGGCCCAGCGGTTCGCGAGCACGCCCCTGATCGGAAGCGTGGTAGTCGAGTCGAGCCGCACCAGCTGGAGATGGGTACGACCCTCATCCCGAGACCCTATCAGCACCGCGCTGAGCCGGCGCTCACCGGGCGACTCGAAGGTGGATACCAGCTGGGGTCCTGACGTATCCGCCGCCCATCCGACCTGTGGCCGTGGAGGCTCGGCATTCGACTGTCCGGTCCCTCCTCCGAGGCTGCCGGCGTTCCAGGGCGGGTGCTCCAGCTCCTGGGCCTGGATCCGAAACAGCTCGGCGGGATACGGCGCTGCTCGAAGCACGACCTCCGGAATGGCGGATCCCGGCTCCACCACTCCGTGCGACAGGCCGGCCCAGGTCTCGGCCAGCGCATCCGCTCCCGGCTGGAGGAATACGCGCGTTGCCCCGGTCTCGGCATTGACGGTACCGAGAAAGGCCGCCCTGACCGACCCCACCCGGCGGTCGCGCCACATCACCCGGCCGGTTAGCGGAAAGGTGCCCGATGCGAGATACCCGTCCAGCAGCCAGATCAGCTGGCCGTTGATCACCCGCGCCGTCGGCGCGCTCCAGTCGGCAAAGGGAGCCAGGCGCACCAGCCGCTCCTGGGGAGAGAGGTGCCAATCGATCCGGCTTCCCGCCGGCACCGCCCCGAGGAGCTCTCCGGCCTGGAGTGCCCACGCCAGGACCAGTCGGCGGGGCCAGGAGCTCACCGGCACACCGGGGACGTCGCCTTGGCGCAAGCGGTAGTCGGGCGCATCGGGTAGCAGCAGATCGGAAGGCAGCTCGAGCAGTGCGGCGGGGCCCAGGTGAGAGAGTGTGTCACTCAGGCGATGGAAGAGCGGCTCGCCCGAGCGGCTCACCCGATTATCGGCGATGGCCGAGAGCACGACGCGTCCACCCGGGTTCGAGCGAACCACCAGCCAGACGGGGCGTCGCTTGCCCTGCCGGGTCAATAGTCCCGGATCGATAGCAAGGAGGCGGGTAGAGTCTGCCGGTAGGAGGCGGGCGATGATCTCGGGGTTCCATAGGGACGGCACGGCCGGCGGCATCGGCTGGCTGATCGGCTCCAGCCGAGTGTCGCGCAGGCCTTCGAGGCCGTACGCGATCCGCTCCAGCTGTTCCATGGTCCGGGGCTCGACCATCGGCGCGGCGGACCCTCCCAGCATCGACGGCAACAGCCAGTGCCCGACCAGGGACGCGATGCCCAGCATGACCCATCCCGCCAGCGCGAGCGTGTGCCGCGGACGGGTGGCCCACAGGGCCGATACCGCGCCTGCAGCGAGCGCCACGCCCGCAAGCACGGGAGAGACGATCTGGCCGGTCCGCCAGCTCGGCTCGTCGAGCAGGTCCGCCGACTCCGCCATTACCTCGTAGGGCTCGATGAGGTAGCCCCACGCGAGCACCAGGGCCAGCGTTGCAAGCAGCCAGCCGATGTGAGCCCGGGCATGATCGTTGATCGCGGGCCGCCGCTCGATCCAGCGGATGGCACCCACCAGCATGTACAGGGCGACGACGCCGGTCAGCGCCAGAAGAATCAGGAGGAAAAAGAAACCGCGGACGGCGTGCCAGACCGGCAGCTGCGCGATGTAGAAGCCGAGATCTCGGCCGAGTAGTGGATCACCGATGCGGTAAGTCACCCCCTGCCAGGCGAGGGTGACCTCCCGCCACCACCCTGAAGCACCTACCCCGACCAGAAGGCCAAAGAGCGCCCCGGAGGCTATTGCCACCGTGAGGAGAGTGCCGGGGGTGAGAGCCTCACGGAATTCGAGGTTGGCGACATTTCGGCGGATCTGCACGGTGCCGACAGCCCGATAAACCAGCAGGAGGTGCCCGATGAACCAGGCGGACGCAATGAGACAACCGGCGAGCTCGAGCGTAAGGCGGAGAACATGCCAGTCGGTGAGAAACCGGGCCGCGGCCGGCGAGAGCTCCGCGGCCCACCAGCGGTCGGCCAGCAGCACCGATGTCCACCGGCCCACAAACAGCAGAGCGACCAGTCCGGCCAGCGCGGCGGTGAGGCGGCGACCCCTGCGGGACATTTAGCCGAGAAGCGTAAGCGGTGAGCGGTGAGCGGTGAGCGGGTAGCAGCAAATGTCACCCCGAGGGCGCGGCAGCGCCCGAGGGGACCGGAACTGCGGTTGAGCTTCGGCCCCCTCGCTGTGCTCGGGGTGACGAGCCGGGTGGTTATCGCCCTTGCTACCCCGCTTACCGCTCACCGCTTACCGCTTACGGTTTTCTGCTGTTCAAGAAACCCCTCGACCTCGGCCCGGTAGGCATCACGGGCCTCGGCGTCGGTGGCCTCGAAGCGCATGACGAGCACGGGCCCGGTGTTCGATGCGCGCAAGAGACCCCAACCCTTGGGGAAGGTGATGCGTACACCATCGATGGTGTTCACCGGGTAGCGCGAGGCAAAGTATGCCGCCGCCCGCTCGACCAGGCCGAATTTCTCCTCCTCGGCGCATTCCACCCGGATCTCGGGGGTGGCAAAAGTGCGGGGAAGATCCGCCAGGTGCGTGGCCAGTCCAAAGGGCCGGCGGCTCACGACCTCGAGCAGCCTCGCCGCGGCGAACAATGCGTCGTCGAAACCGAGGTAGTCACCACCGAAGAACATGTGGCCGCTCATTTCACCGGCCAGCGGCGCCTTGAGCTCCTTCATCTTGGCCTTGATGAGCGAGTGGCCGGTCTTCCACATGACCGGCTTGGCGCCGGCTGCCGTGAGCGCAGCGGGCAGCACCTCCGAGCACTTTACGTCGAAAATCACCGGGGTGCCACGTCCGAATCGCTGTACCGCGTCGCGGCCAAAAATGACGAGAAGCTGGTCACCGTAGATGATCTCACCGGTCTCATCCACCGCCCCGATCCGGTCGGCATCTCCGTCGAAGGCGATGCCCAGCTCGGCACCGGTCCGGCGCACGGCGGCCTGAAGGTCGCGCAGGTTCTCCGGGACGGTCGGATCGGGATGGTGGTTGGGAAAGGAACCATCCGATTCGCAGAACAGCGGCGTCACCTCGGCGCCGAGACCCTGGAGGGTGGAAACGGCAATCAGACTGCCGACCCCGTTACCGCAGTCGACCACCACGCGGACGGACCGTTCCAGTTTGTGCCGGCTGATGATGCCTTCCCGGTATCGCTGAAGCACCGATCCGTCCGAGCTCTCCTTGCCGGCACCAGAACGCCAGCGCTCGGCCGTGATGATTTCCCAGAGGCCGAGGATGTCGTCTCCATGAAACGCGTCGCCGGCCAGCACCATCTTGAAGCCGTTGAACTCGGGCGGGTTGTGGGAACCGGTTACCTGGAGCCCGGCGTCGGTTTTCAAGGCTGAAACCGCGAAATAGAGCGCCGGGGTTGGCAGGGTCCCAACGTCGATCGCCATTCCTCCGGCCTCGACGATCCCGCACCGCACTCCCCGCGACAGAGCGTCGCCCGAGGGACGGTTGTCCCGGCCTACGGCGACAACTGCCGGCCGGCCAAGGCGCTCGTGCGCGACACTGGCAAAGGCTCGACCGAGCGCTCGGGCGAATTCGGGGGTCAACTCCCGGTCGACCAGTCCGCGAACATCGTACTGCCGAAAGATGGACTTGGGGACGTTCATGGGACCTCAACACACGTGAACAGTGAACCGTGAACGGTAAACGGGCCTGTCCCCACCCTTCCTGTTCACTGTTTACTGTTTACTTCCCTCGCAACCGGCACCCCGGTCTGGGTCAACGTGGACGCACTGCGTCCCGCCGCATCGAGCATTCTGGCGGGCCAGACACCAAACAGCAGCACCGCGATGACCGAAACCGCGATGGCGCCGGCAGCCGCGGGCCAGAGCCGCACGTTTCCATGCGACTCCTCGCTGGCGGCAGGCTTCATGTACATCGCCATGATGACGGGGAGATAGTATCCCGCGGAGATGACGCTAGTCACCACCAGCACCACCGCAAGCGCCACCTGGCCTTCGGCGATGACGGCGGTCAGGATATTCCACTTGCCGATGAATCCCAGCGTTCCGGGAAAGCCGAGCAGTGAAAGCATGCAGACGAACAGGCCCAGCGCCATCCAGGGACGCCTGCCGGCCAGCCCGGCAATGTCATCATTGGTGACCTCCCGCTCCCCACCGCGGCCCAACGCCGCCAGGAAACCGAAGCTGGCCAGAGTCGTCAAAGTATAGGCGGCGAGGTAGAGCAGCACCGCGCCGGCTCCCATCCGGGTTCCCGGCCAGACCGCTGCCAGCAGATAGCCCGCGTGTGCAATGGAGCTGTAGGCCAGCATGCGCTTGAGGGTCCGCTGTGACAGAGCTATCAGATTACCAACAACCATCGAGGCAACCGCGAGCCAGAAGATGACCGGCTGCCACACAGTGACGGCGGAGGGGAATGATTCGACCAGCACCCGGACCAGGGCGACGAACGCCGCGATTTTCACCCCAGTGGCCATGAAGCCGGTGACCGGTGTCGGCGACCCATCATAGACGTCAGGCGCCCACATATGGAACGGCACCGCCGCTACCTTGAAGCCGAAGCCGATCAGCAAGAGCCCCAAGCCGAGAGCCGCCATCAGCGAGAGCTCTCCACCGGCGAGCTGGGCGCCGATCAGGGAAAGGTTGGTGGTGCCGGTAGCGCCATAGATCAAGGCGATGCCGTAGAGCAGGAATCCCGAAGCAAACGCGCCGATGAGGAAGTACTTCAGTGCCGCCTCGGCCGACGACGGGTTAGCCCTGTTATACCCGGCCAGTACATAGACCGCTACCGACATCACCTCGAGCCCGAGGAACAGGACAATCAGGTCCTCGGCGCCGGCCAGGAACATCATCCCGGAGGTAGCCAGCAGGATGAGCGGATAGTACTCCGGAGCCAGCAACCGCTCTCTCTCCAGATAGCCAAGCGAGAGGAGGATGGTGGCACCGGCCGAGAGCAGCACCAGCGATAGCCCCGCGTACCGGAACGGATCCAACGCGATCATCTGGGCCAGGCCCAGGGGGCCGACGTCGTTAACCCAGAGCCAGCCGAGCCCCGCCGAGCTGAGCACTACACCGGCGAAGCTGAGCCATCCGGCCAGGCGGCTATCGGCCGGCGTTTCATGACGCCAGCTCGCCACCAGAAGCACGATCAGCGACCAGCCGGTAAGCAGGATCTCGGGGAGCAGTCCGAGGGTGATGCCCTCGGGTGTGCTCATGTCGAGTTGGTTCATGGCCTGTTGCCCCCGGGCACCGGTGTGGCACCGAGCCGGGCGGCAGCCGGCGCCGCATACGGCTGAACCGCGTCCACATAGCGCCGCGTGGCGGGCTCCATGCGCCGGAGCACCGGTCCGGGGAAGAGCCCGAGCCAGACAATGCCGACGATGAGCGGCAGCAAGACGGCCAGCTCCCGCCGGGACAGGTCCTTGAGCCCTTCATTCTCGGGATTGTCGAGCCGATTGAAGATCATGCGCTGCAAGGCCCACAGCATGTAGGCTGCGGCGAAGATCACCCCGGTGGTCGCGATGCCCGTGGCCCAGGGGTATGGCCCAAAGCTTCCCAGCAGGACCAGAAACTCACCCACGAAGCCGTTGAGCCCTGGCAGCCCGATGGACGACAGGGCCACCACGGTCAGCACCAGACTGAAGATCGGGACGACGCGGGCAATCCCGCCGTAGGCGTCGATCATGCGGGTGTGCCGCCGCTCGTAGATCATGCCGATGAGGAGGAAGAGCGCTCCGGTCGAGATTCCATGGCTGATCATCACCATCAGCGCGCCCTGCACGCTGATCACTGTGGCTCCCCAGATACCGAGCATGACAAAGCCCAGGTGGCTGACCGAGGAGTAGGCCACCAGCTTCTTGATGTCCGGCTGCACCATCGCTACCAGGGCGCCGTAGATGATGCCGATCACTGCCAGCACGACCATCAGACTGGTCACCGCGGGCGAGAACGCCACTTCGGGGAAGAAGGGCACCGCGTACCGGAGGAAGCCGAAGGTGCCGATCTTGAGCATGACAGCCGCAAGGAGGACGCTGCCTGCCGTGGGAGCCTCGACGTGCGCGTCGGGAAGCCAGGTGTGCAGCGGGAAGATGGGTACCTTGATGGCGAAGGCCAGCGCAAAGGCGGCAAAAAGCCAGGGCGCGGTGGGCCCGAGCGTGCCGGCGTTCTCCAGCAGATGCTCGTACCCAAAGGACAGCGTGCCGGTAGTTGCCCCGATCTTCCAGGCCATGACCACAATGGCCACGAGCATGAGGAGCGATCCGGCCATGGTATAGATGAAGAATTTGATGGCCGCGTAGAGCCGGTTGGCGCCCCCCCAGATCCCGATAATGAAATACATCGGGATGAGCATCACCTCGAAGAAGACGTAGAAAACGAACAGGTCAAGCGCGAGGAAGACCCCGACCAGCCCGGTAAGAAGCGTGAGCATCAGGGCATAAAATGCACGCTGTTTGGTCTCGATCTGTTGCCAGCTGGCCAGCACACTGAGCGGCATGATCGCGGTGGTCAGCAGCACCATGAAGAGCGCGATGCCGTCGATCCCCACCCGGTAGCTGATCCCCCAGCGTGGGATCCAGGGCGCGCTCGACACCAGCTGCATGCCGCCATCGGCCGCATCGAAGGCCCACCAGAGACCGGCCGAGAGCAGGAACTCGAGCGTGGTGACAACCAGCGCCATGCGCTTGGCACTGCGCTCGTCCCCGAGCAGAACCGGCACCGTGCCTGCCAGCGGCAACAGCACCAGGGCGTGGAGAATCCACTGGTGGTAGTGGATCGAGGTGAGGAAGTCGCTCATGAGGCGCTCACCTGACCATGGTGTGAAGGATCCACAGGGCACCTACCAGGAATAGCACCACGTACATGCCCACCTGACCGGTCTGAAGTCGGCTTCCCAGCCAGCCCAGTCCCCGGGAGAGCCTGGCGCTCCCATTCACCCCGGCACCGTCCACGACCCGCTGATCGACGCCCTTCCAGAGCACGATTCGGGAAAACCATATCAGCGGCCGCACCAGCACGGCGTCATAGATCTCGTCCACGTAGTACTTGCGGTTCAACACCCGGGCCAGTCCGGTGTCGTCCGGCGCCTCTGCGGCAGTGGGAGTCCGCCGCCTCAAGGTGGCCCGGTAACCGGCATACAGACCAAGAACCCCTACCAGTACGGCGCCACCGACCAGGAAGAGCTCGGTCTGCCCGTGAGGCATCTCCAGCCCGAAGAACCTGGCGGCCGGCTCGGTGACGGGCTCGAGCCAGTGCTCCAACCAGGCCCCTCCGCCGAAGAACGGCGGCAGGTTGATGAATCCGCCGATCACGCTCAGCACCCCCAGGACCACGAGCGGACCGGTCATGACGAGAGGGGCGTCGTGCAGATGGACCCGCTCCTGCTCGCCGGTTCGGTTCTCCCCCAGAAAGGTCATGGTGATGAGCCGGGCCATGTAGAACGCGGTGAGCAACGCCGCCACGACCCCCATGGCGTAGAACAGATAGTAGATCGGGTGATCACCGGCTCGGGCGAAGGCGGCAGCAAGGATCTCGTCCTTGGAGAAGAATCCGGAGAACGGCGGAACGCCCGCAATAGCGAGGGTGGCAAGCAGCATGAGCCAGAAGGTGACCGGCAGGTGCTGCTTGAGGCCGCCCATGTTCCGCATATCCTGGGCATCCGCATGCGAGTGGGTGGCGTGATAGGCGTGATGCATGGCGTGGATCACGCTTCCGGCGCCGAGGAAGAGCAGTGCCTTGAAGAAGGCGTGAGTCACGAGATGGAACACACCGGATGCATAGGCCCCGGTGCCGACCGCGATGAACATGTAGCCCAGCTGGGAAACCGTGGAGTAGGCCAGCACTTTCTTGATGTCGTACTGGCGCAGCGCGATGGTGGCCGCGAACAAGGCGGTCAGCGCGCCGATGCCGGCCACCACCATGCTCGAGAGCGGCGCCAGCGAGAACAACACGTTGGTGCGGGCCACGAGGTAGACACCGGCGGTGACCATGGTGGCCGCATGGATCAGCGCCGAAACCGGCGTGGGACCGGCCATTGCATCGGGCAGCCAGGTATACAGCGGAATCTGGGCCGACTTGCCGGTGCACCCGAGAAAGAGGAAGAGCGTAATCGCGGTGACCACCCCGGTTCCCGGCGAGAACACCGCGGGGGCCCGCTCCACCATGCCGGTGAAGGTCAGCGTACCCAGGTGCTGCCAGATCAGGAACATGGCGATCATGAACCCGAAGTCGCCGATCCGATTAACGATGAAGGCCTTCTTGCCCGCGTCGGCATTCACCTTGTCACTGAACCAGAAGCCGATCAGCAGATAGGAGCAGAGCCCCACACCCTCCCAGCCGATGAACATCACCGGAAAGCTGGACCCGAGCACCAGCACCAGCATGAACGCCACAAAGAGGTTCAGGTACGCGAAGTAGCGCGCGTATCCCGGGTCGGACTTCATGTAACCGACGCTGAACAGGTGAATGAGACTGCCCACGCCGGTGATCACCAGGAGCATCACGGCGGACAGCTGATCAACCTGGAGGGCGAAGTCGATCTGGAGCGAGCCCACCGGCAGCCAGCGCCAGAGATCGACGATGATTGGCGTGTGGGGAGGGTGGAGCCAGAGCTGCACGAAGACGCCGAGCGCCACGGCAAAGGCACCCAGCAGCACGCCAACGCCGACGTAGGAGACCAGGTCCTTGGCGCCGGGCCGCCGGAGCGCCAGGGCCCCGTTGACCAGGAATCCGACGAGTGGCAGGGCGACGGTGAGCCAGACGAGCGAGGTCACGGGGTCAGCCTCGCAGCAGGTTGATGTTCCCCAGATCGACCGACTGCTTGTGGCGGAAGATCCCGATGATGATCGCCAGGCCCACCGCGGCCTCCGCGGCAGCCACGGTCATCACGAAGAAGACCATGACGTAGCCACTCGCGCCGTGGAGCTGCGCCAGGGCCACGAAAGTCAGGTTCACGGCATTGAGCATCAGCTCGATACACATGAACAGCACGATGGCATTGCGGCGCAGGAGCACACCGGCGACGCCGAGGCTGAAGAGAATGGCCGACAGGGCGAGAGAGGGACCAAGAAGCATCAGACGTTCCGCTTGGCGAGGACAACGGCCCCGACGATGGCGGCCAGCAGCAGGATCGAGGTGATTTCGAACGGAATCAGATAGACCTGGAAGAGCGGAGCCGCCACCGCCATGACCACCCCGTGGGCGGCACCCTCCTGCTGGGTGATCTGCCCCGCCACGAACGCCGTGGCAGGATCAGTGTACGTGGGCCACTGGGAGAGCTCGCTGGCCAGCCGGCGCGGGGAATAGTGGGTCAGAGCCAGCAGCTCGATCGACAGGAGTCCGACGATCACGAGGGTCGCCGCCACGGACGATGGGCCCCGGAGGTCCGATTCGGCGTGTCCCAGATTCAGCAGCATGATGACAAAGAGGAAGAGCACCATGATCGCGCCGGCATACACCAGCACCTGGATGGCCGCGATGAACTGGGCGTTGAGCAGCACATAGATTGCGGCCAGCGAGAACATCGTCGAGACCAGCCAGAGTGCCGAAGCCATCGGGCTCTTCTGGAGTATGCAGAGCGTGGCGGACAGGACCGCGGCCGCCGCGAAGATGTAAAACACCACTTCGGTCATCTACTCACCCTTGGGATCGGTAGGATCCCAGAGCGTCGACACGGCATGGGTCTGCGACGAGAGCCGCTCCAAGTCGTAAACGAACCGGTCCCGGCTGTATTCCGCATTCTCATAGTGAACCCCGACGTGAATGGCCTCCTCGGGGCAGACCTCCTGGCAGTAGCCGCAGAACACGCATCGAAACTCGTCGATCTCGTAAATCAGCGGGTAACGGTCACCCCTCTCGTCTTCGCCCGGCACCAGCTTGATGCAGTTGGCCGGACAGATCTGGGGACAGAGCCCGCAGGCCACGCACTTCGAGCGGCCCTGCTCGTCGGTGAGCATCCGGTGCGTTCCCCGCCACCGCTGCGAGATGCTCCACTGTCCCATCCCATGCGCGCTGTCGGTGCTCTTTTCCTCGGGGTACTGCATGGTCACCTTCTTCTCGAACATATGCTTGAAGGTGAGTGCCATCCCCTTGAGCGTGGCGCGCACGTAGCTCACCTGGCTCTCGGGACGCTTCATGACCTTGACGCCGATAGCCATCAGCTCGTTACCGTGGCGCGTTGGGCACGCGCATTCAGGGACTTCCGCTGGCGAGCGGAGCCGCGGATGAAGATGCCGCTGTCGAGCAATCCGAACACCAGCACCCCTATCACCAGGCTGAGACCGAAGAGCACCAGACCCTCCTGGATCGGATCGGTGATGCCCAGCACCCGGCGAATTAGGTAGATGGCCACGCAGACGACCATGATGTAGGCGAGTGCCAGCGGCATCAGTACCTTCCAGCCCAGGGCCATGAGCTGGTCGTATCGGAAGCGCGGGAGGGTCCAGCGGATCCACATTACGAAGAAGATCCAGAACATCACCTTGACGAAGAAGAAGCCCGCGGTCGCGATGCTCTGGAGCACGCCGCCGGCTTCATCCCAGTGGGTGAACGGGATGTCCCACCCACCGAAGAAAAGGGTGGTGACCATAGCGCACACCGTGACCACGTTGGAGTACTCGGCGATGAAGAAGAAGGAGAACTTCATCGCGCTGTACTCGGTGTGATAGCCGGCGATCAGCTCCGACTCGGCCTCGGGCATATCGAAGGGCAGCCGGTTGGTCTCCGCAAAGCCCGAAATCAGGAAGATGAAGAACGACAGGAAGAGCGGCAGCACGTACCAGAGCCCGGCCTGCTGATGTTGCACGATGGTGGAAAGGCTGACGCTGCCGGACATGAGCAGCACCGGGATCAGGCTGAGGCCCATGGCCACCTCGTAGGAGACCATCTGGGCGCTGGCCCGGAGACCGCCGAGCAGGGCGTACTTGCTGTTCGACGACCAGCCGGCCAGGGCAATGCCGTACACCCCCATCGAGCTGATGGCCAGGACGAAGAGGAACCCGATCGGCAGATCGGCCACGACCATCGGCATCGGTCCGTGATGCACGAACCGCCCGAGGGGGCCGAGGGTGAAATCGAAGTCGACGGGAAGCGGGGCACCGAAGGGAATCACCGCGAAGAGCAGCAACGCTGGAATGAACGACATCGCCGGCGCCAGGAGGAAAAGCCATCGGTTTGCGAGGGCCGGAAAAGTCTCTTCCTTGAGAATATTCTTCAGTCCGTCAGCGGCCGGTTGAAGCAGGCCGGCGGGCCCGACACGGTTGGGGCCGCGCCGGTTCTGCATCCAGGCGCTGACCTTCCGCTCCATGAGGGTCAACAGGGCCACGCCCACCATGGTCACCGTAAACACCGCCAGCATCTTGATGACGCTGAGCAGCAGAAAACCTTTCATTTCGGGAGTCACGATACCCCTGCCCGTGATACATGTCTGCTGCCGGCGGCGCCGGGCGAATCGGAAAGGATCCGCCCAGTGAACCCAATGTCGTCGTAGGTCGTCGCCGCGAACACCGGCCAGCGCTCACCGAGGAGCTCGAATGCCTGCGCCGCGCTTGCCGGTGCCGACGCGCTCGGACCCGGGCCGGCGATAACCTCCCCGGCCACCCACCACGCCGGCCGCGCCATGCCTGGCTGTGACTTGGCCTGGTTGTACCGCTGGATCCGGCCATCGCGATTCACGTAGGTTCCGTTCTCCTCGGCCATCGTCGTGATCGGGAGGACCAGCTCGGCGTTCCGCAGGCCTTCGGCGAAGAGTGTCCCCATGACGACCACACTGGCCGGTGTCTTTGCCAGCAGGGCCAGATCGGACTGTGACAGATCGGCATCGAGCACGATGACCAGGCCCGCGCTCGCCAGCTCCAGAAGGCCGGTGGGCCAATCGGAGCCGTAGCCCAGCAGCTCCGCGCCCCTGAGATTGGGTGCCCGCTCGGCGCGAAGCGCCAGGTTCGGTACGGCCGCCAATGGGGCCTCGTCGCCGATCGGGACCTGTACCACGGCGGTGACGCTGATCCGGTCGAGCATCCGCCGTACCAGGCCGAGCGATTCAGTCGAGGCCCTGCCCGAGGCCAGAATCACGGCCGACCCGGAGGTCCCCCGAATCAGCTGCCCCAGGCGGTCGAGAGCGGTATCCCAGTCGGTGGCGACATGCCGCCCACCATCCCGCACCAGCGGCGCCTCCATCCGGTCGCCCCGGTTGAGCCAGCGGTAGTTCGCCCGGCCGTAGTCACACATGAAGTGGCGATTCACTTCCAGGTTGGGCCGGGGACGCAGCCGCACGACGATGTCGTCCCGGGTGTCCATGGTAATGTTGCAACCCTGGGTACAGCCGGGGCACACGCTGGCCGTCTTATCGAGGTCCCAGGCGCGCGCCTTGTGGAGGAAATCCTTCGAGATGAGCGATCCCACCGGGCAGAGGTCTACCACGTTGCCAGCCCAGGGGTGGTCGAGCAGCTGCTCGCTCGAGATCCCGATATAGGCGCGATCGCCCCGCTCCGAGACATTGAGGATTGGATCCTCTGCCACATCCTCCATGAAGCGCACGCACCGGGTGCAGAGAATGCAGCGGTTGGGCACGTAGAGGACATCGGGACCGAAGTCCTCTACCGGGCTGAACCGCTTGGCGTAGTCCGCGTAGCGGGTACCGGACCGGCCCTCCTGGAACACGTAGTTCTGCAGCTCACACTCGCCGGCCTGGTCGCAGATCGGGCAATCGAGCGGATGATTGATGAGCAGGAGCTCCAGCACGCCCTCGCGCGCCTTCTTGGCCTTCTCGCTCTCGACGTGGACCACCTGTCCCTCGGCAACGGCGGTAACGCACGCGGGCATGAGCTTGGGCGCCTTCTCCACCTCCACCAGGCACATCCGGCACACCGCCGGTGAGGGGAGGGAGGGGTGATAGCAGTAGTGCGGCACCAGGACGCCCGCCTGCTTGGCGGCCTCGATGATGGTGGTGCCCTTCGGGACGCTGACCGGCATCCCATCGATCGTGACTGTGACTAATTCTTCAGCCATTCTACTCTCAGCTTGAGGGCTGACTTTTAAACCGCGGCCAGCACCGGCTCGCGCGCGCCCTGGATGTATGCCTCGAACTCGTGCCGGAACTTCTGGATCCCGCTCACGATCGGCGCGGCGCAGGAATCGCTCAACACGCAGATGGTCTTCCCGGTCATGTTGTCGGACAGATCGAGCAGCAGCTGGAAGTGCTCCTGCTTTCCTTTCCCGGCCAGGATCCGCTCGAGAATTCGCGTGGTCCAGGCGGTGCCCTCCCGGCACTGGGTGCACTGGGCGCACGATTCGTGGGCGTAGAACCTGGCCAAACGCCAGATCTGATACACCATGTCGGTGGTGTCGTCCATGACGATCATCCCGGCCGAGCCGAGCATGGATCCCTTGGCTACCACGCCCTCGTAGTCGAGCAGGCAATCTTCTGCCTCCGCCGCGCTCATGATCGGGACAGAGGAGCCGCCCGGAATCACGGCCTTCAGGGTTCGGCCGGGACGCATCCCGCCGCACATGTCGTAGATGAGCTCCCTCATCGGGGTACCCATCGTGACTTCGTAGTTTCCCGGGCGCTGAATGTGACCGCAGACCGAGATGAGCTTGGTGCCGGTGCTCTTGGGGTTGTTGAGCGACAGCCCCTTATACCACTCGCCGCCGCGCATGACAATGTGAGGCACCGCGGCCAGGGTCTCCACGTTGTTGATCGTGGTTGGCATGCCGAACACGCCGGCCTGGGCCGGATAGGGCGGCTTGATCCGGGGGTTGCCCCGCTTGCCCTCGATCGAGTTGAGCATCGCGGTCTCTTCCCCGCAGATGTAGGCTCCGGCGCCGCGGTGCAGGATCACCTCGATCCGCTTGCCGCTGCCGAGGACGTTGTCGCCCAGCGCGCCCTTGGCCGTGGCCTCCTCGACCGCCTTCGCCATGATCTTGTAGGGATCGGTGAACTCACCCCGGATGTAGATGTAGCAGCGCTCGGCTCCGATGGCGTAGGCCGCGATGGCGCAGCCTTCAAGCAGCTGATGCGGAGTCCACCGCATGATCTCGCGGTCCTTGAATGTGCCCGGCTCGGACTCGTCGGCATTGCAGACCAGGTAATGCGGGCGGCCGTCAGCCTTCGGCATCAATGACCACTTGAGGCCGGTGGGGAACCCCGCCCCGCCCCGGCCCCGAAGGCCCGAGGCCTTGATCTCCTCGACCACCGCCTCGGGAGTCATGCGTAGCACCTTCTTGAGCCCCTCGTATCCACCGCGCTTGACCCAGCCGTCGTAGGTGCGCGCCTCGGGGTCGCCGAAGTGCTTCGAGAGGACCGGGTTCTCCTTGGGATGGCTGGGGTGCGGGTAGCCCATTACTTGTACCTCTGGAGAATGCCCGGAATCTTCTCGGGGCTGACGCTCTCGATGAAGTCGTCGCCGATGAGGATCGGAGTGGCGAATCCGCAGGCGCCAAGGCACTCGACCTCGATCACCGTGAACCGGCCATCCGGGCTGGTTGCTCCGAGCTCGCCGCAGCCGGTCTCCCGGACCAGGGCTTTCAGCACGTCCTCCGCCCCGCAGATGTTGCATGGCGAAGTGGTACAGACCTGGATAAAATGCCGCCCGACCGGATGGGTATGGTACATGGTATAAAACGTGACCACGCCCTTCACGTACGCCGGCGTCAGATCCAGTACCTCGGCCACCTCGCCAATGGCAGGCTCGGAGATCCAGCCGCGGGCCTCCTGCACCATCCAGAGCGCAGGCAGGAGACAGGCTTGCTTGGTTGGATACTTGGTGAAGAGCCGCTCCAGGCGGGCCATGATTTCGCCCCGGAAGACCCGCTCGTACGGCGCGGTCTCCGTGCCGTGTCCACTGTGGGCCGACCCATGCTCGGCTGCACCGCGATGACTGCCGCTGGCTTCACCTGCCCCGCCGCCCCGCGGCCCCGCTGTCGTACTCATCGGTCGACTTCTCCCATGACGATATCCACGCTGGCGTTGATGGCGATCACGTCGGACAGGAGTGAGCCCTCGCACATGGTGGGCAGGCTGGCGAGGTTGATAAATGATGGCGGACGGATCCTCCAGCGCACCGGCTTACTGGTGCCATCCGAAACCATGTAGTAGCCCAGCTCGCCCTTGGGGTTCTCCACGCCCATATACACCTCACCCACCGGCGGCTTGACGCCTTCCATCACCTGTTTGAAATGGAAGATCATCGCCTCCATGTCGCTCATTGCTCGTGATTTGGGTGGGAGGACCACGCGAGGGTCAGAGACGTTGATGGGAGCGCCCTTCAGCCGGGACAGCCGGTCGAGCGCCTGCTCCAGGATCCGGTTGGACTGCGTCATCTCCTCCAGCCGGACCCGATAGCGGTCGTAGATATCGCCGTATTCGCCGACCGGGACGTCAAAATCGTAGGTCTCGTAGTCGAGGTAGGGCCGGTCCTTCCGGACGTCGTAGTCCACGCCGCTCGCCCGCAGCATCGGACCCGACAGCGAATAATTGATCGCCTCGTCGGCGGTGAGCGCACCGACGCCCTGGGTTCGCCCGATCCAGATCGCGTTGCGGGTGAACATCGTATCCACCTCGCGCAGC
>Ga0136631_10000115_pt1 | contig 22796 bp, 27 predicted proteins | sample AntDrymUQ6012206_2_FD_104655 | JGI IMG/M metagenome (GOLD analysis project Ga0136631, IMG submission 104655) | Polar desert sand microbial communities from Dry Valleys, Antarctica - metaG UQ601 (22.06) | ecosystem: Environmental > Terrestrial > Soil > Desert | place: Antarctica: Dry Valley... | reverse complement strand
GGGTAAAATTGGCCTGAATGTGGGTTGATAACCCTCGGGGAAGTCGGAACAAGTTACTTACAAGTGGAAGGAGAGTCGACACTTGGCAAGAAGAAAGCCATTAGACGACGACAGACGTCGCCGCAAACCTGCGACAACTCCTGAAGCTCGTGAGAACCAGCTGTCTTCGCTGGCGTATGATCTCGCTGAAGAGCAGATCCGAGCGGGCCACGCATCGTCGCAGGTCATCACGCATTTTCTGAAGGCTGGGTCATCGCGTGAGAAGCTGGAACAAGAACGTATTGCGCATGAGAACGAACTTCTGCAAGTGAAGCGGGAGCAGATCGAAGCGCAGGCTCGAGTTGAGGAGCTTTACCTCGAAGCACTCAACGCAATGAAGAGTTATTCGGGGAATGAGCTGGAACCGCCGGATGATGACGATGATCAGGACGTATAGAGAGCTTCGTCGTCTTCAAACCTTCGAAGAACGTTTCGACTACCTGGTGCTTAGAGGTGTTGTGGGAGAAAGCACCTTTGGGTTTGACAGGTGGGTCAATCAGTACTTCTACGCGTCACGAGAGTGGCGTGACACGCGAGATGTCGTTATTCTCCGTGATGATGGTTGTGATCTCGGTATACCCGGGTATGAGCTCACGCGCGATCTGTTGGTCCACCACATGAACCCGGTGACTGCAGAAGACCTCGAGAATGGTGAAACCTGGGTTCTAGACCCGGATTTTCTAGTCACAACATCTCGCCGAACGCACAACGCAATCCATTTCGGTGATGCAAGCCTCCTCCCCAAACCCCATGTAGAACGAACTGCGGGAGATACAAACCTTTGGTAATGAGTCAGACCCCACTGAAAGGGGGTGGAGAGCATGGAAGAAAGTATTCTCAAAAGCACCAAGAAGATTCTCGGCGTTGATCCGAAGTACTCCGTCTTCGACCTGGACATCATCACCCACATCAACACGTTTTTCTCCACCCTCAATCAGTTGGGGCTGGGTCCGATCAACGGATTCATGATCGAGGACGACACGGCGGTGTGGGCTGACTTCATCAACGACAACATGAAGATCAACTCGGTCAAGACATACATATTTCTCCGGACACGACTTGTCTTCGATCCGCCGGCGACTTCGTACGTCATTTCTGCTCTCGAGCGGCAGGTGCAGGAGCTCGAGTTCAGGCTCAACGTCACTCGAGAGACCACCGACTGGGTAGATCCTGATCCGGTGGTGATCATCAATGAGTAACGTTGTCATCGTTGCTCTTCCGGAAAAAGACGATCCGATCTGGGAGATTTCGAGCGAGACGGTGCCCCATTTGACTCTTCTGTTTCTGGGGGAGTCGAACAGCATCACCAACGTATTCGAGATTCTTCGGTTCCTTGATCACGCAGCAACAACCGTTCTCCATCGCTTCAGCTTGGAAGTAGATCGCCGCGGCACGCTTGGTGATGATCAGGCTGACGTATTGTTCTTCGAAGGGTGGGATCTGCCCGAGCTCAAGCGGTTCCGCGGACAGCTTCTGCAGAACGACAACATCAAGAAGGCATATCTCGCATCAGACCAGCATCCCGAGTGGCTTCCGCATCTCACCCTCGGTTACCCGACCGCTCCGGCGAAGAAGTTGAAGGATGGGCGTGACAGGGTGTACTCGGTGCGGTTTGATCGAGTAGCTCTTTGGGTGGATGATTACGCTGGTCCCGAGTTCCCCTTGAAGCGCTACGAATACGCGGAGGTGAGCATGAGCACAGAAACCGGTAAGGACGCGGTTGACGAGATTCTCTCTCACGTCGGCGTCAAGGGCATGAAGTGGGGGGTGCGGAAGGCCGACAATATCCCAACCGACGTCACGGTCACGCGCACACCCAAGGGGGGCGTCAAAACCACCGGCGGTAAGAACCAGCCAACACATCCCGACGCGGTCACTGCACGAGTCGCCATTCAGAAGGCCAAGAAGAGTGGTGTTCAATCGCTCTCCAACAGAGAGCTTCAGGCTCTGTCCAGTCGGATGAATCTGGAGAAGAAGGTGAAAGAGGCGGCGGGCGACAAGTTGACCAGCGACGGAAAGGCCTTCGTGGATCTGTTGATGGCGCTCGCGTAGAAAGGAGGTAGCGTTGAGTTTATCTAGTACGGCAACACCGGTGTACTACGGGCAATTTCGTGAAGCAGTCATTCGCGGAGACATTCCGGTGAACCGTGAGATCACGATGGAGATGAATCGGATCGATTCACTCATCGCTAACCCCAACATCTACTACGACGACCAAGCCATCGAAGGATTTATCCGCTATTGCGAAGGTGAGCTAACGCTTACCGATGGCGGTGATCTGCATCTGCTCTTCTCATTCAAGTTGTGGGCTGAGCAGATATTCGGTTGGTATTACTTCGTCGAACGCAGTGTCTACGTGCCGTCGAAAGACAATCACGGCGGACGCTACGAGCAAAGGACCATCAAGAAGCGTCTTGTTGTCAAGCAGTACCTCATCGTTGCTCGAGGTGCGGCCAAGTCCATGTATGCAGCACTTATTCAGAGTTACTTTCTCAACGTGGACACGTCAACTACCCACCAGATCACAACAGCTCCGACGATGAAGCAGGCCGAAGAGGTCATGTCGCCGCAGCGAACAGCCATCACGCGCGCGCGAGGACCGCTCTTCAAGTTCCTCACCGAAGGATCTTTGCAGAACACTACGGGGTCGCGCGCTATGCGCGTCAAGTTGGCCTCCACAAAGAAGGGGATTGAGAACTTCCTCACAGGATCCATCGTTGAAATTCGTCCGATGACGATCAACAAGTTGCAGGGGCTTCGCCCTAAGGTGTCGACCATCGACGAATGGCTGTCTGGCGATATTCGAGAGGACATCGTTGGTGCAGTTGAGCAGGGGGCGTCAAAGCTCGAGGACTATCTGATCGTGGCCATCAGTTCAGAGGGTACGGTTCGTAACGGCTCGGGTGACACCATCAAACTGGAGCTGGCGGATATTCTCAAGGGAGAGTACGTCGCACCTCACGTCTCGATCTGGCACTACAAGCTGGACGAGCTCGAAGAAGTCGGCGATCCTGAGATGTGGCTCAAGGCCAACCCAAATCTAGGTCAGACAGTCTCGTACGAGACTTACCACCTGGATGTAGAGCGTGCTGAGAAGGCTCCGGCATCACGGAATGACATCCTGGCCAAGCGGTTCGGGATTCCGATGGAGGGTTATACATACTTCTTCACGTACGAAGAGACACTCCCACATCGTACGCGCGAGTTCTGGGGTATGCCGTGTGCGGTAGGCGCCGACCTTTCACAGGGCGACGACTTCTGTGCATTCACCTTCCTCTTTCCGCTACCCCGCGAACAATACGGGGTCAAAACTCGGAGCTACATCACCACACGTACGTTGATGCAACTTCCTCTGGCCATGCGTCATAAGTACGAGGAGTTCGTCAACGAAGGAAGTCTTCACGTCATGGAGGGTACTACGCTCGACATGATGGAGGTGTACGACGATCTTGATGCGTTCATAATTGCATCGGAGTATGACACTCGTTGTCTAGGCTTCGATCCGTACAACGCCAAAGAGTTCGTCGAGCGCTGGTCGGCTGAGAACGGCCCGTTCGGTATTGAGAAGGTAGTTCAGGGAGCAAAAACGGAATCCGTTCCATTGGGTGAGCTCAAGAAGCTGAGTGAGGACCGACTGTTGGTCTTTGATCAGTCACTCATGACCTTTGCGATGGGCAACGCGATCACTCTCGAGGACACCAACGGGAATCGCAAGCTTCTCAAGAAGCGTCAGGAAGAGAAGATTGACAACGTAGCCGCCCTCATGGACGCCTACATCGCTTTCAAAGCAAACAAGGAGGCGTTCGAATGATCAAACAGAAGTTTGATACGCCGGAGGATGCCTTGAAGCATTACGGCGTCCTCGGTATGAAGTGGGGGAAAGAGTCGAGCGGGTGGCTCCACGGCACAGATCAAAGAAGCACGTGGTCGTGACTATACCCGCGTGCGTGAGATCGCCAAAGCCGATGTTGCTGCAGCAAAAACAGCCGATGCGGGACAGCGTGCAGTGAAAAATCTGGGTGTACAGAAGATGAAAACCGCTCGTCTGAAAAACCCAGATCGCGTACTTTCTACTCGTATGACGCGCGGTGAAAAGGCTGCGTTGCTCATATTGTTCACACCCGTGATAGGCATCGCTGCTATTTCGGGTACATCGGCGCAGTCTCGGCGTATCGAACGCAAGCAGGACAAAAACAAGTACTAGAAAGGCTGGGTAGATAGTGTCAACTTCGATCATTGGACAGGAGGTGAGATATGGGAGGACTCCGTGACACAGTCAAGCACGCGTGGAACGCGTTCACGACTCCTGAACAGCAACGTCGGCGCGAGCCGTTCACCGAGAACTACGGAAGCGGGGGCACCTACGGAACTCGTCCGGATCGAACACGACTTTTCATCACGAACGAGCGAACGATCATCGCGTCGATCTACACACGGCTCGGCATCGATGTGGCTGCTGTCGACATTCGTCATGTAAGAACCGACGATCAAAAGAGGTACAAGGAAGACATCGAGAGCGGTCTCAACAACTGCTTGGGCCTTGCTGCCAACATCGATCAGCCAGCCACCATGTTCCGTCAGGACATTGCTACGACACTCTTCGATCAGGGTGTTGCTGTGATCGTTCCGGTCGATACATCCGTCAGTCCCCTCGAGAATGGCGGGTATGACATCTTGACACTTCGTGTCGGGACAGTCACCCAGTGGTTCTCGCATCACGTTCGTGTCAGTCTGTACAACGCGAAGACCGCAAGACGCGAAGAGATCATGCTGCACAAGGATGCAGTGGCTGTTGTCGAAAACCCGTTGTTTGCGGTGATGAACGAGCCGAACTCGACGATGTCGCGTCTGATGGCCAAGCTCAATCTTCTGGATGCTGTCGATAACCAGTCAGCGTCGGGGAAACTCGACCTCATCATTCAGCTTCCGTATGTGATCAAGTCCGAAGCTCGACGCCAACAGGCGGAACAGCGCCGGCAAGACATCGAGTTCCAGCTCAAGGGCAGCAAGTACGGCATTGCCTACACGGATGGGACCGAAAAGATCACGCAGCTCAACCGTGCGGTAGAGAACACGCTCATGTCGCAGATCGAGTATCTCACGAAGATGCTTTATGCGCAGCTTGGTCTGACCGAAGAGGTCATGAACGGCACAGCCGACGAAAAGACCATGCTGAATTACTACAACCGCACGATCACCCCCGTCGTCACCGCAATTCTCGAGGCCATGCGTCGGAGCTTTCTCACAAAGACGGCTCGGACACAGCGACAGACAATCATGGCCTTCCGCGATCCGTTCCTGCTTGTTCCGGTCAGTGACATCGCTGACATCGCGGATGTGATGGCACGCAATGAGATCATGTCGTCCAATGAGTTGCGCCAAGCAATGGGGATTCGTCCATCGGATGAACCCAAGGCAGACCTGCTGCTCAACAGCAACATGCCTCAGCCTGGCGACGTAGCTGCACCGGAAGGCGATCTTGCCCCACTCGTCAACGATCTTGGACTGGAAGGAGGATGATCCGAGATGAAACTGCCTGACGGCACCACTCTCATGCATGGCAAGAAGCCCTACGATCCGCGTAAAGCTCGTGAGTACTACCTGCGCACGCGCAAGTTGAAGGGGCGACAGCCGGGTAAGGGACCCGACCCAACCAAGCGACCCGATCAGATCAAGTACAGAGCTTCCCTGGACAAGTTCCTCAAGAAGCTTCCGATGGCGATCGAGGGCGCAGACCTCAAGACGACCGAGAAGTTCGTCGATTCGATGCGGGGCAAGACGGATGCTCAGCTGCAAGAGGCAGCCAAGAACATGAAGGACACTCCGGGAACCAAAGACGCATCGATCAAGGCGGCAACCATCCAAGCTCTTCTCGCCAATCGCGCACGAGTTCGTAAGAAGAACGGTGACGCGAAGAAGGTTGCCAAGACGAACGTCAACATGAAGACACGCAAGCTCACCAAGACCGGCTAACGGGCCGACGTCGCAACTCGAAAGGACCATTCAAAATGGGAGAAAAGGCATCGCCCGTCGTCACCGGCGGCAGCCTTCAGCACGAGGACAAGCCGACGCGTAAGCCGGATTTCAGCGGCTGGGCGACAAAGGCTGGTCTTCGATGCTCGGACGGCCGGACGATCATGCCCGATGCGTTCAAGCATCAGGACAAGACGACTGTTCCGCTCGTCTGGCAGCATGGACACGCCGAGGCGAGCAACGTGCTCGGACATGTCGAGCTGGACAACCGTTCCGACGGCGTCTACTGCTTCGGCTACTTCAACCACACCGATCAGGGGAAGAACGCGAAGGCGCTGGTGTCCCATGGTGACATCAAGTCGCTCTCCATCTTCGCCAACCAGCTGAAGGAGCAGGTCCAGAACGTCATCCACGGCATGATCCGTGAGGTCAGCCTGGTCATGGCCGGGGCCAACCCTGGCGCGCTCATCGACAATCTCGAACTCGCTCACGCCGACACCGGCGAACTCACCACCATCGAGGACGAGGCTGTCATCTACACCGGTCTGGAGCTTCAGCACGAGGATCCGAAGGAGCCGGCGGAGATCGAGCACACCGAAGGCCCGACAGTTCAGGACGTCTTCGACGCCATGAGCGCGGACCAGAAGAACGTCGTCCACTACATGGTGGGCGCGGCTCTCGAGGGAGCATCATCCGAGGCAACGCAATCCGACGACGGTTCGGGTCTGCCCAACACCATCACGCACAAGGAAGGACAGACGATGACACGAAACGTCTTCGAGCAGACGGGCGGGGCCAAGAAGGACGAGGCTCGTCACGAGCTCTCCCACGACGACATGAAGAGCATCGCCGCGGACGCCGTCCGTATGGGGTCGCTCAAGGAAGCCGTCCAGTCGTACGCGCTCGCGCACGGCATCAACAACATCGACCTGCTGTTCCCGGACGCCAAGGCGCTCACCTCCACACCGGAGTGGGACACCAGGCGGATGGAGTGGGTGAAGTCGGTCCTCAACGGCACCCGTCATTCGCCGTTCTCCCGGATCAAGTCCCTGGTCGCCGATCTGACCTTCGACGATGCCCGTGCGAAGGGTTACATCACGGGTACGTTCAAGAAGGAGCAGTTCTTCGGTCTCGTGAAGCGCGTCACGACCCCGTCCACGATCTACAAGAAGCAGAAGCTCGATCGGGACGACATCATCGACATCACCGATTTCGACGTCGTGATGTGGATGAAGGGCGAGATGCGTCTCATGCTCGACGAGGAGCTCGCGCGCGCGGTTCTGATCGGCGACGGTCGGGCCATCGACGACGAGGACAAGATCAAGGATCCGGCGGGGGCCAACGAAGGTGCGGGCATCCGTTCCATCGCGAACGACGACGACCTCTACGCCGCAACGATCAACCTCGACATGAGCGCTTCGCCGACGGACATCGTCGACGCAGTCCTCAGCAACATGCAGTTCTACAAGGGGTCCGGCGGGGCAACGTTCTACACGACGCTGCCGACGCTGACCAAGCTGCTGCTCGCCCGAGACACCCAGGGTCGTCGCATGTACCGGACGGCTTCGGATCTCGCGTCGGAGATGACGATCTCGAACATCGTTCCCGTCGAAGTGATGGAGTCGGTGGCCGATCTCGTCGGCATCGTCGTCAACCTCAGCGACTACACGATCGGCTCGGATGCCGGCGGCGACATCGCGATGTTCGATGACTTCGACATCGACTACAACCAGTACAAGTACCTGATCGAGACGCGCGTTTCCGGCGCCCTCACCAAGATCCGGTCCGCGCTGGTCTTCAAGTCGGTCGACGACAGCTCGAACCTGGTCGCTCCGACGGAGCCGTCGTTCAACGTGACGACCGGCGCCATCACGGTTCCGGGCCAGACCGGCGTGTCGTATAAGCGCGCCGATACCAACGCGGTGGTCAGCGGCAGCACGATCAACCTCGCCGACGGCGAGACGCTGAAGATCTACGCCACCCCGACGGCCGGCAACCACTTCGCCAACAACGTCCAGGACGAGTGGACTTACACGAACCCGGCGTAGTTCGGAGGTGAGCGATGGCAAAGTTCTACGGACGGGTTGGGTACGGCTCTCAAGTCGAATCCGCCCCAGGCGTATGGGTCGATTCCATCGTTGAGCACTCCTATTTCGGTGATGTTGTCCGGAATTCGAGAAAGCTGACAGACGGCGAACACCTGAACAAGGATCTCACCGTAGGTAATTCGATCAGTATCGTTGCCGATGCTCACGCACTTGAGCATTTCTTTGCCATTCGTTACGTGGAGTGGGCGGGGACCCTGTGGACGGTAAGTGACGTCGAAGTGCAGGCTCCTCGCCTGATTCTGCTCCTGGGGGAGGTGTACAATGGCCCCCAGGCTGCAGCTCCAGACTCTCCTTGAGTCGATTACGGAGCACGTGTACTTCCAACCGCCGACGAATCTCAAGCTGCTGTATCCGTGCATCGTCTATGAACGGGATAGCGCGATTTCGGCGTTTGCGAACAACAGGCCATACCGCTACACCAAGCGGTACGCGGTGACGGTGATCGATCGAGATCCAGATAGCGCCCTGCCGAACCAATTGGCTGCTCTGCCCCTATGTACGTTCACTCGTTTCTTCACGGCAGACGACCTAAACCACGACGTATACAACATCTTCTTCTAGGAGGAGCTTCATATGACACGAATGGATTGGGATCAGATCGGTGACCGTCTGTACGAGACGGGTGTCGATCGCGGAGTTCTCTACATCCCGAACGCAGCAGGCGTGTACTCCAATGGTTACCCGTGGAACGGTCTCACGACCGTCACCGAGTCGCCGTCGGGTGCGGAAGCGTCGCCGCAGTACGCGGACAACATCAAGTACCTGAACCTCGTCTCAGCCGAAGAGTTCGGCGCAACGATCGAGGCGTTCACGTACCCCGACCAGTTCCTCCAGTGCGATGGCACCGCGGAGCCGGAACCGGGTGTCGCCGTCGGTCAGCAGCCCAGGAAGTCCTTCGGGCTGGCGTTCCGTACGCAGATCGGGAACGATCTCGACGGTTCGGATCACGGCTACAAGCTGCACCTGATCTACGGCGCCATGGCGGCTCCGTCGGAGAAGGCCTACGCCACCATCAACGACTCGCCCGAGGCGCTCGCCTTCAGCTGGGAGGTGACCACCAATCCGGTGGCCGTCCCCGGTCACAAGCCGACGGCTCAGCTGGTCATCGACTCCACCAAGGTGACGCCGTCCGATCTGCTGGCGCTCGAGGACCTCCTGTACGGAACGTCCGGTGTCGGTGGACAGCCTCGCCTCCCCGTTCCCGCCGAAGTGATCGGGATCTTCGCCGCTACACCGCCGGCGCCGTAGCCGAATGAGAGGAGGGCCAGGGAATGCTCATCATCACAGTGCCAGGACCAGAAGAACTGTACGACGAAGCGACCCACGAGTTTCTCACTCGAGGCGACGTGGTTCTGGAGCTGGAGCATTCCTTGGTCAGTCTTTCAAAATGGGAGTCATTTCACGAGAAGCCGTTTCTCGGGAAAGAAGGCAAAAGTCCGGAGGAACTCTACGCCTATGTCAAGGCTATGACGTTGACTCCGGATGTGCCAGATGAGGTCTATCAACGGATCTCTCCGCGCAATGTGCAAGACATCAACCGTTACATCGACGCAAAGATGTCGGCTACCTGGTTCAACGAAGCACCGGGTGCTCCTCGTACCAACGAAGTCATCACTTCAGAGCTCATCTACTACTGGATGACGGTCTTCAACATCCCGTTCGAGTGTGAAACATGGCATCTGAACAGGCTGTTCAACCTCATCCGTATCTGCAACATCAAGCAGGCGAAGCCGAAGAAGATGAGTCGATCTGAAATCGCGATGCGCAACCGCGAACTCAACAACCAACGCAAGAAGCAGCTCGGAACAACCGGATAGAAAGGAGGATCATGGCAACTCTTGTGTGGGATCAAGTCGGAGCCCGGACATACCAGACAGGTGTAGACCGTGGGGTCCTATATCTGCCGGACAAAGCTGTTGTATGGAACGGTTTGACCTCTATCGAGGAGAGGTTTGATGCCGAACGCAAGACGTTCTACCTCGACGGCGTGAAGTTTCTTGAGCATGTTCTGCCGAGCGACTTTTCCGCCCAGCTCAAAGCATTCACCTACCCCGAAGAGTTCGAGCGGATACTCGGAGTCATCTCGGATGGTGGCGGGATGCAGTTTCATGATCAACGACCTGCCCGATTTGGTCTTTCGTACCGAACGCTGCTCGGCGATGACATCTCCGGAACAGCTCGTGGGTATCGGGTCCACATGCTTTACAACTTGACCGCGATTCCTGACGCCGCCCCATTTTCTTCTCTCAATGCTGGGTCAAGCCCGATTGAGTTCAGTTGGAATCTGTCAGGAACCCCTGTCAAAATCTCGGGCGTGCGCCCCACGGTTCACATCAGCTTCGATTCAACCGAGATGGACTCGACTCTCCTCAGTCTGCTCGAGGCCATGCTGTATGGGGACGTCAACACCAACCCGCGACTTCCGCTGATCTCTGAAATTCTGGAGTTCATCGGAGATTGGGGAATCCTCATCACGGATAACGGAGATGGTACATGGACTGCTTCTGGTCCTGACAACTTCGTCTCAATGACCGACTCAACAACTTTCCAGATCACAGAAGACACCGCGATATATCTGGACGCCGATACGTATCAGGTCTCATCAACGCAGTTCTAAGGAGGGTCCATGGCCACAGTAACTGGCCTTACGGCCGAACGAATGATGGTGATCGAGAGCGCTTCGGTCATCGGTGGGGAAGTGGTCGCAGGCAACCTTCACCTCATCAAGCGCGACGGAAGCGTCATCGAGGCGGGCATTGTCACCGGAGCTCCAGGCGCCCCAGGCGCCCCAGGCGCCCCAGGTGAACCAGGTCCAGCAGGTCCAGCAGGAGCAGCAGGAGCAGCAGGAGCAGCAGGAGCTGCGGGTCCGGCCGGTGCGGCAGGCCCAACAGGTCCTCCGAGTCCCTCGTCATATCCGCTTTTTGCGGACGACTTCGCCACGTATGTCCCCGAGAAGTACGTGGGGGACACGGATGACTACGTCCTCGTGAACGGAAAGCTGCAGCGAAACGCTCAGAGCACCTGGAAGCATCTCAGGGTTCCCAACAAGTCGCTGGTAAACGTTCGGATGGACGCCAAAGTCGATTTCCTCAACGGCGCGTTCGTCTTCGTTGCCCGATGGGTCGACGACAACAACCATCTGATCGGTCGTCAAGATGGAGACACGATGCTCATCGGGAATCACGTTGGCGGGGCTACAAGCTGGGGGCCGGGTATTGCTGCTCCGGCGCCGGCATTCGGCACGCCGTTCTGGCTACGGTTTGTGGTTCACGGAATGAACATGCGTCTTTGGCGATTTGCCACAGATCCCGATATCTCCGTCGGCGGCCTTCGTCCTGTTCCGTCATTCCAGCTCGCACACACCGTCAACAACGCCTTCGCTGACTCTGATGGTCAGTGCGGGTTCGGGGTGGACGGCTCAGCAAACGGCACAAGCGTGGACAACTTCAAGATGGGTTACGCCTAGACGAAGGAGGAGCCTTGATCAAAGTCAGGACGAAGGGCTCCTCTAAGAACGCGGAGAGATTCCTTCACCGCATGGAAAAGCAAGAGCACCTTCGGGGGCTCGAGAGGTACGGTCCCATGGGCGTAGCAGCGCTCAAAGCAGCCACACCGGTCGACAGTAGTGAGACAGCCAACTCCTGGACATATTCCATCGTCAAGGAGAAGGACTTCTACTCGATCGTTTGGCGTAATACACATGTGGTGAACGGAACGCCCGTTGCCATATTGCTGCAATTCGGCCATGGGACCCGGCAGGGTGGGTTTGTCCACGGACGAGACTACATCAATCCTGCAATTCGACCCGTTTTTGACCAAATCCTAAGCGCGATGTGGAAGGTGGTGACCAAGTAGATGGCAAGCATTGACAACCGCATAGTTTCGATGACCTTCGACAACGCCAAGTTCGAAGCGGGTGTTGCAAAGACGCTGGCGACGCTGGCAAAGCTCGACGCAAGCCTGAAGAACATTGGTACCACCAACGGGCTGAGCAACATCGAGAAGGCTGCAAACAAGATCAACCTCTCTGGCGCTACGAATGCGCTGGACAAGCTCAACGCGAAGGTCGCATCGGTCGGAGCAGGTAACAAGAGCTTCAGCGACATCGAAGGTGCAGCCAACCGAGTCAACTTCGGGCCTCTTGGGGCAGCAGTCGAGGGCATCAAGACCCGCCTGTCAAGCATCGCGACCGCTCCGGCGGCTGCACTGGATAAGCTGAAGGAGAAGCTGGGCTTCAGAGGAGCCGAACAGGGCTTCGTCAACATCGAGAACGCTGCAAACAAGGTCAAGCTCGAGGGTCCTTCTCGCGCAGCGGACGATCTTCAGAAGAAGCTGGCCTTTCCAGGTATCGAAAAGGGCTTCGCGAACATCGAAGTGGCCTCCAGCAAGGTCAAACTCGGCGGTATTACCAACGCCATCACTGAGGTCACCAAGGGATTCTCTGTTCTGCAGGGCGCAGCTGCTGTTGCTCTCGGTAGCATCGCCTCCAAGGCTGCTGTCGCCGGTGGATCCGCAGTCAAAAGCCTGTCGCTTGGGCCAATCACCGCAGGTTTCAACGAGTACGCGACCAACCTGAACTCGATTCAGACGATCTTGGCCAACACCCAGTTCTCAGGGTCTACGCTCAAGGATGTCAACGGCGCGCTGGCCGAACTGAACAAGTACTCGGACCAGACGATCTACAACTTCTCCGAGATGGCGAAGAACATCGGTACCTTCACGGCCGCCGGTGTGGATCTGAAGACGTCAACACAGTCGATCAAGGGCATCGCAAACCTCGCCGCGCTCTCCGGCTCGAACTCACAACAGGCTTCGACGGCGATGTATCAGCTGTCACAGGCCATCGCATCGGGTCGAGTCAGCCTGCAGGACTGGAACTCGGTTGTCAACGCCGGTATGGGTGGCGCCACCTTCCAAAGGGCACTGGCCACCACCGCGTCAAGCATGGGCACCATCGCCGATGGCGCTCTGAAGGTAGACAAGGCCACAGGTAAGGCCACCATCAACGGTCAGTCCTTCCGCGAGTCGATCACAGCCAAGCCTGGCGAGCAGTCATGGCTGACGTCAGACGTTCTGACGAACACGCTCAAGCAGTTCACGGGCGACCTGTCAAAGGCCGAGCTGGCTGCGATGGGATTCAACGATGAGCAGATCAAGTCGATCCAAGCAACTGCTCTTACGGCTAAGAAAGCTGCCACAGAGGTCAAGACGATCTCTCAGGCGTACGACGTCGTCAAGGAATCGATCGGGTCGGGCTGGGCGGCAACGTTCCAGAACATCTTCGGTGACTTCGAAGAGGCCAAGTCGACTTTCACATCGTTCACCACGTCCATCACAGGGTTCGTCGGAGCAAACGCGGATGCTCGCAACAAGGTTCTCAAGGACTGGAAGGAACTCGGCGGTCGGACGCACCTCATCTCGGGTATCAAGAACGTCTTTGACGCCCTCATCTCAGTGGTCAAGCCGATCAAGGACGCCTTCCGTGAGATCTTCCCCAAGAAGACCGGCAAGGATCTGTACGAGCTGACGTTGAAGTTCGAGCACTTCACTGAGAAGCTCAAATTGGGACCCAAAACAGCAGAGAATCTGAAGCGGACTTTCGCTGGGTTCTTCGCCGTGCTGCACATCGGCAAGTCGATTCTCTTCGGGATCATTGGTTTGTTCGGGAAACTCCTTGGTGCCTCATCTGGCGCCGGCGGTGGAATTCTGAACTTCACTGGAACCATCGGTGACTTCCTGGTCTCGGTCGATAAGGCGCTCACAAAGGGTGGGTTGCTCAAGGCGTTCTTCGATGGACTCGGCGCGATCCTCAGTGTCCCACTCAAGCTCCTCAGCGGCATAGCATCAGCAGTTGGGGACCTTTTCGGGGGCTTCGATCTGGGTGCCGCCGATGGCGTAGGTAAGTCCATGAAGGATCTGGGCGAGTCGATCTCCCCGCTGCAACGACTCATCGATGGGGTGACGTCTGCTTGGCATCGCTTTGTCCAAGGTCTGGGTAAGGTGGGCGAAGCCATCGGTCCGGTCATGAGCGAGATCGCCGGAATCTTCAACAACTTCGGTGACTTCATCGCTGATGCGCTCGGTAAGAACGACTTCAGTAACGTCTTCTCGGTCATTCAGACTGGGCTCATTGGTGGCATCTTCCTTACGCTCAAGAAGGCGTTTGGTAAGGGGCTCAACCTGAACTTCGGCGGAGGCCTCTTCAAGGGTCTCGGCGACACGATGGGGACGCTGAACAAGTCGTTGGTCTCACTGCAGAATAACGTCAAGGCTGGCACACTTCTGAAGATCTCGCTTGCACTTGCGGCTCTGTCCGTAGCTGTGGTCGCGTTGTCTCGGATCGATGCTGGTGACCTCGCCAAGGCCATGACCGCGATCTCGGTCGGTTTGGGTGAGCTCATCGGCGCTATGGCACTTCTGGCCAAGGTGGGTGGGCCAACAGCATTCGTGACGATGCCTTTCATCGCGTCGTCCATGATCCTTCTTGCTGTAGCGATGGATGCTCTAGCCATTTCGGTGGTCGTGCTGTCTAAGCTCAGCTGGAACGAGATTGCAAAGGGCCTCGCCGGCGTAGGTGGTGCCCTGGTGGCAGTTGCCGCGGGAGTGAAGCTTATTCCCCCGTCGATTGTTTTCATCGGCCCTGCCTTGATTCCGATCGCGATTGCAATCAACCTCCTCGCTGTTGCCGTGAAGATATTCGGAAGCATGGATCTGGTAGCGCTGGGAAAGGGTCTTCTCGGTATTGGCGGAGCACTGACGGCAGTTGCGTTGGGTATGAAGTTGATGCCGCCCACACTGCTGATCACCGCCGCAGGTCTGCTTGCCGTAGGCGCCGCTCTGAACGTCATTGCGATTGCCATGAAGATATTCGGCAGCATGGACCTGAAGACAATCGGGAAGGGTCTGTTGGGGATCGGAAGTTCCCTGACGATCATTGGCGTAGCGATGCGTCTCTTCCCACCGTCACTGGCTCTCCAGGCCGCAGGTCTTGTCCTGGTGGGCGCAGCACTGAACATCATCGCTGGGGCTGTTGCACTCATGGGCAACCTGTCGATGAAGACGATCGCCAAGGGCCTCGCCGGAATAGGCGGTGCGCTGGTCGTTCTCGGTGCTGGTCTGAAGCTCATGTCGGGGACGATCCCGGGTTCGATTGCGCTCTTGGCCGCAGCATCGGCTTTGGCGATTCTCGTTCCGGTGATCGGGATTCTCGGCAAGATGAAGTTCAGCACCATATTCAAGGGGCTCGCTGGTATTGGGGCCGCGATGATTGTCGTAGGTGCCGCAGGGGCCATCGCTGCTCCGGGTCTAACCGCCCTGGGTATTGCGTTGATTCCGCTTGGTGTAGGCGCCTCGCTGGTTGCTGGTTCCGTATATTTGCTCGCCAAGGCCCTGACATTGCTGGGGTCCAACGGAGCGAAGGGCATTGCTGCTCTTGTCGCCGCCTTTGCGGCGTTCGTAGCGGTCGTTCCCACGGTGATCATCAACTTCATCAAGGGTCTGGTCGATATCGGTGAGGAGATCATCAAGCTGGCGCCGAAGATCGTGGCGTCGATGGTCAAGATCGTCGAGTTGCTCCTGGACGTGGTGATCAAGTCCGTACCGAAGATGGCTGAGGCCACGATAGTGCTGATCGGTGGGTTCCTCCGGGTCCTCGTCGAGAGCACACCCAAGATCATCTCAGCTGGGTTCAAGCTCCTGCTCGATTTCCTGTCAGGTATTTCGAACAACATCGCCAAGGTAGTTACGACGGTGGGTTCGATCATCGTGAGCTTCCTGACAGCTCTTGCAGCGAACATCGGAAAGATCATTGCCGCGGGGGCCACTTTCCTCGTCAAGTTCCTTGGTGGACTCGTATCTCAGATGCCCAAGATGATTGCGGCTGGAGCTACCGCGATTGTGAAGTTCCTTGGCGGTCTCGCCCAGAACATCGGGAGGATCGTTGAAGCGGGTATCGAGCTCATCGCCAAGTTCGTGAGTGGTATTGCCCAGAACATCGGGAAGATCATCGCGGCAGGCGCAGATCTCATCGCGAAGTTCCTCAAGGGGGTAGGTGACAACGTAAGCAAGGTCATCAAGGCTGCTGCCGACATGATGGGCGATTTTGTCCAGGCAGCTGCAGACGCCATCATCAAGTTGACAAACCGGATTGCCAAAATCATCATCAACTTCATCAATGAGCTGGCTAGCGCCATTCGTAGTAACAGCAAGGCTCTTGGAGATGCTGGTGCAAACCTCATCAGTGCAATCATCGATGGCGCCGTGCAAGCAGTGGACTCAATAGGTGGACGACTGGTTCATAAGATTCTCGGATTGTTCGGGAGTCTCCCGGGTAAGGTCAAGAAGCTGCTCGGGATTCGTTCGCCATCAACGGTCTTCAGAGAGATCGGCGAGTTCATGATGTTGGGTACCTCGGGTGGTGTTGATGCGAAGGCTGGGGTAGTCACTCAGTCAATCAGGTCAGCAGCGGATGACATGGTCGCAACTCTGCGTAGTACTCTCAGTGTTGTGCCGGATATCCTGGATGGGTTGATGGATGTGGACCCGGTAATCACTCCGGTTCTGGATCTGTCGAACGTTCAGGCAGGAGCCAAGGAGCTGGCCGGTTTGACGAACGTCACTCCGATCACAGCTGCAGCCTCCTACGGTCAGGCCGCGTCCATATCCGCCGAGCAAGAGGCGGCTCAGACAGCCCAAGCAGAAGCAGCACCACCTCCGGCGGAGGTCAAGTTCGAGCAGAACAACTACTCACCCGAGGCGTTGTCCACACTCGATATTTACCGTCGGACCAAGAACCAGGTGTCCCAGGCAAAGGGCGTGCTGGGCATCATCTAGCCAAAGCCGGGTCTTGTGGGGTCGCATATCCTGCAGGGCCCGGCTCCGTTGTGTGAAAGGAGGTCATAGTTGTGTTGACACAAGTGAAAGTTTACACCCCGGGCCAGTCTGTTCTGGATCTTTCACTGGGTGCTGGGTTCCAGACGATGCAGATCCGAGACATCGGCGGAATAGGACCCGTTGCCTCAACTGTCAGCACAATCCCATACGGCGGTGTTGACGGCGAGACATATTCCGGAGTCTCGCGGGGGAAGCGCAATATCACCATGATTCTGGGTCTCAACCCAGACTGGTCGGGTCAGTCGATGAGTAGCCTTCGTCATCTGGCATATCTGTACTTCATGACAAAGCAGAAGGTGACGCTTCGGTTCATCTCCGATGAGCTACCTGTCTGTGAAATCGTGGGGTATGTCGAGAGCTGTGAGCCGAACATATTCTCTCGAGACCCCGAGATGCTGATCTCAATCGTCTGTCCTGATCCGGATTTCGTAGCGATTGCCCCCACGGTGATCATCGGAACCACCGGACTGAACAGCTCAGAGTTCTTCGACTTCGAATACAACGGCACGGTGCCCACCGGGTACACAGTCACGATCGAGTCAACCCCCGAGAACGTGTCCTTTGTTGGGACGATGTTCTTCTACCACTACCTCGGGGTCGTAACCGACGAGTCCCAACCGCAAATTCTCTTCGGGCCGATTCTGGTCGACGAAACCCATCGGTTCGAGATGAGCACCATCCCAGGGAAGAAGTACATACGGACAAAGCACACCTCTTTCTTGGATGTCGTAAACCTCCTCAGCGACTTCTACATGGGCGAGTGGCCCCATCTTGGTCCAGGCGCAAATCGAATTGCTGTATCGACAGGCGCTGACAACGATCAGAAGTGGACGCTCACCTACAGCTCACGATTCGGAGGCCTTTAGATGGAGCTTTACACGCTAGACGCGGGCTTTCGGAAAGACGTGGTGATCGATCAGTTCGTGTCGTCCATCTGGACGGAGCGATATTCTGCTCCGGGGGATGTTGTGCTGGAAGTAGAGCCAAGTTCAAAGATGGTGAACACTCTCGCTGAAGGAACGTTTCTGGCGCTTGACGGCTCCCAAGAAGTGATGATCGTGGACACGTTGCTTGTCGAGAACGGAAAGCTCAAGGTAACGGGTAAGAGCCTGCTCGATTTCCTCAATCACCGCATCATCAGGAGTACCACGGATCACGAGATTCGTAGCTGGATCGTCTCCATGCCGGCGGGGCAAATGATCGCGCACATCGTCAACATCATGTGCATCCTGGGCTCGTACCCGACACCAGCAACCGAAGCGGCATATTCGGTGATTCCAAATCTGTCAATCGGTGAGATAGACATGACCGACCCCTACATTCGGTTTGACATCCCGTTTGGGCCGGCTTACGACCCGATGAAGACCATCGCCGACACGTATGAGATAGGTATGTCGCTTTACCTCAATTCGGCCTCAGTGAACGGATATTCGCTCAAGTTCAAGTCGTACCGCGGACGAGATCTGACCAGCGATCAGACGACATATCCTCTCGTGCGCTTCTCAACCCGCATGGACACCCTGACCGACGTGAAAGAGCTTCGGTCGATTTCTGGGTTCAAGACCCACTGCTGGGCATATGCACCACAACCTGAGCTATGGATGGCAGAGCAATGCACGGGCTTCGCCTATGCACCGGGGGCAGCCAACCTCTCAGGGTTCAACCGTCGGGTGATGCAGATCTGGGTGGAAGACCTAGACACCAAATATCTGACAGCGATCGATCCTCAAACAGCGATCAACGTTCTTGCGGGGATTCTTCACAACGCCGCTCGGAACGCTCTGGCGAACAACAACTACACCCGAGTTGTAGATGGGGAGGTCGTCCCACAGAACGAGTTTCGGTTCGGAACACACTATCTGCTCGGTGACATCATCGAGCTTCAGGGTCAGAGTGAGATCGTTCAGAAAGCTCGGATTACCGAGTACATTCGCTCCCAAGACGCAACCGGTGAGCGTTCATATCCGACAGTGTCACTCATCGACTAAGAAAGGAGATCTATGACCTGGACAGCAGACCAACCGGATCGTCGTACGTCAGGGGAATATGTGTCCTGGAAAGCATACGTCGATTCGCTGTTCGATGGGGGCATACGGGCAATCGAGGTTGCCGAACGGGAACGGAAAGAAGCGGCTGGGGTTCTGCGTACCACACAAGAGCGTGCTCAGGACGTTGCCGAACGTGAACGAGAGAGGGCAGCTCAAGCGCTGGCACAGACGCTCACCATGGCGTTTCAAGAAGCAATCGAGCGTCTTCGTGAACACATCGTCAATCAAAGTCGTACGTTCGATGCGGCGTTGGGGGCGGTAGAGGGGCGTGCTCTTCTGCGTCAGGAAGCTTCGGACAAGGCTGTTCAGAAAGCCGAAAATGCTCAGAACGAGGTCAACAAGACTGGTAATGAGTATCGCGGCCAGCTTAGGGAACAACACGCTCAGATGATTCCTCGACCGGAGGCTGAGAAGGTCTTCGAGTCTCTCATCGAGCGTATTCGGGTTCTCGAGGCGGCAGGGCAGTTGCAGATCGGCATCAACACAGCCAACACCCGTACAGAGGATCGCTCACAGAGCTGGCAGATTTGGGCTGCAGGAGCTTTCTTGACGATCTTGTTCTTCGTCGTCAGCACCATCATCGGAATCGGAGCGTTTACATGACCAGCAAGCTGTATGACCGCCTTAAATTCATCACTCAGATCGGGTTGCCAGCGTTTGGAACCCTATATTTCGCTCTCGCAGGGATCTGGGGTCTTCCTTCAGCAGAGCAGGTCGTGGGCACGATCGTCGCCGTGGACACGTTTCTGGGGGTTCTCCTCCAGCTCAGCTCGAACGCGTACAAGAACTCCGGCGCCGGCGTCGACGGGCTGATGAACGTCTTCATGGACCCCGAAGGAAAGAAGATATTCCAGCTCCATCTCAACGGGGATCCGGAAGAGCTCGAGGAGTCCGACAGCGTCGTCTTCAAGGTAAACAAGGTCGGCGCACCCCCCGAGTAGGTCATTTTTCGCGGCTAAAACACCGCTTATAATGAGAACCTACGAAAGGACCCTGAATGCCCTTCGCTCCTGATCCGAGACAACCGCTCGATAAGGCACTAGATGCCGCGCTGAACGATCTTCACGGACACCATGCAACCTCTGAGGAGTACGCAAAGACGCTGGACACGATTGTCAAGCTACACAAGATGAAGCTCGACTCCGAAGTCAACGTGCTCGACACAACTGTCAAGAAGCACAAGATGACTCTGGACGAGAAGCCCCCTCGCGTGAGCCCCGACACCATCGCCATCGTCGCTGCCAACCTCCTCGGGATTGTCATGATCCTGAAGCACGAGAAGCTCGACATCATCACCTCAAAGGCGTTTGCCCTCGTGATGAAGCCCAGGTAGCACCAGCCCCAACAGGTTTAGAGATGGGAGTGATGTGTAAGCAATTACATGTCACTCTCGTTTTGCCTACATGCCCTATATTTTTTGCCCCAAAAATTCCGCGGGGGGAAAATTCCTGCAAAAGGTCGCAAAATTTACATGGCTTATAATGAACCCCTACCACGAAGGAGACATGTAACCACCATGCGAATTTCTATCACTCTAATGCTGATGGACGTCGCCATTTGGCTGCAAGCAGTCACATCCGTGATGTAGCTTCCACCTAGAACCCCACTCGGGTTTTAGGCTTCGCGAGATTTACACGGGCTATAATGAGAAACCTAACCAAGGAGATAGACATGTTCAAGCTCTACCGCACCTCCCAAGAACTCCAGTACAACTGGATCCGTAACCACCCCGTCCAGTACGTCGCCCTCAACGCGACACTGCTCGCCGGATGGGCCGGATACATGATGTATATGGATCGCAAGGAGAAGCGTGAGATCGAGAAAGAAATCGCCCTGAAGACTGTGTAACCTCAATCCTAGAACCCCACCCGGGTTTTAGGTTTTTCGCCCTCGCGAGATATTCATGGCCTATAATGAGAACCAATCTACGAAAGGAACCCCATGAACATCGAAGAGACCGAGACCACCGAAGAGACCAAGACCGACAAGTTCTTCAACGTCGTGCAGACCGTCACCCGAGTCGCCATCGTCGCCATCACCACCTACAAGGTGGTCGGCTACGTGCGCACCTGGAACGAAAACCACAACGCCGAAGACGTCGTCGAAGTCCTCGACCCCGCGTAACACCGATATCTGGATCCCCGTAAAAAGGAGACCAAGAGCTATGAGCCCACTAACCTGGACTTATAGCTTTTTGCCTCGCGAAAAAATCATGGCCTATAATGAGAGAGATCCACTACTCGCACAACTGTGGATTGAAATGTAACACCAGCAATTGAACTGGTTGAAATAGGCCTCGTGAGCCGTTACCTCTCTTACATTTTTTGCCCCCTACCGAAAGGCTGAAGTGCGCGAGAAGTCCAAGCAGAGACTCTTCATAGTCACACTGGTACTCGAGTCCGGAAAGACGAGGGAAGTGAATGTCAAAGCGTCGACACAGGAAATCGCGAATCGTCGCGCCCTCAAGTTCACCAAGGGTGCAGTACGGGCCGAGAGCGTCTAGTCACATTACATACCACCAGGGAGGAATCTGTATGCACAACCCGCACGTCAGGAAGTACGGCTTCTGGAAGTTCATGGGGGACCTCTTCATGACCATCATCACCAGCGGCTTCTGGCTCATCTGGATATTCGTCCGAGAGATGCGCCGCCGATGATCAATCTGCTTCCCGATCGGCCACGGGCGAAGCTTGGGCGATTCCTTGTTCGAAAGAAGTACGGGCTATGAACGTCACGCTCTGGCTTATATTCTTCGTCGCTCTGGCGCTGTGGACGGCGTACAAGCGAGCGTCCATCCGACGCAACGCAACCAACCACTTCAAGAAGACCGAGGTGTACCGCAGTGAATTTCAGTGACATCTACAAGAAGGGCGGGGCCATTATCGAGGCCAACGCCACTGCGATCCTTACCGGTGTCGGCGTGATCGGCACTGTCGCAACCGCAGTTCTGACCGGACGAGCAACGATCAAAGCTGTTCAGGTTGTCGATGACCTGGCCATACAGGACATTTCCGCCGGGCCACTCGAAAAGCCCGAGATCGTCAAAGCGGTCTGGCCGCTATATCTGCCCGCTGTTGGGGTGGGTACCACGACGATCGCCGCGATCATCTTCGCCAACCGCATGTCGTCAAGGCGGGCCGCAGCTCTGGCCGCGGCGTACGGACTCTCTGAGAAGGCCTTCGGGGAGTACAAGGAGAAGGCAGTACAGCACCTCGGTCTGAAGAAGGAAGAGAAGCTCGTAGCGGAGATCGCCCAGGACAAGGTCAATCTGCACCCGCAAGGACAGACCTTCATCTTCGGCGATGGCGAAGTGCTCTGTTACGACGCCCCCACCGGGCGTTATTTCAAGTGCAACGTCGAGAAGATCCGCAAGGCCGAGAACACGGTCAACTACGAGATCATTCACCAGCACGCGGCCAGTCTGAGCTCCTTCTACGACGAGATCGGCCTGCCGCCTACGTCATATTCGGACGACGTGGGCTGGAACATGGACAACCTCATCGGTCTCACGATGTCTTCTGTCCTGACCGACGAAGGAGCACCCTGTCTGGTCATCGACTTCAAGGTAGCACCGATCACCGGATACGGGAAGTTGTACTAGCGTGTTTCAATGCGCGATGAACGTGAAGAGCGTCAGTAATCCCGACCCCAAGCCCTGTAACACACAATGTGCCAGCTGCAAAGTCTGGTACAACGGAGGAACCACCATGCACGAGCCCAGCAGCGAGCACGATCC
>Ga0136631_10000114_pt1 | contig 23002 bp, 25 predicted proteins | sample AntDrymUQ6012206_2_FD_104655 | JGI IMG/M metagenome (GOLD analysis project Ga0136631, IMG submission 104655) | Polar desert sand microbial communities from Dry Valleys, Antarctica - metaG UQ601 (22.06) | ecosystem: Environmental > Terrestrial > Soil > Desert | place: Antarctica: Dry Valley... | reverse complement strand
GCACGAACGGGAAGTCGACTGCGACGGTGACGATCGAGCAGCTTCTGCTCTCGGAAGGGCTCGCCGTCGGCTCGACGATCTCGCCACACGTCGCGACCTGGAGCGAGCGAGTCCGCGCACACGGCGCTGAAGTCGACTTCGAAGCTGCGGTCGCACGAGTCCGCAAGCCGGCAGAGGAGCTCGCCGCGACGCAGTTCGAGATCGTGACCGCGGCAGCCCTGACAGCTTTCGCGGACACACAGGTTGACGTCGCCGTGGTCGAGGCGGGTCTCGGCGGCCGCTACGACGCGACGAACGTCCTGCGCACGCGCGTCGTGCTTCTCACGAACGTCGGGCTGGAGCACACCGATGTCCTCGGCGACACGCTCGAAGCGATCGCCACCGAGAAGCTCGCAGTGGCGCCCGACGACGCGATCGTCGTTCTTCCTGACGACACCTACGCCCACCTGGTTCCCGGTCGCGACGTCCGGATCGGTGGCGCGCGCGAGGCGGCTGAGGCGTTCGTCGGCCACGCGATCGATGCGAGGCCGGACGTCTTCCTTCCGGGCCGCTTCGAGCGCCGCGACGGCGAGATCCGAGACGGTGCGCACAATCCCGACGGTGCGCGTCACCTCGTCGAACAGCTCGACCGTGACGACTACACCGTTGTCGCGTCCATCCTCGCCGACAAGGACGTCGACGCGATGCTCCACACGCTCGCTCGCGCGGGTTCGAGGCTCGTCGCCACGACCTCGTCGGCGGCCCGCGCTCTCGCTCCTGCCGATCTCGCCGAGCTCGCGGACCGGCACTTCGACCACGTGGAGGTCGTCGACGACCCGGTCGCAGCGGTCGCCCGTGCCCACGAGCTCGGTGAACCGGTGCTCGTGACCGGCTCGCTGTACCTCCTCGGCGATCTCGCGCAGGCAGAGCGGTGATCGGCGTGGCGCGGATGAGCGAACGTCTCGCCGTGCTCGCGTTCGCAGCACTCATCGTGGGAACGATCATCGGCGTCGCGTTCGTCGTCGGGTACGGAATCGGCAAGCTTCTGCTATGACCATCGCCGTGCCGCTGCTGCAGATCTCGCTCGACGATCCCAACTGGACGCTCCTTCGCAACATCGGGATCGGGATCGTCGTCGTCCTCTGGCTCGCGACGGCGTACTGGACGTTCAAGGACGCTCGTCGCCGGATCGCGGATCCGTGGCTCGTCGGGCTCGCCACGCTGCTCGGCCTCTTCCCCCCGTTTCTCGGGCCGATCGTCTACATGTTCTTCCGGCCGCCCGAGTACATCCAGGACGCGCGCGAGCGCGAGCTCGAGATCCAGGCGATGGAGGGGCGGCTCGCACAGCTCGACCTGCGCTGCCCGGTCTGTCGCGCGAAGGTCGAGTCGTCCTACCTCGTGTGCCCGGTGTGCACGACGCGTCTGAGGTCGGCCTGCCCCTCGTGCGGGCAGCCGCTGGAGTCGCTCTGGCAGGTCTGCCCGTATTGCGCCACGGACGTCCCGCCGGGGCTTCCTTTGCTCGAAGACATCACCCGAACTCAGCGGCGCTAGACTCCGCGGCCGCATGGCCCGCGAAACGACTCTCGTCCTCGTCAAGCCCGACGGCATCCGTCGCGGCCTCGCTGGCGAGATCGTGGTGCGGTTCGAGCGGCGCGGCCTTGAGTTGCGCGGCGCGCGACTGCTGAAGATCCCGAAGGCGACCGCGCGGGAGCATTACGCGGAGCACAAGGGCAAGCCGTTCTTCGGCTCGCTCGTCGACTTCATCACGTCCGGGCCGGTGCTCGCGCTCGCAGTGAGTGGCGAGTCGGCGATCTCGGTCGTTCGCACGATGATGGGCGCCACGAACCCGCTCGACTCCGCTCCGGGAACGATTCGGGGCGACTTCGCCCTGGAGCTCTCCGAGAACATCGTCCACGGCTCGGACTCCAAGGCGAGCGCGCGCCGCGAGCTCGCATTGTTCTTCCCTGACGGCCTTGTCTGAGCCCGACTACGTCGCGAAGAACCGCGCGCTCTGGACGATCTCGAACGCCGAGTACACGGGGCCGAACGCAGCGCGGGCCTGGGCCGAGCATGACCACACGTGGGGCGTCTTCGGCGTCCCGGAGCGCGAGGTGTACGTGCTCGGGGATGTCGCCGGGCTCGATGTCATCGAGCTCGGCTGCGGAACTGCATACCTTTCAGCCTGGCTCGCGAGGCAGGGGGCACGTCCCGTGGGGGTCGATGTGACGCCTGCCCAGCTCGAGACGGCTCGCGAGATGCAGCGGGAGTCGGATATCGGGTTCCCGCTCATCGAGGCCAACGCCGAGGACGTGCCGCTGCCCGATGCGAGCTTCGACCTGGCCATTTCGGAGTACGGCGCGAGCATCTGGTGCGATCCGTATCGGTGGATTCCCGAGGCACATCGGCTGCTTCGTCCCGGCGGGCGGCTCGTCTTTCTGTGCGGCAGCCCGCTCAACATTCTGTGCGCGGTCGAGGAGCCCGACTCGACGTCCGAGACCCTTCAGCGTCCGCAACGAGGGATGCGCCGGCTCGACTGGTCGGACGGAGGCGTCGAGTTCCATCTCGGCCACGGCGACATGCATCGACTTCTACGCGACACCGGATTCGTAGTCGAGGGCCTGATCGAGCTCTTTGCCCCGGACGACGCGGAGACGCACCCCTATTACTCGGCGGTCACCGCGGAGTGGGCGAGGAAGTGGCCGTCGGAGGATCTGTGGGTGGCACGCAAGACCGGCTGATCCTCGCCTCGACGAGCCCGCAGCGGCGCGCGATCCTCGAGCAGCTCGCCATTCCGTTCGACGTCGTCGCTCCCGACTACGTCGAAGACGATCCGCCCGATGCCGACCCGACCGAGCTGGTTCGTCGGCACGCGGAGGGGAAGGCGCGATCCGTCCATGCGGACGGGCAGGTCACGCTCGGCGTCGACACGACCGTCGTCCTGGACCGGCGTGTCTACGGGAAGGCGTCGAGTGCTGCCGACGCCACGCACATGCTGCACGAGCTCGCAGGCCGCACGCACACGGTCGTCTCGGGTCTGTGCCTCCTCGGCGCCGGGGACGACGTGATCGCCCACGAGCTGACGGACGTGACGTTCCGGCCGCTGAAAGCAGAAACCGTCGCCTCGTACGTCGCGAGCGGGGAGTGGGAGGGGCGTGCCGGTGCCTATGCGATCCAAGGACGCGGTGGTCGTCTCGTCGAGCGGATCGAGGGCGACTATCTCAACGTCGTGGGTCTCCCTGGCGCTCTCCTCGTCTCCGTCCTCGAGCGCCACGCGCCAAAGCTGCTGCAAACGCCCAGGTAGACTCGCTGTCCCTCATGGGCTGGTTCAAGTCAATGACCGGGTTCGGCGGCCGCGACATGGCCGTGGATCTCGGCACCGCAAACACGCTCGTCTACGTGCGCGGTCGCGGCATCGTGCTCTCCGAGCCGTCGGTCGTCGCAATCGACCAGCGCACCGGCGAGGTGCACGCAGTGGGAGTAGAGGCCAAGCGCATGCTCGGGCGCACGCCGGGCACGATCTCCGCGATCCGCCCGCTCAAGGACGGCGTCATCGCCGACTTCGACGTCACCGAGCAGATGCTTCGCCACTTCATCCAGAAGGTGCACCAGCACCGATTCGCGCACCCGCGCGTCGTGGTGTGCGTGCCGTCGGGCGTCACCGGGGTCGAGAAGCGCGCTGTCGAAGAGGCGACGCTCTCCGCGGGCGCGCGCCAGGCCTATCTCATCGAGGAGCCCATGGCCGCCGCGATCGGTGCGGGGCTTCCCGTCGCCGAGCCGACCGGGAACATGATCGTCGACATCGGCGGCGGAACCACCGAGGTGGCGGTGATCTCCCTCGGCGGCATCGTCGTCTCGCAGTCGATGCGCGTCGGCGGCGACGAGATGGACGAGGCGATCGTCAACCACATCAAGAAGGAGTACAAGCTGCTCGTCGGCCAGCAGACCGCCGAGGAGATCAAGCTCGAGGTCGGCTCCGCGTATCGCCTGCGCGAGGAGCTCCAGGCCGAGGTTCGTGGCCGCGACATGCTCACCGGCTTGCCGAAGACCGTGATCATCTCGTCCGAGGAGATTCGCCGCGCGCTCGATGAGCCGGTCTCGCAGATCATCGACGCGATGAAGTCGACGCTTGACAAGACGCCGCCCGAGCTCGCCGCGGACATCATGGATCGTGGCATCGTGCTCGCCGGAGGAGGCGCCTTGCTCCAGGGCCTGGACGAGCGCGTGCGGCACGAGACGCAGATGCCGGTTCACCTCGCCGAAAGCCCGCTGACGTGCGTCGCCGTCGGTTCGGGCCGCAGCCTCGAGGAGTTCGACGTCATCCACCGCTCGAACCGCGCCCGCCACTCACGGCGTGGGCTTTTGCGCGCGTAGAGCAACAAACTGGGGTCAGGTCGCTTTTGTTGCACGGAAGTTCACGTGCACCAAAAGCGACCTGACCCCGGGCTACACTGGCGCCCCATGTCCCGGCAGCGCAGCGCGCGATCGGCGGCGCTGGGCCTGACAGTCCGGCGTCTCCCCACGACGAATACCCGAGGTAACGGGCCTCTTCGTCGTCGGCTTGTCGTCGGCTTGCTCGTCCTCGCCTCGCTCGTCCTCATCTCGCTCTCGTTTCGGTCGGACGACTCAGGCCCGCTAAGCGGTGTGGAGTCGGCCGGCGCGACGGCGCTGCGGCCGCTCGCGGTGGGACTCGAGCGCATCGCGCAGCCGTTCCGCGACGTGTACGGCTGGGCCGACAGCCTGCTCTCCGCCCGCTCGGAGGCCGAGGCGCTTCGCGCCGAGGTACAGGAGCTCCGCCAGCGCACGATCCAGAGCGAGTTCGCGCTGCAGGAGAACGTGTACCTGCGTGAGCTGCTCGACTACATCGACGGCCCGCGCTTCCCCGCCGACTTCGATCCGGTCGGGGCCGAGGTCACGGGGCGGCCGAGCGGAGCCTTCACGCAGGCGATCGTGATCGCCGCGGGCTCGAAGCACGGCATCCAGGTCAACGATCCCGTGGTGAACGCCGACGGCCTCGTCGGCGTGGTCGTGCGAGTTGCACCACGATCCGCCCGTGTCCAGCTGCTCACCGACGAGGAGGCTGCCGCCTCCGCCATCGACCTCCGAACCGGGGCCACCGGGATCGTCCGTCACGCGCGCGGGACGCGCGAGACCCTGGTGCTCGACCGCGTGCGCAAGCAGGACGTCGTCCGCCGTGGGAACGAGATCGTGACGGCTGGGTGGCGCGCGGGCACGTTGAGCTCGCTCTACCCCAAGGGCATCCCGATCGGGAGAGTCACGAGCGTCGGTCAGACCGACACCGATCTCTTCCAGCAGGTGCAGGTCGATCCGTACGTCGACTTCGGGTCGCTCGACGCGGTGCTGGTGCTCGTGCCGACTGGGAGACCGTGATGACGCCTGCGTCCTGGCTGCGTGCCGTCGCGGTCGTCTTCGTCGTCGCATTGCTCCAGGTCGTCATCGTGTCGTCGCTCGTCGTCGCGGGTGGCGCGCCCGACCTCCTGCTCGTGGTCGTCGTCGTACTCGGACTCCTGCGTGGCTCGACTCCGGGCGCCGCTCTCGGATTCGTCGGGGGCATCGTCGTGGACCTCGTGACGCTCGGGACGCTCGGAGTCACTTCTCTCATCCTCACGCTCGCCGGATTCTGGGCCGGTCGCTATGGCGAGACGACCGGCCGGGATCGGCGCGTCGCCCCCGTCATCGCAGTCGGGACGATCACGGTTCTCGCAGGAGCTTTCGGATACGTCCTCCACTACCTCCTCGACCAGGAGGTCGTCGCCGGCCACGCGCTCGTGACGGCGCTCGCGCCGGCGTTCGTGCTGAACGTCGCGCTCGCCCTTCCGATCTACGCACTCGTGCGGGCGATCGTGGGCGAAGGAGTCCGCGACGCGTCCGCGCCCGAGGTCGAGGTTCTCGTGTGACGACCGGCCCGTACCACCAGCGGCGGGCTCCCTCCGGTCGCTTCCTGCCGCCGGACCCGCGCGTGCGCGAACCGCACCGGCTCACGCCGCAGCTGGCGCTGCGCGTCGCGGTTCTCGGCTTTGTCGCGCTGGCCGCGTTCGGGATCCTCTTCCTGCGCCTGTGGTCGCTGCAGGTGCTCTCGGGCGACGAGTATCTGAACGCCGCGCAGAGCAATCAGCTGCGCCTCGTTCGCGTCGAGGCCCCCCGCGGGCCGTTGCTCGATCGCCACGGACGGGTCGTCGTGTCGAACGTAGCGGGGACTGCGGTGGAGCTCTGGGTGGGGGACATGCCGAAGGAAGGTCGCTACGAGCTCGTCCAGCGCCTGGGCGAGGTGCTCGACGTCCCGCCGCGCGCGCTTGCCCGTCAGGTCGAGGAGCGACGCTTCGACCCGCTGACGCCGATCGTCGTCAAAACCTCGGTCGGCGAGGAGCAGGTCGACTACCTCTACGAGCACCAGGCCGAGTTCCCCGGAGTCGAGATCGTCCAGATCTATCTGCGCGACTATCCGTACTCCGCGCTCGCGGCGCAGATTCTCGGCTACACGGGCGAGATCTCGCCCGACGAGCTGAAGCAGCTCCGGAAGGACGGCTACCGCGCGGGTGACCGGATCGGAAAGACCGGGATCGAGTCCGCGTACGACTCCTACCTGCGTGGCAAGGACGGTCTCGGCGAGATTCGCGTCGACTCGCTCGGCCGTCCGGTCAGCCCGTACATGCCACGGCGCGAGCCCCAACCGGGCTATGCGTTGCGCCTCACGCTCGACATCCGTCTCCAGCGCGCTGCCGAGCAGGCATTGCAGTACGGGATCGATCTCGCGCACGAGAACGACAACTGGGCCGCAAACGGCGGCGCGATCGTCGCGCTGGATCCGGCCGACGGCGCGATCCTTGCGATGGCGTCGTCTCCGACGTACAAGCCGTCGGTGTTCGTCGGGCGCACCGATCCACAGAAGCTCTCGGCGCTCTACACCGATACGTCGAACCCGCTCTTCAACCGCGCGACCGCGGGTCTCTACCCGCCCGGCTCGATCTGGAAGCCCGTGACTGCGCTCGCGGGGATGCAGGAGCACGTCTTCTCGGCCTACGAGTCGATCCAGTGCACGCCGGTGGCCTACTACGGGCTCGACAAGCAGAAGTTCGTGAACTGGAACCCGTTCGTCAATCGCCCGATGACGCTTCCCGAGGCGCTCGCCGAGTCGTGCGACACCTACTTCTACGAGATCGGCAACCGGTTCTACGAGGGCGGATCCGACAGTCGTGGGCGCATGCAGCAGTGGGCTCGCAAGTTCGGTTTCGGCGCGGTGACGGGTCTCGACATCGGCGGCGAGGCGGACGGTCTCGTGCCGACCCCGGAGTGGCGGAAGAAGACGTTCGAGAGCGACTGGGATCGCGCGTGGAACCCGGGAGACTCGATCCAGCTATCGATCGGGCAGAAGGACTTGCTCGTCACGCCGCTGCAGATGGCGACGTTCTACGCGATGCTCGCGAACGGCGGCAAGGTCGTCACGCCGTATCTCGTCTCGGACGTCGAGCAGCCCGGGGCGAAGGGTTCGCCGCGAGTGGTCTTGCGGCGCTTCGCTTCCGCGCCGCCGCGCTCGGCTGGCGTCGATCCCGCTGCGCTCGCGGCCGTGCGTGACGGGATGTACGCCGCGACCCACGCCACTGCGGGAACCTCCTCGGCTGTCTTCGCCGGATATCCGGTGCCGATCTCGGGGAAGACGGGCACCGCGGAGAAGGTCGTTGCGCTTCCCGGCTATCCGGCCGACCATCTCGAGGATCAGTCCTGGTGGTGTGGCTGGGGGCCATCCGACGCGGCGAAGATCGTCGTCTGCGCGCTCATCGAGAACGGTGGGCACGGCTCGGCAGCCGCTGCGCCTGCGGCGCTGAAGGTCTTCGAGCGCTTCTTCGGCGTCGAGGCCGCGGCTCCGCCGACTGTCGTGGAGACCGATTAAGTGGCCTCTCCGAGAGATACGCACCGTCTTCGCGCGGCTGCAAAGCGGCGCCCGGCGTCGTCCTCAGTCGGCCACGTACCCCTCGGGTACGCGGCCTCCCTGCGTCCTAGCCGTGCTTGCTTTTCGCCGGCGAATCCAGTCCGTATCTCTCGGAGAAGCCACTGATGATCGAGGCCACCCACCGCCCGCGTCCTCGTTCCGCATCGATCCGTGCGGAGCCCGCGCTCATCGGGTTCCTGCGCAGCCTCGACTGGATCCTGATGCTCGCCGCAGCGGCGCTCGTGGGCTACGGCCTCTGGGTCATCTCGGGGATCACGCGCTTCGACGTTCCGGGAGACGAGGACTACTTCGTCGTCCGGCAGGCGTTCGCCGCGGGTGTCGGTGTGGCCGCGCTCGTGGCGGCGGCGCTGATTCCGGTTGAACTCTGGCGCAGATACTGGAAGCTCGTCTACGTCACGACGCTCGCTCTCATGTTCGTCGTCTTCGTGGCTGCCGAGACGATTCGAGGGTCGCGGCGCTGGCTCGACCTCGGCGTCATCCAGTTCCAGCCATCGGAGCTCGGCAAGGTGCTGTTCGTGCTCGCGATCGCGGGGTTCGTGGTCGACCGGGCTGGTCCGATCATGCGCTGGCGAACGATCTTCATGGTGATCGGGCTCGGTGCGATCCCGATCCTCCTCGTGTTCATGCAGCCCGACCTCGGTACGGCGCTCGTCTATGCGGCGTCGCTCACGGCGGTGCTGTTCTTCGTCGGCCTCCGCTGGCGGCAGCTGGTCGTCCTGCTGGTAGTCGGAGTGCTCGGGATCGTCTCCGTGCTGTGGCTGCTGCCCGCCGCCGGGGTGCAGGTGCTGAAGCCGTACCAGGCCGCGCGCCTCACGCTCGATCCGAGCGCCGACCCGAGCGGAATCACCTACAACCTCGACCAGTCGATCACGGCGGTCGGCTCGGGCGGGCTCACCGGGCGCGGCGTCGTCGAGGCGAGCCAGACGAAGCTCGACTATCTCCCCGAGCACGCGACGGACTTCGCCTTCGCCTCGCTCGCCGAGCAGCGCGGCTTCGTCGGGTGCGCGATCCTGCTCCTGCTCTACCTGCTCGTCGTCTGGCGCGGGCTTCGCGTGATTACGGGGGCCTCGGATCTTTACGGCGTCGTTGTGGCAGGAGGGCTCGTCGTCGGCTTCCTCTTCCAGGTGTTCGTGAATGTCGGCATGACCATGGGCGTGGCGCCCGTCACGGGCATCCCGTTGCCGTTCGTCACCGTTGGCGGGTCCTCCATGGTCGCCAACCTCGTGCTGATCGGCGTGCTCCAGAGCATTCACGCCCGGGGTGAGCTCGGACGGGGGAGCTCGTCGTGAAAGGCGGCGGAGTCATTGCGCTTGCCGGCGAGTTGCGCAGCCTGGGGAGTAGTCTGAGCGAGGAGCTTGCACCCAGGCGCGCTGGGCCTGTGATCGTGAGCGGTGTTCTCGCGGAACAGCTCGCTAAGGAGCTTGCTCTCGACTCTCGACCCGGTGCCGTGGTCGTGGGTGCAAACACACTTCGTGCAGGCGCGGAGGCGCTCGTCCATATTCTCGCTGGCGATCCGAGTTCGGAGGATGACGCCCTCGTTCGCGCCGCAGACAGGCTCGGCGTACCGGTGGTCGCGGTGCAGCTGTGGCCTCAGGCCGATTGGGGTAAGTCTTTCGTTCTCACGCCGTTCGTCGTGGAATGCCGAGCAGGCGAAGGCTTCCCCGTGCGCGAGATCGCGCAGCGGATCGCGGAGGTCACGCAGGATTCGGCTGCACTCGCCGCCGATGTGCCGGTCACAGCGGATGTCATCCGTGCAGGAGTCGTCAAGCTCTCCGTGATCCGTGCGGCCCTCATCGGTCTCGCGGGAGCTCGGCTGGGCGTGTCGCGGCCGCTGATCTCGCTCGAGCAGTCACGCATGGTCGCGCGGCTACGCAGGGTGAACGCCGACCCTTCGGCGGACGTGGATCGGACGGGACTGGCCACGGGAACCGCAGCGGCTCTCGTTACCGGGTTCGCGTTTCGCGGACTGGCGCGCAAGCTGCGGACGTTCATGCCGGCGCCAGTCGCGAACACCGCTGTTGCAGCCGCAGGCACGTGGGCACTCGCGAAGGCGTTTCAGATCGTCGAGTCGCGACTCCCCAAGTCGTAGTCGGCTCCGTCCGCACCTGGACCTAGGATGCGCCGCGATCGAGCGGATGAGTGTGATGCCGAACACGGAGCTGGCCGAGGAGCTTCTTCAGCTCGAAGAGGCCGACGCCTGGTTCGAGTACCTCGAGTCGACGCGCGGTCAGAGCCAGACGCGCTACTCCGAGCTCGAGCCGTGGGCATGGGCGCGTCTGTCGCAGCGCCTGCGTGCCGTGCGTGCGCGTCGGGCGCGCCTGCGGCCCGCAGCTGCGTGAGCGCGCGGCGAATCTCGGGCGGTACCGAGACCGACTGCTAGCCTGTCGGCAGGTCGTGTCGACCAATGTCTTGAATCCACGCAGCGCGAGGCCGGTTCAGCCGGTGGCTGACCGGGGCCCGCGCGCGAATACACGAGGAGAATTCAACCTTGGCACTACGCTGGTTTCGCTTTGGCAAACAGCAGGAAGAGGATGCCGCGCAAGAGAGCGCAGCTCCGGAGGAGGAAGCACCGCCTGAGGCTCTGCAGGTAGAGCAGGAGGCGATCGAGCCCACGGACGAGCAGAGCTCGTCGACAGGGCCGAAGAAGAGACGGCGTCGCGGGAGTCGCGGCGGCAAGGGACGAAAGAAGCCGGTCTCCGCGACCGCGAGTGACGCCGACGCCGGATCGGACGACGCGCCGAAGGGCAGTGTCGCCGTCGCTGTGAAGGCTCCGGCGAGGCGATCGAGGCAGGCGAGCAAGCCCGACGCCAAGCCGGATCGGAAGCAATCGCGCAGCGGCAATCGCAGGCGCACACCGACGAAGCGCGCGCCTTTGCCGGCCGCGAAGCGCGAGCTCGTCATCTCGGTCGACGTCGGCGAGCAGCGAGTCGCGATCCTCGAGGACGACCGTGTCGCCGAGGTCTATCTGGAGCGCCCGGAGCGACGCTCGATCGCCGGGAACATTTACCTCGGCGTCGTCGACAACGTGCTGCCCGGGATGGAGGCCGCATTCGTCGAGATCGGCCTCGAGAAGAACGGATTCCTCTACGTCGACGAGATCGTGGGGCCCGAGCTCGAGGGGCGGAAGGGCGCGCGAAAGATCCAGGATCTGATCAAGCGCGGCCAGACGATCATGGTGCAGGCGGTCAAGGATCCGATGAAGTCGAAGGGTGCGCGGCTCACGACCGAGATCTCGCTCCCCGGCCGCTTCCTCGTCTACGTTCCGAACGGCGAGGGCTCCGGTGTCTCGCGCAGGCTCGAGGATGCCGAGCGCACACGCTTGAAGGACATCGTGAAACGGCTCGATCCGAAGGGCGGGGGGATCATCGTGCGCACTGCCGCCGAAGGCGCGTCGGCGGAGGACATCGAGCGCGACCTCGTGTTCCTGCAGCGGCTGTGGAAGACGGTCGAGACGAAGGCCAAGGGCGAGACGGCTCCGTCCCTCGTCTATGAGGAGGCGGAGCTGCCCCTGCGGATCGTGCGAGACCTCTTCGCGGGCGACTTCCTCGGCGCTCGGATCGACGACGACCGCACCCATCGGCGCATCGTCAGCTACCTCAAGAAAACGTCACCGCACATGGTCGAGCGCGTGCACCGCTATCGCGACAAGGAACCGCTCTTCGACGCTTCGGGTGTGGATGCCGAGATCCGCTCGACGCTTCAGCGGCGCGTGGATCTTCCGTCGGGCGGATACCTCGTCTTCGACTACGCCGAGGCGTTCACGGTCATCGACGTCAACACCGGTCGCTTCGTCGGCTCTCGTGGGAAGAGCGCGCAGGGCCGTCTGGAGGACACGATCGTCAAGAACAACCTCGAGGCCGTGAAGGAGGTCGTCCGCCAGCTTCGCCTGCGCGACATCGGCGGGATCATCGTCATCGACTTCATCGACATGGCGAATCCGAAGAATCGCGAGACCGTCGAGGAGGCGCTGCGTTCGGAGCTCGAACGGGACCGGACGAAGACGTACGTCGTCGAGATCTCGCCGCTCGGCCTCGTCGAGATGACGCGCCAGAACGTCACGGACGGCCCGCGGGAGATCCTCACCGCCCGCTGCCACGTCTGCGAAGGAGCCGGCGTCGTCGTCTCCGACGCCACGCACGCGCTGGAGATCGAGCGCAAGCTCCGGGCGATCGCGAAGGGGTCGCGAGTGCAGGCGTTCAAGGTCGCGGTTCACCCTCGTGTTCTCGCACTGCTCGTCGGGCCTGGTGGCCGCCGACTGATTGCGCTCGACGCGGCGTCGCGGCGCCGCTTCTTCCTCGTGTCCGCTGCCGGGAACGGTCATGTCCATCTCGACCACTTCGAGGTCATGGCGCAGGGCAAGCTCGAAACGACGCGTCCCTCCGCGCAGGTCGAGGAGGGGAGCTCGGTCGAGCTCAAGCTGGTCGAGGTCGGTCTCCACGATCCGACCGCAGCCGTGGGCAAGGTCGACGGCGGCTACGAGGTCGTCGTCGCCGGCGCTGCCAAGCTCGTCGGCAAGAAGGTGACAGCGACGGTTGGCAGCGTGCTCGAAGGCGCCGCCTACGCCACGCTCGCGGACGACGTTGTCGCTGACGCCACACCGATCACGTTCGAGGCGGAGGCCGAGAAGCCGATGCGCGCGTCGCGGAGCAAGAAGGAGCCGCTGTCCGTTGAGGCTCCCGGAGAGGCCGCGTCCGACGTCGAAGTCGAGGCCGAGTCCGAGTCCGAGATCGAGGATGACAGCGAGTCGACGGAGGTCTCAGTCGACGCTCTCGAGGGTGAAGCGGAGGTCAGCGCCGACGGGACGACGAAGAAGAAGCGGACGCGTCGTGGAACGCGGGGAGGCCGCAACCGCAAGAAGCCGGCCTCTGCCGCGACGGCTTCCGACGGCGAGATCGACAGCGCAGCGGGGGACGACAACGGCCGCCCCGCTCCGAGAATCCACGTGCCATCGGCCGATCTGGTGACTCCCGGCAAGGAAGCACCTCCGGCCAAGGAGGCGGCAAAGCCAGTCACGAAGGCGCGGCCGACCGAGGACGCGGAGCCGACCGAGGAGCCAGTCGACGCCGGGGGCGAGGCAACGGACGGGGCCGCCGGTATGGACGCCGATGGTCAGCCGAAGCGCAAGCGCTCGCGCCGGGGCGCTCGCGGCGGCAAGAAGCGTCGCAAGCCGGCCACGGCCGGTGGCGTGGACGCCGCTCCCGCGGACGGAGATATCGCGGTCGAGATCCTCGTGAACGAGGAGCCCCCAGAGTACGTCCCGATGTCCGAGTGGATCGACGACTTCGACTCACGTTCCCGTCCTTAGCCGCTATCATGCTGCGGTTCCGCGGGCCACTGCTCGCTGAGAGACTGTGTCGAGGTCAGACTGAAGTCTGACCCCGACCGCTGATTTGACCATGACGTACGCGATCATCAAGGTTGCCGGAAAGCAGTACCGCGTCCGCGAGGGCGAGCGGCTGCTCGTCGACCGTCTGCATTCCGACGAGGGTGCGACGTTCGCTCCGACCGTGCTCCTCGTCGGCGGCGAAGGTGCGCCTCAGCTCGATCCGGGCGACGGTGTCGTGACCGCGAAGGTGCTCGGCGATACGAAGGGACCGAAGATCCGGATCGGGAAGTACAAGAAGCGCACCGGCTATCGCCGACACACCGGGTTCCGCGCGTCGCTGACGCAGATCCAGATCGAGTCGATCGGTGGCGGGAAGCCGTCTCGTGCGGCAGCCAAGCCGAAAGAAGATGCAGTCGAGGAGAAGGACGAGCGCGTGAAGGGCATGCCTACGGGCTACGAAGACATGACCGTCGCGGAGATCAAGGACGGAGCGTCCGAGTGGAACCGGCCGATGCTCGCCGCCGCGCTCGAGTACGAGCACGCGCACGCGGACCGCAAGGGCGCCGTGGCCGCGCTCGAGTCGGCGCTGGCGCACAAGGAGGGTGAGTCCTAATGGCACACAAGAAAGGTCTCGGCTCTTCGCGTAACGGTCGCGACTCCGAAGCGAAGCGACTCGGCGTGAAGATCTTCGCCGGCCAGACCGTCAAGACCGGGATGATCATCGTGCGGCAGCGCGGCACGAAGTTCCGGCCCGGGCCTGGCGCAGGCCTCGGTCGTGACCACACGATCTTCGCGCTCTGCGACGGTACCGTCGAGTTTCGTCGCTCCGGCGACAAGCGCTTCATCTCGGTCGCGTCGGAGTAGGGGCGGCGAGGCTTGCCTCGCCCTCGCGTTAGTCCTTTACTGGGGCGACGGTAGAGGTCAGCCGGATGTTCCACGATCGAGCGCATATCCACGCCGAGGCGGGCCGTGGCGGCGACGGCGGGCTGAGCTTCCGCCGCGAGAAGTACGTTCCGAAGGGCGGTCCCGACGGTGGTGACGGCGGCCGCGGAGGAGACGTCGTCGTGCTCGTCGATCCGAGCCTTCGCGACCTGTCTGCCTACAGGCGGATCAAGCTCGTCAAGGCAGAAAAGGGCGGAAACGGGCGTGGGAGCAAGAAGCACGGAGCCGACGGCGTCGATGCCGAGGTCCGCGTGCCCGTGGGGACGCAGTTGCTCGACGCCGATGATCGCCTCATCGGCGATCTGACCACGCCGGACGGCCGCCACGTCGTGGCGCGTGGGGGCCAGGGCGGACGTGGTAACGCGCGCTTCGCGACTCCCACTCGGCAGACTCCGCGCTTCGCGGAGACGGGCCTGCCCGGGGACGAGCTCGAGCTGGAGCTCCGGCTCAAGCTCGTGGTGGACGCCGCGCTCGCCGGGTTCCCGAACGCCGGCAAGTCGTCCCTCCTACGCCGCATCTCGAACGCGAAGCCGAAGGTGGCGGACTATCCGTTCACCACGCTCGAGCCCGTTCTCGGAGTCGTGGACGGGTCGGAAGAGCGACAGCTCACCGTCGCCGACATCCCGGGGCTCATCGAAGGCGCGGCCGACGGTGCCGGCCTCGGTCACGAGTTTCTCGCGCACCTCGAGCGCGCGCGACTCCTCGTCCACGTCATCGACGCCTCGGAGCCTGATCTCGAGGAGAGGTTCCGCATGATCAACAGCGAGCTCGAGGCATACGGGGCCGGACTCGCGGAGCGTTCGCAGCTCGTCGTGCTGAACAAGGTCGATCTCCTCGCACGTGTTCCGGACTTCGCCGTGGAGGATGCCCGGGTCGTCGGCGTCGTTGCGACCTCGTGCGCCACCGGCAGCGGAATCGGCGAGCTCGTGCACGCGCTCTTCGACCTCTGCCCGGTCGCCAAGGTGGAGCCGGCCTCCGATGAGACGACCCCCGAGTTTCTCGAGTACACGCCTCGCCCGCGACGCGGGCCCAGGTTTCGGATCTACAGAACCGATCGCGGCTACCGCGTCGTCGGGACGCCGCCGCCTGCCGAGGAGCTCGAAGAAGCCCTTCGGCGTCTCGGCATCAAGCGGGGCACGCAGGTGGAGGTCGGCGACGAGGAGCTCGAGTGGCAGTAGGCATTCTCGGAGGCGTCTTCGATCCGCCCCATCTCGGTCACGTCGCACTCGCGCGAGCCGCCGTCGCCCAGCTCGGCCTCGACGAGCTGGACGTGTTGGTTGTCGCCGATCCGGGCCACAAGGCTGCGACTTCGCCTGCGGAGACACGCCTCGAGCTCACGCGACTCGCGTTCGCCGATGTTCCCGAGGCGAGCGTCGAGCTCGATCGCCACGCTCGTACCGTGGACTTTCTCGAGGAGCGACGACCGCAGGACGCTCTCTTCGTCCTCGGAGCCGACGAGCTCGCAGCGTTCGAGAGCTGGAAGTCCCCCGAGCGCGTCCTCGAGCTCGTCCGGCTTGCGGTTGCCATGCGTCCGGGCGTTGCGCGCGATGACGTCTCGGCCGTCCGCGAACGGCTAGCTGCGGGCAATAGGATCGTTGAGTTCGAGATGGAGCCCGTCGCGATCTCGTCGTCCGAGATTCGCGCTCGCATTGCACGGGGCGAACCGGCCGACGACGTGCTTCCATCGCCCGTATCCGAGGCGATCTCGCGCCTGGGCCTGTATGCGACGCCCGAGTAGACTGCGAACGGACTTCGACGAGGACGCGAGAGAGACCGACCTGACACCACTCGAGCAAGCACGCCACACCGCCGCTCTCTGCCTGGAGAAGCTGGCGACCGACGTCACGATCCTCGACATGCGCGGCGTCTGCGATTTCACGGACTTCTTCGTCATCGCGACGGGTCGCAACGCGAGACAGACGAAAGGGATCTACGACGAGGTGGCGGGTGTCCTCAAGAAGGATCACGGGCTTCTGCCGCGCTCATCCGCAGGAGCGACCGAGGCGACCTGGATCGTCGCCGACTACCTCGACGTCGTGCTGCACCTCTTCACGCCGGACATGCGCGGCTTCTACCGGCTCGAGGAGCTGTGGAGCGACGTCCCGTCCGTCGAGGTCGAAGCGGTCGCCGCTGGCTAGCGGGAGTCGTCGCCTTCGTCGGTCGGAAGGTCGAGCGCAGCAGCTCCGGTCGGCTTGGCGTCAGTGGTCGCCGCGCCTCGCGTACACCGACCCCGCCGTCCGCCTCGTCCCAGGCGCCGCCGGGCGAGCCACCGCCGAACAGCGCGCGGACGAACCGGGCGATCCGCTGGCGTAGATCCCGAAACCTGTGCCGTTTCGGCTGGCTGCCCACCAGGTCAGGGTAGCGCGTCGCCCCCGACGCTAGACTGACGGCGCTCCTGGGGCCATAGCTCAGCTGGGAGAGCGCTTGCATGGCATGCAAGAGGTCGCCGGTTCGAGCCCGGCTGGCTCCATAAGGTCCTCGATTCCATGTCGCAGCCGCCAGATCGCCCACTCGAGCGCACGCGCCTGGAGTCGGCGGATCTTGGTGTGGCCTGGGAGGAGCACGCGGCCGACTTCATCGCGTGGGCGCGGAAGCCCGGGCACGACAGTTACTGGCAATACCATCGCGACCAGTTCCTCGAGCTCCTCCCGCCCCCTGGCCGCCGGACCCTCGATCTGGGCTGTGGTGAAGGAAGACTTTCGCGCGACCTGAAGGGGGTCGGTCACGATCTCGTTGCGGTCGACCTGTCACCGACCATGCTCGCCGCGGCGACGGAGGCTGATGCCGACCTGGAGACCCACCTCGCGGATGCTGCGGACCTCCCGTTCGACGACGCGTCGTTCGACCTCGTCGTCGCCTTCATGTCACTCCAGGACGTCAACGACATGGAGGGCGCGATCGGCCAAGCCGCCCGCGTCCTTGAACTCGGCGGGAGGTTCTGCCTCGCGGTCGTGCATCCGTTCAACTCCGCGGGTCGCTTTGCGGGCGACGACGCGTCGAGCCCGTTCGTTGTCGAAGGCTCCTACCTCGCGCGCTTTCGATACGCCGACAACTTCATGCGTGACGGGCTCGAGGTCACGTTTGTCAGCGAGCACCGTCCGATACAGGCGTACGTGAACGCTCTTTCCGAGGCGGGGCTCGTGGTGGAGCGGCTCCGAGAGACCGATGTGCCCGACTCGGGGATCGTGCGGCCGCGAAGCCGCCGCTGGCAGCGGATCCCGCTGTTCCTCCACATGCGCGCGCTGAAGCCGCGATGAGTTGTCGACTTCGCGCCCGTCTGTTCGTCGTACGGGTGTAACGAGTACGACTCCACGACGAAAGGAGCGACATGGCAGGCCAGATGGTTCACGTCGAGATCCCGGCCGGCGATACGGCGAAGGCGCGCGAGTTCTGGGGCTCGCTCTTCGGCTGGCAGTTCGAGGAGTATCCGGGATCGCCGACCGAGTACCACATGACCCGGTTCTCCGAGACGCAGGGCGGCGCGATCATGGGCGCCGACGGCGACAAGCGCGGTCCGCGCGTCTACTTCGACGTCGACGACATCAACTCCGGGAATGCACGCGTCGGCGAGCTCGGAGGCGAGTCCGGCGAGGCGTACCCGGTTCCGGGCATGGGCTGGTTCGCGGTCTGCAGGGACTCCGAGGGCAACGAGTTCGGTCTCTGGCAGACCGATCCGAACGCGCCCGGCGCGTAACCGTCACCCCCGCGGGGCGATGCCGAGCGCGTCGCCCCGCGAGCCGTCCGTCCGCTAGAACCTCGTTGACACCGAGGAAAGGGACGAGCATGCCCTTCTATCAGAGCCGCGGGGACGTCCCGCGCAAGCGTCACATCGTCTTCCGCGAGAACGGGCGCCTCCTGACAGAGGAGGTCATGGGGCTCGAGGGCTTCACAGGCAACGAGTCGATCCTGTACCACCTCGAGTCACCCTGCCGCGTGAAAGAGATCGGGGCGTTCACGCCCATCGAGCGCGAGGGGTGGATTCCCGACACGCACGCGCACCGGCTCCAGAACACGTACGACGTCCCATCGGAGGGCGACGAGATCGCCGGCCGCCGGACGCTCATGTGGAACTCGGACGTCGAGATCTCGTTCTGTCGTCCGAGCGCGACGATGGACTACTTCTTCCGGAACGGCGAGGGCGACGAGGTGATCTTCGTCCACGAAGGCCGCGGCACGCTCGAGACGATCTTCGGTGACGTTCCGTACAAGGACGGCGACTACGTCGTCATTCCCCGCGGAACCACGTATCGCTTCATGCCGGAGGGTGAGCAGCGGTACCTCGTCTTCGAGACGCCGGGACTCATCGAGATCCCGCGGCGCTATCGCAATCAGTACGGGCAGATCCTCGAGGGCGCCCCGTACTACCACCGCGACATCCATCCGCCCGCCGATCTCCACACGCGACGGGAGCGTGGCGAGTTCCTGGTCAAGGTGCGCGTGCGCGGCGGGTATCAGGACTACGTCCTCGACTACCACCCCTTCGACGTGGTCGGCTGGGACGGCTACCTCTATCCGTGGACGTTCTCCATCCACGACTTTGAGCCGATCACGGGCCGTATCCACCAGCCGCCGCCCTCGCACCAGACCTTCCAGGGGCCGAACTTCGTCATCTGCTCGTTCTGCCCGCGGAAGCTCGACTTCGATCCGGAGGCGGTCCCGATCCCGTACCACCACTCGAACCTCCAGTCGGAGGAGATGATCTATTACGTGTCAGGGAACTTCGGCTCGCGCAAGGGAATCTCCGTCGGCGCGATCACGCTCCATCCGTCCGGCCTGCCGCACGGGCCCCAGCCGGGGCTGGCGGAGCGCTCGCTCGGCGTCGCCGAGACGACGGAGCTGGCGGTCATGTGCGACACATTCCGGCCGCTGAAGCTCTCGACGTTCGCGCGTGACCTCGACGACGGGCGCTACGCGTACTCGTGGTACGAGCCGCCTTCCGACGAGCCGAGCCTGGCCGGCGTCACGAGCCATCTGTGAACGCCGACCGCTTCCTCGAGGAGCTCCCGCGGTTCTTCGAGGACTTCCCGGCCTCTGAGCACCCGATCGACCGCCGCTTCGCGCCGATCGCCGACGATGTCGAGAATCTCGCGCGCGAGAACAATCTCGCGTTGCTCAACCTCTCGGCGGCGTGCCTGGAAGGCGACGAAGCCTACGTCGAGGTGGGCGTCTTCCACGGCGCGAGCCTCATCGCCGCGATGCTGGGAAACGAGGACAAGCGCTTCGTGGGAATCGACAGCTTCGTGTTTCGCGATGCGTCCGTCGAGAAGGTCGAGGCCAACCTTGCTCGCTACGGGCTCTCACGGCCGGAGCTTCTCGTCGGCGACGCATTCGAGCTCGTGCCATCCGGTGCGCTCGCCGACACGCGGATCGGCGTCTGGTACTACGACGCCGCGCACTCGTACGAGGCGCAGGTCGACGGGCTTCGGATCGCCGAGCCGCTGCTCGTGCAAGGCGCGCTCGTCATCGTCGACGACACGGACTGGGACGACGTCGATCGCGCGATGGACGACTATCTCGCCGAGCAACCGCGAGCGCAGCGAATCCTCACGATCGACGGCAAGTCACGCGGCGCCCCTCAGTGGTGGGAGGGGATGCAGGTCCTCGTCTGGGACGGTTAAGGTCAGGTTCCGCGGATCGTGAGCCGGCGCTCGAGGAGAATGCCGTTCGCGTCGTTCAGCTCGAACGTCGCCGTGTAGCTGACGCCCTTCGCGATGCCGCGGCCCCGAAAACGCAGACGGGCAGTGATCGTGCAGTCTCGAAGAAGCGGGGAACTCTGTTGGCCGACCTCGATCAGACGGCCCGCCCGGAAGACGCGCCAGGTCATTCCGATCGGCGTGCCGACGGCGTCGTTCGCGCAGTAGCGGCGGACGTACAGCCGGACGAGCGGCGTCGTCGTACCAGCCCGGAAGGCGAAGACCGCGTTTCGCGCGTCGAGCGGAGCTGCGGCCCGGCGGAAGGCGGCCGGGGACGAGCCTTTCGGCGCCCCTGATCGCGTGTAAAGACCCGACTCCCAAGGCTGGCCCTGATCGTCCTGGTAGACGAACCAGATGAACATCTCGACGAACGGAAGCTTCGTGGCGAGAGCGATCGACTGCTGGATGTACGCAGCCTGCCTCGAGTACGGCACGCCGAGAGGGTCGGGCGGCGTCTGATGGCCGTACTCCGTGACCCAGATCGGAACGGACTTGCGCTTGAACCACTTCTTCAGGCTGTCGTTGAAGCGCGGAAGCGACGCGAGCGAGACGTTCGGCCACTTCACGACCTGCCTGGGCGGGAAGTTCGGGTTGAAGGGATACGGGTGATGCGACCAGGCGTCGAACTTCAGCTTCGGGTTCGCCTTCGCCACGAGCTCGGCGAACCTGCCGGGCGTATGCGTCGGCCGGAGGCCTGCGGGCTTGTCGCTGCCCCGTGCGGACGTCTCGCCGATCGCGACCTTTGCCAGTGCGTTTCCGGCCTTTATCCCTGCGTGTCCGGCTGCATAGAGCCTGGCGTAGTTCGCGGGTGCGACAGACCTGCCGCGTGCATCGAACTGAGGGGAAAGGAAGAGCTGGAGGTTCGGTTCGTTCCAGATCGACCAGAAGCGAACGAAGGGGTATCCCTGAAAGCGACCGGAGTAGCGGCTCGCGATCGCCCGTGCGAACGACGTGAAGTCGGCAACTCGTGTCGGCATGACGTTCGGATTCTTGCCGCCGTTCGCCCACCGCGGGGTACCGGAGAGCGTAAGAATCACTTCCTGGCCGTGCTCCTGCGCTGCGCGGACTGCCTCGTCCACGTCGTCGAACACGTATGTGGGATCGAACGGATCCGTCGGTCGGGCTGGCCGCTGCGGCGCGGCGAGGTTCCATTGCACCAGGAGTCGGACGATCGTTGCCCCGTCACTCGAAGCGCGCTGCGTTCGCGCCATCCGATCGGGCACCCAGCGGTAACTCGGATCGTCGTGGAAGCCCACCCACATGCGCTCGGCTGCCATTGCAGCCGGTGCGGCGAAGCCGGCGAACACGGACAGAACAATGACGAGGCGGGCGATACGTCTCATGAGCACTCCAAGGGGTCGGCGGGGACGAGGGGCGGTCTGAAGACCTGGGCACCCTAGCGGCTGCAGTGTGAGCCTTGTGTTAGCAACGTGCCTGCGTTCCGCGGTCGGCAGCGCCCGTTAGACTGGCCCTGGTGAGCGTGTCCGCCTGGGAAACGATCTTCATGCTTGTGATCCTCAAGATCCCGATGATCTACCTCGCGATCGTGATCCTGTGGGCCATTCGCGCCGAGCCGGAGGCCGCTGGCGGCAGCGACGAGGTCGGTGTGCTGACGCCTCTCGAACCGTGTAACTGGAGTGACTGGCAGCGTCACCGCGGGGTGCGCCCGCGCCGCGGTCCGGTTCGTCCGCGAGGCGCACGGATGCCTGGTCGGGTGCACGTCTCGTGAGCACCGTCGAGGCTCGCCCGCATGCGGACCGTGTCGCTGGTTTCCTGTGTGCGTTCTCGTTCGCGCTGTCCGGCATCGCGGTCGTCCGCAACCCTGGGCTCCTCGCGACCGCCGCGATCCTCGTCGCCCTCGTCGCTGTCGTCATGACCCGCGCGCACCGCACACTTGCCGCTGCGGCCGTCGCAGTCGCCACCGCCGCCTTCTTCTTCGGCATGATCGTTGCGGTCCTGACGGACAGCGCGCTCTACTGACGTCTCAGGGAGACGTGACGTGGCCTCCCTGACCTCAGCAGGGCTCAACGCCGGATATGTCGAGCAACTGCTCGAGCAGTACCGCGACAACCCCGAAGCGGTGGATCCCGCCTGGCGCGAGCTCTTCGAGCGCGCTGACCACGCCGTCGTGCCGGCACAGCCGAGCCCCGACGCACCGCAGGCGCGGCCCGACGGGAACGGAGCACCACCGGCTCCCGAGGCCGAAGGCGAGGCCGCGCCCCTTGCGGCCGCACCGACCGTGACGGCGGCGATCGCGGAGCCGCCTGCATCACCACCGCAACCGCCCGACGACGAGCTCCTGGGCGGTGTGGCTGCCGCGATGTCGCTCGTGAAGGCCTACCGGATGCACGGCCACCTGAACGCGCGCCTCGATCCGCTCGGCTCCGAGCCCATGGGCGACCCCGCGCTCGACGAGTCCAGGCTCCAGCCGCCGCTCACGGACGAGCTCCAGGCGCGCATCCCGGCGCGGCTCCTTCGGCTGTACGTGCCGGGTGAGACACTGCTCGAGGCGCTGCCACGCCTGCGTGAGGTGTACACGGGAACGATCGCGTACGAGATCGAGCACATCTCGGATCACGCGGAGCGCGTTTGGCTGCGGCAGGCGATCGAGTCGGGGCGGTTCCGTGGCGATCTCGGCGCCGACGAGCGCAGGAGCCTGTTGCGTCGCCTGGCGCAGGTCGAGGGCTTCGAGACGTACTTGCGCCGCGCATTCATCGGTCAGAAGCAGTTCTCGATCGAGGGCCTCGACGTTCTTGTTCCCATGCTCGACGAGGCCGTCGAGCTGGCCGCAGAAAGCGGTGCTCACGAGGTGCTGATCGGGATCGCGCACCGCGGGCGCCTCAATGTCCTGACTCATACCGTCGGCCGTTCGTACACGTCGATCCTCCGCGAGTTCGAGGGAGAGCGGTCGATCGACGCCCTCATCGCTGACGAGGAGGGGGGAACGGGCGACGTCAAGTATCACCTCGCCGCGTCGGAGTCGCGGGTCACTGCCGCGGGCGAGATCCAGGTGACGGTCGCGTCGAATCCGAGCCATCTCGAGGCGGTCGACCCGGTCGTCGAGGGCCTCGCGCGCGCCGAGCAGACGGATCGCTC
>Ga0136631_10000113_pt1 | contig 23095 bp, 20 predicted proteins | sample AntDrymUQ6012206_2_FD_104655 | JGI IMG/M metagenome (GOLD analysis project Ga0136631, IMG submission 104655) | Polar desert sand microbial communities from Dry Valleys, Antarctica - metaG UQ601 (22.06) | ecosystem: Environmental > Terrestrial > Soil > Desert | place: Antarctica: Dry Valley... | reverse complement strand
TACGTGCTCTGGGGCGAGGAGCCCGACTCACCGCGCGGCCGGATCGTGCTGATGAAGGAGGGCCACGCGGAGGGCAGCGAGGTGTCCGCTCCGATGGTGCGCCATTTCGACAACTGCCTCGGTTGCATGGCGTGCGTGACTTCCTGCCCGTCCGGCGTGCAGTACGACAAGCTGATCGAGGACACGCGCGCCCAGGTAGAGCGCCACACCGAACGCGACGCCGGCGATCGCTGGTTTCGGCGGCTGGTGTTCTCCCTGTTCCCTCATCCGCGCCGCCTGCAGGCGTTGTCGCCATTCCTGCGGGTGGCAAGCGCGCTGGGCCTGGACCGCCTCGGCGCGCGCATGCCGCTGGGCCGCCTGGCCGCGATGGCCTCGCTCGCCCCGCCGCCGGGCCGGCGGATCAACGTTCCCGAGAGGCTGGCGGCAGTGGGAGAGTCGCGCGGCACCGTGGCGTTGCTCCAGGGCTGCGTGCAGCGTGTGTTCTTCGCCCAGGTGAACGCCGCCACCGCGGCGCTGCTCTCGGCCGAGGGCTGGGAGGTGCACACGCCCGAGGACCCGCAGTGCTGCGGCGCACTCGAGCTGCACTCCGGCTCCGCCGACCCTGCGCGTGAGCGCGCGAAGGCCACGATCGCCGCGCTGGATGGCTACGAGCGGGTGGTCACGAATGCGGCGGGCTGCGGCTCGGCCATGAAGGACTATGGCCACGTGCTGCGCGACGACCCCGAGTGGTCGGGGCGCGCGGAGGCGTTCGCCGCCAAGGTGTGCGACGTAAGCGAGCTGCTCACCGAGGGCGAGCCGCGCGCCGAGCGACGGCCGATGAAGATGAGAGTGGCCTACCACGACGCATGCCACCTCGCTCACGCCCAGAACGTGCGGGAGCAGCCACGCGAGCTGCTGCGCTCGGTCCCGGGCCTGGAGATCGCCGAACCCGAGGACTGGGAGATCTGCTGCGGCTCGGCAGGCATCTACAACATGGTGCGCCCCGAGCCCGCCGCGGAGCTGGGCAAGCGCAAGGCGCAGGCGCTGATCGACACCGGCGTGACTGTGGTGGCGGCCGCCAACCCCGGCTGTGCGATCCAGATCCAGGTCCACGCCCGCAAGCTCGGTCACGAGCTGGAGGTGGTGCACCCCGTCGAGCTGGTCTGGCGCTCGGTGTCGGGGATGAAAGTCACGGGCAAGGAGGGCGCATGAGCACAGTCGACATCGCCGGAATGGAGATCACCGGCCCCGAGGTGGAACGCTCGGAGGAGGTGCTCACCCCCGATGCGCTCGAGCTGGTGGCGCTGCTTCATCGCGAGCTCGATGGCCGCCGCCGCGACCTGCTCGGCAGGCGCGAGGAGCGTCAGGCCGACCTGGATGCCGGCGGCACGCTGGACTTCCTGGAGGAGACCCGCGAGGTGCGCGAGGGCGACTGGACGGTGTCCCCTCCCCCGTCCGCGCTGCGCAAGCGCTGGGTGGAGATCACCGGTCCCACCAGCGCCAAGATGGTGATCAACGCCCTGAACTCCGGGTCCACCGGCTTCATGGCCGACTTCGAGGACGCCAACTCGCCCACCTGGGCCAACATGGTCGGCGGCCAGGCCAACCTGATGGACGCCATCCGGGGAACTCTGGAGTTCGACGACGAGGAGAAGGGCAAGGAGTACCGGCTCGACGACGAGACCGCCACGCTCCTGGTACGCCCCCGCGGCTGGCACCTCGTGGAGCGCCACGTGCTGGTGGACGGCGAGCCGGTGGCAGGCGGCCTGTTCGACTTCGGCCTCTACATCCACCACAACGCGCAGGCGCTGCTCGAGAGCGGCAGCGGCCCGTTCTTCTACCTGCCCAAGATGGAGTCCCGCCTCGAGGCGCGAATGTGGAACGACGCCTTCAACCTCGCCGAGGACCACCTCGGCCTGGACCGCGGCACCGCCCGCGGCACCGTGCTGATCGAGACGCTGCCCGCCGCCTTCGAGATGGACGAGATCCTGTACGAGCTGCGCGAGCACTCGGCCGGGCTGAACGCCGGCCGGTGGGACTACATCTTCAGCGCGATCAAGCGCTTCCGTCACCGGCCCGAGTACGTGACTCCCGACCGCTCCTCGGTGACGATGACCGTGCCCTTCATGCACGCCTACTCCGAGCTGCTGGTGAAAACCTGTCACCGGCGCGGCGCGCACGCGATGGGCGGCATGTCCGCAGTGATTCCCTCTCGCGCCGACGAGGAGGCCGCTCAGCGCGCGCTGGACGCCGTGCGCTCCGACAAGCAGCGCGAAGCGGGCGCCGGATTCGACGGCACGTGGGTGGCCCACCCCGACTCCGTGGAGCCCGCGCTGGAGGAGATGAGCAAGGTGATGGGCGACAACGACAACCAGGTCGGCCGCCAGCGCGACGACGTGCAGGTGTCCGCCGCCGAGCTCCTCGCGCTCGACAAGACCGAGGGCGAGATCACCGAGGCCGGCCTGCGCTCCAACGTAAACGTGGGCATCCAGTACATCTCCTCGTGGCTCCGCGGCAACGGCGCCGCGGGGATCTACGGCCTGATGGAGGACGCAGCCACGGCCGAGATCTCACGCTCCCAGGTGTGGCAGTGGATCCGCCACGGCGCGCAGCTGGACGACGGCCGGTCGATCACCCCGGAGCTGGTCTCGGACATCGCCACCTCCGAGCTGGAGAAGATCCGCGAGGAGATCGGCGACGACGAATGGTTCGAGAAGGAGGGTCGCCCGAAGCTCTCGCGAGAGATCTTCGAGGAGGTTGCGCTCTCAGGGAACGACCGGTTCGTGGAGTTCCTGACGCTGCCCGCTTACGAGCGCCTCGAGCGCGATTGAGTCCGCGCGCGCCAAACCTGAAAGGATCGCGGCCACTCGCATCCAGCCACGACCAGGAGAGTGCACATGGCCCAACGCACCAAGGCGGACCGCTCGGCGGCCGCGAAGAAGGCAGCAGCCACTCGTAAGCGCAAGGACGCCGCCAAGAGCGGCAAGGCCGGAAAGTCGAGTGCCAAGTCCGCCGGGACGACAGCAGTCTCTGCCGCCAAGTCTGCTGGCAGCGCTGTGAAGTCCGCCGGCAAGGCGGCGGCCACCCGCGCCGGCGTCGGAGGCAGCAAGGCCAAGAAGGCCAAGCCCGCCGCGAGGAGGCCCGCCAAGAAGCGCTAGGCCGGCTAAGCGGCCTGCTCGGCCCGCTCGCGCTCGGCCTCGCGCAGGGCCTTCATGGCCTGGCGCTTCTGGTCGCGCGTGGTGCGGTCGAGGATCAGCACCCCGTCGAGGTGATCCATCTCGTGCTGGATCACGCGCGCCTCGAGACCGGAGGCCTCGATCAGCCGCTCCTCACCCTCCTCGTCCTGGGCGCGCACGCGCACGTAGATGGGGCGCTCGACGTCCACGGTCACACCGGGGATCGAGAGGCAGCCCTCCTCGAGGATCTCCTCCTCCTTGCCCGTCCACTCCAGCTCGGGGTTGGCGAGGGCGATCACCGGGGCGTCGGGGCCGACGCGGTAGACCAGCAGGCGCTGTGAGATTCCCAGCTGCGGCGCCGCGAGCCCCACTCCGATGGCGTCGCCCATGATGCCCGCCATCCGCGCCACCTGGCCGCGGAGCGAGTCGTCGAAGCGGTCCACGGGGGTCGCACGGCTCTTGAGCACCGGGTCACCCAGGCGGCGGATGAACGACATGGCCGCCCGCCGCCGGGCCTCGAGCTCGGGATCGAGCGCGGGCTCGGTGTCCTCTACCTGCTCCTCGCGCTCCTCGAGCTCGTGGTCGTACTCCTCGGACATCCAGGCAAGTGTAGGACGCCGGCAGGGCGGCCGCCACGCCGGCGGTACGCTGGTCTCATGTGCCGAAACATTCGAACGCTCCACAACTTCGACCCCCCAGCCCACAACGAGGAGATCCGGGCCGCGGCGTTGCAATACGTGCGTAAGGTGAGCGGCTCGACCAAGCCGTCCAAGGCCAACGCCGAGGCTTTCGACCGCGCCGTGGACGAGATCGCCCACGTGACGGCCCACCTCTTGGAGGACCTGGTGGCGGTGGCGCCGCCCAAGGACCGTGAGGTGGAGGCGGCGAAGCGCCAGGCGCGGGCCGCTCAGCGCTACGCCGCCTGAGCGCCTACACGCCCGCCGGCACTGGACCCACGCTCACTGCGGGTCGACGTCGACGGCAAACGCCACCGCCCCGTGTGCCCGGTCGCCCGCCACCGCTTCCACCGCCCGCCTGACGGCGTCGATCACCTCCGCCCGCGCCGGCCCGCCGTCCGTCCGAGCGCGGATCACCAGCTGGGCCCGGTCGCGTCCCTGGCGGCGAAACAGTGGCGCCGGACCCAGCACGGAGGCGCCGGCCACGTGGATGGCGGCTTTGATCGCCTCTGCCGCCGCGCCTTCGGGACCGGGCTCCTCGCACGAGCAGACCACCCGAATCAGATGTCCGTGGGGCGGGTAGCTGAGCATCGCGCGGCGCGCCAGCTCGCCTTCGAGGAAGCCGTCGCTGTCGTGGCGGGCGGCGTAGCCGAGCGCGCGAGCCGTGGGGTCCAGCGCCTGCACGATCACCCTGCCCCCGCGCTCGCCGCGGCCACTGCGCCCCGCCAGCTGGGCCACCAGGGCGAAGGTGCGCTCCTCCGCCCTGAAGTCTGGGAAGCGAAGCGTGGCATCGGCGTCGAGGACCACTCCGAGGGTCACGTCGGGGAAGTCGTGGCCCTTGGCCACCATCTGGGTACCCACGAGCACGCCCGACTCGGCGCGGTCGAAGCGCTCCAGCGTGGCGGCCACGCCGGCGGACGCGGAGGTGTCGGTATCGAGCCGGAACACCGGCAGCGGCGACACGAGCTCGAACAGCTCGGACCCCAGCTGCTCGGTGCCGATTCCATGGCGGGCCACCGAGACCGACCCGCAATCCGGGCAGTGCCGCGGCACCCCCTCGGCGTGGCCGCAGTGGTGGCATGACATCCGCGCGGCCCCCCGGTGGAGCACCAGCGTCACGTCGCACGAGGGACAGTCCCACGTGCGCCCGCACTCGCCACAGGCGAGGAAGTTCGACCAGCCACGGCGGTTGAGCAGCACGATCGCCTTCTCGCCGCGCCGGCGGACCTCCTCCAGCGCGTCGCGCGACGCCGGGTGCAGCGGATCCTGGATCCCCGCCATCCCCACCACCTGGACGGGCGGGAGGCCGCGGCCGTCCACGCGCTCGCGCAGCTCGATCCGGCGGTGATGAAGCACCGTCTCGGGACGGGGCGTGGCGCTCCCGGCCAGCAGCACGGCGCCGCATGCCGCGGCGCGGCGCTCGGCCACCCGCCGGGCGTCGTAGCGGGGATCGCCCTCCTGCTTGTAGGAGCTGTCGTGCTCCTCGTCGACCACGATCAGCCCGACGTCACTCAGTGGAGCGAAAACCGCCGAGCGCGGCCCCACGCAGACCTTCGCCGCACCCGAGCGCAGCCGCGACCACTCATCGAAGCGCTCGCGCGCCGACAGCTGGGAGTGCAGGATCGCCACGGTGTCACCGAAGCGCTGCACGAAGCGAGCCGCCGTCTGCGGCGTGAGCGCGATCTCGGGCACGAGCACGATCGCGCTCTGGCCGCGCTGAAGCGCCGCCTGCACCGCCCGCAGATAGACCTCGGTCTTGCCCGACCCGGTGACGCCATGCAGCAGGAGGCGGCGACCCGAGGCGTCGGTTCCCGCGTCCATCGCGCCCAGCACCTGGGCCAGGGCGGCCTCCTGCGCGGCGGTGGGGTGCTCGACGCGGCGAAGTGCCCCGACTGCCCGTACCTCGGGCCTGCGCGGAGGCTCGATCGTGCGCTGCAGCGACACCAGTCCGCGCCGCTCCAGGCGCCGGGCGCCGGCGTGATCGCAGCCGCCCGCCTCCGCCAGGGCACTCACCCGCAGGGGGGAACCCACCAGCGCTTCCAGCGCCGAGCGTTGCCCATCGGAAAGCCGCTCCGCGCCGCCGAGCGCCGCCCGGCCGGCATCGGTCAGCCCGGCTACGAGCGACCGCCTCGCGGCCGTGCGCCTGCCCGCACCAGTGCCTGTGCCGGGCGGGAGCACGAGCGCCAGGCCGCGTGCCGGGGTGGACACGTACTCCTCCGCCACCCACAGGCCGAGCCGGACGAGGTCGGGTGGGACATTGGCCTCCAGGGCCGAGAGCGGCTCCGCCAGGCGCTCCGGAGGCAGGTCGCTGGCCTCCGCCACCTCCACCACCACACCGAGGATCCGCCGCGGCCCGAACGGCACAACGAGCATGGACCCCACCCCGACATCGCCGTGGGCGGCACCCAGCAGGTAGTCGAACGGGCCGCGAAGGCTGCGCGCAGTGGTGAGCGGCTCGACCTTGGCGATCACGGTGTCAAGTTAGGGCGCTGCCCGGACGCCGCTCAAGGCACCAGCAGGCAGGCGTAATGCACCGTGAAGGAGCGCTCGGCGATCGCAGGGGCCGCCACGAACAGGCCACGGCGGACCGTCGCCTTCGCGCGCGCGGTGCTCCGTGCCGCGAAACCGTCGGCCCAGAACGTGTGGATCGCGGCGGGAAGAGGGTCGGCCAGCTCGCGAGCTACCCGGAGGCCTGTCCAGGCGGCCAACTCGCGCACGTCCCCACGCGAGAAACGGTGCAGGTGGCCGAGCTTCGCGCGCCCGCGTGCGGCGGAGCCCCGCGAGGCCGACCGGTTGTCCTCCAGCGGCACCTCGACCACCACGGCGCGGCATACCCGGGCGGTCTCCGCGAGCAACGGCGCCGGATCGGGAACGTGCTCGAGCACGTGTGAGAGCACGCCGAGCTGGAAGGCCGCATCGCCGTAGGGCAGGGTGGTTCCGTCGAAGCGCTGAACGGAGGCGATCTCGGAGCGCTGGGCCGCCAGCTCCACGGCGCGCGCCGAGATGTCCACACCCTCCCGGCGCTTCCCCACCCGGCGCGCGGCCACGGCCGAGAGCAGGCCGCCGTCGCCGCAGCCCACTTCCAGCACGAGAGCCGGAGGCTCGGGCAGCGCCCGCACCAGCTCGGCCACGTGGTCGGCCTTGCCCTCGGCGCACAGGGCGCGCCACCGGCCGAAGCGAGCCGGGTCCCCCTCCCCCGAGTCATAGCGCTGCTCGTAGTCGTCTCGCAGCTCCGCTGAACCCGTTTCGGTCACCCGTCGTAGGCTACGCGCCGGCGAATCGACCATGTCCATCGACTTCCAGGCAGAGGGGCTGCTCGACGGCCTCGACGGACCCGCCCGCGACGCGCGGCTGGAGCTGCTCGAACGGCTCGCAAGCGACGGGTACGGGCTCGATGAGCTGCGCGACGCCGCGCGGGACGGTCGGCTGCCCCTAGTTGAGGTTGAGCGCGTGCTGGGCGGCGGGGTGCCGCAACACACCGAGAGCGATATCGCCGAGGCCAGCGGGCTGGACCCGGACTTCCTGCAGCGCCTGTGGCGGGCGCTCGGCATGGCACTGGGCGACCCCTCCGAACGCGCATTCACCGACGCCGACCTGGAGGCCGCGGAGCGCGTGAAGGCTTTTCGCGACGCGGGGCTCGACGACAATCGCATCCTCGAGCTCAGCCGCGTGATGGGGCGCTCGATGTACGGCGTGGCCGCAGCCATAGGCGAGGTGTTCCGCGAGACCTACCAGCAGCCCGGCGACGACGAGCTGAGCCTTGCGCTGCGCTACGCGGAGGCGGCCCGAGGCCTCACGCCGATGCTCGGTCCGATGCTCGAGCACGTGCTGCTCCTGCAGCAGCGCAGCCTGATCGATCAAGTGGCCGTGGAGGGCACGGCGCTGGCCGAGGGCCGGCTGGCCAACTCCGAGGAGGTGGCGGTGTGCTTCGCCGATCTGGTGGACTTCACCAAGCTCGGGGAGAGCGTGGCGCCCGCCGAGCTGGGCGCGGTGGCCGACCGGCTCGAGGAGCTGGCGGGCGATGTGGCCGAGTCCCCGGTGCGGCTGATCAAGACCATGGGCGACGCCGTGCTGCTCCAGTCCAGCGATACCGATGAGCTGCTGGCCGCTGCGCTGGCGATCGTGGACGCGGCCGACGCCGAGGGCGAGGGCTTCCCCCAGTTGTGCGCCGGGCTGGCGCGGGGCGAGGCGCTCTCGCGGGCCGGCGACTGGTTCGGGCGCCCGGTGAACCTGGCCAGCCGCATCACCGGCATCGCAAGGCCGGGCACCGTGCTGGTGGCCGGCGAGGTCAAGGACGCCGTGCAGCGCGACTTCCGCTTCTCCTTCGCCGGCGGGCGGCGGATCAAGGGAGTGGACGGAGAGGTGAAGCTCTTCCGGGCGCGACCGCCGGAGGAGCGACCGAAGGACTAGCGCGGCCGAACGCGCTGGGGCGGCGGCTCCTGCGTGCCCGTGGACGCGCCGGGCGGGGGCGCCTCGACGGCCGGGGCGCCAGGTGAGGCCCCCTCGACCACCGGCTCGGTGGGCGCCGGGGCCGAGTCCGGCTCCTCGGGCCGCACGACCAGCGCCCCACCGTCGTCGCTGAAGTCGACGTCGGTGGGCTCCACCTCATCGTTGGGGAGGTCGGTGGCGGGCGCGTCGACCTCGCCGTCCACCGGCACCGGCGCGACAGGCTCCGGCGCGCGTGTGACCGCCGGGACGACCGGGGCGGCTTCCGCCGCGAGGGCGGGCCGGCGGATCACCTGGCTCACGGTGGGCTTCACCGGCGCAGAGCGCGTGACCGGCGCCTTTGCGGGAGCCTGCCGCGAGGTGTCGGTGTGCGGAGCGACGGCCGCGCCCGAGGCGCCCACGGCCGCGGTGACCGCCACCACGGCGCCGATCGTCTGGGCCGCGCTGCCGCTCCCCGCGGCGGCGACCAGGGTGAGAGTGCCTCCACCCGCACCGGCCCCGCCGGCCCCGCCGGCCGCCGCGGCACCCGCTCCGCTCGCCGCGGCGCCGGCCCCGCTCGCGGCGCCGAGGTCCCCCAGGCGCAGCAACGGCAGCGGGATCAAGAGTCCCGCGGTGTCGCGCAGCCGGATGCGGGCGCGGCTCACCAGCTGGCGCGCGCCCACGCCGGAGACGCCGAGCTCTTCGGCCACCTCCTCGTATGAACGCCCCTCCAGCTCGCGCCGGACCATCGCCACACGCTGGCGCTCGGGAAGGTCGGCGAGCCCACCCATCACCAGCCTGAGGTGGGCGCGCTGCTCGGCCACCTGGGGCGGTTGGGGGACGCCGTCGTAGTGCTCGGAGATCTCCTCGTGGGTGCGCTCGCGTGCGGCATTGATCGCCGCGTTGCGCGTGACCCGGTACAGCCAGGGGCCCAGCACCAGGCTGCGCTCGTCCTCGCACAGGAACAGGTAGAGCCGGGTGAAGGCGTGCTGGACGAGGTCCTCGGCCCGGCACGGGCCGGCCATGCGTGCCGCGTAGCGCTCGAGTGGGCCGCGGTAGCGCTCCACGATCGCCTCGAAGGCGGGCTCGTGTGCTTCGCGGGCGAGCTTGACCAGCCGTTCGTCGCTCTGGAGTTTCAGCGCGGCGTTGGCAAGACGCATTCCCATGGTTCTCCTACGGTCAGACTACGACAGTGACCGGTGGAACACGGGGTCGGGCCCGAAGTAGTGGATCGTGTGCGAACAGCAGCGGATCGCGCGCGGCCGGTGCGACTCGCCCTGCACCGGCCGGCGCGCTTGCCAAATAGGGAACCGCCGGAAGCGCGGGCCATCCAGGCCCGGCGCGCTTGACGTGGCGAGTCGTCCCACGTACTGCCAACAGCGCGGCGGGTGCGATGTGACACCTACCCTTGGCGCGATGAGCTCCGGGGACGTGTTGTTTCTGGCCGCGGCGGCGCTGGCCGTGTCGTCTGTGCTCTTTCTCGCTTTCTTTCGATGGCGCTTCGCCCGCAGGGCCGGCCAGCGCGCCGAGCTCGCCACGGGCGCCTCCGGCGGCAGCTGGTCACTCGCCAAGGTCGAGCCGGGCGCCTCCGGCACGCACAACCTGGAGTCGCCGCTGCTGGCGGGCCCGTGGGACGATCGCTCGCGGCTGCGCGACACCGCGATCTCGGAGCTGGCGTCGGCCGAGCGGGCAAGCGTCGCGAGCCCGCACGGGCTCGCGACCTGCGCGACGAGGAGGACCCCGCCGCCATCGCCGCCGCCGACCTTGGGCTGGTGGACCCCCGCTTCTCCCCGATGGTGATCGAGGCCTGCGTACGACGCATCGTGGCCGCGTGGACCGCGGCGCGACACGAGGGCGAGGCAGCCCTGCGCGAGGTCGCCCCTGCTGCGGTGGCCGCCAAGCTGCTCAGCGGCGGGGTCCCGGCGGATCTGCGGCTGCGCGGCATCCGCCTGCTCGACCTGCGGGAGCAGACCAATCCGCCCACGGTGAGGGTCCAGGTGACGACCAGGCTAGGCGGGCGCCGCCGCGCCCTCGCTGAGGCCAGCGGCCTCGCGCAGAATGTCGGCCTTGTCGGTCCGCTCCCACGTGAAGTCCGGGTCCTCGCGGCCGAAGTGGCCGTAGGCGGCGGTCTTCTGGTAGATCGGCCGGTGAAGGTCGAGCTCCTTGCGGAACGCGCCAGGACGCAGGTCGAAGTGCTCGTCGATCAGCCGGGCGATCTCGCCGCGCGAGATCTTCTCGGTTCCGAAGGTCTCGGCCATCACCGAGACAGGGTGCGCCACTCCGATGGCGTAAGCCACCTGCAACTCGCAGCGGTCGGCCAGACCGGCGGCCACTACGTTCTTGGCCACCCAGCGCGCCGCGTAGGCGGCGGAGCGGTCCACCTTGGAGGGGTCCTTCCCCGAGAACGCGCCACCACCGTGGCGGGCGGCGCCGCCGTAGGTGTCCACGATGATCTTGCGCCCGGTGAGCCCGCAGTCGCCCACGGGCCCGCCGATCACGAACTTGCCGGTGGGGTTCACGAGGAAGTTCTCCCTGGAGAACAGCTCGCCCTCGTCGTACATCTCGGCGGGCAGGACGGGCTTGGCCACGTGCTCCCACAGGTCGCCGCGGATCGTTGTGTCGGAATCCACGTGCTCGGCGTGCTGGGTGGAGATCAGGACCTTCTCGATCGACACCGGCACACCGTCCTCGTACCGAACGGTCACCTGGGTCTTGCCGTCGGGACGCAGGTAGTCCAGCGTGCCGTCGCGGCGCACCTCGGCGAGGCGCTGGGCCAGCTTGTGCGCGAGCGAGATCGGCATGGGCATCAGCTCAGGCGTTTCGGTGGTGGCGTAGCCGAACATCATGCCCTGGTCGCCGGCGCCGGCCACGTCGAACTCGTCATCGTCGTCGGCGTTGGTGCGCTTCTCGAATGCCGTGTCCACGCCCTGGGCGATGTCGGGCGACTGCTCGTCGATGGCCGTGATCACGGCGCAGGCGTCGCAGTCGAAGCCGAAGGAGGCGTCGTCGTAGCCGATCCGGCGAATCGTCTCGCGCGCGATTCTGGGCACGTCGACATAGGCCTCGGTGGTGATCTCGCCCGATACGACCACGAGCCCGGTGTTCACGAGGGTTTCGCAGGCCACCCGGCTGAGGGGATCCTCTGCCAGAACGGCATCGAGGATGCCGTCGGAGATCTGGTCGGCCATCTTGTCCGGGTGGCCTTCGGTCACCGATTCGGAGGTGAACAGGTACTCGTTGTCTGAGAGCTGGGGTGTCGTCATGGGTCGCGGAAGGGTACAGAGGTGGCTTCTCAGCGGAAGGCGCGGAGCCCGATCGTCGATCCCTACCTTCGGTAGGACAGGCGGGCTTACACCGAACGAGGACCCTAATCGACGGCTTGTCAGCTCGTCTTGAAGTCGATCACGAGCGGGATTCCCTGCAGTCCGAAGCGCTCCCGGAGCTGATTCTCGAGGAAGTAGGCGTAGTCGCGCTTGATCAGGGAACGGTCGTTCACCTGGACGGCGAACCGCGGCGGAGAGGTCTCGAACTGGGCCATGTAGTACATCCGCAACCGCCGCCCACGGGTGGCCGGGGGCTGGCGAGCTTGCTGGAGGTCGCCCAGGAAGCGGTTGAGCTGCGGTGTGGGAACCCGCTCGGCGGCGCGGTCGGCCAGGCCGACGCCCTCGGCCACCAGCCGCGTGAGCCCGCGGCCCGAGGTGGCCGAGACGGCCATCAGCCGTGGACGCTGGCGCAGCTTCTGGTTCACCCGCGCGCGGGCATCCTCGAGGTCGGTGTCCGTCTCGTCCCACTTGTTCAGGGCCACGACGGTCGCGCAGTTGGAGTGCATCGCGAGGTCGGCGATGCGGAAGTCCTCGGTGGTGATGCCCTCGGTGGCGTCGCACAGCACGACCGCCACGTCGGCCCGCTCGGCGGCGCGCTGGGAGCGCAGCTGAGCGTAGTAGTCCACCGTGCCCGCCACCTTGGTGCGGCGGCGAAGGCCCGCCGTGTCCACCAGGATCACCGGACGGCCATCCACCTCGATGCGGGTGTCGATGGAGTCGCGGGTGGTGCCCGCGAAGTCCGCAACGATCACCCTCTCCTCCCCCAGCAGCTTGTTCACGAGCGAGGACTTGCCCACGTTCGGGCGTCCTATCACGGCCAGCCGGGTGGCCTGTTCGGCCTCCTGCTCGGGCACGTCGGCCAGCAGCTCGGCGATGCGGTCGAGGAGGTCGCCGGTGCCGAGGCCATGAACCGCCGACACGGGCACCGGGTCGCCCAGGCCGAGCTTGTAGAGCTCCGCCGAGTTGGCGGCCTGCAGCGCGCTGTCGGTCTTGTTGGCGGCCACTACCACGGGCACGCTGGAGGCCCGCAGCTCGGCGGCAAGCTCGGAGTCGCCCGGGCGCAGCCCCGCGGAGGAGTCCACCACGAGCACCGCCACCGCGGCCTCGCCCAGCGCGGCGCGCGCCTGGCGCGCCACCGCTCGCTGCAGGTCGGTGTCCTCGTCCAGGTCCACGCCACCGGTGTCCACCAGCAGGAATGAGCTCCCGTTCCAGTCGGCCTCGACCTCCTTGCGGTCGCGCGTGACCCCCGACTGCTCGTGCACCACGGTCTCGCGGGTACCCGACAGGCGGTTGACGAGGGTGGACTTGCCGGCGTTGGGGAATCCCACGACGGCGACCTTGGGCAGCGCTGCCACGGGGATCAGCTCCCGCGGGCGCCGCGAACCAGCTCGGCGATCCGCTCCACGACGTCGTCCACGCTGAGACCCGTGGTGTCCAGCTGAACGGCGTCGTCGGCGGGACGCAGCGGGGAGTGCTCGCGCTCGGAGTCCTGGGCATCGCGCAGGGCCTGGTCGCGCTGCACCATCGCGGCGTCCGCGCCCAGCTCCGTGGCCCGGCGCTGGGCGCGCTCTTGCGGACTGGCGGTGAGGAACACCTTCACCGGCGCCTCGGGCGCCACCACCGTGCCGATGTCGCGGCCTTCGGCCACCCAGTCGCCGGCATCCAGCAGCGCGCGCTGCTTCTTGACCAGCGCCGCTCGCACCTTCTCGTTGGTGGCGATGCGCGATGCGGCCTCTGACACTTCGGGCGCGCGGATGGCCTCAGTCACGTCACGACCGTCGGCCACGACCCGGTCACCCAGCTCGATCTGCAGCTCCTCGGCGCGCTCCGACGCCGCGCCCCCCTCCTCGAGCAGCTTCAACGCGGCTGCCCGGTACATCGCCCCCGAGTCGAGGTAGGTGAAGCCCAGCGCCCGCGCGGTCGCGCGCGCAACTGTGCTCTTCCCGGCTCCCGCCGGCCCGTCGATCGCCACCACCATGCGGCGGCAAGGGTATCGGCGTGCTCAGCGCGGCTGCCAGGAAGGCTCGGAGGCGTCGAAGCCTCCGCGGACGTCCTCGATGATCGTTCGCAGGCGCTTGCCGTCGCGTGCGCGCGCTACGACCAGGCCGTTCTTCTTGTAGACGAGCATCCGCCCGGTGGGCGAAAAGGCCGGCGTGCGGCAGCCCGAGCAGCGCACGACACGCCGCAGCCCGGTCCCATCGGCGCGAGCCACGTAGATGCCCCCGCCGCGGGCGAAGGCGATCGAGCGGCCGCTGGGGGACCAGCTCGGTGCGCTGCCGCGCGCGATCGTCCGCAGCTGCCCGCCACGGGGCGTAACGCTGTAGATCGTGCCGCTGCGGACGAAGGCGATGCGGTTGGCGCTCGACCAGTCCGGGGAGGCCGCACGCCGCACGATCGACCTCGCGGTACCGCCCGCGGTGCGGCGCACATACAGGTCTCGCCGCGAGCCCACCCGTCCGGTGAAGGCCAGCGCGCTGGCCCCGGGGGCGTAGGCCGGCTCGCCGTCGTCGGAGGTGACCGCGTTGAACAGGCGGTAGCCGCTGCGATCTGAGTTCACCAGCGCGACGGCCGCGCCCGAGTCGAACGCCAGCCGGCGGCCGCCCGGGGCCCACGAGGGCGAGCGGTACTGGATCGAGCAGTCCCCGCTGTCCGGCTGGCCCGATTCCGTCAGCTGGCAGTCACGCAGGAAGCGCACGTCGCGCCCGCGCCCACTGCCCATCGCCGGGAGTGTGATGATCGCGCGGAACACATCCCCCTTGGCCGCGGCGGCGATGCGCCCGTCCTCGCCGGGGAAGGTGGCGTGGGCGGGAGCGGCGGTCGCGAGCGCGGCCAGTGCGACGAGGCTAAGAACGGCCAGGCGTTTCATCGGGGAACCGGAACCCGGGCGACCGGCGGATGTTGCGCTCATCGCAGCAGCGCCGCGAGGTCCTGCTCGAACTCGGGGTAGGAGACGGCCGCCACTTCCATGCCCAGCACGTCCACCCCCTCCTCAGAGGCGAGGCCCGCGATCGCGCCGAGCATCGCGATGCGATGGTCGCCCCGAGCGTCGACGGTTCCACCGGACAGCGGCGTGCCGTCGCCGCGCACCACGAAGCCGTCGTCGGTCTCCTCGATGTCCGCCCCGAGCGCCTGAAGTGCCTCCACCACGGTCTCGATCCGATCCGACTCCTTATGGCGCAGCTCCGCAGCGCCGCTCACCACCGTCTCGCCGCTCGCGAACGCTCCCATCAGCCCCACCAGCGTGAGCTCGTCGATCGCCAGCGGCACCTCGTCGCCGCTCACCTCGGTGCCCTCGAGGGGGGAGTAGGCCACGTCCAGCTCGCCTACGGGCTCCTCGTCGGCGACGGTCCCCGGCTCCTCAAGATCGCCCACGATCACCGCCCCCATCCGCTCGGCGATCCGCAGGAAGCCGGTCCGGGTCCAGTTCAGGCCCACGCCCTCGATCACCACGCGCGACCCGGGCACCAGGCACGCGGCGGCCACCACGAACGCGGCCGACGACGGGTCGCCCGGCACGGTGATCTCGTCCAGCTCCAGCTCGTCGACCTGTCGGACGGTCATCCGCAGGCCGTCGCGCTCGAACGGCACGCGGCAGCGACGCAGGATGCGTTCGGTGTGGTCGCGGCTCTGGCTGGACTCGGTGAGCGTCGTGCTCCCCGACGCCAGCATGCCGGCGATCAGGACGCACGACTTCACCTGCGCACTGGCCACCTGCACGTCGTAGTCGATGCCCTGCAGCTGGGCGCCCCGCACGCGCAGCGGGGGGACCCGGCCGTCGCGCGCCTCGATCCCCGCGCCCATCATCGCCAGCGGCTCCACCACGCGGTCCACCGGCCGGCGGCGGATCGATTCGTCGCCATCCAGCAGCCACTCGCCCCCCGGCTGGCCCGCCAGCCACCCCGGAAGCAGCCGCAGCAACGTGCCGGAGTTGCCCACGTTCAACCGGCCTCCCGTGGCCTCCAGCGCCGCGTGCAGGCCCACGCCGCGAATCTGCACACTGCCGGAGCCACCCCCGTCCTGGATGCCGGCGCCGATCGTGAGCAGCGCGTCGAGCGTGGACCGCGTGTCGTCGGAGTCGAGGTAGTTGTGCACCGTGACCGGCTCGTCGCACATCGCGCCGAACAGTGCCGCGCGGTGGGAGATCGACTTGTCGGGCGGGGGCCGGAAGCGGCCCCGGAGCGGGCCCGAGGGATTGAAGCGCTTGGTGCTCACGCGGCAGGGCTCAAGCGACCGGGAAGCCCAGGTCCTCGATCAGCCCGCGCGCGCGGTCGGCCTCGGGCTCACCAGCGATCCACAGCGTCATCGCGCCGGAGCGCATGTCCGGCGCTGGAGCAAGCGCCAGATCGACGATGTTCACACCTGCCTTGCCCAGGGCCAGAGCCACCTCGGCGACGATACCGGGACGGTTGGGGACGGTGAGGCGCAGCTCTGACACCTCGCCGCCCGCCAGGTCGGCCTCGAGGAGTCGCCGCCGGTCCTCGGCCGCGGCGTCGTTCCAGGCGGTCACGGCCTGGGCGTCGCCGGCGCGCAGCGTGTCAGCAGCCTCGCCCAGGCGCTTGGCGGCGGCGTCTATCTCGGCGGCGATCGCCTCGCGGTTGGCCATGTAGATGTCCGTCCACACTTCGGAGTTCGCGCCGGCCACCCGTGTGGCGTCGCGGAAGCTCGGACCCGTGCGCGGCAGCTCCCCACGTCCCGCCGCCTGCGCCACGAGCACGTTGGCGAGCACGTGCGGCAGGTGGCTCACGGCGGCCAGTAGCCGGTCGTGCTCGGCGGCGTCGATGGCCACCGGCCGGGCGCCGAGGGACTTCACCAGCCGGTGAAGCCGCTCGTAGAGGATTCCGGAGGAGCTCTTGGAGGGCGTCAGGTACCAGGCGGCACCCTCGAACAGGTCCGCGCGGGCGTGCTCCACGCCCGCTGTCTCCGCCCCGGCCACCGGGTGGCCGCCCACGTAGCGCTCATCGGAGAAGCGCTCGACCAGGCCTCCCTTCACCGATCCCACGTCGCTTACGACGCAATCCTCGGGCGCCGCGGCCAGCGCCGCCCCGATCTGCTCGGGCAGCGCCCCCACAGGCGCGCAGCACAAGCAGGCCCCGGCGTCCTCGAGCGCCTCCTCGAGCGTGCCCGCCGCGCGGTGAAGCGCACCCACCCGCACGGCCTTCTCGAGACGCTCGGGCGAGCGCCCGAAGCCCACCACCTCGGCGTCGCTGGCGTGCTCGCGCGCGGCGAGGCCGATCGACCCGCCGATGAGGCCCACGCCGAGGACGGCGATCTTCACTATTGCGAAGCAGCCGGCTCGGCCGGCTGCGCACGATCAACTTCAACGCGCCGCGCGCGCACCGCGCCGGCCAGCCCGTCGAGCACCTCCACGGTGGTGTCCCAGTCCATGCACCCATCGGTGATCGACTGGCCGTATGTGAGCTCGGCGCCCGGCTCGAGGTCCTGCCGGCCGCCCACCAGGAACGACTCGAGCATCATGCCCACGATGGCCGCACTGCCGGCGGCCACCTGGTCGCCCACGTCAGCGGCCACGCCGGGCTGGCGCGTCGGGTCCTTGCCGCTGTTGGCGTGTGACGCGTCGATCACCACGCGCTCGGGCAAGCCCGCCGCGCGCAGCTTCTCGATGGCGCCGTCGACCCAGGCCGCGGCGTGGTTGGGCTGCCCGCTGCCGCCGCGCAGGATCACGTGGCAGTCGGGGTTGCCGCGCGTATGCAGGATCGCGGGCGTGCCGTCGGTGTCCACGCCCGCGAACGCGTGCTTTGAGGCGGCCGCGCGCACGGCGTCCACCGCCACCTGCACGTTGCCGTCGGTGCGGTTCTTGAAGCCCACGGGCATCGACAGGCCCGAGCCGAGCTGGCGGTGAATCTGGCTCTCCACGGTGCGCGCGCCGATCGCGCCCCAGACCACGGCGTCCGAGATGTACTGCGGCGTGATGGGGTCCAGAAATTCGCACCCCACCGGCAATCCGAGGCCGAGCACCTCGAGGAGCAGCTCCCGCGCCAGGCGCAGCCCGGAGTTCACGTCGCCGGAGCCGTCGAGGTGGGGATCGTTGATCAGGCCCTTCCACCCGATCGTGGTGCGCGGCTTCTCGAAGTACACCCGCATGGCCACGCACAGGTCTTTCGCGTTCTGAGAGGCGTACTCGCTCAGCTTCACGGCGTAGTCGCGCGCCGCGTCGGTGTCGTGAACGCTGCACGGGCCGACGACCACCAGCAGCCGGTCATCGTTACCGGCGAGGATGTCGGTGACGTGCGACCGTCCGCGCACGACCACCTCGGCCAGCTCCTCCCCGAGCGGCAGCTCCTCGAGCAGGTCCCCGGGCGCGATCAGGGGGACTACTCGCTCTATGCGCCTATCGCTTACGCGATCCAGTCGTCCGCTGTGAATCTCCATGTGTTCCTCTTCAAGCCTGTCAGATGGGTGTTCTCGGGTGGTGAGGCGAAGACCTGCACGCAGGTCGGATAATCGAGATCGTGCGCAGCCGACCGAGCCGGCTGCTTCGCAGAAAGGGCGCCCGGGCGGGTGCTTCTCAGCACCTGGCGGCAGGGGCCGCCGTAGCCGGACGCCTAGCTAAATCGCCAATAGGTGTAAGCGAATCGTGCGCAGCCGGCCGAGCCGGCTGCTTCGCGAAGGGCACGCCGAAGGCCGCCCGGAAGGGCGGTGGTGCTGCGAGTCGGCAGGTGGCTGAGCTGCATCGGCATGACTTCTACAGCAAGGTGTCCAGCGCCGCAAGGAAGCGGTCGTTCTCGCGCCGGGTGCCGTAGGTGACCCGTAGGCGACCCTCCTCGCCCAGCGCCGCGCCGGCGCGCACGATCACGCCGAGGTCCGCCAGGCCCTTCACGACCGCGTGCTCGTCGCGGTCGCCCAGCCCGACCCACGAGAAGTTGGCCTGGCTCTCGGTCGTGTCCAACCCGCGCGCGACCAGCTCGGACTCCACGTGCACCCGCTCGATCACCGTGTGCTCCACCCGCCGCTCGACCTCGTCCTGGTGGCGAATCGCCTCGGCCGCGGCGGCCTGCGCGATCGCGTTCACCGAGAACGGCTGGCGCACGCGGTCCACCGCGGAGCGGAAGCTCTCCGGCCCGAGCGCGTAGCCGGCGCGCAGGCCGCAGAGGCCGTAGATCTTGGAGAAGGTGCGCAGCAGCACCAGGTTCGGGTGTCGCTCCAGCAGGTCGAGGGACTCATCGGGGTCCTGGAGCGTCGAGAACTCCACGTAGGCCTCGTCGAGAATCACGGCTAGGCGCCGGGGAAGGTCGCCCACGAAGGCGTCAATCTCGTCCACGGGCAGCGCGGTGGCCGTGGGGTTGTTGGGGTTGCAGACCAGCACGAGCCGCGTGGCCGCCGTGACCTCGCTCGCCATCGCCTCGAGGTCGTGACGCCCTTCGGAGTCCAGCGGAACGGTGATCGCGCGAGCCCCGGACTGCGCCGCCAGATGCGGATAGATCGAGAACGACGGCCACGCGTACACCAGCTCGGCCCCGGGCTCGAGGAGGGCATCGCCCGCGGCCAGGAGGATCTCGCAGGAGCCGTTGCCCACGCTCACGCGCTCGCTCGGGAGCCCCGTGCGCTCTGCGATCCGCCTCCGCAGCACCGACTTGTCCGGGTCCGGATAGCGATTGAGCGTCTCGAGCTGGCCCTGTATCGCCCCCATCACCGGCGCCGACGGACCCCACGGCGTTTCGTTGGACGCGAGCTTCACGAGCTCGATGTCATGGCCGTAGCTCTCGGCAGCCGGGTAGACCGGGATGGCCTCCAGGCGGCGGTTGAACTCGATGCCGCTCACTGTGCACCCTCGAGGTCGCCGCGCAGCTTCACCGCGTCACGCAGGTATACGTGACGGGCGGGCACTTCGGGGTCGGCGTAGCAGTGCAACATCAGCCGTATCACCCGAGGAAGCGAGCCTGGGACGTCGATCTCTCGGGCGCAGAGCAGCGGCACGCCGCTCAGGCCCAGCCGGCGCGCGGCCACCGCCGGGAACTCGGCGTCCAGGTCCCCCGTGCAGGTGAAGATGCAGCTCACCATGTCCGCCGGCTCGAGCTCGTTGCGGCTCATCACCTCGCGCACCAGCTCATCGGTGCCCTCGATGATCGAGTCGGAGTCGTTGGCCCCGACGGTGATGGCGCCCCTGAGCGCTCGCAGTTTCACGGCCGGGGATTGTTTCAGTCGGCGGTGCGGCGAGCTCGGGCGAGGCGCGAGGTTCGCAAACGGCGCAGAAGGGAACTGCAGGCCAGCGGCCCGGATGGTCCCCAGGCGCAGCCCCCAAAACGTTGCAACCGATGGCTGGTTGGCGAGGTGCTCAACAGATCGTGGCTCTGGCACCCAAAACGTGGAGCACCTCAGACAACGTCCTTCCATCGCAACGTCTTGGGGGTTGATCAACGAGCTGAGGCAGACCTACCTCCCGTTACTGAGCAGTTTGTGTTCATCACAGCCCCGCCGCCGCCCGCAGCCGCTGCTCGTCGGCGGCGCTCAGCCGGCGCGAGTCGCCGAGGCCCAGCCGTCCAAGCAGCAGCGGCCCGAAGGCCACCCGCTCCAGGGAGATCACCTTGTGGCCAACGGCCTCGCACATCCGGCGTACCTGGTGCTTGCGGCCCTCGCGCAGCACCACCTCCAGCTCCCCCGGCCCGCGCAGGCGCACGCGAGCGGGGGCTGTGCGGCCATCCTCGAGTGCCACTCCCTCCCGCAGGGCCCGCACCGTGCGGTCGGACACGCCGGCGGGGTGAACCGTTGCGCGGTAGGTCTTCTCCACGCCGTACCTCGGATGGGTGAGCCGTTCGGCCAGCTCGCCGTCGTTGGTCAAAAGGATCAGCCCGGTGGTATCGGCGTCGAGGCGACCGACGGGATACAGCCGCCGGTCTGACTCCACGAGGTCGGTGACCACCGGGCGGCCATGAGTGTCCTGCGCGGTGGAGACGACGCCCTTGGGCTTGTTCACAACGAACAGCTCGCGCGGCTCTGGAGCCACCTCGCGGCCATCCACGAGCACACCGCTGCGCTCGTCCACGTCTCGGGCGGGGTCGGTCACCTGCTGGCCCCCCACGCTCACGTGCCCGTCGGCGATCAACCGCTCGGCCGCGCGCCGCGAGGCCACGCCCGAATGCGCGAGAAACTTGCCCAGGCGCAAGGTCAGGCCACGGTGGCGCGGCCGGCCGCCGATGCGCGTCCGGGGCCGTGATCGCGGTACCAGTCGATGGTGCGCCGCAGCCCGTCCTCGAGGTCGGTGGTGGCGGTGAAGCCGAACAGCTCGCGGGCTCGGCTGGTGTCCAGCGAGCGCCGCGGCTGGCCGTCGGGCTTGGTCCGATCCCAGGCCAGCCGTCCCTCGAAGCCCACCAGCCGCGCGATCACCTCGGTGAGCTCACGGATGGTGATCTCACTCGAGGCCCCCACGTTCACGGGCTCGGCACCGTCGAAGCGCTCGGCGGCCGCCACGATCGCCTCCGCGCAGTCATCCACGTAGAGGAACTCGCGCGACGCAGACCCGGTACCCCAGCAGTCCACGTGGCCGGACCCGCTCAAACGCGCCTCCTCGCACTTGCGGATCAGCGCCGGAATCACATGGGACGAGGCCAGGTCGAAGTTGTCCCCCGGCCCGTAGAGGTTCACCGGCATCAGATAGGCACCCGTGAGCCCGTACTGCTCGCGATAGCCCTGCAACATCACCAACAGCGCCTTCTTGGCCACCCCGTACGGCGCATTGGTCTCCTCCGGATAGCCATTCCACAACTCCTCCTCCCGAAACGGCACCGGCGTGTGCTTGGGATAGGAGCAGACCGTCCCAACCTGCACGAACTTCTCCACGCCGCGCTTGCGGGCCTCCTCGACCATGTGCAGCCCCATCGCCATGTTCGCGTAGAAGAACCGGCCCGGGTTGTCGCGATTGGCGCCGATGCCCCCCACCTCGGCCGCCAGATGGATAACGGTGTCCGGACGGCCATCCTCATAGGCCCTCGCCACGGCCACGGGGTCGGTGAGCTCGTAGTCGGCCTTCCGCGGCACGAACACCTCAGCGGCGCCCGCCGCCTCCAGGCGTTCACGGACCTGCACGCCGAGAAAGCCCGAACCGCCGGTGAGCAGGACCCGCTTGCCGTTCACATGCTCGGCCATGAACGGTGAGCGTAGAGGGTCCGGGCGCCTGTTCAGCTGGCCGGCAGACCCGGGATGGCGCCGTTGCGGAAGGCATCCACGAAGCGGCGGTGATCCTCGCGCGCGAGCTGGCCGTAGGCGGCACCGAAGTCGGCCAGCTCGGAGGCGAACGCCTGTGCCTCATCCCCCACCGCCTGCATGATCGCCTCCTCTGTCTGGAAGTCCACGAGCGTCTGCTCGCTGCCGGCGTCGGACACGCAGTGGATTTTGGCCGTGGCCTGCCCGAGCGCGCGGACCATCGGCAGGATCTCCTCGGGCTCGGCCACCGTGTCCCAGTCGAGGTCGGCCTCGTACGGCGACAGTTCCGCCACCACGTAGCCGTGATCGTCCAGCTCGCACCAGCCCAGCCATGGGTCGGCGTGGGCCTGCAGCGCGCGCTGGGAGACCGCCGTCCGGTGGCCGTGGTGCTCGAAGTAGTCCGTGATGCGCTCATCGGTGACCACCCGGCTCGGCGCCGCCACGTTGCCCTGCTTCATCGAGAGCACCACATCGTTGTCCAGCGCTTCGGTGCGCCCCTCGATGAGCAGGTTGTACGCCGGCAGGCCGGCGCTCCCGATTCCAAAGCCGGTGCGGCCCACTATGTCCTTGACCGTGTAGGAGACGCTCTCCTGGCGCTTGCTCTCAGGGATCGTGCCGAGGTAGGCCTGGTAGGCGGCGTAGACCAAGCCTTGCTCATCGGCACCCAGGCGCCGCACGCCGGGGCCCTCGCGGAACTTGCGGTCATAGCCCTCGACCGTGGTGAGTGACTGCAGCAGCTCCACGCGAGTGCCCATCCGAGCCTCCAGCAGCACCTCGTGCAGCGCGCCATCTGTGTTGTCCAGCGTCAGGCGGAAGTCCTCGTCGCGATCTCCCTCGGCGAACGCCTGTACCTGCTCGATGTAGCTGCCCGCGTAGGCCTCGATCGCCTCACGAACGGTGTCGTCCGACAGCGCCTTGGCGAAGCCGAGCAGGCTCAGGCTCGCCGCCATCCGCTGGAGATCCCAGGTGAAATGGCCGAGGTAGGCCTCATCGAAATCGTTGACGTCGAAAACGAGCACACCATCGGCGCTCATGTAGGTGCCGTAGTTCTCGGCGTGAAGGTCGCCCTGGATCCAGACCGCGCCCGTGCGCTCGTCCGCGAACCGGTCCTTCATCTGCGCCACGTCGGCGTAGAACACGCACGCGCTGCCGCGGTAGAAGGTGAACGGATCCTGGGCCATCTTGCGGAACTTGCGCAGGAAGGACTTGGGGTCGTACTCGATCAGGTCCGAGAAGGCCTCCACGAGCACATCCACGATCTGCTGCTGGCGCTCTTCGGAGTTCTCACCGAGACCCTCGACACTGGACACGGTCGGCACTCTAGAGTCCGGCCATCGCCCGGACGCCCCTCCTCTGC
>Ga0136631_10000112_pt1 | contig 23117 bp, 25 predicted proteins | sample AntDrymUQ6012206_2_FD_104655 | JGI IMG/M metagenome (GOLD analysis project Ga0136631, IMG submission 104655) | Polar desert sand microbial communities from Dry Valleys, Antarctica - metaG UQ601 (22.06) | ecosystem: Environmental > Terrestrial > Soil > Desert | place: Antarctica: Dry Valley... | reverse complement strand
CCGCGAGCGTGCCGTCGTCGGCAAGCTCAGCGTTCGGCCGGGAGACGTGCTGGTCGGGTAGTCGAGGCCCTCGCTGCCTTGGAGGAACGCCCCACCGCAAACCTCCATCGAATTCCCATGCCCCGCTGAATGAGACCCAGCGGGCGTCGGTGAAGAAGAAGTACGAGCAGCCCTCGCCCGTCAGATCGTCGGCGGGATGATTGATGATCCAGCGGCTCACGGTGACGCGCCACTGCTCGTCGCTCCCGACGACGTCGGCTCGGTTCCGCGCGTTTTGCGGTTCTGTTAGCGGCACTCAAGCGGTAGATCTCGTCATCGAGGACGGCGAGTGACGCTCAGGCGCTCGCGGCGGGCGGTGACTATCCCGAGAACGCCTGCGAACACTCCGAGTAAGACGATCATCACTGGCCCGTACCAGAGCGCCCATTCAACGGCGTTTTGGAATTGAGAGCAGGAGGGCCAGCAATCGACGAAGCCGTCGGCATCGCGGTAGTCGGTCCAAATGGCCGCAAGCGCCAGTCCCCAGGCCGCGGCCAGGACGACGGTAATCGCGACGAACGTACGCGCGAGTCGCCCGCGCCTCCACGCGATGAACAGGAGCAAGCCGAAGGCGACGAGCACCAACGGCGTTGCATAAGCCACCATGGCTCGCATATTGACGGCGCTGGAGCTCCGCCCGCTCGATCTCGCGGTCGGCGCGCGTCACGAGCCCAGTACGCCGCCAGGCGAGCAGAAAAGCGTCTCTAAGTGTTTCTAAGGTCTGGCTTAGAAAGCGTCCGCAGCGCTGGTGCAGGCAGGCAAGTGCGTTCGGCCGAGGGCTCAGGCGTCGTCGAAGGAGGCGAGCGGGTGGTTCTCGCGCAGGAACTCGGCGAAGAGCGGGACGGTGAAGTCGACCTGGCCTCGGCGCGGGCTCCAAACGAGCCCCTTCTGGATCAGCGACTCGCGGAAGACCGATACGCCGCGGGTGTCCTTGGCGCCGTAGCGGGTGGCGACCGCGCTTGAGCGGTAGGGCGGGTCGTCGAGGGCGGCCATCGCCGCGAGGTAGCGCTGCTCGGCGTCGCTTGCGAGCTGGAAGCGGGGGCCGAAGAAGCTGCGCTCGAGCGAGTCGGTGACGATCTCGCGCACGGTCTCGAGGTCTGCGAGGCTGATCGGCGATCGCTCGGCATGGTTCCAGAGTTCGAGCCCGTACTCCTGGATGAAGTAGGGGTAGCCAGCCGACTCGCGCACGACCCGACGGGCCGTCTTCTCTTCGTAGTCGACGCCGAGCGTTGCCGCCGGTCCGACGAGGGCGGCGCGGGCCGCGGCGTCGGGGAGGCGGCGAGTTCGCGGTACTGGAAGAGCCGGTCGGCGTAGGGCTTGGCCGCGATCAGCCGCACCTGCAGGTCGGGTAGGCCGGCGCCGACGAGCGCGACCGGCAGGCCGCGCCGGCTGATCGCCTGGAAGGCGATGCAGATCGCCGCGAGCGCGGGCGTGTCGAGGTTGTGCATCTCGTCGATCAGAAACAGCGCGCCCGAGCGGCTCGCCTGCGCGACCTCGCCGATCTCGAGCAGCAGCTCGCTCAGGTCCTGCTCGGGGTCGCCGGAGTCGGCGACGCCCGAGGCGGCCTCGACGTCGAGCTTGAGCTGGATCGCGCCCGGGACGGCGATGCTGAACGCCTTGACGACCCCGAGGGCACGCTCGACGCGGTCCCTGAGCCGGTGCGTGCGGCTCATCTCGCGCAGTAGCCGGGTCGCCATGCGCGCGAACGTCAGGCGGAAGTCGGGCTGGGAGCCGACCTCCTGCACGTCGGTCGTCGCCCACCCAGCCTCGCTCGCGAGCACGTCGAACTCCATCAGCAGCACCGTCTTGCCGACGCCGCGCAGGCCCGAGTAGACGAGGCTGCGCTCGTAGCCGCCGCCGCTCAGCCGTTCGATCAGCGCCTGCACGTTCTCCAGGTCGGGGTCGCGCCCGGCGAGGACGGGCGGCTTCCTGCCCGCTCCCGGCGTGTACGGGTTGTCGCGCTTGTTCAAAGACTCGGCCGTTTCTAACGAACTGGTTAGAAGAGCTTAGAAGATGCGCGCTCGGTCAACGAGCGAGAGCCGCCGCAGCGGCCCTCGCCGGCCTGACCGGGGTAGGTCAGGCGGTCGGCGCTTGCTTCTGGCGCCTGCGCGGTCGCGCCTTCGACGCCGTTTTCTCGGCGCGGCCTTCCTCGGCTGGGGCCCTCGCGGCCTCGGCGAGCGCGTAGGTGCCCTTGTCGATCCGGGTGAACGGCCCGCCGGGCCTGGAGCCGACGGCGAGCATGGCCGTGATCGTCTGCTCGGGCGTCTTGCCGCCGAGCCTGGTGCGTCCGGAGTCGAGCACGCGCCTGGCGATCTCCTTGGCGTGCAGCGGCTCGCCGGCCCTGCGCAGGGCGTCGATCGCGACCTGCTTGGCGGGCTCGCCGGTTGTGGCTCGTCGCTTGGCCATGGTGGCTGCCTCCTTCATCTCCTCGTTCGGGGTGCGGGCCAGCGGCGGGGCGAGGAGGGCCCACCGCCGCCGGAGTTCTGTCCTTCGCGCCGCCTTTGTGGCGGCGCGGTGTGCGTGCGCGTGCCGCCGTCGCTTGCGCTCGGGCCAGCGCCAGATCGGTCCGCCCGTCTCGCAGTCGATGCAGCGGACGCTCTCGCCGAGCAGGTTGAAGCCGTGCCGGTCAGGCATCGACCTCTCCGCTTGACCGGAAGTGGCGTCGCTCGCCGTAGCAGGCCTGCCGACCCTCGACCAGCAGCACGCGGGGGGAGGGCGTCTCGCGGTAGCCGCTCAGGTCCGCGGGCTGGTCGCTCGCCTCGACGACGGCCGCGATCGTGTACTCGAACAGCCAGGAGGGTTGGGCGAGGAAGCGGACCTCGGCGTCGGGGTGGCAGCGCTCGAGTTCGTCGATGAGGTTCTTGACCGTCACTGGGCCTCCCTTCGTTGGTCGCTCGCTACCGCGGGCGGAAAGGCGAGCCGTGTCGCGTTCGCGACCGGTGCGGGGAGCGCTTTGCGCTCGGCGAACAGCTGGCCGAGCTGCTGCCCAATCTGGCTGCGTCTGGCCTCGCGCTCCTTCCACTGGTGCGCGTAGACGCGCAGGGTCGTGTCGGGCTTTCTGTGCCCGAGCCGACGCTGCACGTCGACCAGCGGTACGTCGAGGGCGATCAGCATGCTGGCGTGGCTGTGGCGCAGGTCGTGCAGGCAGGGCTCGGGCGCCGCGATTCCGGCGGCCTTGACGGCACGCTTGAGCGCCTCGCGGGCGACCTTGCGCTCGAGCCCGCTGCCGCTGCGGCTGGCGAACACGAGCGCGTCCGGGTCGAACAGCGCACCGCGCTCGGCCACGATCGTGACGAGCCGGCGTGTCAGCTGCGGCGGGATGTCGATTGCCCGCCGCGACTCCTCGGTCTTGAGCGGCGTGCGGTCGCCGTCGCGTCCGAGCTGGTACTCGACCCGGATCAGCGAGTGTGTGCGGTCGAGGTCGCAGACGGCGAGCCCGAGCGCCTCGCCGATCCGTAGCCCGCCGGTGAGCAAGAGCTGGAGCAGGCAGCGGTACCGCTCTCCGTCGGCGGAGGCGATGACGGCCTGCATCTCCTCGAGGTTGAGGATCCGCTTCGGCCGCTGGTCGTCGAGCTTCGGCCGCTCGCCCCGTTCGAGCTGGCTGCAGGGGTTGACGGGGATCGCGCCGCGCCGGGCCGCGTGGGCGAGGATTCTCGAGAGCGGCCGCAGCGCGGTCAGGGTGGTCGAGCCGCGCAGGCCCTTGCGGCGCATGTGGGCGATGAAGCTGGCGACGTCGTCGACCGTGATCTGATCGAGGCGGCGGCGTCCGAAGTAGGGGATCAGGTGCTCGCGGAGCGCCCAGCTGTGCACCTCGCGGGTGCGCTCGCGCACCGGCTGGCGTTCGAGCCATTCCCACGCGTACTGCTCGAACGTCTGCCTGGTCGGCTGGATCCGCTCGCCGCGGCGGCGGCGCAGGCGCAGCTCCGCGCGCTTGGCCTCGGCGTCGTCGAGGCTTCCATGCACGACCGCCCAGCGGCGCTTGCCGCTCGAGTCGAGGTAGGGCACCTCGTAGGGCGGCTGCACCCTGCCGTCCGGGCGCGGCCGGTAGTAGATACCGGGGTGGCGGGCGACCGGCCGGCGCCGGGGGCGGGCGTTACCCTTGGCTTGCATCGGAGCTAGTACCTCCGTTGCCGGCCCCGGGGCGTTTCGGCGCCGCCGGGGCATTTGCTGAGTCTTGGACGACCATAGCTCCACCTAGCCGGCGCATCCAGTCGCTTCGTATTCGGCCTCCACCCAGCGGTCGAGCTCGTCGCGGTGGAAGAGGAGCCCCTGCCCGTCGTGCTTCTTGCGGAAGGGGATCGCGCGCGCGGCGGTCAGCTTGTAGAGGCGGTCGCGGGAGAAGCCGAGGTAGGCGAGCGCCGCCTCGAAGTCGAGCCAGGGCGATGCCACCTGCGGCTGCGCCTCGACCCGCTCCACGACCAGCTCGGCGATCCGCTCGGCCAGCTCCTGCACGAGCTCGTCGGGGACGGCCACCGTCAGCACGTGTCCGGCGCCCGGCTCCACGTTCACCGGCCCGCCTTCGCTGTTCGCGCTTGGACCGAGCGCTGCTGCTCGGGCGCGAAGACGAGCACGTCTTCGTGGGCGATCAGGAGCATGCGCGGGATCGCGCCGGTCCGCTGGTGCTGGAGCTGGAAGAAGCTCGTGCGCGGGACGAGCGCGCCGCCGCGCAGGCCGCAGAGGAGCGCGACCCGCCGCTCGGCAAGCGCGAGCCCGGCGCCCTCGGCGAGCTCGACGATCTGGCCGGGGAGATCGATGAGCGCGCCCTGCGAGCGGTAGGGGCGGGCGGTGAGCGCGAGCCGCCCCTCCGGGGCGAGCATGCGCCGGCAGCCGGCCAGGATCTCGGCGAGCGCGTCGGCGAAGGACGGGCGGCCAGCGCGGCCGCGCCCCGCGGGCAGGTGGGCGAGGTTGTCGCGGTTGCGCGAGTAGCGGTCGTCCCACTTCTCGACCGGGCGGCCGTGGCCCGCCTTCACCTGCCCGTGCAGCGAGGGGCCGTACGGGGGCGAGGTGAGGATGAGCGCGACTTTGCCGGCGAGCTCGTCGAGCAGCCCGCGCCCGAGCCTGCGCGCGTCTCCTCGCAGGCAGCGCGCGTGCGCGGGCGCACCCTGCTCCTGCGCGAGGGTGACGTTTCCGGCGGCGAGCGCCGCCCAGCGCGGCTCGAGCTCGACGCCGACCGCGTCGCGGTCGAGGTGGATCGCCTCGACCAGGGTGGTGCCGATCCCGCACATCGGATCGAGCACGAGCTCGCCCGAGTCGCTGTAGGCGCGAATGACTGCGCGCGCGAGCTCGGGCAGCATCTTCCCGGGGTGGGCGGTGGAGGCGGGTAGGTAGCGCCCCCGCCGCTGCTCGCGCGCCGTCTGCTGCGCGACCGGCCAGACCGAGGTCACGTCCTCCATCCGAGCACCCCTCTTCGTTTGGTGGCGGCCGCGGGTATTTGCGAGGCGAGACGTTCGGCAGCGCGGGCACGAGCGGCGCGGGCGCGCGCGGAAGCGTGCGGGTCGGCGCCGAGCGTCGCGAAGAGCTCAACCACTCCCAGATAGCGGGCGGCCTCGCGGGCGACGGCGTCGGCTTGAGCGCCACTGTCGGCGGCGGTCATGCCGCCCTCCTCATCACTGCGTTCTCGCTGCGGCGGGCGGCGGCGACATCCGGTTTGCGGAAGACGAGCACGTCCTCGTGGCAGACGAGGTGGATCCGCTCGCCGCGCGCGAGCGCCTTGCGGGTGGTGCTCAGCTGCCAGAAGGAGGGGCGCGCGACGAGCTCGCTCCCGCGGATCGCGGCGTGGAGGGCGATCACGTGCTGCCAGTAGAGAAGGCCCGCCGCCTGGCAGAAATCGACCGTGTCGCCGGCGAGGTCGTGCAGGGCGCCGCCCGAGCGAAGGTTCTTGGTGACGACGACGAGGAAGCCGCCGGGCGTGAGCGCGGCCGCGCAGGCGGCGTACACCTCGGCCATCGCGACTCGGTAGGGTTCGCCGCGGGCGTGGCCGAGGTTGCTGCGGTCGCGGCTGTAGTTGCGCGAGTCCTTCGCGCCGAGGCTGCCGCCCTCGATCCAGGCAGGCTTGTCGATCAGCTCGATGTCGCGGCCGTACGGCGGCGAGGTGAGGATCAGGTCGACGCTGCCCGAGCCGAGGCGGGCGATCGCGTTCCCGGCGCCGCCTCGCTCGGCCTGGAGCCCTTGAGATGGAAGGCCCGCGCGTGTGAGGAGTCGCGGCAGCTGGCGGGCGTCGCCCTCGAGCACGCCTGCGCGGCCGGTGGCGCCTTGCTCGCGGGCGCGGGCGAGGTTGGCGGTGGCGAGGCTCGCCCAGCGTCGCTCGAGCTCGACGCCGAGGGCGTTGCGGCCGAGGTGGATCGCCTCGACCAGCGTCGTGCCGATCCCGCACATGGGGTCGACGACCAGCTCGCCCGGCTCGCTGTAGGCGCTGATCGCGCGACGGGCGAGCTCCGGCAGCATCTTCCCTGGGTGCCGGGTCGACTCGGTCAGGTAGCGGTCGAGCCGCTGCTGCTGGCTGGTCTGCTGGGCGCAGGGCCAGACGGCCAGCGGCAGGTCTGCGGTCTTAGATGTGTGTGTACTCAGGCATGCGGGGCCGGCGGAGGAGCCGGAGCGATCGGTGTGTCGGGTTCGGGGATTTCGAGCGGCGGGCGGCTTGCCGCTTGGCGCGTCGCGAGCGCCTCGGTGAGCGCCTCGAGCGGGGAGCGCTTAAGCGTCCACACGACAGCACGGATCGGAGCGCTGCTGGTCGCGAGCGTCTGGGCGAGCTGGTCGCGGCGCGCCGGCATGGGCACGGCGAGCACGATCAGCGGCGTCTCCTGGGCGAGTGGGCTGCGGGGGAGCGCGCGCGCGTAGCGGCGCGCCTTCTGGCGCAGCCGCTCATGGTCTTCGGTTGCGCGGTCGAGCTCGAGCAGGAAGCTGACCGGCCTCTGGCCGGGCAACTCGAGGCGCCCGTAGCCGTCGGGGGCTGCCTGGCCGCCGAGGGCGGCCAGGCAGCGGCGCTCGCCCCACCAGGCGGCGAGGCGGCCGCCGGCCTGGCTCGCTTCTTCGGCGAGGCGGGTGAAGAACTCGTTCACCTCGAGCTGGTGGGAGAGCTTGCTGGAGCCAGCGATCGCGACGGCCGCTTGGTGGCGCCAGCGCAGCTCGCTACGCTCGACGCCGAGCGCCTCGGCGACGACGTGGGCGCCAGCCTCATCGAGCAGCCAGTGGTAGGGGGCGCTGCCCTGACCGCGCTCCCGCGGTGGCCGGAAGCGGTCGAGGACGCGCAGCTCGAAGAGCCGCTCGAGCCGCCAGCGGGCGCGGCGGCTTGAGCCGAAGTGGAGCCGGCGCAGTTGCTCGGTTGTGAGCACCCGGTGCTCGTAGCAGGCGAGTGCGACCAGCCGGTCGCGCTCGGTCAGGCGCGAGGCGAGCGCGGCCACAGCCGCGGCGCCGACGCGCCCCGCACGATCCCTGGTTCGGATCACGGCTTTCCCCACCCTTGTCGCGTGCTCAAGCAGCGCTGGGAAGCGCGCCCGCTGCTGGCGATTCGCGCGCTGGGGGGGATCCGGTCCGGATCGGACGCCAGAACGGATCCCACAGTGGACGCCACAGTGGACGCCAGAGCGGACGCGGGCGCCGCCGCCCCTGAAAAGCGCTGTGCGGGGCGCGGGTCATGTGTGCCTTCCCTGCCAGGGTCGCGTTTGCCGGTCGACGAGCTGCGCCTCGACCTGCTCGCGCGCGCGGCCGTTACGCCGGCGCGCGTCCGCGCGGACCGAGCGCGCCCGCTCTGGGTCGCCAGGTGGGAGCGGCTGGGTGGTGAGGGTGAAGGCGGGGCCGGTCTCGCCTGCCCGGCAGAGGCGAACGGCGGCGGCGTGGCGGGGCAGGTGGGCGAGGTCGTGCGCGGCCAGCTCGGGCTCGACCTCTCTGCCCAGGGCTTGCGCGTCCTGGGGCGAGAGCTGGAAGTAGAGCTTGCTGCGCGCGTTGGCCGCGATCGCCTCGCGCATCTCCTTGGGGAGCTGGGCGAGGTGCTGGTGGGCGAGGCAGAGCGAGAGGTGGTAGCCGCGCGCCTCGGCCAGCATCTCGTCCAAGGGAGTGGGCAGGTTGAGGTAGTTGTGCACCTCGTCCACGTAGAGGGCGCAGTCGGTCCGCGCCGCCTCGGGGCGGCCGGCGCGGGCGAGCGCGGCTTGCCAGACGCGGGCGACGACGAAGGAGCCGAGCAGGCGGCTTGTGTCTTCGCCGAGCGTCCCCTTCGGCACCCGCACGAGCAGGAGGCCGCCCTCGTCGAGCCGTCCGGCGACGTCGATCGACGATCGCTCCTGACCGACGATCGCGCGCACGGGGCGGCGCAGCAGGAAGGCGCGCAGCTTGTTCAGCACCGGCCCGGTCGCCTGCGCCCGCACCGCCTCGCCCAGCCCGTCGTACCACTCCCAGAAGGGCTCGAGGCCGACCGGATCCTCGAACTCGAGCAGCAGCTGCTCGCGCCAGCGCTCGTCGCTGAGAAGCCGGGGCACGTCGGCGAGCGTCGCCCGCCCGCCCGCCGCGAGCAGCGTGAGCAGGGCGGCGCGCAGGATGTCGTCCGTGCGTGGCCCCCAGAAGCGCTCGTAGACGCGGCGGAAGATCCCGACCAGCTGATCGACGACGAGATCGTGGTCTGGGCCTTCGAGTACGTTCAGGCCGGGCGGGGCGGGATCGAGCGGATCGAGCAGGTCGACTCGGTGCTCGAGCCCGTCCGGGATCCGCTCCAGGATCTCCTCGACCAGATCGCCCTTGGGATCGATCACGACGGCGCCACGGCCCGCCTCGAGGTCGGCGAGCGCGAGCCGGGCGACCAGCGTCGACTTGCCCACCCCGGTCGGGCCGAGCAGGTGCAGGTGGTAGCGGGCGTCGGCGACCGCGAGCGCAACCTGCTCGCCGCTCGCCGCGAGCCCGAGCGGCTTCCCCTCGGCGGGCAGGCCGGGGGGCGGGGCGACGCTGCGAGCGCCGGCGCGCACGAGCCCGGGCAGCGCCCGCTCCCCGGGCAGATGCGCGAGCCCGGCCAGCTCCGGGATCGAGAGCAGGTAGCCGCGCCGCCCGAGCGTGCGCAGGCGCAGCTTCCGCCTCGCCCCACGCACGCGGCGGCGGCGCAGACCGACCCGCCCTTCGTAGCCGGCGAAGGCGCCCGCGAGGGCGTGGATCCGGCCGCGAGCGCTCTTCGGCTCTGGGGTGGAGACAGCGACCCGGACGAGGCAGCGGTAGAGCGGGTGCGAGGCCTTCTCCAGCACCGCGCGCACGTCCGGGTTGACGGTCGGATCGAGCGCTGGCCGCGCTGACGAGCCCGGCAACAGGAGATCGAGCAGGCGGCCGCTCCGGGAGGGCGAGACGCCAGCCCGGATCCGCCGCGCCGCAGCCAGCAGCCGCCGCTGCTCACGCGCGGTCGCGGGCCGGGCGACAACCTGCACCAGCGCGCGCTCCCCTGCGGCGAGGCCGGCGAGCTGACCGAGCACGAGCCGCAGCGGATCGAGGCCCTCCCGGCCGCCGAGCGGAAACCACTCGCTCCCCGACAGCACCAGCTCGCCCGCTACCAGCACCTCGTCCGCGCCCGAACCGGGCAGCAGGTCGTCGTCCTCGAAGCGCTTGGCGGTCGCGTCCCGACCTCCCTCAGCCGGGAGCGCGCTGGTGGTGATGCCGGGCCAGGCGGCGCCGAGCGCCCGCTCAACCAGACCGGGCGGGACCGACTTGGGGACCCAGATCCGAAACTCGCTGCCGCCGCGACCGGCGGCGATCTCCCAGGCGAGTTGCGGCTGCCCCGCGAGGACGCGGGCGAGGCGGGGGCGGAGCAGGTCGTGCAGCGCCGACCAGAGTAGGAGCGCGCCGGCGGGCTCGACCTCGGGTGGGACACCGATCGCGATCAGCCGCGCTCCCTCAGCCAGCCGTCGCTCACGCAGCCGGCCGAGCAGGACCCGACCGAGAACGAGCGCCAGCAGCGCCGGCAGCGCACACGGCGCCGCCGCGGCAGCCAGCTCGAGCGCCTCCCGGGCACGCTCGCCCGCGTCCTCGAGGAGCAGGGTGGGGTCGCGCAGGTAGCGGACGATTGGGGAATCCTTCTGGGTCATCGGTCGTGGCCGAGGTGGAGGTGGTCCTGGTGGGCGGCGTCGCTGAAGAGGCCAGGCAGGCTTTCGAGCTCGGCGAAGGGGGAGCCGATCTCGTCCGGTCGCAGCGGTGCCGGCAGCGAGGCCAGCGCCAGCGCCGCTTGCCTGGCGGCGCCGTTCGTGGGCGAGACGAGCTCGCCATTGATCGTGCCAATGTCGACCGCGCGCCCGAAGCTGTGATTCGAGGGTCGGCTGGTGCCGGCGACGTAGTACGAGTGGCCTGTTATGAAGGGGCCGACGCCGGCGAGCGGGAAGCGTTCGGCGAGGGCGAGCAGGGCAGCGAGCAGGCGCGGGTCGACGCGCCCGGCGCGGACATCCCCTTCGGCCTCGGGGCGCAGCTCGATGTTCGGGCTCGAGAGAACTTCCTGCTCCAAAGCAGCGCGGTCGCCGATCCCGGGCAGCACACCCAGGTCGACCGGGCGATCGGAGGACTCTTCGAAGGCTTGCCGGTAGTGCTCGGCCCAGGAGAGCACCGCGGCGACATAGGTCTGGGAGGGGTTGTAGGCATAGAGGGCGGCTTCGGGGTCGTCGGCGGCGCCGGAGGCGGCGAGGTAGTTGGCAGCGGAGACGATCGCGTCGGCGGCGCTCCAGCGATCGGCGGTCCCGTCCTGGTCGGCGTCGATCCCGTAGCGGCGCCAGGTGGCGGCGAGAAACTGCATCGGCCCCCCGGCACCGGCCCGGTTCTCGGAGCCGCGGCGCCAGCAGGCGGGGTGGGGGTGGCGGCCGTGGTCGCATTCGAGCTTGCCGACCCCGGCCACAAGCTCCCAGGGGATCTCGAACGCGAGCCCCGCCTGCTCGTAGAGGAGCAGGTAGTCGGGCGGAATATCGGCGATCGCGCCCGACGAGGGCGTGGAAAGGCTGAGACCTCCGCTGGCGGCGGAGATCACAAGCGCCGGCAGCAAGAGCAGCGCCGCGCAGCCGATCAGCACGAGCTTGCTCAGGCGAGCTCTCCCACGAGCTCGGACGGGTCTGAGGTGACGAGCGCGTGCTCCTCGTCTGAAGAGACGACCCGCAGCGACACGCGCTCCTCGCCCGCGAGCAGCAGGCCCTCACCGGTGGGGCAGGCGAGCAGGTAGCGCCGCTCGCCCTCGGAGAGCCCGAAGGCCTCGCCGATCTGCTCGATTGCTTGGGGGGACTGCCGCAGGAGCACCTGGGTGGCGGCATTGGCGACGACGGAGCGGCCGAGCTCGGAGGAGAGGAGATCGCCGGCGTCCTGGGTAACGGTAGTGAGGCCGCACCAGCGCTTGCGGGAGCTCTTCGCGAGCCGGTAGAGAAAGCGCGCCCCGGCCGGCTCGCGCATCAAGAGCCAGGCCTCGTCAACGAGGACGCAGCGCCTGCGCAGCGGCCCCTCGAGCGAGCGCCAGATCGCATCCAGCGCCAGCAGCAGCGCGGGCGCCTTGAGCCGCTCGGGGAGGCCGCGAAGCGAGAAGCAGACGAGCTGCCCCTCCGGCCGCGCTGAGGTCGGGCTCGCAAACAACGAGGAGTGCGACCCCGACGCGTAGGGCGCAAGGCGCTCGGCCAGGCTCCGGCCGGCGGCACCCTCGACGGCGAGGCTGTGCGCCAGGTCGCAGAGAAGCGGCGCCGCCCGCCCTTGCGTGTCCGGCTCGTCGGTGATCCCTGCCGCGGCGTAGCAGGCGCGAAGCGCGCGGTCGAGCACGGCCAGCTCCTCGGAGCCGAGCCCGCCGAGCAAGAGCTCGATCAGCTCGGCCAGGAAGAGCCCGCGTGCCTCGAGCGCGTGCGCCTGCCCAGCCGCCGGCAGGTCGAGTGGGTTGAGCGCGACCGGCTCTGAGCCCGCGAGCGGCAGGTAGCTGCCGTCGAGCGCCTGGCAGAGGCGGCGGTACTCGTCCTCGGGGTCGATCACGAACACCTGCACGCCCCGGTAGAGGAGGCGCAGCGCCTCGAGCTTGGCCAGGTAGCTCTTGCCCGCGCCCGAGCGCGCGAGCAGGACGCTGTTGTAGTTGTCGCGGGCGAAGCGGTCGAGCAGGATCGGGGCGCCGCTTGCGGCGAGCCCGTAGAGGACGCCGTCCTCGGCGGGCGGGTCAGCGGAGGCGAAGGGAAAGGAGGCGGCGAGCGCGCCGGTGTCGAAGGCGCGCCGCAGGCGCAGCCGGTCGAGTCCGAGCGGCAGGGTGGAGAGCCAGCCCTCGAGCGGACGGAAGCTGGCCGGCACCGTGTGCAGGAGCAATGAGGAGCAGAGCGCGCGCAGGCGCTCGCTCCGCTCGTCGAGCTGCTCGGCGCTTGCCGCGCGGACGGTCAGGTAGAGGCCGCTTCGGAAGAGGCGGCTCTCGCCGCGGGCGAGCCGGGCGGCAAGCTCGCCGGCGTCCTCGGCGGCGGCGGCGACCTCCGGATCGGGGAGCAGGCCGCGCTCGTGCTCGAGCCGGCGCGTCGATTCGAGCCGAGCACGCTGGCGGCGCAGCCGCTCGGAGGCAAGCGCGGGCGGGATCGGCTCGATGTGCAGCGAGACGTCGGCGTCGCGGGCCGCGCGCAAGAGCGGTGCCAGCCAGCCGCGCGTGACCTCGCTCGGGTAGCCGACGACGGCGAAGCTCGCGAGCCAGTCCTCGCCGGCGCGGAGGCGGTCGCGCTCCAGCTCGAGCGCAGGCGGCCCGAGCAGCGAGCCCGAGCTGGCGTCCTTGCGCGCGCGTCTCAGCATGTGCGCACGACTCCGGTGAGCAGGCTGCCGGCGGGCGGCCCGGGCGAGTCGAGCGCGCGCGCGAGCCGGCCCGCCGTCTCCTCGCCGCCGAGCAGGCGGAGCTCGACGCCGGCCGCGCGCAGGAGCTCGGCGGCCTCCGCTGCTCGGCGCTCGAGCGCCGTCTGCGCGGCCTGCCGGTCTCGGGCGCGAGCGCTGAGCACGAGCAGGATCTCGCGGCGGCGCACCTCCTGCCCGGATGCAAGCTGGGCGAGGAAGCGGGCGTGAGCGAGCGCTGCGCGCCGAAGGGCCGGCGCCGGCAGCGCCAGCGCCTCTCGCTCGAGCGCCGCGGCGCGCTCTTCCAGGTCGACCGGCTCGCTCGCGACCACGATCTGGAGCGGCTCGGCGGTGCTGTTCAGGAAGCGGCCGAAGGCCTCGACGAGCGCCGCCTGCTCGGCCTCGCTGCGCAGCGCGAAGCTCGTGCTCGACGCGCGTAGGAGCTGGCAGAAGCTCCCGTCTTGGAGCTCGACGAGCCCCGAGCGAAGGACGCCGCGCACGGGCAGCTCGAGCGGCGTCAGCGCCGGCCGCGGCGCTGCTCCTGGGAGGAGCGCGGGCAGGCCCTCGGGGGCGAGTACGCGCCGCCGGGGCCGGGTCAGGTGGAGCAGGGCGAGCAGGGCGAGCCGGTCGGCGGGGAGGCCGTCGCGGCGGACGAGCGCGAGCAGCGCGCCGGCGAGCGCGACGGGTGCGGCCGCTGCCGCCGCCACGGGCAGCGCGACGAGCGCGGAGGCGCCGGTGAAGACGCCATAGGCGACGAGCGCGACAAGGCCGAGAATCGTGAGCTGGCGGAAGCTGAGGCCGAAGGCGAGCCGGTCCTCGAGCTCGATGTCGGCCGGCAGCCGCACACGCTCGCTCACAGCGCCTTCAGCCCTTTCGCCATCACGACGCTCCGGGCGATCTGGACGACACTCGAGCGGCCGGGCGAGAAGGCGAGATCCTTCGCCCAGAAGGGGATCTTGATCAGGATCCAGAACAGGCAGAGGCAGACGAGGAGATCGACCAAGTTCCCCGTCACCGACAGGCCGAGCGCTTCGCGGCCGCCGGAGGTGAAGAAGACGCGTACCGCGGTCGCGAGTACGAGCGCTTGGGCGACCTGCACCCCGAGCGCCGCCGCCATCCCCCGCCACCACAGCCGCGCGAGCCCGTCCGTCTGCGGCAGCGCGTGCATCAAGAGCATCAGCGGCGCGCCGGCGACGAGAACCAGGATCAGCGCCGCGCGGACGACGTAGAGGATGAACAGAAAGACGGTGAGCGCAGCCGCGACGAGGCCGAGCAGGATCACGAAGATCCCCGAGCCGGCGACCGCGCCGAGGATGAAGTGCTTGAGCTGCAGGCTCGCCTCGGCGGGGTCGACGCCGCCGGCGAGGAAGCCGCCCGAGAGCGCATTCGCGGCTGCGATCATCTGCCCCGAGAGCGAGAGCGAGGCGTTGACGAGGATCGCGGCGAGCGCGATCCGCGGCAGCATCTCCTTGAGCGCATAGCGGGTGTGCAGCGTCTCGTGCGTCATCACGAGCGCCGCCCCGGCGAGTACGAACAGGATGAGCAGCGCATCGGCGATCCCGAGCGAGATCAGCCACAGGTCAGCTACGCGCTCCTGGCCGGCGACTTGCGGCGTCGCGAGCACCGTCTTTCCGATCAGCTCCAGCATCGGGTTGAGCGCGTCCTCGACCAGTCCTCGAAACCAGCTCGTGATCCCCCAGCGCACCCGCCCGGGGAGATCCCACCAGCGCGGCTTGCCGTCGCGCTCGACCTCGACCTCGCCGCCGGGAGCGCCCGTGTCCTCGTCTCCGGGAAGGGGCGGGCCGACCTGGATCCCCGGTCCCGGACCCTGCGGACCGCTCCCCGGCGGCGAGCCAGGGGGAGGCGGCGTTGGCCGGTCGGGCGGCGCCGGCTTCTGGGCGCCGGGGCTGCGCGACGCGATCTCGATCGTGAACTCCTCCTCCGAGCGCGCGGGCCGGCACCAGTCGGCCGAGGGCGGATCCTGGTCTGCGAGCTCGACCCAGAAGGACCAGCTCCCCGCCTGGCGCGGGACACCGCTCAGGAGCCCGGTCGCGGCGAGGAAGAGCCCCGGCGGCAGCGAGCCGTTCAGAACCCGGAACTGGTGCGGAAGCGCGGGGCCGCAACCGCCCACCCCCTCGAACTGGTGCGTGTACGCCGAGCCGACCGCCCCGGCCGGCACGAGCCGGCTCGCGTGACTAATACGAAGCGCCGAGGCACCCGGCACGACGATCAGGGCGGCGAGCAGGACCGCCCCAAGGACGCGCAGGCGCCGGCTCATTCCCCGACGATCTGCTGCACGATCGAAACGAGCACCGGCGCGAGCAGCGCGAGCGCATAGCCGATCAGCGCTGTGCGGATCGATCCCTTCGCCCGCTCGTGCGCACCCGGGTCGCCGCCGGCGAGCAGGTAGCGCACACCGCCGATGATCAGAAGCAGCGTCGCGAGCGCCGCCAGCAGGCCGGTGATCCAGACGCGCAGGTTTTCGATCACCTGTTTGAGGTCGTCGGCAGCGAGCGCCGCCGGGCAGGCGACGAGCGCCACGAGCACGGCGAGCGCGAGCGCGATGATGAGTCTCCTCGGCATCTCCTCCCTTCCTTTGCTGGGGTGCGGTGCGTAGCTCGCTCGGGCGGCGGCGGCGCGGGTGCGGGCCCTCTCACCTCCTCTGCTTCGGGTGGGTGACGGCTCCTCCGCCGGCGCTGCCCGCGATCGCGCCGCCGCTTGCCCGAGCACGAGAGAGAGGTCTGCTCCGGCGCTCAAACCGAACATCCGGATCGCCGAGGAAGAGACGCAGCCTCAGCTCCGCGCGCCGACGCCGGATCCGGAGGGCGTCGTAGCCCGCGCCCGTCTCGGCGGCGATCCGGGCCAGCGGCACACCCTCGACCCGTGAGCGCAGGACCAGTAGCGCCTCGGCGCTCGATAGCGCCCCGGCCCGCACCGCCCGGGCCAGCACTAGCTCCTCCTGTTCCCCAGCCTCAAGGGAGGCTGGTGCCAGCTCGGGTGCCTGCGCGCGCAGCCGCCGCTCCTTGCCGAGATCGGCGAGCGTCGCGTGCGCCGCGTCGAGCAGGAGGTTCGCGGCTACCCGGCGGGGCCTCCGCTCGACCGGGTAGCTCCTGATCCCTGCCCAGAGATGCGCGAGCAGGAGCGACCAGAGCTCTTCCCGCTCGCCGGCCTCGAAGAGCAGCCGGCCCGCCAGGCGCTTTAGGCCCGGCAGCAGCGCTTGCAGCACGACGCGCCCCGCCAGCGGATCGGCGCGCGTCTCACGCAGCAGCCCCGCCAGGATCGCACTCTCGCGCTCGTAGTCTCCGCGTTGAGCGCGGAGCGAGCCGACAAGCTCCTGCACGGTGGCGAAGGTTTCGAGCACGGGCTCACGCTCCGCCCACTCTCGAAGATGCCGGCTGAGACATGCCGAGCTCCGTGCGTTCCACTCACGCTCGAGCGCGGAGACGACATCGGCGCTCGACGCGTTACTCGCTTGCGTTGCAGACGTACGGGACATGAGCCTCCTCGAGATCGGTTGCCATAGAGGAGGAGGCTCGCGCGGCTCTCTCACCGCCGGCTGACAGCCCAGTGACCGCAATCGCCCGTCCCGCCGTGGCCGCGATACCTCGAGCCGGTCGCGAGTCGCGCCAGGACGACCCGCCAGCCGGATGCGCGGCGTCGCGACTGTCAGCCTGCTGTCTGCGAGCCGTCAGCGACCGGGGACGGAGCACTCGACGGTGCAGCCGGCCCGGCTATCGATCGAGAGGGCGTGCTACACGGTCACCGAACTCGCGCGCCGCGCAGAGCGGGCAGAAGAACACGACCTCCTCTGCGTCGTCGTCCTCGTCGGTCTCGACGAGGTGTCCCTGCCAGCCGCACGCATCGTGGTCGGCACGGCGTCCGCACTCGCTGCAAACGAGGTCGAAGGGAGCCACGACGCCATGATCGCGCCGGCCGTATCGCCTGCCTAGTGGCCAGATGGGACATGTCCCAAACGGACGATTTTCAGATCGCCGCTTCGGCGATACCCTGCCTGGTGGGCCACCTCTGCCCGCTGGGTGATGCAGCTGCCGCCGTCGCAGCCTGTTACCTTCCGCGCCGCGAAGCGACAAGGAAGGTAGGTGGAAGGCCTCGCAGAGCTGGCCTTCCGGCGCCACCATGCGCAGATCTATCGCTACCTCCGCCGCCGAACGGGCGACCCACATCGCGCGGAAGACCTCGCGCAAGAGGTATTCGCCGACGCGGCCGTTGCGCTCTCGCGCGGCGAGCAGCCCTCGTCGATGCTCGCCTGGCTGTACACGATCGCGCAGCGGCGCTTCGCCGACGAGGCCCGGCGCAGGAGCCGTACTCCGGCCGGCGTCCGCCTCGACGACATTGTCGACGAGTTGGCCGCGCCCGACTACGCGACCGAGCTCGGACGAGCGCTTCGCGAGTCGCTCGCGCGGCTCGCGCCGAACGAGCGCCGGGTGATCTCGATGAAGCTCTTGCGCGGCAGTAGCTTCCGCGAGATCGCGAGCACGCTTGAGGTGAGCGAGGCGGCCGCCAAGATGCGCTTCCAGCGGGCGCTGGCAGTGTTGCGCGCGGATCTCGAGCAGCAGGGGATCTCTCACTGAGTCCAGGTGGAAACAGGGCCCGGCTCGATCACGAGGTGCTCGACCTGCTCCGTCATGATCCCGAACTGCTGGCGATCGCCGACACGATCGCCGCCAGCCAGCTCCCGCCCGCTGACGAGCCGGTCCATCGAGTGGGGTGTCGCTGGTGCCGCCGCGCCCGCGCTGCCCCGCCCGCGAGGCGCTGCCGGCCTCGCGAGTGACGAGCGGCGTTACTTTTGCCGGCCGGCGAACGACATACCGGATAGGAGACACCCGCCGCCGCAGGGGGAGGAGTTTTTGCGACGCGCCCGCCCAGCTGAATGCCACCTAAGGAAGCGCCCCGAAGCCGCATGCGCGCGGTCTTTTCCGGACAACTGTCAGCGAATCGTCAGCCGGCTGTGAGCGCCGCACCGTAGCCATGGCAGGAAGGAGCCTGTGATTCCGATGCGCATCCAGCGACCTACTCACGTCGACCCTCTGGCAGGCGAGAACGGCCGGGTTGTGCTGGGCGACCACGGCCACCCCCAGGTCCGGCTCCGAGACCGCGAGATGACGGCCGCGGCAAGCCCATCGCTGCGTGGCCGGGTGGGGCGGCCGCTGCCGCTGATCGGCGCCCTGCTCGTCACGAGCGCGCTCGCCGGCTACTGGTCGGTCTATAGCGCAACGACGCATAGGACACCGGTGCTGGTCGCCGCGCACGACCTGCAGGCGGGAACGGTCCTACGGCCGTCGGACCTCCGGACCGCCGAGCTCGCGGGCGAGAAGGGGACGATGGCCGCGCTCGTCCCCGAGCGCGAGCTGGAGACGGTGCTCGGGCGCGGGCTCGCGGCGCCCGTCTCCGAAGGGGCGCCGCTCCCGCGCGGGACCGTCGCGGCGGCGGGCTCGGGTCCTGCTGCCTTCACGCTCGTCGTTCCGGCACTCCGCGCACTCGCAGGTTCGCTTCGCCCAGGCGACCGGGTGACGGTGCTCGCCACGTTCGAGAGCGGCGCCGGCGCGCGGGCGCGCGCACTCGCCCGCGGTCTGCGCGTGCTGACGATCGGCGTCGCACCGGTAGGGCTCGACCGCAGCTCGGCGAGCATCCCCGTCACGGTCGCCCTGCCCGACCCGGCGCTCGCAGCCGGACTCGCGCTCGCGAACACGGAGGGGAAGATCGACCTCCTGCGCGAAGGCGGCAAGAGCGCCAATGCGCCGATCCCGCCGGCGAGCGAGCAGGGAGGCTCGTAGCGTGCAGCGCCTCCCGGTCGTGCTCGGGCTGACCCCGGATGCCGAGCGCGCGGTCGAGCACCTGCTCTTCGGCCGCGGCGCCGTGCTCGAGCCGCGCGCGAGCGCAGCCGAGGCAGACGAGCTCGAACAAGAGGTGCTGCTCGCAGAGACGGCGGCCGTTCTCCTCTCGCCCGATCTCGCTGGTCTGACGGCGGCGCATTGCGCCCGTGTCCGCGCCTGCGGGGCTCGCATCGCCGGCCTCGCCAGGGACGCCCACGAGCGTCAGGAGCTGCTCGCGCTCGGCGTCGACGAGGTCGTCGAGCCGACCGACTCGGAGCACGCGTTCCTTGCCGCACTTCAGGATCAGGCCGACGGCTCCACATTCCATGCTCAAGCCGACGGCGAGGCAGAAGCGCCCACACCTTCCGAGCCGGTCGTGGAAGCGCAACGACCACGGCGCCCGAGCGCGGACCAAGAGAAGGGAAGCGTGCTTGCCGTCATCGGCAGCAAGGGCGCGCCCGGGGCGAGCGAGTGTGCCGCCTCGCTCACTGCGCTCGCCGCGGAGCGCTGGAGGTGCGTGCTCGTCGAGCTCGACGCGCTCTCGGGCGGGCTCGACCTCCGGCTCGGCGCCGATCCCCGGCAGGGCTCGCTGCTCGGGCTCGCGCGCGCGGTGGCCGCGGGCGACGGCGCGCTCGGAGAGCTGCTCGAGCGCTGGCTGATCGTGCGCGAAGGCTGGCCGCCTGTCCTGGTCGGACCGCCCGACCCCGAGCAGGCGCTCGACGAGCTCGCCCATCCCGGCGTAGCAGCAGGCATGCTGCGCGGGCTCGCCTCCGTCTACCCGCTCACCGTCTGCGACCTCGGCTTCCTCCTCGCTGAGGGAGTTGAGGCAGGCCCCGCCTGTCGCGTCCACCGCGAAGCGGTCGTCGAAGCAGACGCCGTCCTGCTCGTCCTCGGTGCGCGCGACGAGCAGCTGCGGGCGGGCCTCGCCCAGCTCGACGCGCTGCTCGCGCTCGGCATCGCGCCCGAACGGCTGCGCGTCGCCCTCAACGGCGTCGGCGGTCCCGGAGCAGCGGCGAGGAGCACGCTCGAGCAGATCCTTCCGGGTCAGCTCGCCGAGCGCCGCTTCGCGCTCGACGCCTGGCTTCCCTGGGACGGCCGCGCGCTCGCCCGCGCGAAGCGCACGGGCCTGCCGCTTGCCCGGGCACGCAGGCGCGGCTCGTACGCGCGTGCGTTCGCGCGATTGCTCGAGCAGCTCTTCCTGCCTGTAGCTCCCGCACCGCGCGAGCGAAAGCTGCGGCTCGTGCCGCCCGGCGCGCGTGAGATCGAGGCCATCGAGGGGGAGGAGGTGGCACTCCCGTGGCGGAGCTGACCCTGGAGCCGGCGGAGAGCATTCGCCTGCGCCTCGAGCGAGCGCTCGCCGCCGAGGAGGTGAACCTGGCGAGCGAGGCCGGCCGCGGCCGAACCGAGGAGCTGATCGAAGAGACGCTCCGCTCCTACGAGGCAGAAGCCCTGAGCGGCCAGACGCCATCGCTCTCCCCCGACGAGCGGACGGCGCTCGCGGCCGAGTTCCGCAACGAGCTCGTCGGGCTAGGCGCGATCGCCGAGCGGATGCTCGCCGACCCCGTCGCGCAGGAGTGGATGATCAACGGCCCCAAGCGCCTCTTCCGTGACACCGGCGAGCGGATCGAGCGTGTGCCCGATCTCGTCTTCGACGACGACCGCCAGGTGCGCGCTTTCGTCGAGCGCCTCCTCGAGCAAGTGGAGGGCAAGCGGCTTGACCGCATCACTCCGCGCGTCGAGGCGCGCCTGCCCGACGGCTCGCGCCTGACCGCCGCCATCCCGCCCGTCTCCTCGAACGGCTCCACGATCTGCACCATCCGCCGCTTCCGGCTCGCCGTCGGCACCCTCGACGAATTGGTCTCACTGGAGTTCCTCAGCGAGCAGGCGGCCGACTTCCTCGCCGCCTGCGTCCGCGCCGGCAAGAACATCGTCGTCTCCGGCCGCGTCTCCTCCGGCAAGACCACGCTTCTGAACGCGCTCGGCCGAGCGATCCCCGGCACCGAGCGGGTCGTCGTCTGCGAGTCCTCGGCCGAACTGCAACTGCCGCGCATCCTCCCGAACTGCGTCGGCTACGAGGCCCGCCCGGCAGGCGCCGATGGCCTCCCCGCCGTCACGCTCGACGCGCTCGTCTCTGACGCGCTGCGCATGAATCCCGACCGGATCCTCGTCGGCGAATGCCGTGGCTCCGAGACGATGGCAATGCTCTGGTCGTTCGCGACCGGACACGCGGGCATGACGAGCGTTCACGGCGAGTCCGCCGAGCACGCCCTCCAGAACCTCGTCCGCTTCGCCCTCACCTCCGGCGCCCGCATCGACACGGAGCAGGCACTCGACTGGGTGCGCGACGTCGACCTCGTCGTCCACTGCGACCGCCCACGCAGCTTCGACCCTGGCGAGCGGCGCTTCCTGCCGCGGCGGATCGACGAGATCGCCGAGGTTGCAGGCGTCGAAGGGCGGCGGCTCACTCTGAACCCGCTCTTCGAGGGAGCCGGTGCGGAACTGCGCTGGCTCGGAAGCGGGCCCGCATACCTGGACGAACGCGAACAGGCAGGCTTCCATGTCAGATGATGAGGCAACTCGCTCCCATCTTGATCGTCATCTTGGTCGCGCTCGCTGGCTGCGACGGTGGCAACGAGGAGAGCGCGCCGCAGCCGCCGCCACCTACGACCACCTCCGAGACTGGACAGGCCGCACTGGAGGGAGCGGTCCGTTCGGCTCTCTCCGAGAACCGTCGCCTCTCCGTGTACGTGCTCTGGAACAACCGGATCCCACCCTGGGCCGAGCGGTCGACCCGCGGCCCGGCGCTCGCGTCACTGCGCTCTGCGGCCCAGAGCCGAAGAGAGCGTGGAGTCCGAGTGCGGATGCTCGACAGCAGGCGCGAGATCCTCTCCCTGAGTCTCGACCCGTCGTACCAGCGCGCGACGGCGATCGTGCGCGACAGACAGCACGTGCAACCGTCCGGCCAGAACGGTCGTCCTCTCGGCCGTCCGACGACGCTGAACGAGCGCGCTCGGTACGAACTCCGACGACTCGGGCGGACCGATCGCTTCGTCGTGTGGGGGGTCGTGCTTCTGCGGTAGGCAGCTCGATCACGGCTCTGATCGTGATCGTGGTCGTCGGCCTCGCCTTCGTCGGCCCCGCGCGAGCCGATTCGCCACCGCCGGTCCAGATCGGGATCAGCTCGCAACAGGCCGGGCCGAATCGAGCAATAGTCCGAGCCAGCATCGCCGCTCACGACGCCAAGCCGGGGCGTGAGAAAAGTCGCTCAGTGAGTCCTGGTCCACGCCTCGTCCAGTTCCCGATGAAAGGGGGCGCGGTCGACGATCTACCCGAGCCTTATCCGCCGCTTCGGGCGGACTCGTCTCTCGCCCAGAACTCTCGGCCCTTCGGCCCCGGCAGCTTCTGGTATCCGGTCGGTCCGGGCCGCGTCTGCATCTATGCGCCGAACTCTGTCCTCCCCTGCTACACGCTCGTTGGCCCCGGCCGCGCTCCCGGAGGTCCGGCACTCGATCCGGGAGCGATCGCCAGCGAAGTGGCAGATCGGTTGCTGTTGCTGCCCGGCCGCATCCAGACGTCGCCCCGGGTGATGGGTCTGACCGGCACCGATTCGTGGTTCTGGCTCGCCCCGGTTCCGAGGGTCGAGGAGCTCACAGTCACGCTCGCGGGCGAGACGGTCACGGTGAGGGCGCAGCCCGGCGCAGTCGAGTGGCGCTTCGGCGACGGAGTGAAACTCGCCGGTGGCCCGGGGTGGCCGTACCGGGCGGGTCCGCCGCCGGCCGGGGCCGTCCTCCGTCTCTACGAGACGCGCTGTCTCTCCGGTGACCAGGGCCGGAATCCGTATGTGCTCGGAAGCTGCGGCTCGCATGGCTACGGAGTCGAGGCCGTTGTCGCGTGGCGGATCTCGTTCTCGGCGAGTGGCCCGATCGACGCGAGCGGCACGCTGCCGACGCGGACGACCGCGACCTCGATCGCGTACCCGGTGAGTGAGGCGCGTGGCTTCCTCGTCCCAGGAGCGGGACGATGACGGGCTTCCTGCTCGGGCTCGCGTTCGCCGCAGGCGTTGCCCTCTTCTGGGCGGGTGCCGTCTGCGGAGCGGAGCTCCATGCCGGGTCCGGGCGTCTGAGCGGCCTGGTGCGTCAGAGCGACTTGCCGCTCAGCCCGCTCATCTTCCTGATCGCCGTGCTCGTCTCGGCCGTGCTCGCTGCTCTGCTGGTGTGGTCGCTCGTCGACATTCCGGTGCTCGCGCTCGCCGCGGCGATCGGCGGTGCGTACGCGCCAATAGTCTGGGCGGGACGGAAGCGGGAGCGGCGCCTGCGCGAGCGCGAGCGTGCCTGGCCGGCCGCTCTGGCCCAGCTCGCTGACGCGCTCGAGGCCGGGATCGCCTTCCCCGCAGCCGTGGCGCTCGTCGCCGAGAGCGGACCCGCGTCGCTTCGGGGCGACCTCGCGGGCTTCCATGCGCGCCTGCGGTCGGGTGGG
>Ga0136631_10000111_pt1 | contig 23237 bp, 20 predicted proteins | sample AntDrymUQ6012206_2_FD_104655 | JGI IMG/M metagenome (GOLD analysis project Ga0136631, IMG submission 104655) | Polar desert sand microbial communities from Dry Valleys, Antarctica - metaG UQ601 (22.06) | ecosystem: Environmental > Terrestrial > Soil > Desert | place: Antarctica: Dry Valley... | reverse complement strand
GGGCATGCGTTGCGCCAGAACCACCGGCGCATCGCCCGGGAAGATCGTCTTCATGGGAATGATGTTGGGCGGCACGGCCTTGCCCTGATCGACGTTGTGGCAGTCGGTGCATCCCGCGGTGCGGAAGGACTGGCGCCCGCGCTGTGCCGCCTGCGCGTTGACCTTCGCGCCGGGCGGCGCGTCCAAGCCTGCCAGGTACGCGTTCATGTCCAGCAGCTTGCCGTTGTCCACTCGAATGCCCAGGGGAGCGTCCTCGCTGCCGGGCATCGGATGGGGGGCCGCTTTGACGTAGGGGTAGCCGGTCACCCCGGTGGCCGCGAGCACCTTGACGTAGTCGTCGGCGATCTCGTCTCCCGCCGCACCACCGAGCTTGTGGAGGAAGGCTCGTCCGCCGGGCGTGGTGAGCGTGGTCTGATCGAAGAGGCCGGTGTACACCAGGTTGCTGAAGTTGTCCAGCCGGGCGATGGCCCCCTCGCTGCCGAAGGGGGCGGCGAGATCCTGGCGGAACAGCGGCGTGTTGTGCATCGGATTGCCGTTGCCGTCGAAAGAGTCGTCGAACATGCCCACCGGATAGAACTTCGGGTTGGAGAGGTAGGCGTCCACCTCCGCTTCCGTCGAATTCTCGGTCAACCCCGTTGGTGCCCGGCCGAGGGTCTTGTCCTTGTTCGCCTTCAAGGTCAGCTGCAGCACCGGGTACAGCGCTCGCGAATTGGTCGCGGTCGCGAAGATCTTTCCGATGTTGATGTTGTGGGTCGCGCGGCCGTCCTGGCGGCGGCCGATCGAGCCGCCGTTGGGCATGTTGAAGGCGGATCCATCCGTAATCGTATGGCACAGGGCGCAGCTCGCGCCGACCTTGTCGCCCTGGGCCACATCCATGACCCCGTTACCGTCCGTGTCTTTGACCGGCATCCCGATGACGGCATTAGCATTGAGAGCCGTGACCGTGGCCTTGGGGTCGTTCAAGATGGCGGACGTCCGGCCGCTCGGGTCCGCCCGGAGTTGCTCCGCAACCGCCCGCTGAGTGGCGGGATCGAGGGCGTCGAGATCGATGTGCACGCCCAATTCCAGTGCCTGCAACGGGGTCACCTGCGCCGCCATCATACCCGCCGGTAGGCGGACCGCATCGGTCCAGAAGCCCTCGTTCCCGAAGGTCTCGAACCGGAAGACGTCGCGCCCAGCCTTGGCATCGCCGTCCTTCCGCTCGACCGGCATACCCGCATTCGAGGGACCGTCGGACCCACGGGCGTCGTCGTCGGAGCCATTCGAGCTGTTTTTGGCACAACCTGCCAGCAATGCGACTGAGAGCCAAAGCCACCGGGGTGAGATCTTTGCAATGTGAGCAACACGCTCGGAATTCATGGCCATCTCCTCCACCAAACGTCATTTTTTACCAGCATGCCATCGAGCCCGTGGGCATCCCACTCGCCCAAGCTAGGACCGCCTGTTGTATTTGCAATGCAGCAGAATCCACAAGCTTCAGCTTCTGTGGCCCCAAGTTACGTAAGCAGCGCATCAGATCACCACGTAGGGCCGGTCTGTTGCATGTCGAGATGAATCACTGACTAGCAGCCTCCCGAGCAGGGCACTAGCTTCTGCCCAATGGATGACCGGGGACAGAGCGCCAGATCGTGACCCGGCGCCGGGGCGATATCGCGGAAACGCTGCGGCAAAGGGTGCTCAGCGGGATACATCTCGGCGAGCTCAAGCACGGGCAGCGCCTGCCGAGTGCGCGTGAGCTCGCGCGCGAATTTGGGGCCGACCCCCGGGTCATCCTGGCCGCCTACCGGGAGCTGCAGATCGAAGGACTGGTGGAGCTTCGCCCCCGATCGGGAATCTTCGTGGTTGCTGCGGACACGTTGCTCAGTGGGCTCCAAAGGCGCACCCACGACTGGATGGTCGAAGTGCTGCTGGAAGCGGTCGGCCGGGGCATTCCGGCCCCCGATTTTCCCGAGTGGCTCAGGCGGTCCCAGGAAACCCTGCGTCTGCGGGCGGCGTGCATAGAGTGCAACGACGACCAGGTCGACGAGCTGAGTGGCGAAGTCCATTCGACGTATGGTCTGGACGTGAGCGGGGTGGACGTGTATACGATGTTGGGCAGCTCGAGCCCGCCCAAGGATGTCCGGCGGGCCGACCTTCTGATCACCACCCGCTTTCATGCCCATGAGGTACAGCCCATTGCGATTCAGCTCGGCAAACCGTGGATAGTGGCCGAGCTGCGGATGGATAGCTTTGCGGAAGTCGCCCGCCGTCTCGAGGATGGGCCGGTCTACTATGTCGTCGTCGATCCTCGATTCGCGGACAAGCTGGGCCGGATCTTCGCCGCCTCCCCCGGGGCAGCCAACCTCCGCGTCCTCATTCATGGGCGCGACGATCCGGATCAGATTCCCGAGGCTGCGCCCGTGTATCTCACGCGGCTGGCGCGTGAGCGTCTTCCAGAGCGGTCTCGACTCAAGCAGATTATGCCGCAGGCCCGCGTCTTTACACCGGAGACTGCCCGGCAGATCTTCACTTTTATCCTTCGGGCCAACCTAGCCGCCGTGGAGTCACCGCTGTGAGCCGGCGCCGCGCCGAGATCACCGATCTGATCCGCCAACGTGTGTTTACCGGACTCCATCTCGGTGTGCTAACCCACCGGGGACGCCTCCCGAGTGTTCGTGAGCTGGCCCGGGAGTTTGGGGCGAATCCCAGGGTGATTCTGGCCGCGTACCGGGCATTAGAGAACGAAGGCCTGGTCGAGCTCAGGAACCGGTCCGGCGCTTTCGTGGCCCCGGCTGGGCTTTCGATGGGAGACCCCACGCCCCGCCGCGCCGATTGGATGGCCGATGTGTTGATGGAAGGCTTGCGGCACGGAATGAAGCCTGGGGCGTTATCGCAGAGCCTGGAACAATGCTTCGATGCCGTGGATCTCCACGCGGCAGTCCTGGAGTGCAACGCCGACCAGCTCTATTCGGTACCCGAAGAGCTGCAACGGGACTTCGGCATTCGAACCACGGGGATCGAGATCGATTCCATCCTGGCCGGGCAGGACGCTCCGGTCGAGCTTCGCCAGGTGGATCTCCTGGTCACCACCCCCTTTCACCAGAACGAGGTCCGGTCCCTGGCCAGGCGTCTGGGCATGCCGATGGTCGTAATAACCATGTGCACCGACCTCTTTACCGAGGTGGGACGGTTGTTGCCTCGGGAGTTGGTTTACTTCGTCGTGACCGACTCGCGGTTCGCCGACAAGCTGCATCGCCTGTTCGGCTCCAGCACCGGGGCCGCTAACCTTCGGACATTGGTGCTGGGAACACACGACTTGAACGAGATCCCCGATGATGCCCCCACCTATCTCACCCGCCTTACGCGCCGCCGATTGGGGGAGTGCACGCTGCTGCAGCGGGTGCTGCCGGAGGCTCGAGTATTCTCCGCCGAGTCGGCTCGCCAGATTCTGTCCTTCCTGAGTCGAACGAACCTGACCGCAGTCCCCTCCGACCGAATGTGAAGATCGGTTCCATTGCTACCGTGGAAGCCCCGAAGTATTTTGTCCCCATGCAGTTGCCCTTTCCCTCTGCCAATTCCTTCCCCCTGATCCTCGCGCCCATGGCGGGAGTGTCGGAGCCGCCCTTCCGCCAGATCTGCCGGCGAATGGGCGCCGACATCGTGCTGTCCGAGTTCCTGTCGTCGGAGGCGATTCGCCGGCGCATCAGGACCACGCTGGAAGGCGCCGAGTTCGAGCCGGTGGAGCGTCCGATCGGCATCCAGATCTATGGCGCGGATGCGAATGCCATGGCCGAGGCCGCCGGCCTGATCACCGAGCACTATCAGCCGGAGTTCATCGACATCAACTTCGGCTGCCCGGTCAAAAAGGTGGTGCAGCGGAACGGCGGCTCTGGCTGTCTTCGCGATCTCGATCTGGTTGCCCGGATCATCCGGGCCGTGATCGGCGCCACCCACCTGCCCGTCACCGTGAAAACGCGGAGCGGTTGGAGCGACGACTCCCGCGACCCGGTGACAATCGCGCTGCGGATGCAGGACGCAGGCGCCCGTGCCTTTACGCTGCACGCGCGAACCCGGACCCAGATGTTTTCGGGAAAGGCCAACTGGGACGAGATCGCCCGGGTGGTCGAAGCGCTGGACATTCCGGTGATCGGGAACGGCGATCTGGAGACCGCCGCCGACATCGTACGCATGCGCGATCATACCCGGTGTGCCGGCGCCATGGTGGGCAGGGGCGCCTTCGGGAACCCGTGGCTGTTTCGCGACGGCCAGGCGTTGCTTGCCGGCCTGACGCCTGACGAAGCTCCGGCCGCGGCTGAGCGCTTCAGCGTGGCGCTGGACCACGCCCGCCTGGCGCTCCGGCTTCAGGGCGACACCCGCCGGACGGTTATGGAGTTCCGCAAGCACCTGGGCTGGTACACCAGGGGGCTTCACGGCTCCAGCGCCCTGCGCCAGCGTCTCTTCCAGATCGAGTCGATCGCCGAGGCGGAGGCGATCTTCCTCGAGTATCTCGAGCCCGTCGCCCAGGTGGCGTGACAGCCGAGCAGCTCGAAGTCCTGCTCGCCGACGTTGCCGCCGGCCGCCTTCTCCCCGGGGCAGCACTCGAGAGGCTGCGACACCTTCCGTTTGAAGATCTGCCGTTCGCGCGGATCGACCATCACCGAGCCCTGCGCCAGGGAATCCCCGAAGTCGTGTTCTGTGAGGGGAAGACGGTCGATCAGGTGGTCACCATCTGCGAGCACATGGCGACGGCCAGCGGCTCCTTCCTCGGCACTCGCGCCGGCGAGGCGGCGGCATCGCGCCTGCACGCCCGCTTCCCCGATATGGTGTGGCATCCGCTGGCCCGAGTCGTCCACCTGGCGGGTGAGCGTCCGGCCCGGCGGCCCGGCACCATCCTGGTCGTGTCCGCCGGGACCAGCGACCTGCCGGTGGCGGAGGAAGCCGCTGTGGTTGCCGACGCGTTCGGGCACCCGGTCGAGCGTCTGATCGACGTGGGCGTCGCGGGACTTCACCGTATCATTGCGGCTGGAGAACAGATCCAGCGGGCCCGGGTCGTGATTGTGGTGGCGGGCATGGAGGGCGCGCTCCCCAGCGTCGTCGGTGGCTTGGTCGGCGTCCCGGTCATTGCCGTGCCCACCAGCGTCGGCTATGGCGCCTCGTTCGGGGGTTTGGCAGCGCTGCTGGGCATGCTCAACTCCTGTGCGGCGGGGGTGACCGTGGTCAACATCGACAATGGCTTTGGAGCGGCCGCAGCGGCCAGCCGGATCTGCCAGACATGACCATACGGACCATCATCAACAGCAACGAGCCGCCCTTCATCTGGCTCGACGTGGTGAATCCCACCAGGGAAGAGCTGGCCAACATCGCCCGGCAGTACGGGCTCCACTCCACCTCGGTCGAGGACTCGCTGGACCCGGAGCATCTGCCCAAATACGAGCGGATCGCGGCAGTCACTTTCATTATTATCCGGGCCTTTGATGAGGCGGCTACCCGCGAGTGCTCCACCATTCAGGAGATGACCCGTAAGGTGGCGGTCTTCTACAGTACCGACTTCCTCCTCACTATTCACCGTACCGACCAACCCTTCCTGGCGGCATTGATCGAGAAGTACCAGAGCCCGCCGCCACCGGGTGCGGAGCGGCGGAAGAGCTTTCTCCCTCGGGTCCTGATCGAGATCATCAACGGCGCGATCGAGACCTATGAGAGGCCGCTGGGTGAAGCGGAGGGGGCGGTTGACAAGTTCGAGGCCACCGTGTTCGGCGAGCAGGAAATCAGCGGCCTGCTCCAGCGGATCTATACCGAAAAGCGAAGGGCCACCCAGATGCGGCGGATGCTCTCTCATACGCTGGATGTGGTCCAACGACTGGTGCCGGCGTCGGAGCCAACGGCGCCCCTGTTCCAGGACCTCCGGGAGAACGCCCAGAGCATGCACTCCTATGCCGAGGAGCTGGTGGAGGACGTCAACAATCTGCTGAGCATACAGCTGGCGCTGGCCTCGCACCGGACCAATGAAGTCGTCCGGGTCCTCACCGTCTTCTCCGTGTTCTTCCTGCCGCTGACGTTCATCGTCGGGATCTACGGCATGAACTTCGACGTCATGCCCGAGCTCCGGCATCGCCTGGGCTATCCGGCGGTCATGGTGGGGATGGGGCTGGTGACGTTGGTCATCTATCTCTGGTTCCGCCGCCGGGGCTGGCTCAAGGGATGACCGAGGTGCTGGTACTCGCGCTGGGAATCGTCGTCTTCATCATCGGATGGCTGATCGGGCGGCGCCAGCGCAGCACCCGCGTTCGGGCCGGCGTGGCTCCCCATCTGCTTCCCGACCCCGCGCTCGAGTGGCTGCGCCGAGCCCATCGGGCGGTCGGCGTATGGATCACCGAGCTGGACCCGGGGGAGGAGGGGCCCAGAGCCGAGCGCATCCTGGAGCCGGAACGGCTATCGGTGGCTCAGATCGTGGCGGTAGACCGCCGGCTGGAGCGGGCCCGGGACCAGGAGCAGAGCGGGGTCGAGCGAATGGAGAGCGGTACGCTGGTGTTCCACGCCCAGGCCGGTGCGGCGGTGGGCCTCCTGCTGGCAGACGGATCGGATACGGCCGCGCTTGCGGTGGTCGAGGATGATCTTCGCCGACTGCTCGAGGGGGTCCGCCGCCGGCCCCAGATCATCGCCCTCACCCAGGCCCAGTCGCAGGAGGCCTCGCTCGAGTCGGTTGGGAGCGTCGGGCTCCGGCTTGCCTATCAGCTGGAGCGCACCCTCGATGCCCAGGTCGTCGTCGTCGCGGTGGAGACCAGTGGCGTTCGTGTGGTCGGCGTGTCGGGCAGGGGCGACCGGCGGCTGCTCGACACCTTCCTGCCTCCGGAGAGCGAGCTCGCGCGCGTCGCGGACGGGAGAGCGGACTCTATTGTGTCCACTGGCGACCCGCTGGGCGGCGTGGTAGCGGACCGGAGAAACCGCCCCGGCGCGATCCTCCTCCTGCCGATGAAGCGCGGCCTCGAGTCGATTGGCGGCGTGGCCATTTGGCTCACGGGCGGACAGGAGCCGGTGGGCGCGGCACGGGCGGAGCTTATGGAGGCGCTCGACAATGCGGCGCCCCGGATCGCGCGCGCACTGCTGGCCGACCAGACCAAACGCGCCGCAACGATTGACCCGCTGACGGGCCTCCACAACCGCCGCGGCTTCGACGAGACCTTCCGTCTCACCTCCACAAAGGAGGGAGCGCTCGTCTACGCTGACATAGATCGGTTCAAGAACCTCAACGACACGCTGGGCCATCCGGCCGGCGACGCCGCCCTGGTTCACTTCGCCCGCATTATCCGGGAACAGATCCGGACCTTCGACGTGGCAGGGCGCATCGGCGGCGAAGAGTTCGCGGTCTGGCTTCCCGAGACAGGCCTCGATCTCGGCGGCAAGATCGCCGAGCGGATCCGGATCAAGCTCGGCACGACGGCCTGGGACTGGCGCGGCCGCCAATGGCCCCTGAGCGCCTCCTTCGGGGTTGCGGCGTGCCCCGAGACCAGTCGCAGTCTCGATAACCTGCCGGCCCAGGCCGATTCGGCGCTTTATGTGGCCAAGCGAAGCGGACGGAACCGGGTGGAGAAGGCGGGGAGGTAGAAGGCGGAGTGGGCGGAGAGAAGGACCAGGAGGCGGGCTATTCAAGCATACGTTGAGGTCATTGAGGTAAGCCTCTGTCGTTCAGGAGGATACAGTTTTTAGCTTATTCCGCCTTCTCCGTCTTCTCCGCCCTCTCCGCCCTTTCCCGGGAACCTCGAATCCACTATGATTCTCGAACCCGGGGGCGACTTGGCTTCGACGGGTTTGATGAAGGAATTGCAGCGTGTCCAGGTCCAGAGTCCTGGTAAAACCATCTGGAACGATTCAACTGCCAATACTGAACTGGCAATGGCTGCGTAAGCTGAGCTAACGCTCGCTTATGCTCCTTCGGTGGCTGGAGCCCGCCCGGGGCGCTGCCCACCGAATCGCAAATCCGGGCTAGCTGGGAGTGTCGCTCCGACGCCTCCGGCGAGATTTACAGGAGATAGGCTTCGGAGGGGTCGGCTCGATACCTCTCCAAAGTGACGGCAAAAAGTCGGGCCTACACACGTAGACGCAGTTCTGGAAGCTCACTCGGACCAGGGTTCGATTCCCTGCGCCTCCATCAGGGCGGTAGGAAAAGCGGCGGTAGGAACTGAGGCGGTAAGAATACCGTCCGGTCCTTCCGCCTCGTTTCTTTCCGCCGCCTCACCTACCGCCGCTCCGCCTACCGCCCTCCCACCCTCATCGCGCAGAAGTAACCTGCGGCCCGCTCTGTAGCCACCCCGCTCGCCCAGGAGCCGGCCAAACCTCCGGGGCCGACCTGCCGCACCCGAAGCGCGGTGTAGCCTCCATCGAACCGCTGCCGGTCCGTCCGGTTGGCGTCCGATCCCAGCCGGATGATGATGTCAGTACGCGGCAACCGGTCTGGGGCAGACCGACGCTCCATGACCAGCACCCCGGGCCGCGAAGGATCGAGTGACGTCGTACTTCCGACTGACACGGCATCGACCAGAGAGAGGTCCACATCGGTGGCGCCATAGAGTGGATGCAGCACCGTCGAGTCCGGAGCTGCACCCAGTCTGCTGCGATAGCGGAGAGAGTCGGTCTGCGAATCCAGTCTCAACTTCCCTTCGACCGATGCGCCCTTTTTCGCTCCCGAGGTGGCCACGAGCCGGAGCCTATACTCGCCGGCGAGACCGGTGGCGGAGCTGGCCGCGGGCAGCTCGGTGGTCACCGCCGCGCACTCCTCCGGGCTGGCTGTCGCCGTCTGGGAGCGACAGCCCGAGACGAGCAGGAGGTGCGCGGTGATCCCAAGTGCTGTTGCCTTGAACGCCGGGCTGGTTGGCGGTGTCATCGCCGGAGCTCGCCGGTTATCCGGCCTCGGCGATCGACCTTCCGGATCGGGCCTCGCAGGATGTCATTCTTGAGCAGCAGCTTCGGCCGAGTATCGAAGGCGCGGAGCAGGCCCACAGGGATGCTGTAGGCATCCGCTGCCGCGAGGTCGACCTGATACCCTTGATCGGCCAGCGAGGCCACGGTGATGCGGCTCAGCGGATTCTGCCCCGCTCCGATGAAGCCGGTCATCAGCTCGTTGTCGAGTACCGACTCACGCCAATGGGCATCCGCGGTTCCCTCGCCTCCGGTGCCTTCCACCGGCACCTTCGCACCGGCGACATAGGTCCCGCCGCCGGCGGCGTCAAAGGCGGCGATCGCCCCGGCCCCGGTGAAGTGTGGATCGGTGCCGCTGCCGGGTGGGAGCGATGCGTCGGCCAGGAGGCCCTGTAAATCCCACAAGGTGCCGATTCCGAGGACGTGACCCATCTCGTGGAGGATCACATCTCCCAGAAACCCGCCGGTCTCGAGCTGCTCCAGGTCGTCGGTATCGAACTGCATGACGCCCATGACGGTGAGCGGATCCCCGGGATCTCTGACGTAGCAGGGGCCGGCGCCGCCCAGGATGTTTCCGGGGCCGTCAATCGGAACCAGGCGGACGAGGATCAGGACGTCGTCTATGGTCTGGTTGACCGCCGGGCTGCCTGGTCCGCAATCTTCCGCCTGGGAGATCAGCGGAACGTCAGCCAGGTCTGCGGAGATGGCGCTTTCCCACTTGAGCCGGGCGTTGGTAAACGCCTGCTGCTGGGCGGGCGTGGCGGTACTGAGATACCTGAGCCCAATATTGAACGCGCTGTGGTCGGCAGCCGCGGTCGCCGTGAACATCACTGTAAGCGCGGTTGTCGCGACGGAGGCCGAGAGTTCCTGGGCAGATCCTGCGATGGTGCCGGTGGTAAAACTGGTCGATGCACGGCCGTCGTTGCCGGTGATGACCGTGGCGGTTGCGGTGCTTCCTTCTCCCTGGGTCACGGTAAAGCTCACCGTTCTGCCGGGGATTGGGCTGCCACCGGCGTCGTTTACCTGAACGACCAGCGGGGCGGTCAGCGTGGCTCCGGCAGGCGCGGTCTGGCCATCGCCCGAGATCTTCTGAAGTTGAGTCGGGGTCTGGTTGACGACGACGTTCGAGCTGGCTGACGCCGAGCCGGCGGTCGCCGTAACCTCCGCTGAACCACCCCGGACGGCGCTGACCAGGCCGCTCGAGCTCACTGTGGCTACACCGTTATCGCTGCTGGTCCAGGTTACGGTGGTGTTCACGGTCTGGCCGTCCTGGTCGGTCACGGTTGGGACCAGCTGCTGCGTCTGCCCCAGCGCGCTGAAGGCGATCGAGGGAGCGTTCAGGCTGATGTCCGCCGGCACGCGGGGCTCGGTGCCGCCACATGCGCCTAGCAATCCGAGCAGGATGCCCCAGCCGCACAAGGTCCATGATCGTGGTGCCAATACTCGTGGTGGGAGCAGCATCAAAGCTCCGGATCTAGAGGATTTTACCTGTTATCCATACGGAGTAACTTAGTGCAATCCCATCTTGTCAGGTGCCTATGACCGCCACGGCCTCATCGCGTCCGTCCACGGCTGACCTCGCCCTGCTTCGATCCGCTTTTCCGGCTCTCGAGCGGCGGCATCACGGCCTGCCGGTGGCTTACTTCGATGGGCCTGGCGGCACCCAGGTGCCACGGCCGGTCGTGAATGCCATGGCGGACTACCTGTATCACCATAACGCGAACACTCATTGGCCCTATCCCACCAGCGAGGAGACCGATGCCCTCATTGCCGATGCTCGTTCGGCGCTGGCCGATTTTCTAGGCGCGACTCCAGCGGAGATAGCTTTCGGCGCGAACATGACCACGCTGGCGTTCCACCTGGCGCGTGGCCTGGGACGAAGCTGGGGCGCGGGCGATCAGGTCGTGGTCACCGAGCTCGATCATCACGCCAACGTCGCCCCGTGGCGGGCGCTCGAGCGGGACCGTGGGGTCTCGATACTCTCGGTTCCGCTGGTGCTGCGGACGGGCCAGCTCGATTGGACAAAATTAGAGGAGCTGTTGTCCGCCAGGCCGCGGCTGCTTGCCATCGGGGCGGCATCGAACGCCCTGGGGACGATCACCGATGTCGCCCGGGCCGCGGCCATGGCGCGTTCCGCAGGTACGCTCTCCTTCGTCGATGCCGTTCATTACGCGCCGCACGAGCTGGTGGATGTGCAGAAAATCGGTTGTGACTTTCTCGCCTGCTCGGCGTACAAGTTCTATGGCCCGCACATTGGAATTCTGTTCGGCCGTCAGGACGTACTGGCCGGCGTAGATATTCCCAAACTCGCGCCTGCCCCAAACACGGCGCCCGAGCGGATGGAAACCGGCACCCAAAACCATGAGGGCATCGTTGGCGCCGCCGCCGCGGTGGACTTCCTGGCCTCGCTTGGAGACGGAGAGACTCGCCGGGCCCGGTTGGCGGCCGCTTTTGCTGTCCTGCACGACCGAGGCAGAAGCCTGCTGCTGCGGCTCTGGGATGGCCTTTCCGCCATTGACGGCGTCACGCTTTACGGTCCAAAGCCGGACTCGCCCCGAACCCCGACCGTAGCGTTTACCGTGGCCGGCAGGCCGGCCGACGACGTTGCCAGAGGTTTGGCCGAACAGGGAGTGTTCGTCTCCAGTGGCGATTTCTATGCGACCACGGTCGTAGCCCGTCTGGGTCTGCGCGACGGGCTGGTGCGGGCCGGGTGTGCCTGCTACACGACGGAGGAGGAGGTGGATCGCTTGATCGAGGGCGTGAGAGTGTCATCCTGAGCGCAGCGAAGGATCGACCCGGATACAGGCCGATCACGCTACTTCCCGGTTTCGACCGGAATCCGCACCCGGGTCTTCTCCCAGTCCAGCAATAGCGCCGCCTTGTTGCCGGCAGGCTCCGCTTTGATGGTGAAGGTCTCCACCGGTGTCTTGAGCGCTTCACTCTTTACCTTTGCCCGCCCGAGCTCCTGCGACTTGATCTCGTCGGTGTAGTGGCCCTCCTGGCCCCACTGGGCCGTGGAGCGGTTCACGATGACCTCCCACTCTTTCGGGCCGGGCACCGTATACAGCGAATAGACGCCTGGGGGCACGCTCAGGCCGGCGACGCGCAGCGGAACCGGCGCGTAGAAGATGGTTGGCTCGTTGGCACCCGTCCGCCACAGCTTGCCGAATGGGATGCTGCCCCCGAGCATTGTCCGGCCGCGTGCGGATGGGCGGCCATAGCATACCTTCACCGGTTTACTGGCGATGGTAAAGGTGAGCGAATCGAGCGGACTCTTCCGGCCCTCCAGCGGCACGTTCCTGGAGGGACACCCGGTGTCCGGGTTGGCGACAACGTCGCCGTGGGCCGCTCCGGTGCTGCTGAGGGCGGCCAGGGCAACGACGATGGCGAGATACATGTTAGTGTCTCCTTAGGTGTCAGCGAGGACGCCGCTGGAGCGCGTCCCTGGTTTCGAGGGCTATCGAGAGTGCCGCATCCGGATCGGCAGCCAGGCAGTTCAGGTGGCCCATCTTCCGGCCCGGTCGTGCCTCGCTCTTGCCATAAAGATGGAGCCGCACGCCGGGTCGTTTCAACGCCTCGTCCCACCGGGGCTCTCCGTCCGACCAGAGATCGCCCAGCAGGTTGACCATGGCGACGGGCGACAACAGCCAGGGCCGCGCGAGGGGGAGGCCGCACAGCGTACGGAGCTGCTGCTCGAACTGATCGGCGGAGCAGGCATCCATGGTATAGTGTCCGCTGTTGTGCGGCCGCGGCGCCATCTCGTTGACCATCAGTTGCCCACCATTCACTACGAACAGCTCGACTCCGAGCACGCCGACGTAATCCATCGCCTGAGCCACCCGGGTAGCCAGCGTTTGCGCCTCACGTGCCAGAGCGTCAGGTATTCGTGCCGGCACCACCGAAGTCTCGAGGATCCCATCCCGGTGCCGATTCTCTGCCACCGGAAAGGTGGCCACGTCGCCATCCGCGCCCCTGGCTACGATCACCGAAAGCTCGCACTCGAGCTCGAGCCGAGCCTCCAGCACGCATGGAACCCCGCCGAAGCGATCGAATGCGCGTGCGGCATCCTTCTCGGTCTCGACTGTCGCCTGGCCCTTTCCGTCATATCCCAGCCGGCTGGTCTTGAGCAGCGCCGGACGCGGAATGGCGGCCAGGGCCGCAGCGAGCTCTCCCTTACTCCGCACTATACGGAACGGGGCGGTGGCCACGCCATGGCTTTGAAGGAAGCTCTTCTCGACCCCACGGTCCTGGGTGGTGGCGACTGCCTCGACCGGCGGGCGGACGAGGGATGACCGGGCGAGTCTCTCGAGTGTCGCGGCGGGGACGTTCTCGAACTCGGTTGTGATCGCGGCGCAGCGCGCCGACAGCTCGGCCAGCGCGGGCTCGTCATCGTAGGGCGCGCGGATGTGATGGTCCGCGACGGCGCCGGCGGGACTCTTCGGGTCAGGGTCGAGCACTACGACCCGGTATCCCATGGTGCGAGCCTGCAAGGTGAACATCCTGCCCAGTTGCCCCCCGCCGACGACGCCGACCGTGGCGCCCGGAAGGATCACAACGGATCCGGAAGCTTGAGGTCCAGCACCCGTCGTTCCTGGGTGCGGCGGAATTCATCCAGCTGCTCGCTCAGATCGGAGTCGTTGAGCGCCAGAATGGCCACCGCGTAGAGCCCGGCGTTGCCGGCACCAGCAGTGCCGATGGCGAAGGTGGCTACCGGGATCCCGGCCGGCATCTGCACGATCGAGAGCAGTGAGTCGAGTCCCTGAAGATGCTTGGTTGGGATGGGAACGCCGAGCACGGGCAGGGTGGTCTTGGCGGCGAGCATGCCCGGGAGATGGGCCGCTCCCCCGGCCCCGGCGATGATACAGCGAAGGCCCCGCCCGGCCGCATCCTCCGCATACCGGTACAACTGGTCGGGCGTGCGATGGGCCGACACGACTCGGGCCTCATGGGCCACGCCGAACTCGGTCAGCCGCCGGGCGGCATGCTGCATGATCTCCCAGTCGGAGTCGCTGCCCATCACGATGCCTACCAGCGGCTCTGTCATCGGTTCCTCGGGCGGGGGCAGCGGTGATTCAAACTGTGGCGCGGGTGCGGTCCATGGTTCCGCGGGCGGCCAGGGCAGCTTGAGCCGCCGCCAGCCGGGCGATGGGCACCCGGAAAGGAGAACAGGAGACGTAGTTCATGCCCAGTCGGTCGCAGAACGCGACTGCGGCCGGTTCGCCGCCATGCTCGCCGCAAATGCCGAGCTTGAGATCGGGACGAGTGCGCCTGCCGAGGTCGCAAGCCATCGCGATGAGCTTGCCCACTCCGGCCTGGTCGAGAACCTGGAAGGGATCGTCCTCGATCACGCCGTGCTCCAGGTAGTAGGGGAGAAATTTCCCGGCATCGTCGCGGGAAAGTCCCCAGGTCGTCTGGGTGAGGTCGTTGGTGCCGAAGGAGAAGAACTGCGCCTCCCGGGCGATCTCATCGGCGGTCAGCGCCGCGCGGGGCAGCTCGATCATGGTCCCGAGGAGGTAGGGGACGGTGATCTGACGCTCCTGAAAGACCTCCTCCGCCACCTGCCGGACGATGAGCGCCTGCTTCCGGAACTCCACCACGCTGGCCGTGAGCGGGATCATCACCTCGGGCATCACTCGCCCCTTCCTGGCCGCGACGGTGCAGGCTGCCTCGAAGATGGCCCGCACCTGCATCTCTGTGATCTCAGGGTAGATGATGCCGAGCCGGCACCCCCTGAGACCGAGCATGGGGTTCACCTCGTGCAGCCGCTCCACGATGGCCCTGAGCGCGGCCGGCTCCATCTTGAGCTCCCTGGCCAGGGTGTCGATCTCGGCCGGTTCCTGGGGCAGGAACTCATGAAGAGGCGGGTCCAAGAGTCGAATGGTGACCGGGTACCCCTCCATGGCGCGGAAGATGGCCTCGAAGTCTCCACGCTGCATGGGCAGCAGCTTGGCCAGCGCCCGCTTTCGCCCGGGAATGTCCTGGGCGACGATCATCTCCCGCATGGCGAGGAGCCTGTCGCCGGTAAAGAACATGTGCTCGGTGCGACAGAGCCCGATGCCTTCGGCGCCGAAGTCACGGCCGCGATGGGCATCGGCCGGGGTATCCGCGTTGACCCGAACACGGAGCTGCATGATCCGGTCGGCCCACTTCATCACTCGATTGAAGTTCCCGCTGAGCTCGGGAGCGATCAGGGCCGCCTGTCCGGCAAAAACCTTTCCGCTGCTCCCATCCACCGTGATCCAGTCGCCCTCGCCCACGCTGCGTCCATTCACCGAGAAGCGGCTGGTCTTCTCATCGACCGTCAATCCCTGGGCACCGGCGACGCAGGGCTTGCCCATTCCGCGAGCCACCACCGCGGCATGGGAGGTCATGCCACCCCGGGCGGTAAGGATGGCCTTGGCGGTAACCATGCCATGGAAGTCGTCCGGGGAGGTCTCACGCCGCACCAGGATGACGGCCTGCCCGGACCGCCCCAACCGCTCCGCTTTATCGGCGTCAAAGACAACCGTGCCGCAGGCGGCCCCCGGTGAAGCCGGAAGACCGGTGGTCAACAGGTCGAGCTTGCTGTGCGGGTCGATGGTCGGATGGAGGAGCTGATTCAAGTCGTTGGGCGGAATGCGGGCGACGGCCTCCTGCTCCGAGATCAGCCCTTCATCTACCATGTCGCAGGCGATGCGCACCGCGGCATGCCCGGAGCGCTGGCCTCGGCGTGTCTGGAGCATGTAGAGGTTGCCGCGCTCGATGGTGAACTCCATGTCCTGGACGTCGCGGAAATGGCGTTCCAGGGTGCGAGCCAGCCGCTCCAGCTCCTGGTAGGCATGCGGCAGCCGCTCCTTCAGCTGATCGATCGGCAGCGGGGTGCGGCTGCCCGAGACCACGTCCTCGCCCTGGGCGTTGATCAGAAACTCGCCGTAGAGCCGCTGTTCGCCGGTCGAAGGATCCCGGCTGAAGGTGACGCCGGTACCGGAGTCCTCGCCCAGGTTACCGAAGACCATTGCGACGATGTTGACCGCGGTTCCCATGGAATCCGGAATGTCGTGCAGCTTCCGGTAGTCGATGGCCCGGCGGGTATTCCAGCTCTCGAACACGGCGGCGATGGCCCCCCACAGCTGGTCCAGCGGCTCGATGGGGAATTCACGGCCCGACTCGGCGCGAACGTGTTCCTTGAACCGGCGGACGACCGCCTGCATCTCCTCCAGCGGGAGATCGATGTCGCGATCGATTCCGCAGCGCTGCTTATGCTCCTCCAGAATCTGCTCGAATGGCTTCTTCGACAGATCGAACACCACCGTGCCGTACATCTGGACGAATCGGCGATAGGAGTCCCACGCAAACGGAGGATTCCCGCTTTGCCGGGCAAGCCCTTCGACGGTTATGTCATTCAAGCCCAGGTTGAGGATCGTCTCCATCATTCCGGGCATGGAAACGGCGGCTCCTGACCGGACCGACACCAGCAGCGGGTTCTCCCCGTCGCCCAGATGCTTTCCGGTGGCGGTCTCGAGCCTCTGCAAGGCATTCTCGACCTGCGCCTGCAGCCGCTTGGGGAAGTGGTGGCTCTCGAGATAGTGCAGGCAGAGATTGCTGGCGATGGTGAAGCCGGGAGGGACAGGGATGCCGAGGGTAGTCATCTCGGCCAGGCCGGCTCCCTTGCCGCCGAGGATGTCCTTCATGGCAGCCGTGCCTTCGGCCCGGCCCTGCCCGAAGAAAAAGACCAGCGGCTGAGTGTACGGGCCGCTCATGCTGTGGTGGGGATGAGCGGCGTGTCGCGCCGCAACTGTACCAGCTGTTCCGGAGTCCTGGTCGGGTACTTGCCCGAGAAACAGGCATGACAGAAGCCGGTGTCCTTGCCCGCCGCGGTCAGCATCCCGTCGAGTGAGAGGTAGCCGAGGGAGTCCACCCCCAGAAACTCCCGGATTTCTTCAATCGAGTGGGTTGCCCCGATCAGCTCCGCCCGGGTGGGCGTGTCGATCCCGTAGTGGCAGGGCCCGGTGATCGGTGGCGACCCCAGGCGGAGGTGGACCTCGCGGGCGCCGGCACCGCGGATCATCTGGACCAGCTCCTTACTGGTGTTGCCCCGGACCAGGCTGTCGTCCACCACAACCACCGACTTGCCTTCGATGACCTCCCGAACCGGATTGAATTTGATCTTCACCTTGGCCACCCGAAGCGCCTGAGTGGGATTGATGAAGGTCCGCCCGACGTAGTGGTTCCGGATGAGACCGTACTCGAGCTTGATGCCGGAGGACTCGGAAAAGCCCAGCGCCATGGCATTGGAGCTGTCGGGCACGGCGAAGACCACCTCGCCGCCGGGGGCGGGCTGCTCTCTTCCGAGCTGCCGTCCCAGCTCCCGGCGGACCCCATCCACCGAGCGCCCGAACACGATGCTGTCGGGCCGGGCGAAGTACACCAGCTCGAAGACGCAGCGACTGACCGGACGGGCAGCGAGCCGGGGCAGATGGGTAACCTGGCCGTCCTCGATCCGGATGAAATCTCCGGGCCGGAGCTCACAGTGGAAGGACGCCCCGATCAGGTCCAGGGCGCAGGTCTCCGAGGCCACTACGATTCCGCTGCCGAGGCGGCCGATAACCAGCGGCCGGAAGCCGCGGCTGTCGATCACAGCGTACATCGTTCGGCCCACGGTGATCACCAGGCTGTAGGCGCCATCCACCTGTTCCAGTGCCTCGCGGATCTGGTCTTCAACCGTGTCGGCTTCAGAGCGGGCGATCAGATGTACCAGCACTTCTGTGTCGCTGGAGCCGGTAAAGATTGCCCCGCGCGATACCAGCTCATGCTTGATCGCACCGGCATTGATGAGGTTGCCGTTGTGGGCGATGGCAAGCGGGCCGCAGCGGGTGTTCACGTTGCAGGGCTGGGCGTTGGCAAGTACGGTGCTGCCGGTGGTCGAGTAGCGAGTGTGGCCCACCGCCACATCGCCCGGAAGTGCGGCCAGGGCTTCATCGTCGAAGTTCTCCGAGACCAGGCCCATCCCCCGGTGCGACCGGGCGGTCCCGTCCTGGTCCAGCGCCACGATCCCCGCGCTCTCCTGACCCCGGTGCTGCAGGGCATAGAGGCCGAGATAGGTGAGCCGGGCCGCGTCGGGGATCCCGGAAACGCCAATGATGCCGCACATGCTTACTCTCCTACCGCACGGTCCACGTCGGGGTGCTGCATCCGGCGGGGAATGGCTTCTGAGTAGATCCTGCGAAGGGCTTCGGTGCTCCAGGTGAACAATTGAGACCCCACCTGGAGTTCCAGAGTCCCGGCGCTCTCGACCCGGCCCGCGTGAAACACTGAGACCCCGTGCTCGTTAGCCAGGGCGATCAGGCGGCGAGCCCGCGGCGGGGCACAGGTGATGATGGCCCGTGCGCCGTCCTCCCCATAGAGCACGCCCTCGCTCGGCACGTCCACGGCGTAGCCGGTGAGATCGAGGCTGGCGCCCAGACTGCCCGGCACGTACGGCCCCCCCATGGCGGCTTCAGCCAACGTCACCGCCAAGCCGCCCTCGGAGCAGTCGTGGGCCGACCGAAGCAGGTGCTGCTCGGCCGCCCCCACCAGGAAGCGTTGGAGGTTGAGCTCGGCCTCGAGGTCCACCGCCGGCGGATCTCCCCCGATGAAGTCGCACACCTCCGCCCAATAGGCCGAGCCGCCCAGAATTCCGCTCGTCTCACCGACGATGAACACCTCATCCTGCGGCGAGTCGAAATAGCTGGCGACACGATCTTCCACCCGGGACAGCAGTCCGACCATGCCTATCGTCGGGGTGGGATCGATCGCGCCGGTCGGACTCTCATTGTAGAAGGAGACGTTCCCGCCGGTGACAGGCGTGTTGAACACGCGGCAGGCATCGGCGATGCCCCGCGCGGCCTCGCGGAACTGAAAAAAGACCTCCGGCCTTTCCGGGTTGCCGAAGTTCAGGCAGTTGGTGATGCCCAGCGGGCGGGCACCGGTGCAGGCGAGGTTCCGCGCCGCCTCTGCCACGGCCGCCTTGCCTCCTTCGTAGGGATCCAGCGCAACCAACCGGCTGTTGCAGTCCACCGTCATCGCGATGCCGAACCGGGCCCCCGGCACCCGGATGACGCCCGCGTCGGAGCCCGGCGGCAGCACGGTGGAGGCTTGTACGGTCGAGTCATACTGTTCGTACACCCAGCGCTTGCTCGCGATATTGGGGCTGTCGAGCAGCAGCTCGAGCGCGCCTTCGATATCCACCACTGGAGGCCCCGCGTCTACCGAAGCCCGACGTGCCCTGGCCGCGTCACTTTCCCGGGCTTCTGGGTCATAGATGGGGCAATCTTCGACCAGGCGCTGGCCTGGAATGGCCGCCACGGTCTGCCCGTGGTGCCGCACCCGGAAAATCCCGTCGTCGGTGACGTGACCGATTGGCGTGGCCTGGAGCTCCCAGCGCCCGCAAACCTCCTGGATGGCTGGAACCTGGCCGGGCTCGGCGACGATGAGCATCCGCTCCTGTGATTCGGACAGCAGGATCTCGTACGGGGTCATCCCGGGCTCACGGGTCGGCACCAACCCCGTGTCTATCTCGACGCCGACACCACCCCGAGCGGCCATCTCGGCCGAAGAGCTGGTGAGCCCGGCCGCACCCATATCCTGAATGGCGACAATGAGGCCGGAGGTGATCAGCTCCAGGCTGGCTTCCAGCAGGAGCTTCTCGGTAAAGGGATCGCCCACCTGGACCTGCGGCCGCCGAGACTCACTTTTTTCCGACAGCTCTTCCGACGCGAAGCTGGCACCGTGAATCCCATCCCGCCCGGTTCGCGCCCCCACCGTCAGCAGGACGTTGCCAACCCCGTGCGCCGCCGCGCGGATGAGGTCGCTCTCCCGCAGCAGCCCCACGCACATGGCGTTGACCAGCGGATTGCCGCTGTATCCCGCTGCGAAGCTGACCTCTCCGCCAAGCGTCGGTACACCGACGCAGTTCCCGTAGTCGCCCACTCCCCGCACCACTCCAGCGAACAGGTAGCGGCTGCGAGGCTCCTCCAACGATCCGAATCTGAGACTGTTGAGCATGGCCACGGGGCGGGCGCCCATGGTGAACACATCGCGCAGAATACCGCCCACGCCGGTTGCCGCTCCCTGGTAGGGCTCGACCGCCGACGGGTGATTGTGGGATTCGATCTTGAAAGCGACTGCCCACCCCTCAGGGAGCCGGAGGACGCCGGCATTCTCGCCCGGTCCCTGAACCACCTGTGGGCCGGAGGTGGGAAATGTCTTCAACACCGGCTTCGAATGTTTATAGGAGCAGTGTTCCGACCACAGGGCCGAGAACACTCCCAGCTCGGTAAACGTGGGAGTCCGGCCAAGCAGCTCGAGGATACGGCCGTACTCGAGCTGGTTCAGGTTATGCTCCCGAACCAGATCGGGCGTTACCGGGGGTTCGCCCGGCAGCGAAACCGCCTCGGTGCCCGCACTGGCCACGCTCGCACCGGTCAACGGCTTCTCCTCACCGCTCACCGCCTGGGCCGCGCGACGTCTTGTCGGCACCGCGGCGTGAGCCACGGAAACTGGACAGTGCATCCGTCAGCACCCGGGTGATGACGTTCGGATGGTCATCCCTGGCAACGGCTTCCAGCTCACCGGCATCGAGCCACATGCCGCTGCAATGGGGGCAGGTCTCGATGGTGACTCCGTGAGATTCGCTGCTCACAAGGTTGTATCCATCTTTGGGACACTTCATGTAGTGCGACTTCCGTTCCGCCTCCAGGCTGGCCGCAGTTGCTCCCTCGCGCTGTCTGCGCAGCAGCTCGGCCTCTTCCCGGGCAAAGTACTCGTCCTCGTTTCGGCTTGGCTTCTCCGGCTTCATTGCACTGTACCCTTCAGTTGGAGCTCTCCTGGTGGGAGCTGATCATGGAGCTGAAAAACCCGGTTCCGCCGGTGAGACCGAGCAGCCGGTCGGCGGCGCGCTCCGGGTGAGGCATGATGCCGACCACATTGCCGCCCGCGTTGCAGATGCCTGCGATGTGATTGGCGGATCCGTTCGGATTGGGCTGGAACGGCGAGCGCTCGGTTGCCGCCACGTAGCGCAGCACCACGCGTCCCTCCGCCTCCAGCATGCGGAGCGTGTCGGGTGCGGCCACAAACCGGCCATCGCCGTGCGCCACCGGAAGCCGTAACCGTTCTTCCGGTTCGTAATCGCAGGTGAATGCGGTGTCAATCTGCTCTACGATCACGTCCACCGGCTTCGACACAAAGCTCAGTCCGGCGTTGCGCAGGAGGGCGCCGGGCAGGAGATGCGCCTCGCACAGGATCTGAAATCCGTTGCAGATGCCCAGCACCGGGCCCCCGGCAGCGGCATGGCGCTGTACTGCCTGCATCACCGGACTGAACCGGGCGATGGCACCGACCCGGAGGTAGTCGCCATAGCTGAACCCGCCCGGCAGCACTACCACGTCAGCGCCGCGCAGATCGGCTTCCCGATGCCAGACGAAATAGGCGTCCGCGCCGGCGCTCTCGGCGGCGCGCAGGGCATCGAAGTCGCAATTGCTGCCGGGGAATCGCACCACTGCTACCCGGGGCATCGGTCGGTCTCCACGTCCAGCAGGTAGTCCTCGGTAACAGGGTTCGCCAGGAGTTTGTCGCACATGAGCCGGGCACGGGCCTCTGCCTCATCCCGGGAACCGGCGTCAACGTCGAGCTCGATGGCCCGTCCAACCCGGACCGCGCCGGCCTCCTCGAAGCCGAGCGCGCTCAGGGCGTGCTCAACCGCCTGGCCCTGAGGATCGAGCAGGCCGGCCCGGGGCATTACTCGCACATGCACTCGGAATGTCATTCATTTGGCTCCTGCCGGCGGTCGCCCCAGCGGCCGCGGCGCTCATGGGAGAGCGGAGGTGGCAATGTCGGGTCGTGGACGTCGGCCAGTCGTTCTTCAGCCTGTTCCTCCACGACGGAGACCGGCTCGGGACGCTCCATCAGACCCAGCACTGTGGCGCGAACGATGCCGAACGCGACGTAGAACAAACCTAAGGGAAACAGGAAGTACTCGGGGAAGATCAGGCCGCCGAGGAGGATGACGACGTGCACGATGAGCCCGAATACGCCTTTCCGGCTGCGGACCCCGATCGGCGGGAACTTCGGATACTTGACGTTGCTCACCATCAGCACGGCCAGCAGCAGCATGAGCACCACCAGGCCCTCGTGCTGCAGGTCCAGGTACGCCGGCGAGGCACGGTACCAGTTGGTCTGGCTGAACGGATAGTAGACGGCGAGCGTCATTCCGGCCGCGGGCGAGGGAAGCCCGGTAAACCAGCCGCTGGGCGGCTTCCCGGCGGACAGCACGTTGAAGCGCGCCAGCCTGAGCGCCACCGCCACCACGTAGATGTAGCAGAGGATCCAGGCGAATCGGCCTGCATTGGAAAAATCGAGAAAGTACATCAGGAGGGCAGGCGCCACGCCGAACGAGATGACGTCTACCAGCGAGTCGAGCTCGGCGCCGAAGCGGGTTCCGGTGCCCGAGAGCCGCGCGACCCTGCCATCCAGCATGTCCAGGATTCCCGCGAAGACGATGAACCGCCCGGCCCAGCGGAAGTTGCCGTTGAAGGCCGAGACGATGGCCCAGAAGCCGAAGAACAGATTGCCCAGGGTGAAGGCACTGGGCATGACGACCACGACCTGGCGTATCGATGGGCGCCGGAGTCCCTCGCGCCGCTGTCTCAGATCCATTCGGCCACCACGGTCAGGCCTGCCTTGGTTGTGTCGCCGGGTTTGATCAGAAATTTCACTCGATCGCAGGGCAGGAACAGATCCACGCGTGATCCAAACCGGATCATGCCCAGTCGGTCTCCCTGCTGCACCTGGGTCCCGACTTTGTGATCGGTCACGATCCTTCGGGCGATAAGACCCGCGATCTGGCGGATCAGCACCTTGCCTCTGGACGTGGTGAGACCGATTGAGGATTGCTCGTTGTCCAGACTCGACTTTTCAGTTCCGGCGTGGCCGAATTTGCCGGGATTGTAATGCCGGTAACCTACCGTGCCCTCAGTGGGGTAACGGTTCACATGGACATCGAACACATTCATAAAGATGGAGAGGCGGCACGAGCGGCCGGCAAGGAACGCGGGCTCATCGGTTTCGACCAGGCTTACCACCTTGCCGTCGGCAGGTGCGAGGATCAGGCGGTCACCCCGGTCGCCGGCGCGCACCGGGTCACGAAAGAAGGCAACGACCCAGACTGCCAGCACGACCCAGAGCACGCACGCGATCCATAAAAATCGGGAGTCGAAGCGCAGCGCGGCGAGTATGAGGCCCAGCACAATTACCCATGCGCCGACGATGAACCAGAGTCCCTCGGGGGCAGTACGCATCACAGGTCGGGCTCCAGATTGCGTCCAGTC